>Ga0224496_10002405_pt1 | contig 11134 bp, 7 predicted proteins | sample SF_Jul11_sed_USG_2_FD_168127 | JGI IMG/M metagenome (GOLD analysis project Ga0224496, IMG submission 168127) | Sediment microbial communities from San Francisco Bay, California, United States - SF_Jul11_sed_USGS_8_1 | ecosystem: Environmental > Aquatic > Marine > Sediment | place: USA... | reverse complement strand
GCCGGTCCCCGCGAGGCCCTGCTGCACGCACTCTTCAGGCAGAACTATGGCTGCAGCCACCTTCTGGTGGGCCGCGACCACGCTGGAGTGGGCGACTACTACGGTCCTTTCGATGCCCACAAGATATTCGACGAGATTCCCGAGGACGCTCTTGAGACAAAGCCCATGAAGATCGACTGGACCTTCTACTGCACCAAGTGCGACGGCATGGCTTCCATGAAGACCTGCCCGCACGGCAAGGAAGACAGGATGATACTGAGCGGCACCAAGCTCAGAAAGATGCTCAGCGAGGGAACCGAAGTGCCCGACCACTTCTCCAGGCCTGAGGTGCTCGTTATACTCAGGAAGTACTACGAGGGTCTTACAGAGAAGGTCGAGATCAAGGAGCACAAGTACTCGCAGGGTTAAAAACGTTACATGGCCCGGGCCCCGCGTATGCGGGGCCCGGCATATGTTATAATGCCAAGGTTTTTTTGAAGGCTTGTAACAATAAAATGGCAACCGCATCGCGGGGGCCGAAAACATTCAACAAGGAGGAAGGAAATGCCTAGTTTTGTTATCGCTGAGAAATGTGATGGCTGCAAGGCGCAGGACAAGACCGCATGTCAGTATATTTGTCCTAACGATCTGATGGCCCTCAACAGGGACCTGATGAAGGCCTACAACCAGGAGCCTGAGCAGTGCTGGGAGTGCTACAACTGTGTGAAGATCTGCCCGCAGCAGGCCATTGAGGTGAGGGGTTATGCAGACTTCGTGCCCTAGGAGGCAACGTTATCCCGATGAGGGGTTCCGACTCCATCATGTGGACCGTCAAGTTCCGTAATGGTAAGCTCAAGAGGTTCAAGTTCCCCATCAGGACCACTCCTGAGGGAAGCGTTGATCCGTATGCAGGTCTGCCTGAGGCCGACCTCAGCAAGATCGGCCAGCCCGGTTGCTTTACCCATATCGGCGCAGGCAAAACTCTGCCGAAGATCTAAGGCATTGCCTGGAATTCTTCGAGCTGATTACGAAAATATCTAAGGAGGCTACATAGATGGAAAAGGAAACATGTAATTTTTCGTTTTGTGCCAAGCCCGAGATTGTCGAGATAACGACCGACATGCTCATCGTGGGCGGCGGCATGAGCGCCTGCGGCGCGGCTTTTGAGGCCGTCCGCTGGAACAAGGCTAACGGCAACAAGTACAAGATCACCCTGGTTGACAAGGCTGCCATGGACCGCTCCGGCGCCGTTGCCATGGGTCTTAGCGCAATCAACACCTACATGGGCAAGAACGATCCCGCAGAGTACGTCAAGTACGTCCGCGCGGACCTGATGGGTATCACCCGTGAGGACCTCACCTACGACCTGGGCCGTCACGTTGACGATTCAGTGCATCTCTTCGAGGAGTGGGGACTCCCCATCTGGAAGAAGGACGAAGCCGGAAAATCCCATGACGGATCCGAGGGCATGCCCAAGCTCAAGGACGGCGGCACTGGCGGAACTCCGGTCAACTCCGGCAAGTGGCAGATAATGATCAACGGCGAGTCCTACAAGGTCATCGTCGCCGAGGCAGCCAAGGCAGCCCTCGGTCTCGACAACATCTACGAGAGGGTCTTCATCGTGAAGTATCTCCTCGACGACAGCGTCGAGAACAGGATCGCAGGCGCCGTAGGATTCAGCGTCCGCGAGAACAAGGTCTATGTATTCAAGTGCAACGCACTGCTCTCTGGCTGCGGCGGCGCGGTTAACGTCTTCAGGCCCAGGAGCATCGGCGAAGGACAGGGCCGTGCATGGTACCCCGTATGGAACTCCGGTTCCGGCTACGCCACCGGCATCCAGGTCGGCGCAGAGCTCACCCTCATGGAGAACCGTTTCGTCCCGGCCCGTTTCAAGGACGGATACGGCCCGGTTGGCGCCTGGTTCCTCTTCTTCAAGGCAAAGGCCACCAACGCCCTTGGCGAGGACTACTGCGCCACCAACCTCGAGGAGACCAAGAAGCTCTACAGCCCCTATGCTGAGAAGCTTGGCACCTGCATGCGTAACCATATGATGATGATGGACATGAAGGCCGGCAAGGGCCCCATCTACATCCACACCGACAAGGCCATGGCAGAGCTCGCAAAGACCATGGACAAGAAAGAGATGAAGCACCTCGAGGCAGAGGCCTGGGAAGACTTCCTCGACATGTGTATCGGCCAGGCAGGCGTCTGGGCCGGTGCCAACATCGAGCCCGACCTTTCACCGTCCGAGATCATGCCCACAGAGCCTTATCTCCTGGGCTCCCACGCCGGCTGCGCCGGTTTCTGGTGCTCAGGCCCTGACGATCTGAACAGCCCTGACCACTACAAGTGGGGCTACAACAGGATGTCCACCGTCACCGGCCTCTTCATGATGGGCGACATCTGCGGCGCTTCCGGCCACAAGTTCTCCTCCGGCTCGCATGCCGAGGGCAGGATCGCGGCCAAGTCCGCATACAAGTTCATGATGGACAACGACAGCTTCAAGCCCACAGTCAATATGAACGCTGATGAGCTTGCCGGCGAGATCTATCTGCCTTTCGAGGTATACGAGAAGTACAAGACCTACAGCACCAGGGAAGATGTGAACCCGCACTACATCAAGCCCAACATGCTCCAGATGAGGCTCCAGAAGATAGCTGACGAGTACTTCGGCGGCGTATCCACCTGGTACATGACCTCAAAGACCATGCTTGAGAAGGGTCTCGAGATGCTCCAGATGCTCAAGGAGGACGCGAGCCGCACAGGCGCCAAGAACCTCCACGAGCTCCTCAGGGCATGGGAGAACTACCACAGGATCTGGTCCGTCGAGGCACACGCCAAGCACATCCTCTTCAGGGAGGAGTCCAGGTACCCCGGCTATTACTACAGGGGCGACCACCTAGCCATTGACGATGCCAACTGGAAGTGCTTTGTTAACTCCAAGTACGACCCGAAGACCGGCGAATGGCCTGTGTTCAAGAAGGACTACGTACAGATGGTGGCTGAGTAACACCAGAAATACAGGGTTTCGGGGTGCCGCGCCTCTTTTGGAGGGCGCGGCACCCGGACCTTTTCTTTATCACGATTTCATGTGAGCGGATGGAGTTCAGCGCCTGCCTGGCTAAACGGGGCGCACCTGTTTTTCAGATTGCCTTAACGAACAGCCGGATATGTTAACAAGGCTGGCTTTATGGCAGGGCAAATCAGGTGACAGCGTCACCCGGACAGGGGCTGAAATTTATCACCACAATAATGGAGGTTCTTTGATGGAGAATCAGAGAGTACTCGTAATCGGTGGAGGCATCAGCGGACTAACGTCAGCCGTGGAGCTGGCGGAGGCCGGATATGATGTCACCATCGTGGAGAAGAATTCTTACCTGGGAGGCAGGGTAGCGCAGCTTACAAAGTATTTCCCTAAACTCTGCCCCCCCGTATGCGGACTGGAGCTGAACTTCAGGCGTATCAAGGAGAACGGACAGATCCAGTTCCTCACCCAGTCCGAGGTCAGCTCGCTGTCTGGCTCGGAAGGCGCCTTTGAGGCCTCGGTAACCGTGGCCCCAAGGTACGTAAACGACAAGTGCACTGTCTGCGGAGAGTGCGCAAAGGTATGCCCGTCCGAGAGGTCCAACGACTTCAACTTCGGCATGGACAAGACCAAGGCCGCCTACCTCCCCTTCAACCAGGCCTTCCCCCACAAGTATGTTATCGACAGGGCGGCCTGCAAGCAGGGGTGCACTGCATGCGCCGACGCATGCAAGTATGGGGCTATCGAGCTCGACATGAAGGAGACCACCCAGACGGTCAAGGCAGGGGCTGTAGTGCAGGCGACAGGCTGGCAGCCCTATGACCACAGCAGGATCGAGACGCTGGGAGCAGGCAAGCCCAAGAACGCCATCACCAATATGATGATGGAGAGGCTGGCAGCGCCAAACGGTCCGACCGAGGGCAAGCTCTTGAGGCCCTCTGACGGCAAAGAGGCAAAAAAGGTGGCCTTTGTGCAGTGTGCAGGCAGCCGTGACGAGAATCACCTCGCCTTCTGCTCCTACATCTGCTGCATGGCCTCGCTGAAGCAGGCCACTTATCTAACGGACCAGTACGAGGACGCAACCGCCGACATCTTCTATATCGACATGAGGACCCCGGGCCGCTACGAGAAGTTCTACAAGGAGGTCTCCTCCCGCCAGAGCGTAACCCTCACAAAGGGCAAGGTGGCCGAGATCATAGAGGAGAGCAATGGCGATGTCACAGTAGTGGTGGAGGACGTGCTTGGTGGCAAGAAGCTCAGGAAGACCTTCGACATGGTGGTCCTGGCCACCGGCATGCAGCCCTCGGGGGCGGCGGCGCAGGTCCCGGGCCTCAGCTATACCGATGAGGGCTTTGCCAACGCCGGCGCCATGAAGGAAGGCACCGTCGCGGTGGGCACGGCCAAGGCTCCGCTGGACGTGGCCCGCTCGGTCCAGAGCGCCACGGGTGCGGCGATCAAGAGCATCCAGAGTCTGGTAGGAGGTAACAAGTAGAAATGGAAAAGAACTATGGCGTATATATATGCAAGGGATGCAGCATAGGGGATCTCATTGATACGGACGAGGTCATAAAAGAGACCGCAAGCACCACAAAGGTCCCTGCGGACAAGTTCAAGGTGCACGACACACTCTGCGGCGACGAAGGCGTGGCAATGATAAAGGCAGACGTGGCAGCTGGCGTTAACTGCCTGACCATCGGCGCCTGCTCCCCAAGGGTTAAGTACGAGGAATTCGACTTCCCCGGCACCATGGTGGAGAGGGTCGGCATCAGGGAGCTGGCCGTCTGGTCAGCCAGGGAGGCAAAGGAAGAGGAGTCAGAATACTACAGCCCAACACTCAGCGCCACGGATTACATGGTCATGGGGATCACAAGGAGCCAGAAGGGCGACATGCCCGAGCCAGGCATACTTGATGACCTCACCGACAGGATAATGGTTATCGGCGGCGGGATGAGCGGTCTTACGGCGGCCCTGGACGCAGCCAAGGTCGGCAGGGACGTTGTGCTCGTGGAGAAGGAAGCCTCGCTCGGAGGCTGGGCAGCACGGATATACAAATCCACTCCCATGAAGGCTCCACTTGATACACTTATAGACTCGCCAGTCTTTGATCTCATAAAGCAGGTTGAGGCCAATGACAGGATAAAGGTATACACCGGCACTACGATAGAGAAGACCGACGGACAGCCCGGTCTCTTCGACGTCACCCTTAGTAACGGTCAGACAGAGAAGATAGGCGCATTCGTCATGGCTTCCGGATGGAAGCCCTATGACCACACCAGGCTCACTCATCTGGGCGCGGGGCTCAAGGGCGTGGTAAGCAGCGTAGAGCTTGAGGACATGGCCAAGAGCGGCGAGCTGGCAAAATACAAGAAGGTGGCATTCATTCAGTGTGCGGGATCCCGCGATGAGAACCACCTTCCTTACTGCTCAAGCTTCTGCTGCGGCACCAGCCTCAAGCAGGCCAAGTACGTGAGAGAGGCGAACAAGGACGCCACTGCGATGATATTCTACAAGGATATCCGCACACCCGGACAGTCCGAGATATTCTACAAGTCCATGCAGAACGACCCCGGCGTCATGCTCACAAAGGCAGAGGTGACCGGAGTGAGCGAGTCTGGCGGAAAGCTCTTTGTGGAAGCCAGCGATACCCTGCTCGGGGATAGCATAAAGGTGGAGGCCGACCTCGTGGTGCTTGCCACAGGAATAGTCCCCAGCACGGCGGCTCCCCAGCAGTACTATGACGGGCTCACCGCCATAGCCGCCAAGGGCGACGAGGCAAAAGCCAAGTACCTGGAGGAGACCCCCAAGCCGGAGACCATACTGGGCCTCCAGTACAGGCAGGGCCCCGAACTTCCCTCCCTTGAGGGCGCATATGGATTCGCGGACAGTAACTTCATCTGCTTCCAGTACGAGACCAGGAGGACGGGCATATACGCCGCAGGCTGCGTCAGGCAGCCAATGAACATGGCCGAGGCCGCCGAGGACGCCTCGGGCGCGGCACTGAAGGCCATTCAGTGCGTGGACCACGTTGCCAAGGGCATCGCTGTTCACCCCAGGGCATGGGACGCCACCTATCCCGACCCGCAGATGACCAGGTGCACATCGTGCAAGCGCTGCACGGACGAATGCCCCTTCGGCGCTATCGACGAGGACGCCAAGGGTACTCCTTTCTTCAAGATAAACCGCTGCAGGCGCTGCGCAACATGCATGGGCGCATGCCCCGAGCGTATTATCAGCTTCAAGAACTACAGCGTGGACATGATTGGCGCCGCCCTCAAGAATGTTGAGGTGCCCGAGGAGGGCATGAGGGTTATTGTGCTTGCATGCGAGAACGACGCCTATCCGGCCCTGGACGCAGCAGTACAGAAAGGGCACAAGCTGCACCCGGGCGTAAGGATAATACCCGTAAGGTGCCTGGGCTCAACCAACCTCGTATGGGTTGCCGACGCATTCAGCCGCGGCGTGGACGGCATGATACTGCTTGGGTGCAAGTTCGGCGAGAACTATCAGTGCCACTTCGTCAAGGGCTCCGAGCTTGCCGACGTGCGTTTCAGCAAGGTGCAGGAAACGCTGGACAGGCTGCAGCTTGAGAGCGAGCGTTGCGTGATGATGCAGGTTGGTATTGACGAGTACGACGGCCTGGCCGGAAGGGTGAACGATATGGTCCAGAACATAGAGGACGAACTCGGCCCCAACCCGTTCAAGGGCTTCTAATCAAGGAATATGAGGAGGGTTATATAAATGAGCGAGAACGTAGCAACGCCAGAGGCCCCGGCAGCACCCGCTGAGCAGGCGCCAAAGGCCCAGAAGGTCGTAAGCCCGGACCTTAATTTCGTCAACGATGTAATAAAGGCCGGCGGCGAGTCCATGAAGAAGTGCTACCAGTGCGCTACCTGCACTGTTGTCTGTAACGTTACGCCGGAGGATAACCCCTTTCCCCGCAAGGAGATGATCCAGGCCCAGTGGGGACTTAAGGACGAACTCTTCCGTAACCCGGACATTTGGCTCTGCCACCAGTGCAGCGATTGCACCGCCCACTGCCCCCGCGGGGCAAAGCCGGGCGAGGTGCTCGGAGCCATAAGGCAGATGAGCATTGTCAAGCACAGCAAGCCGGGTTTCCTGGCCAAACTGGCGGGCAGTCCCGCCGGGCTGGCACCTCTTCTGGCCATACCTGCGGTGATATTCCTTATCATGCTGAAAATGGCAGGGAGCATTCCCTTTAGCGCGATCCCGCTGAATGAAGGCAAGATATCCTTCACCAATATGCTGTTTCCGATGAAGTTTGTTGACCCTCCGATGATAGCGGCCTTTACCTTCGGGGCTGTCATGCTGATTCTTGGCATATTGAGCTACTGGAAGGACATGTCAATGGCTGCAAAGCCACAGGGCAGCCTGGTGGACGGCATCAAGGGCGCGCTCGGAGATATACTTGCACATAACAAGTTCGCCCAGTGCAATGTCTCGTCCGGACGCAGGCTGGCGCATATGCTGGTGTTCTACAGCTTCATAATACTGGCCGCAACCACGACGCTGGCCGCCATTCAGGAGTGGGCACCTGTCCTCCTGGGCGAGGAAGCCGCTCTGAGTGTTAAGCATGCGCTGCACACGCCAATGAAGGTGCTTGGGAATATCGGTGCTGCAGCTCTTCTTGTGGGTATAGTTCTTGTGATCCTTAACCGCATGGCCACTGCAGGCAAGGCAGGTATCGGCAGCTACTACGACTGGCTCTTCATCAGCGTAGTGGTGGCGGTCGGCGCAACAGGCATGCTTGCCCAGATGATCAGGCTTGCAGGGATTGCAAATCTGGCCTATGCCACATATTTTGTCCACTTGATATTCGTGTTTTTCCTGTTCGCATATGCACCGTACACGAAAATGGCCCATATGCTGTACAGGGCAACGGCGATGGTCTTTTCCAGGATGACCGGAAGGAACTAGACGGGCATCTGAATTCCCGTCCAAGGAGTATATTGAAGATATGAAGATTAAAGAGCTTGTCAAGAACAAGGGTTTTGAGGTCATCGCGGTGGACGCCGAGACCAGGTTGAACGAGGCCATCAGGAAGATGATCGACCGCAATATCGGCGCCATACTGGTGGTGGAGGAAGGCAAGCCTGCCGGGATTTTCACCGAGCGGGATGTCCTCAGGCAGTGGTCTGCTTCCGCTGATCCGAACCTTGTGCCCATAAGGGACGTAATGACTACCAATCTGATTATTGTGGACGTGGATGATGAGGTTGAGTACGCCATGTCCATAATGATACAGAAGGGAGTCAGGCATATGCCTGTTGTGGAGAAGGGCAAGCTCGTGAGCGTTCTTTCAATGAGAGATGTGGTCAAGGCCCAGGTCAAGAACCTGGAGGCCGAGGTGCACTATCTAAAGGATTTTATTTCGGATATCGGCTAGAAGAGTCTATTACAGGTAATGGGATTTACAGTATTAATCAAATTTAGCATAACATCATCCTAGGAGGGACAGTTACATGAGTACAATCGTTTTAATTTCCCTTGTATGCGGAGCACTGGGCGTGGCCTATGCCCTCATGACCGCAGCATGGGTAAGCAAGCAGGACGCGGGTAACGAGCGCATGCAGGAGATATCCGCTGCGGTCGCAGAGGGCGCAAAGGCCTTCCTTGCCCGTGAGTACAAGACAGTTGCAGCTGTTGGCGTTGTCGTGATGATCATAATGGCAGTTGCGAAGTTCAGCGCCCCTACCATAATCGGTTTCGCGATCGGCGCAATTGGTTCCGCATTGGCCGGTTATATCGGCATGATGATTTCCGTGCGCGCCAACGTCAGGACCGCTCAGGCAGCCACCAAGGGCATCCAGGCCGCACTGAACGTCGCCTTCAAGGGCGGCTCCGTCACAGGCATAATGGTTGTGGGCCTCGGACTCCTGGGCATCGCTGCTTTCTATGCTGTGATCAAATCAAAGGTTGGCGGCGCGGAAGCACTTCACGCCCTCATAGGGCTTGGGTTCGGCTGCTCGCTGATGAGCGTGTTCGCCCGTATAGCTGGCGGTATCTACACCAAGGCCGCTGACGTGGGAGCCGACATCGTCGGAAAGGTCGAGGCAGGCATCCCCGAGGACGACCCGCGCAACCCCGCCGTTATAGCTGACAACGTTGGCGATAACGTTGGCGACTGCGCAGGCATGGCAGCTGACCTTTATGAGACCTACACTGTCACACTGGTGGCCGCCATGCTTCTGGCCAGCAGCGTTTTCGGTGTGAAGAGCCTCTGGGTGGAGTTCCCGCTCCTTCTTGGCGCGATATCCATTATCGCTTCCATTATCGGGACCTACTTCGTCAAGCTCGGCTCCAGCAATTACATAATGGGCGCACTTTACAAGGGTCTCGGCGTCTCAGCCCTTCTGGCCCTTGGCGGCTTCTACTTCGGCACCAAGTGGTTCATGGGCCTGCCTGGTCTTGAGCCCTTCATCTCGGTTGGCGCAATCTGGCAGACCGCCCTCATTGGTGTTCTCCTGACAGCACTGATCGTTATAATCACCGAGTACTTCACCGGCATGTACGGTCCTGTCAAGGGCATTGCACAGGCCAGCACCACGGGCGGCGGCACCAACGTCATCGCCGGTCTGGCCGTTAGCATGAAGGCCACCGTGTGGCCCGTCGTCATCATAGCCGGCGCTATCCTTTGGGGCTACAAGCTCGGCGGCGGCTTTGACGGCAACCTGATCCGCGGGCTCTTCGCCATCGCCCTCTCTGCCGTCAGCATGCTCAGCATGACCGGCATCGTTGTTGCAATCGACTCATACGGACCCATTACCGATAACGCGGGCGGCATCGCCGAGATGGCAGAGCTTCCCGAGGAGATCCGCAATATCACCGATCCCCTGGATGCTGTCGGTAACACAACAAAGGCCGTCACAAAGGGTTATGCAATCGGTTCAGCAGCCCTGGCAGCCCTCGTTCTTTTTGCAGAGTACTCCGCAAAGCTGACCGAGATGGGCAAGGCCACCGTGTTCAAGCTTTCAGACCCCACGGTGCTCGTAGGCCTCTTCATCGGCGGCATGGCATCTTATTACTTCGCAGCCCTTCTGATGGAAGCAGTCGGAAAGGCAGCCGGCGGAGTTGTTGACGAGGTCCGCAGGCAGTTCAAGGCGTTCCCTGGAATCATGGACGGTACGCAGAAGCCCGAGTACGGCAAATGCGTTGATATCGTCACCAAGAGCGCCATCAGGCAGATGATAGTCCCGGCCCTTATCCCCGTTGTAACACCGATCGTGGTCGGCTATGTCCTGGGCCCCGCAGCTCTGGGCGGAGTGCTCATCGGCTCCATCGTCTGCGGCCTGTTCCTTGCCATTGCAATGACCTCAGGCGGCGGCGCATGGGACAACGCCAAGAAGTACATTGAGGACGGAAACCATGGCGGCAAGGGTTCCGATGCCCATAAGGCAGCCGTTACCGGCGACACCGTAGGCGATCCCTACAAGGACACCGCCGGTCCGGCCATCAACCCGATGATCAAGGTCATAAACATCGTGGCCCTTCTTATCGTCGGACTTATCTAGCAGTTATTTACACAACAGACACACGGCCTTCTCCCATATGGGAGAAGGCCGTGTTTTTTTCTGCCGGGAACTGCATGAAAGGTACTGCCCCTGCCAAAAAAACTGTTATTCAGACCTGGCAAGAAGGCAATTTGTTTCAGCACACGGTTTCACCTCAGGAAAACAAACAGAGTTCCTTTAATGGGGTGTGTCTCAGATACGGCTTAAATGGTTAGAACAGTGGCTGGAAGATTACGGTCGGACATTGCTGCCTCATCGGACAGTATTGACCATTATATGGCTCTTTGGGGAATGACCGAAAAGTCACCCGTTGAGTGAACGCCAACACCTGTTGCAACATGAAAATTCCCGTCGGCTACCCCGTTCACCTGTGATTTGTTATAATCTTTAGAGTCTGCACATGGATGGTTGGAGGAAATCAATTATGAGGACAATGCTTCTTTACGCCCTGCTGACGATGAGTGTTCTTGTCTCGGGATGCAAGGAACAGGATATAGCCTACGACATGGCCAGGTTTGACAGGGCCTATGTGCCGGCCCTTGTGCTGACAGGCACCAGGGATACGACCGGACAGTCAGTGCTTGCCGTAAAGAGGCTCAAG
>Ga0224496_10002404_pt1 | contig 11135 bp, 7 predicted proteins | sample SF_Jul11_sed_USG_2_FD_168127 | JGI IMG/M metagenome (GOLD analysis project Ga0224496, IMG submission 168127) | Sediment microbial communities from San Francisco Bay, California, United States - SF_Jul11_sed_USGS_8_1 | ecosystem: Environmental > Aquatic > Marine > Sediment | place: USA... | reverse complement strand
ATAGGAATTATGCGAAGAGTGTAACGGAACTCGTAGGGCCGCTCTTTCAGTATATTACGGAGTTTTTCTATGGCTTCTAGAGGTTGGAGGGATGTTTTCGCCGCTATCAAACCTGAAACCCCTGTTTTGTCAACTTTTGCCGCACTGTCCCCGGTTTCGCCCAGCAAATACCAAATTTCCGAGCAAACGTCAGCCTCATTTCCACGAGTCGTCGTTACGAGGAGATTGAAATCTCGAAGCATAGCTCACTATTTATCTTTTTGGTTTAAAAGAAGTTTCTCTTTTTGCGTGCCAAATTATTATGTTCGTTTTTTATGATTCTGCAAAAATACGACGGCCACAAAGAAACATAGACCTAGAATGAAAAATGAAATTAGAAAAATAATTTGGATACGTTGGATAGTCTTAGCTATAAAGCCTAATGTTAGTATCTTGTTCTACTACGTGTGCCTCTTCTCTTTGACCAACATTCCCTGCAGTAGACTGGTCTGCTGGGATCAGGCTTGAATGGGACCTCACATTCCTTACCACAATCAGCGCAGACTGCCTTGTGCATCTCTCTGGGTTCTCTTCCGTATGACATATAGACTGCACCTCCTATTCATTGAGGCAGAACTAGTTCTCTTTTTTGAAATCTAATTCTTGCGCATTTACTCAGTTGATAAATTGCTTTATAAACTTATGCGCGCGCTACGAAATACCAGAAAAACAAAAACATTCTGCACATAAAGCAGACATTGGACGCAATAAGCACGTTGCTCTACATTCGATTGGTGGATTTTGAAACCGACAGTTATCACGCGTAGGTAGCCAATACACTGAAAGAAAAATGCGACTTAATAAAGGCAAAGTTTGAACGTGTTATTGCAAACCCTAGTAGTATGATGTATTTTACGAAACGCGAGTGACTATGCGGAAATTGTGAAACATAGGCGGAAACATTTAAAACAATTAGGTGGCAATTGAATAGAAGGTTGCGAGTGGAAAACTGATGAGTGCTGAAAAAGAGGATCCAATTAAGCTTCACAAACAGGGCAACATTTTGTACGCAACGGAAAAATATGAGGAGGCAGCAGAAAAGTTTCTTCAATCCTCGGAGCTCTACGAAAAGAAAGGCGATTTTTTCGATGCTTCGAACATGATGTTCAAAGCCAGCGAATGCAGCTTCATGCTGAAAGAGTACAAAACCGCTCTTAAACGCTTCAACAAGTCTGCGGAAGTGGCTTTTAAAAAAGGATTCGACCGCTTCGGTGTCAGTGCCTTAGAATACGCCCTCGACTGCTACAAAGCGTTGAAAAAAGAGAAAAGCAAAGAAGCTGTAGAGTTACAGAAGAAAATAAAGGAAGTCAAAGACAAACTTGCATTACAACTGTTCTAGAAACTACTCTTCTAAACTAGGAATGCTTATGTTTCGTTAAACCATCTTTTCTTTGAAAGCGATTTGTATGCCAACTTTGTTCCGAAGTTTAGCAGAGCTTTGCGAAAAATTAGAGTCAACAACAAAACGTAAAGTTATGGTCCGCTGGGTTTCCTCATTTTTTCTAAAACTCGAGATCGAAGAGATTGAGCCAGCAATTTCAATGCTGATGGGCAGAGTCTTTCCAAGATGGGATCAACGTGTTTTGGAGGTTAGCTGGGCAACCCTTAACACGACAATCCGAAGAATAACTAATATTGATGATGACACGTTTTCCCGAGCTTTTAGTATGACTGGCGATGTAGGTGACGCAACTAAAATCGTATTTGAAGAAGGCAAAATTAGGAAGCAAGCTACACTTTTTCAAAAACAACTGACAATACTTGAAGTGCAACGTACTTTTGAAACCATCGCAGAAACAACGGGAATAGGTTCAAGAGGAAAAAAAGAAAGACTGCTTAAAACGTTACTAGGCTCCGCGACTTCTCTAGAGGCTAAATACATCGTGAAGGTGCTAATTGGCGAAATGCGAACGGGCTTCCACGAAGGATTAATGGAGCTTGCAGTAGCACAAGCCTTCAATGCTTCTCCTGATCTTATTCAAACCGCGGCTATGTTCACAGGCGACATAGGCGAAGTTGCCACTATCGCAAAAATTAAGGGAAGAGATGGCTTGGTGAAACTAAGACTCAAAGTTTGCAGACCAATAAAACCTATGTTGGCACAGACAGCTGCAACTGTTGCTGAAGCTTTAGAGGAGCATAGCGGGCAAACAGCTTTAGAATACAAGTTGGATGGAGCTCGCATTCAGATTCACAAGTTAAAAGATGTTGTGAAAATTTTTAGTCGCCGATTAACAGACGTAACAGAAAGCTTCCCAGAAATCGTTGAACTCGTCCAGAATGAAGTTAAGGCTGACGAAACTGTTTTAGAAGGTGAAGTCATTGCTGTGGGTAAGAATGGAAACCCTATGCTTTTTCAGCACCTTATGCGCCGTTTCAGAAGAATTCGCCAGATTGAACATGCAGCGGAAGAAGTTCCAGTTCAGCTTTATCTGTTCGACGCGCTGTATGTCAATGGCCAAAGTTTCATTAACGAATCTTATACAAGCCGAAGGAAAAAACTAGCTGAGGTTGCAGGGGCAATTCCATTAACAAAGCAAATTATCGCTCAAGATATTGGTGTGGCTGAAGAGTTTTTGAGAGGAGCCATTGAAGCGGGACATGAGGGTTTAATGGCGAAGAAACTTGACAGCTTATATACACCAGGGGTTCGTGGCAAAAGATGGTTTAAAATAAAAAGGGTTCTTGAACCTCTTGACTTGGTTATAGTGGCGGCAGAGTATGGATATGGACGGAGACATGGTTGGCTTTCCGACTACTACCTTGCTGCTCGAGACATGGAAACTGGCGAATTGCTCACTGTGGGGAAGACTTTTAAAGGTTTGACTGACGCAGAAATTGTTGAAATGACCCGGCGACTGAAACAGTTGGCTGTCAAAAAGGAGGGCTATAGAGTGATAGTTGTGCCAAAAATTGTGGTCGAGGTTGCTTACAACGAAATTCAAAAAAGCCCGAAATATGAATGCGGCATGGCTCTTCGTTTCGCTAGGATCACCAGAATTCGTGATGACAAAAGCCTTGAAGAGGTAGATACTATACAAAAAGTTAGAGAAATTTACGAGAGGCAATTCGAGAAAAAGGCTAGATACTCAAAATCCTGAGGTTTTACTCAACTTTTTACTTTCGCTTATGGAACATCTGTTTTCCATGTATTTCACCGACATAATTGAACCCTTCTTCGATAAGTTTCTTAGCTTTTTTCCATTTATCCATTCAAGCGAGTAGGCTATCAGGAATAGAAAATTAGCACGTGTATGAAGTTATTGTTTTCGATTAGTTTGCCTGGGGAAATATTAGCACGCATACCTGCATGCAATGGGCAAGTTGAAGCTGCAGAGGAGGCTGTCTATCATGCTTAAGCGAGTTGTCGATAAAGTTGTAGACGGAGTATTTTAAGTGAATCTGTTAACATATGTCGTACGATTACCTGTATTGGTATTCTCTGCATATACAATATGTTCTCCTATAGACATGCATCTATAAATGGCATATTATCTCTTACGATATAAACATTATTCCCAGTTTTTGAGTATTCACAAAAGTTTTGGAAAAAAAGAGGGGGTGTTAGTCTTGTTGGTTTTGGCTATGTATTTTATGGGGGTGGTATTGCCCATTTTTGTCCGTATTTGTCTGTGATGCTTACTATGTCGTAGATGCCTATGTGTGCAAGGTCGGTTTTGTCTAGGTCTGCGCCTGGGAAGTAGCCAGGGTCATATATGTCGTCGCCGCTGTGGCCGTAGCTTCCTGTGGCTTTTATCACGTCGTAGATGTTGATTTGGAAGTAGCCGCCGGTGCGTCCAGGAATCTCCCATCCGGGTTGTCCTCCTGGAGTGTCCCACCACCAGCGCCAGTCAGTCTCACCTAGAGGTGGAGTTTCCATCCAGTAGTGTGGGTTTTTGTTCAGCGTAGCATATCCACCTACGCCTGGCACTATGTCTGTGCAGTAAAACGGTCCGAAGCTGTACCACGTGTCTGTCCATGGTAGGCCTGCAAGGTAGTAGCCGTGGGGATCAAGGTCGTTTGTGTAGTAGTTGATTGTGTAAGTTCCAGCTGGCAGGTTGCTTTGAAGCCATATCCAGTTGTGCTCGAGGTCTTCGTAGCCGCCGAAGATGACGTAGTCAACTGGCACATCGTCAGAAGTCACCTGTACTATGTTTTCTGTTGTCAGCTTGAATTGAGTCCCAGAGCTACAGTTTGTACCATCACTCGTGAAACTCGCAGAGCTTGTAGTGCAGAGCGTATCGATTAGCTCATCCCTAGCAAGTGTTGGGTATTGCGGTCTGTAACAGAACCAGTAGCTTGCATCGTCGAAGTAGTACTTAATCGTGTAGTCATCGATTATTTCGCTGTGGTGCAGGTCTTCGTAGCTTGGAAAGTTCCAAGCGTCATGGAAGCAGTAAGTGTACCACGCAGAAAACTCCAAGTCATGCGCGGTTGCGTATCGTATGAAGTTGCCTGTTACTGGCTCCACTATTCCACAGTCTTTCCTCAGATAATACGTGACTGTGGATTTCTCAGCAGGCTCCTTTGGACCTGGATCCGGATCGACCCACGTTCCAACCTCCCAGTCTTCAACCGCCCAAGGCTGGTCTACCGTGAGGTCGTATGGGTTAACGTTTAGTAACTTATCGAACACTCTGTCTAGCACTGTGTAGTCGTAAGTCCACACAGAGTACAACGGGTTAAGCGCCTTAGGTCCGTTTACTGTTCCCATTCTAATTGGGCCGCCAGCACTTTGATAAGCATGTAGAAATTGGTACGGGTTGTCTAATCCGTAGCCAAACATGTTGACGACTCCCGGCATGGTCTTGCGCCAGGCGACGTAGCTTTTGCTGGACCATAGGGGGATGTTGACACACAATTCAGCCCAGCCGTATCCTCCTGCCTTTAGGGTAGCAGCTTGGGCTGCGGCGATGCTGGGTGTGAAGTATACAGCGCGAACATATTCGTCAAGCATGGGATAGTTTGGGAGGTTTGACGAGTTCATGCCTGTTACGTAGTTAGAATCATATGGGCAGGGCCAGCAAGGACTGTGGTATCCGAAGTAAAGGAACGTTGGGTATGTTCCTATGTTCCAGCCGCCTGTGTAAATGTGGTAGTTTCGGTCTCCCATAACAGGCGGATAACAAAAGTCTGAAACACCCACCATTTTGATGTACGGGATGTCCAAGATGTCTAACTGGCTTGCAAGGTATTGGCCGGCGTCATATCTCTTGTCTTCAGTTCTTATGTAGAAGATGAGCGAGTCCATGTTTGGTCCGCCTTCCCTGCCTGGCCACCCAACAGGATAGTTTCTAGTGCCATCAGGTTCAGTGTCGGCGAATCCTGCTGCTTCAAGTAGCTCGTTAGCTTTTGTCATGTTGTACTTCCACGGGTAGTTCGCTTGGAGGAGGCATGAGTTCCACCAGCTGATGCAGTTCAGTGAAACTGGAACGTTAAGTATTCCTCCAGCGCCCAGCAAGACTTCATCCACGATATACTGCTTGTCCACTGCACACGTTAGAGCCTGCCTGAACTGCTTAAGGTTAAGAGGGTTCCTCACGCCAGGATAGGTATCAGATACGGTGTAGTTGTTGTTCAAGTCAAACTCTATCATTACGTTCTCGTGATAAGCTGCGATGCAGAGGTTGGGATCGGCTTCAGCGTCTAGTTTTTGCTCATAAGTCAGCGGCGACTGTAAAAAGTCGATGTCGTTAGCTTTTAGCGCAGCGTAACCAGCCGATGAATTGGGATAGAATCGTATGTCAGTATCCGTCTTCGGGCCTCTGGTAGGTAATGCCATGACTAGAGTCACATTACCTAGAGGAATCAATGCTATTAGTATCAAGACAATCAGCATTAACATTGCTAAGATGTATACTGTCTTCAATTTACCTTCTCCTCTCTTCTAAAAGGCACTCGTATATCGGCTACACTGTGATTTACAACTTTGGGTAGTAATCAACGTGTGAAAGCTTTTACTTGCTAGTAAACATTTGATTTCAGCAACATAATGCTTATTAGAAAGAGATGCGTTTTCCATTAAATCTCATTACCGAAAGAGGTGATAGTTTTTGAACATTGAAAAACTGAAACGCCGCGCCATTCATTTACGACAACGTATCGACACTTTAGAAAATGGACAGCAAAAGCAACAACTCATTGAAGACTACGTGAAAATCATTTGGCAAATCCAAAACTATTGAACTAACAAATAGCTTCTACCTATTTTTGACGAATCTAATCGAACTTTATAAGTCAACAAGCGCTCTACGATTTATAATGACCTAGCATTTTCTTGACGTAGCAGAGCGACCGTAAAATCCTTAGGACCTTCGCAGCTTATAGATGGAGCCTTTGTCAAGTCTTAGTGTTTTCCTTGTTTGAGACGTCGAAAGATTTACGAACTTGAAAGAGTTTAACTCTCTATGTTAAAATGATTGTCGATAGATCAGAGTTTATATCTATTTCTGCCACTTTCAAGCTTTTATACCTCGAAATCGGGTGAAAACTGAACGAAAACTGACACAAGCAAAAAAGTAGAAAGTTTACGTTGTAGCGTACGTCGTATTCATTCTCCGAGAACTTGAATTATTACCGTTCTTCGTCTTGGATAAACATCAGTCTCCACAAAGAGGAGGGACTGCCAAGTTCCTAAGACCAATTTGCTGTCAATTACTGGTAGAGTTCTGTCTGGAGGAAGAAACATGGAACGAAGATGTGAATGGGCATTTGACGGGTGATGATACGGCGCCTTTTTTGGAATCATTTTTTCCAAAATTCTTTTGATGTCTTCCAGAAGGTTCCAGTCGTGCTCTGTAAGGACTATGATGCCCGTTGCGTGAGGGGCGAAAATGTGGGCTATGCCGTTTTTTACCTGAGATTTGGAGACTGTTTCTTGAACTTTCTCTGTAAGATCTATGAAATCGATTTCTCCTTTAGTTGAGAATTCGACGGTTTGATTAAAAACTTTCAATTGCCTGTGTACCTCGCGAGAAAGATTGCAGTGGACAGAATAAAATTGTTGCTATCAAGAAACATCATCTGCTGATCCTACTGAACAGACTAGTAATAATATGCGGCTTTGTTTCCCTAAATGGTGGCAAGGCTTCAATCTTGCCCGTTACGTTTCCACATTAATTCTTACCCTTTTTCCAGAGATCATGAAACGCAATAACTACGAAAGACGCTTCATGAACATGTGCTTCGCGAAAGATATTTGCTGAAGCAACGTGAGAAATGTGTTTGATACACTTTGTTGCCCATGTTTCATGGACTTGCCTTTACACATCACTCATAGTATGTTTCTTTTTTACCAGTCTCTTTTTTCGGGTTTTGCTTGGTCTGGTCTTTTTATCCTTCCTTTAGTGATCAGCATCCTTTTATGACTACTTTTTGGGGAGCTCCAAGAAGCTATGCCTACTGTTGTAGTGGGCTCATTTTGTACTGTATCATAGTTGGGGCATTGTGCATTGTACTCTCTACTTTTAAACTATTTTGGGTATACTTGGAAAATTGGTCGCTATTTGCATCTAAGATAACTACGGCTGAAGAAGCGTTCACCATCGTGATTTTAGTATTTGTGGGCTTTTTTGCGTTACAAATTCCAGTATGACTTTCTGGAGTTTATTGTTGGGGTCAGTGTGCCAAGAATCTGAAAGAATGGCTATGGCCATGTAAAGAACATACAGTTACTTCTGAAAAAGAAAATAGAAAGGCCACTATGCCAGCCAAAGCCATATATCCGCCTGTTTGCCAGCCACGTATCCAGCGTTTAGAGGGTTATGCTTTTGTATACGTTGTTGCGTTGAGAAAACGCGATATTCTGGTGATATGTTAGCTGTCTAAGCCAGAGAATGCTGCTGAAAAGAAGCCTTTTTTGTGGGCGTTCTATTGGATTATGTGCTTTCGAAGCAATGTAGGTAGGCAAAACAACTCATACTTTCTATTTGCTCAAGGAGGCTTTGGCAGTATCAGTGGCATTGGTGATACTAGTATTTCATACAGGAAATCATATCACCAAACTGTTTTTCAGACCAGCAGGCTCGTTTCAGCGGATACAAAAGCATACCCTATAACCAAAAACGCCCGCCTTTGCCTAAAAGTGTTAAGTGAGTTCCACAGGTGTGTTGGGTGTCGAATGGTGTTTATGGGACATTCAGTATCTTTTTGGGAAGTTTGACGTTGTTGAGCAGTTTTTGTGGAATTCTACGCAGTTTTGGGAAAAGTGGGAAAACTATGTTTCTCGAGATCATTTTTGCGAATATCCATAGATTATCGTCACTATATTTTATGAGGACGCGATATATAGTGAAAAAGCATAATTGTTATTAATTGTTATCCTCAATAGAGAGTAAAGCATAATTGGGTGTAAAGAATGAGTGAAGAATTAACCTCGATAAAGATTAAGAAGAGCACCAGAGATGTATTAAAGAGTGTGGGAAAGAAAAGCGAAACTTATGACGATATAATCAACAGGCTTTTAGATCGCGTCCTAAGAAGAAAAAGAGATTAGAGTGTGGCAGAGGCTAAACGATCATAGCCACAACGGTTGCTTTAGGAGCTGTTCTAATTCTAGGCACAGCGATATATGGCATCTTCAAAAATTGGCTTACATCGATCATTGTAGGACGAAGAGTCTCGAATACGCAGATGCCGCAAGATCCATTGTTACGGCGATAGCTGGGATCCTTGCATTATTCATACTTGTCCTTCTATTGCAGCATTTGGGAATAATTCTAAAAGGAGCCAAAAGACGTGAACAAGCTAGTCAACAGCCGCATACGCACTAGGTTATGTCAACTGTAGTTAATTAACAGAAGATATGCGCGCATTGAATGGAGAGACTGAAGGGAGACTCAGGTTGCAGAGGTTTTCGAGAGGTAGACTATTCTGATCGCATTTGCTAAAGCTTAAGAACAGAATAACATTAAGAACTTCACAGGTATGCTTCAATGCCTAAATGTCCAAAATGTAGAAAAGAAGCGGGGACGTTTTTTTATTGTATAAATTGTGGGACTCTAATCAGGGAAGAATGTCCAAGTTGTGGAGAACTAGTAAACGTAAGCATGAAATTCTGCCCCAAATGTGGAAAACGTAATCGGCTTTATCCCCTAAATGCATGTGCAAAGAAACATGAAAGATAACTAGGTGGCTAACGCAACTGCAAGAGGATCCCTTCGATTATTAGACTTACTAAAAGAGTAGGTGCTTTCGCTCTACACCAACTTTTTTTCTTTGTCACCTTTCTAAAACGCTTGTTATAACGCATCTTTCGTTGACATACCACATGCATTTTGATCCTATGCAGCTAATTGACATTCCGCCACCCATCGTCAGGGGGCATTTTTTGCGTATTTGTCTTTTAGGATCGTAGTATATTTCAAAAACTCTTTTCATACGTTTTGGGACGTCTTTCAGAGAAATTTTGTTCATTGACTTCTCTGTTTCTAGCAGCGGTATCAAGTCAGTGAGGCTTAATATGCCTACAAGGTGGCCAGCGTTTGTTACTGCTAATTTCTTGATCTTCTGTTTGATCATTTTCCGTGTAGCGCGTGCTATCGTTACGTGAGATTTTACTGTCACAAGCGGTTTCGACATGACTTCAATTGCTTTTGTTCTAGCTGGATCCTTTCTTTTGAAAACAACTCGTTTCAATATGTCTCTTTCAGTTAAAATCCCAACAGGGTTTCCATTTTCGGTAACTATGATGCAGCCGATTTCATGCCTATTCATTATTTCTGCAGCCTTTAGGACAGTGTCTCGTATATTGGCTGTCTTTACGTCTCGGATCATGACGTCTTTTACTTTTGTTGGCATTTATCTAACCTGTTTCAAATCTGACTCTTTCTTATTTTGGGTTCTGAAATATATTATGACTGTAGAATCTGGATGGAGCATCCTCATTAGAGGTTCGCTTTTTAGAAGGAAAGAGAGAAAAAGATGGTCAAGTAGTATTTTTACATATTCGGAAGTTATGTTTGTTGGAAAAGCATAACTTTTCAATGTTATAATTAGTAGTAGAAATTTGCGAGCGTATTTCGCGATGGGAAAGTCTCTGAAGAAATCTGACTTGAAGAAATGGCGTAGGCGAGGGTTCTACAGCGAGACAGTCTTAGTCAAGAAACTTCAAAAGAATGGCTATAACGCTGTGAGAGTGCCTGTAAGCAATCCAAGTCTTCATCCTTTACCTGACGTGATTGCTCGCAAAGACCTGCATGTCTATGCTTTTGAAGTAAAAAACGCCAACTACTACGCTTACTTTCCAAAAAAGCAAATCGACAAACTCTTCAGATTTCTCGACGAACTCATACCAATCCTTAAACAGCACAAGCACGCTATTTTAGCGGCTCATCTTGGAAAAAAGTGGATCTTCCGCCAAATAGCATGGGAACGTTGGGAGAAGAAAAAACTTCTGGACCAGGAACGCATTTTAAAACGCGACAAAGGAAACTTTAAGTTGGAAAAAGGCAGGAAAGCAGGCCATGAATAAGCATGAGTGGTATATTTCACTTTTTGATGAATTAAATGAGTACTGGGCAGAAATAGTGGATGCTCGCTCTACAGAAAAGGAAGTTGAATTCCTTGAAAACGTTATAAAAACAAAAGGTTTACTTCTTGATCTCTGTTGTGGTACAGGACGCCATTCCATTCTCCTCAGCAGGAAAGGATGGAAAGTAATAGGACTTGACATATCAGCTAGTCTCCTTAGAATTGCCAAAAAGAAGATGTCAGGGAAAGACATTCGCTTGCCGCTAGTGAGGGGCGAAATGCGGCATCTGCCGTTTCAATCGGAGACTTTCGCGGCTGTAATCAACATGTTTACAAGTTTCGGTTATCTGCCCTCGAAAAAAGAAGACGTAAAAAGCCTAAAGGAAGTTGCAAGAATACTTCAACAAGACGGTTCGTTTTTAATGGATATCGCAAACCGAGACCATGTTCTAAATGTTTTTAAGAAGAAAGATTGGGGAGAATTTCCTCATTTTTACATGCTGGAAAAACGTGCTTTAGACGTTGAAGGGTCAAGACTTTATTCCCAATGGATTTTTGTAGACAAAAACAGCGGTAAAACAAGAACATTCGATCATAACTTGCGACTGTTCTCTTTTCCGCAATTG
>Ga0224496_10002403_pt1 | contig 11136 bp, 10 predicted proteins | sample SF_Jul11_sed_USG_2_FD_168127 | JGI IMG/M metagenome (GOLD analysis project Ga0224496, IMG submission 168127) | Sediment microbial communities from San Francisco Bay, California, United States - SF_Jul11_sed_USGS_8_1 | ecosystem: Environmental > Aquatic > Marine > Sediment | place: USA... | reverse complement strand
ATTATTCCTCCATCATTCTCATTTCTACGGCCTCCTTCCTCAGGTGTATTAAGCCCTACGTAAGGGTACCGATACATTAATCCATGAGAGGAAAATGGACCCATAGAATTTTTGCTGGCACGATCATCCTTGTCATACTGCTGTCATCAACCGCCTCCGGGAGCCACATCAATTCATCAACCCTTCCCTCGGGGCCACCCTCAATCCACCTACCTCAGCAGGCCCAAAAGCAAGTCATGCCCCAACGAAAAACTCCTGTTCCAAGGCCACAGGTTCCCGCTAATCAAGCAGACCATGCGCCCACAGAACCAAGGCCTCCCTCGACAGTCGCGAAGCAGAAGACATATCCCCATAGCAACTCAGGCTGGCGATTGCTGTTGAATGGACACCCACAAGCCGCCCTGGCAATGTATAGGAAGGCCCTCAAGTATAACCCCCAATCGGCTAGCGCCTACTTGGGATTAGGCATTTCACTGAAAAATTTAGGGGAAATTGAACTCGCCAAAAAGGCGCTAGGTAAAGCCGTCGACCTCAATCCACGTCTGCCCTCCGCACTCGTCCATTTAGGATACCTGTATGCAGAGGGTCATTATGGGACTCCAGACCTCTCAACTGCTCGTCGACTGTTTAAGGAAGCTGCTCAGCTCGGTGATCCATTCGCCGCCATTGCGCTCCTTGATCTTAAATCAGGCTCCACGCTTTAGGAGCTATTCCTAAAGAAACCCCACCTCAAGACCGATATTCCACAACAATAGAATAGAGTTCCTGCAATACGGCAGGAATGTTGGCGAAAATAAGGAATTCGTCTCCAAGGAGCGCGCTTTTATGTTTAAGAAACTTTTTCGACCCGCCCGTCAAGAGCAAGGGTTTACCTTAGTTGAAATGATTGGGGTCTTGGCCATCATTGCTATTTTGATTGCCTTATTACTGCCTAAAGTGTTCCAACTCATTGCCTCCTCCAATGCTCGATCCTTAGCAGCAGCCGTTCGCACCTATGAAACGGCCGTGATTGGTTATTTCGCCGATGTCGGCTCTGTATACCCCCTGAATGCCGCCGGAGTCCCCACAGCCGAAGCGACCGGACTGAGCACCGCCGCCATTTCTCTTCCAGCCCGCTTAACCCTTGATATCACTGACCCCTTGAATGTGGGGACAAACCAATGGCCACGTTTTCGTGGCCCTTATGTCGAAAAATTTAATTCAGCAAATTCCCCTGGGATTGGGGCGACTATCCTTATGCCAACCGCCCCAGCTGTTGCCCTTGCTACTGCCACGACCGGAACCAACATTGGGTGGGATCTTAAAGGGGATGATGGAAACAGTGATCTCGCCACGGGAGCACAGGTGGCTTATTTACAAATCACGGGTGTGGCACTAAGCGATGCGGAGGAAATTGACGGTATTATCGATCCTGGCATCGGAGCCACAGCTGCCGAACGCCAACTACGAGGAAGAGTCAAATACGATACCGCATCAAGCCAACTCTTTATTTATCTGGCGCACCGATAAGGCCCATCCCAACCCTCGCTCCTTGGGGTGATGGTCTCTTCTGTCATGGCCCACACCGCCCGCTTCATTCCCACAACACAGAGGCCTCCTCAACAAAGGTGTCTTTTCCCTAATAATCACATGGGTTAAATATGTCTTCGTCGACCGCCACCACACGACCCCAATTAGGCACCACTCTCCTCCAGGACGGATGGATTTCGGCAGAACAATTAGACTTGGCGTTGCGCGAGGCCAAGCGCAATGGTGTCATGCTCGGGCAAACGTTAATTGGCCTAGGCTTCATTACCGAAAACCTGCTCGCCCACTATCTGGCTGAGGGCACTCAAACAGGCATGGTCGATCTCTCGACCACGTTTATTCCTCCAGAAATTCTTGATCTCGTTCCCTACGACCTGGCTGCGCAGTTTCAAGTGCTCCCCATAGGCAAACGTAGACACGTCTTAAACCTGGCGATGGCTGATCCATTGAACATCGTGGCCGTGGATACCATTGAAAGTCGAACAGGCCTCAACGTCCATACCCAAACGGCTCCGGCCCAAGAACTCGCCGAGGCAATTGAACGCCATTACGCCCATACCGAATCCATCAAACACCTCCTGGATGAGCTTGCCGCCAAAGGCTTGTCTGATCTTGGCGAAGATGCGAGCCAGGAAGCCCCGATGATTCGCCTCTGCAATCAGATAATCACCTCGGCAATCCAGGCTAGTGTGACCGATATTCATGTGGAACCAGACGAACAATATTTGCGAATCCGCATGCGAATTGATGGGATCCTGGCCCAGGAACTGCTCATTCCCAAACCTCTTCAGGCTCCTATTACCGCTCGCTTGAAACTCATGGCGAATTTAAATCTCACAGAAAAACGCACACCGCAAGATGGGCGCATTACGTTTACCTTGGGGAATCGCCGCATTGACTTAAGGGTTTCCACCCTTCCAACTAACTTCGGAGAAAGCTTGGTCCTTCGTATCCTGGACAAAGGTTCCCTCAAGCTGGAATTTCGAGCCTTGGGATTTACTAACAAGGATCAATCCCGTGTTAAATCGCTCATCCAACGGCCACATGGCATCATTTTGGTGACTGGACCGACTGGGAGCGGGAAAACCACCACATTGTATACGGCCCTTCGCCATGTCAATGCCAAAGAAAAAAGTGTGTTCACACTGGAAGATCCCATCGAATATCAAATGCCCCTGATCCGCCAAACCCAAGTCAATTCAGAAATTGGCATGACCTTCGCGGCAGGGCTCCGGGCACTCCTTCGACAAGATCCCGACGTCATTTTGGTCGGTGAAATCCGCGATCAAGAAACAGCTGACCTGGCCATGCGAGCCGCGTTAACCGGGCATTTAGTGTTTTCAACGCTGCATACCAACGACGCCATCGGGGCCATTCCTCGACTCATTGACATGGGCATCGAACCCTTTCTCTTAGCATCAGCTTTAACCGCCGTCATCGGGCAACGACTCGTACGCTGTATTTGTCTGGGATGCAAGACTGCGCGTAAAGATTCCGATGAGGTCTTAGCCAAACTGCAGGTCGACCTACCTGATGATATTTCACCTCAATTATGGACTGGAATCGGATGCCGCGCCTGCAATAACACAGGCTTAAAAGGTCGCGCCGGAATTTACGAAATTATCCAAATCACCGACCAACTCCATGCGCCCATCATCCATGGACCAGACATTGCCGGCATTCGCGCGCTCATTCACAAACAGGGCATGCCTTCAATGTTTCAGGATGGATTGCGCAAAGCGTTCAGCGGCGTCACGACATTAGAAGAAATTATCAGGGTCACCGGTGGCTAATTTCCGTTACCGTGCCATTGATGCCAAGGGCAAACCTGCCGAAGGCGAGATGATCGCCGGCGATCTCTCCCAATTAGAACATCGACTCCAAGATATGGGTCTTTGGTTGGTTCGGGCTCTCGAAGCCAAGCCAAAAGTCTCAAGCCGTTCCGGCAAACTTGGCAAAGTGAAACCCCGTGATCTCCTGGAATTTTCCACACATATGTTCACGCTATTGGACGCTGGCATTTCGCTGTCGCAAGCCGTGAAGAACCTGTCCGAAGAATCACCCAATCTTCAATTGCGCGCGACATTACAAACAATTCATCAACAGATAGAGGCAGGCAGTTCTCTCCATGCGGCGATGAATCAGCACTCCACGATATTCCCACCGCAAGTCACCAACCTCGTCCAAGCCGGTGAAGAGAGTGACACGTTGGCCGATACGTTCAAAGAACTCGAACGCTATTTGGATTGGGCCGATCAAATCCGTGGCGATATCCGCCAGGCCACGATATACCCCAGCATTGTCATTATCGCAGTGGCCGGACTTCTCATCTTATTGTTTACGTTCGTCATCCCACAGTTTATTCCAGTCTTACTGGACCTGAATGTCCCGCTCCCCTTTGTCACCGTTCTTGTGATCAGCATCAGCGAATTCACGGTGAACAACTGGTATATCTGGATGCCCGTGCTGTTCGCCCTTCCTCTCGGATGGTGGATAGGGCAGAAATACATCATCGGATTTTCACGCTGGCGTGATCGGATGATTTTAGAATTGCCCATTCTTGGGGAACTGCTCCAAATGTTGACGTTATCCAAATTCGTGCAAAATTTTGCCGTGCTGTATCAAGCTGGCCTTCCCGTGCTCCACTGTCTGCAACTCTGTCGTGGAATTGTGGGAAACCAGGTCGTGGCCAACGCGCTCCAGGACGTGCAACTCGCCATCGCCGAAGGTTCGACAATTCATGATGCTCTCCGGCGCCATCCTATCTTTCCACCCATGATGATCCAAATGATTTCAGTCGGCGAAACAACCGGAAGCTTACCGAAAACACTCACGAACGTTGCCAATTATTACAATCGGGAGATTCCCCGCCGAATTAAAAAAATCTTTGCCATATTAGAACCCGCCATCACGTTGGGATTGATTGGCATCGTAGGAATTGTGGCCTTAGCCCTTTTCATGCCGATGATGAGTTTAATGGGCAACTTTTAGTGACACCTCCATGGAATCCCTGCTCGACCGTCGCTTCCGCTCTTCACCCTTCGCCTTAGCCCTCATACCGCAAAACGGATTTTCCCTTATCGCCGCTATCGGGATTCTAGCCGTCGTCACAATCGGCTTGTCCCTCATAACCCCAGCCTTCATTCAAATATGGAAGCAACGACATCAGGATCAAGAAGACCAGCAGCTTCAACGCATGGCAAAGGGAATCTTGACATATCTTGAACGGAACAAAGCCTTTCCACCTTCCCTCGCCAGTCTGGCTCCGGATTATGTCCCCTTTCCTACCGCACAATTGACCACAAACGCCAGAGGATTTCCGCGCTATTACGCTGTTCATCCAAACATGGCTGGCTTTAATAATAGTACCGGCCTCACGGTTGGTGAATTGGTCGACACTCGATTCCTTCTTATTACCAATCTTACTCAGGCCGCCGCACCGATCATCACCACACCTGCTGAATTCGAAACCTGGTGGACGACCGATGAAAGCCTTGTTCCCAATCTACACATTCATCGAGGCAATGTCGGACATGTCTTCTATTCCTTGGCCATCACACCTGAAGGCAACGGAGCCAGCTATTTCATCAGTACCACGCCGTCGACCGATTCCGGCGGAGGGCTCCTTCCCACCCATAATGCCTTCCACCTTATGGGCACCATGGTCGGCTTTGATGAAGCGACGACCTACGCCATCCCGGAAGTCCAATTTGCCCTCACCACCAACATCGACTATTGGTTTACCCCTACATGCGCAGTCGGAAAACAATGGAATCCGTTAGATCCAATCTGCAAAATGGTCAGAGACGAATTTTTGGCCATTGCATTCAACGGCAATGACGGAACGCAGATATGGAGTAATAATTGGCAGGAAACCGGCGAATCAGACGGCCCCACAAGTGGACAATTTCAAGTGGTAGCCGATGCGCAATGCGCAGCCGGGAACTGTTTCCAAATTGGCGGAGGGGGATCGGGGCCACCCAGCCACGTCAGCCGGGAAGTGAATCTCTCCGGGGCGACCTCGGCCACCCTGACATTTAGCTACCGCCGCGGTGCCGGAATTAATGGGGGGTCCGTACAAGTTTCCGCCTCATCGAATGGCGGAACGACGTGGACTATTCTTGACACCTACAACATGAATGGGACTGATGTCAGCCAAATTCAGGAAACCTTTGATCTCACTCCACACATCGCCGCAAACACCCAGATTCAATTCAAACGATTTAACAATTTACAACGCTTGTTCTATGCGGACAACGTTCAGATCGCCTGGAACTGATAGCAAGTAAGAAGGGAAAAGAAAGAAGTAACATGAAATATGTAGAAGCATTCTTGCTTCTCACTTTTTCCTGTTCCCTTTTTACTCCGCACGCCTTCTCCCTCTCGGTCATCCCCGACATTGTTAATCGGGGATCCATCTGAGCTTTTTTTCAGATGAATACCTGCCACAAACATGCAGGTATGACAAAAGTGAGAGGGATCCCCGCTGAATATCGCGAAGATGCCACCAAGAGGATATTCATTTCATTCCTCCCTTCCCACGCTTCACTTCTCACGATTTCCCCCTCATACCTGACTCTTCACGCCTTCTCTTTTCCCCTCTCAATTAAGATCCGCCCTCCATTCTCCGACAGATGAAGGAGGGGTCTACTCGGCAAAATTTGCCAGGACTCGAAGTGTGTGGAATTCATACCAATAGCCAGATGGAGAGTTGAGAGAAATGTTCAGCAGGTCAAGAATCAGAGGAATCAAGGCTACTGAGAGAAGATGGATACTACTGACTCAGCCAACATCCGTGTCCAAGACGGCTCACGCCTCACGGCTCACGGCTTCACCCGGCTTCACGCTGGTGGAACTCATTGGAGTTTTGGCCATTTTAGCCATTCTTGCCAGCTTCATGACTCCCAACCTCATAAATCAACTTCGGAAAGCCAGGCGAGATGCCGAGGATCAACAATTGGCGAATATCGCCAAAGGCATCGAACTGTACATCCGACAAACCCGATCGTTTCCGCCAAATCTCACGGCGCTGAGTCCAGACTTCGTGTCGACCTCAATCGGGCAACTGACCAACAACCCCAATGGATTTCTGCGGTATTTCTTCGTTCAACCCAATATCAGCGGCTATTCAAACGCTCTAGGATTGGCACCCAACGCTCTTGCTGATGCCAGGTTTTTACTAATTACCGACTTATCACTCAACGCTAATCCCGCCATTACGACTGGTGCGGAATTTGACGCCCAGTGGAATATCGACGAAACCGGGATGCCGGATCTCAAAATCTACCGTGGGCACGTTGGCCATCTCTTTCATTTGCTCAGCCTCTCTGCAGATGGAGCAGGAGGCAGTTATGCCATTGACGGGATTCCTACCAATTCTGGTGGAGGGACATTGGCCCTGCATGCCCGGTATCACCTGACGGGCACCACGGTGGCACTTGATGAGGCCAATACCTTTGGGACAGCCGACACCCAATTCACGATGACCGCTGAAGCCGGTTATCAATTAGATCCTGATTGCGCTAGCGGGTCAAAATGGCGAGTGATCAGTAGCGGGTGTTATGCCCCATAGGGAATGGATCACATCATGTCTTTAGCCTTCACAATGACTTCTCCCAAGCAACAAATCCGCTCCACCATCAGACATCTGTCTGCTCATGTACGAAAAACGTCCCTACGCAAACGACTGACGGTTTTGAGCGTGAGTCTCATAGATGGTCGCTTTAAAGCCATGTCTATTATCGACGACTTGATTCACCTGAGCTGGGAAAGGCCTGGGATTATCTTGAAACCTGAACCGCTACGCCAGGCGATTGCCGATGCCATCCGCCATACGGAATTTCCCGGCAGGCACATCTCCATCTTAGTCGAAGATAGACGATTCATCTCTCTCACCCTTCAACTCCCGATGATGTCCCTCACTGACCTGATCCCCATACTTGAACGCAAAGCCCAACAGGTGAAAGCCTGGGAAGGCCCGGCAGCCTGGCGCCATCACCTTGGCATCCAAGCGAGGGGCCAACAAAACATCTATCTCGAAATTTGGCCCCAACAATTCATTGATGACATTCTTCTCATTTGCGACGAACTCCAACTGGAACTTCAACAACTTGCGCCTCTCTCGGCCCTGGCAGAAAGTCAACTCGGCACGTTGCCGGTGGAACCGGGTGAGGCCACCATCCTCATTAGCATGCTTGAAGGCAATGTCATGTTCGTCGCCGGGGGAGAAGATGGCACCTCCTTCCTCATTCGCCATCTTGCCCCGGCGCAAGATTGGGTTTCACTGGGAGAACGGATTGGCACAGAAGTGAACCGAACCATCATGTTCATTAATCAACAAGTCAATCTGACGGTTTCCCAGATTTGGTTTTTGGGTGAAGAAGAACGTTTAACCTTAGAGGAAGTTCAACCGCACGTATCCACGCCTATTTTGCCATGCCCGGTCAACCCGGATTGGCAATACTGGCTGTGGATCGGCGCCACCCTTCCCATGAACCTCAGCAATAATTTTACACCCCCTGAGGTGCGTCGAGCACCCATGAGAAAAAAACTCACCAATGCGATAGCCGCCAGCATTGCGGTCATCATGATAGTGTGCGTGGGAACAACGGGAATCATTGAGGGATATTTCGCCAAGAATCAGGTGAGCGTCCAAGCAGTGATCCAGCAGGCCGAGGCCCTTCAACAGGATCAACAGCTCTGGGAAGGTCGACTGGTCACCCTTCGGCACAAGCGTCAATGGATGCAGGGGATTACGTCAAGACCGTCCTCCCTTGAAGGCCCATTTTTAAGCTATCTCGGGACCCTGCTTCTCCCACAAACCGTGCTCAATAAAGTCTCGATCACCCGGACACCGACCAAATGGGAGGTCGAGATCACCGGGAGCACCGACACAAATTTAGCCGAAACACTGTTGCTGCTCGAACAGTTGATCACCCAGTTAGCCGCCGGACCGTACCACGTGGCCGTTGAGCATGGCTGGCGAGATCAGCTCCTGGCACAAACCGTCTCCGCCTCGACCCATGAGAGAACCGGCCCACACTATCGTTTCACGCTGAAAGGCCAGATCTCATGAATCCGAAACTGCGAATACCCCAGCCTGATTCCCAACAGATCAAAACCCTTAGTATGAGCCTCGTACTCGTTGGGTGCATCTCATTGGGCATCTGGGTGAGTCTCGACAAATTCTCCGATATGCAAGACAGCCACGATCAGATTCACGCGACCATCATGCTAGACCAGGAAGTCTCACGACTTCAGTCGCAATACCGTGAGGCCAACCACGAATCCCTCAAGACGGATCTCGAACACACCGACCAGTTGTTGATTCAGAACGTGACACATCTTGCCCAATGGGCGCAGGGGCTTCAACAACAGGGAGAACAATGGGATCTTCAAATGCACTATCGCCTCGTGAAGACACGACAAACGCCGGCACCCGTGGAAGGGCTCGCCGTGATCCCCATAGACATGCAGGTTTCATCACAGGGAGAACAGAGCGGCTATCGCAACTACCTTCACTTCTTACATGCATTGGAACAGTCGGGCCCGCGCATCGATATTCACGAAGTCACCGTGACCGGTGACGGAGAAAAGGCCACACTTTTAACCGTTGGATTCTCGGTATGGATGAAAACAATCGATTCCGTCGAGCTTTAAAAAGCCCGCTCGTCATGTCGGGCCTGTGCATCTTGGCTGGGATCGCCGTGTACTATAACGTCATCGAATCCACTCTGGATTCGACGTTACCAGTGTCCGTCGCCTCGACCCCATCACCTGTATCGACCCCCGTATCGCCCTCTCTCATGGCGCATGAAGAAGGGGCAACCTCATGGATTGAACATCCAGCACGAGATCCGTTCACGCCCATGTCTCTCGCAAAATGGTCAAACCCATCCTCGCAACCATTGCCGGCCTCTGCATCGGTCACACAGAGACCGCACACCCCATCACCCAACAACCTCATGCTCAAGGCGGTCGCAATTGAGGCAGAACAACGCAGTGCGGTCATCAATCACCAGGTGGTGTATGAAGGCGAGATGATTGAGGGGTATCAGGTCGTCTCTATTCAGCTCAAAGGCGTCTGGATCCAACGTCATGGGAAAAAAGAATTTTTAACCTTTGCCACTCACACAACCTCATAACCCAAGACGCAGCACGATGAAACCCATTCACGCACCATCAAACCCCAGAGCGCCCCAAGAAAGGGCTCGGCCCATGCGGCCCACCAACTCGTGCGCTCTTCTATCCATGATTGTGGCGGGGACGATTATGGCGCTGCTGACGCTCTGGGGATGTACGACCACCGCCCCAGACACAGACGTACCCCCTTCACCCTTTGCGACCATACCAACAGCCTCTCCATTCTCCGATCCACAAGCCATTCACGCCACGATCCCCACACACGATGTCACATTTTCCCTGGAAGATCGCATGTTACTCAACAGTGTGATGGAGGCCCCTTCTCCCACACCACCTCCCGAGTTAGGCCCGCTGTATTCCTTTCGGGCTCAAGAGCTGCCAATCGTTGATGCCTTAGCTCTTTTCGCCAGGAGCAATCACCTCAATATCGTCGCCGGACCGGAGATCACCGGATCCGTGACGATCGACTTTCACAACCTGCCATTGGAACGGGCCATGTCCGCGCTCCTGGAAGCCCATGGATATTATTGGGAAGAACTCGGCAGCCTCATTAAGGTGAAACAATTCAAAACGCAATCACTCAATATCGATTACATCCGGCTGATCCGCGGGGGTACCGGACAAAACCGCGCACAAATGAGCTCCGGTTCAAGCAGTGGAGGTGGGTCATCGGAAACGGGGCAAATCGAGGTCAATCAACAAGATGAGATTAAGTTTTGGGAGGAATTGGAGAAACAAATTCAAACGCTTATGTCGAAAGATGGGCGATTGGTGATTAATCGGCTGTCCGGAACCATTCAAATTTCTGACTGGTATAAACGCGTTGATGAAATTCATGAGTTTCTGAAGAACGTTCACCAAGCGCTCTATCGGCAAGTGGAAATTGAGGTGCGAATTTATGAAGTCAATTTAAACGACAATTACAGCCTTGGAATCGACTGGAGCAAAATCAATTTTGATGGCACATCGGGAAATATCGCTCTGGCCAATATTATCACCGCCCCCTTTGGTGGATTTATCGCCAAAGCCGCAACCACCACGATTTCCTTTGCCGACGGGAGTTTTGAGGGCGTCTTAAAAGCTCTTCAGGAACAGGGCGAAATCAAGGTGATCTCGCAGCCTCGCGTCGTGACGCTCAACAATCAACCGGCCCTCATTAAGGTGGCCACGGATCAACCATTCTTCACCTCCACCATCTCACAGGGCGCGGCCGGGAGCCCCAATATCGTGACCGAACAAGCTCGCTCCGTGACAGTTGGACTGGTGTTGTCCGTGACTCCGCAAATTTCCGAAGACGGATGGATCATGTTGGATGTAACACCTATTATTTCCCGACTTCGGGCCATTGAGACCTCGCCACAAGAAACGGCTACCGCTCCAGTGTTGGATATCAAACAATCCTCCGGACTCGTCCGGCTCAAGGATGGAGAGATGGTCATCATTGGAGGATTAATCCAAGAAGAATCG
>Ga0224496_10002402_pt1 | contig 11145 bp, 8 predicted proteins | sample SF_Jul11_sed_USG_2_FD_168127 | JGI IMG/M metagenome (GOLD analysis project Ga0224496, IMG submission 168127) | Sediment microbial communities from San Francisco Bay, California, United States - SF_Jul11_sed_USGS_8_1 | ecosystem: Environmental > Aquatic > Marine > Sediment | place: USA... | reverse complement strand
CAAGTCTGTTAATGCAGCAGCAAAAAGTCCTGCGACTCGTCAGGCTTCATTAGCCTGTATCGAAAACTATTCACCTATGTTGCCTGAGCTGTTTGGTGGTTCTGCTGACCTGGGTTGCTCAAACCTGACTGAATGGTCTGGTTACAAGCCAATGGATGCCAATGAAGTATCTAACTATGTTCGCTACGGTGTTCGTGAGTTCGGTATGTCTGCCATCATGAATGGTATTGCACTGCACGGTGGTCTGATTCCATTCGGCGCAACATTCCTGATGTTCTCTGAGTACGCCCGTAATGCACTGCGTATGGCAGCGTTGATGAAACAGCGTTCAATTTTTGTTTATACACATGACTCTATCGGTCTGGGTGAAGATGGTCCTACCCATCAGCCAGTTGAGCAGATTCCTACTATGCGCATGATTCCAAACATGGCGGTATGGCGTCCATGTGATGCAGTTGAATCTGCAGTTGCATGGCAGCAGGCAGTTGAACGTAAAGACGGTCCATCATGTCTGATCTTCTCTCGTCAGGGTTTACCTCATCAGACTCGTACTGATGCGCAGATTGGTGATGTTGCTAAAGGTGGCTATGTACTGAAAGATTGTGACGGCACACCTGATGCCATCATTATTGCGACAGGATCAGAAGTTGCGCTGGCAATGGGTGCTGCTGAGAAGATGTCTGGCAAGAAAATCAGAGTTGTATCTATGCCTTCAACCAACGTGTTTGATGCGCAGGATGCAGCTTATAAAGAATCTGTATTGCCTAAAGCAGTTACTGCACGTGTTGCAGTGGAAGCAGCCTGTACAGATGGCTGGTACAAGTACGTGGGTACAGGTGCTGTTGTCGGTATCGATCGTTTCGGCGAATCTGCACCAGCAGATCAGCTGTTTAAAGAGTTCGGCTTCACTGTTGAAAATGTTGTTAAGGCAGTTGAGAGCGTACTGTAATTTTGGTTATCCAGCCTGAGAATTCAGGCTGGATAGTTAATGGTTTTTAAATTAAATATTAAAATTTTGGAGACATAATATGACGATTAAAGTTGGTATTAACGGTTTCGGCCGTATCGGTCGTATGGTATTTCGTGCGGTTTACAACGAATTCAAAGACATCGAAATTGTAGGTATCAATGACCTGCTGGATGCAGATTACCTGGCATACATGCTGAAGTACGATTCAGTACATGGTCGTTTTGGTGGTGAAGTATCTGCAGAAGCTGGTGCCATGATTGTTGATGGTAAAAAAATTCGTCTGACTGCTGAGCGTGATCCTGCTGATCTGAAATGGAACGAAGTTGGTGCTGATATCGTTATTGATTGTACTGGTTTCTTCCTGACTGAAGAAAGCTGTCAGAAACACATCGATGCAGGTGCTAAGAAAGTAGTTCAGTCTGCGCCTTCTAAAGATGCTACTCCAATGTTCGTTTACGGTGTAAACCACGAAACTTATGCGGGTCAGAAAATCGTTTCTGCTGCTTCATGTACTACTAACTGTCTGGCTCCAATGGCTAAAGTTATCAATGACAAGTGGGGCATCAAACGTGGTCTGATGACAACTGTTCATGCTGCAACTGCTACACAGAAAACTGTTGACGGTCCTTCTTCTAAAGACTGGCGCGGTGGCCGTGGTATCCTGGAAAACATCATTCCTTCATCAACGGGTGCTGCTAAAGCAGTAGGTGTTGTTCTTCCAGAACTGAATGGCAAGCTGACCGGTATGGCTTTCCGTGTTCCTACTTCAGACGTATCTGTTGTTGACCTGACTGTTGAGCTGGAAAAAGAAGCTTCATATGCAGACATCTGTGCAGCTATGAAACACGCGTCTGAAAATGGCGACATCAGCAAAACTCTGGGTTACACAGACGAGAAAGTTGTTTCTACTGATTTCCGTGGCGTTGGTTACTCTTCAATATTTGATGCAGAAGCCGGTATCGCTCTGGACGGCACTTTCGTTAAGCTGGTTAGCTGGTACGACAACGAGTACGGTTACACTTGTAACATGATGCGTTTCGTTCAGCACGTGGCTGCAAATTAAGAATCTTTTGTCCGGGAGCAGCGTTGGCTGACAATTTTGAATGATCACGTACTGATGTACGCTCAATATCTCAAAATTATTCGCCGCCTTGCTCGCGAACAAAATCTTTCTTAATTAGATAGTTAAATAGTTATCTATTTGACTGTCAGAGAAAAAGTTTTAATCAGCCCGGGAATCTCGGGCTGGTTAATTTATATAAAAGAGTTGTTTGTTAAACATTGCATATTTTTACCAAACAGTTTTTAAAAAATTTTGGAATTTCTTAGGAGTTACAACATGTCTTTTATCAAGCTAACTGATCTTGATCTTGCTGGCAAACGCGTATTAATTCGTGCTGACCTCAACGTGCCGGTTAAAGATGGCAAAGTTACATCTGATGCGCGTATTACTGCGTCTATGCCAACTATTGAGCATTGCATGAAGGCCGGCGCTGCTGTAATGGTAATGTCTCACCGTGGTCGTCCTGAAGAAGGTGTTGCGGACGAAGAAAATTCTCTGGCGCCCATCGCCGCTGATATGTCGGCAAAGCTGGGTAAGGAAGTTAAATTAGTTAAAGGTTATCTGGATAATGCACCAGTTGTTGCTGGTGGTGAAGTGGTACTGTTAGAAAATGTACGTTTCAATGCGGGCGAGAAAAAAGATAACGAAGAGTTAGCAAAAAAATATGCGGCACTGTGTGACGTGTTTGTTATGGATGCATTCGGTACTGCGCATCGTGCACAGGCTTCGACTCACGGTGTTGGTAAATTTGCACCAACCGCGTGTGCTGGTTTATTGCTGGCAGGTGAACTGGACGCACTGGCAAAAGCACTGGCTAACCCAGCGCGCCCAATGGTGGCAATTGTGGGTGGTTCTAAAGTCTCAACTAAACTGACTGTACTTGAAGCCTTGTCTGAAAAAGTGGATCAGATGGTTGTTGGTGGTGGTATCGCCAATACCTTCCTGAAAGCTATGGGTAACAATGTTGGTAAATCTCTGTGTGAAGATGATCTGGTTGATACTGCCAAAGCACTGGTTGAAAAAATGAAATCGCGTGGTGCAATTATTCCAATTGCAACGGATGTCGTCTGTGGTAAAGAATTTTCAGAAACGGCTGAAGCAACGTTGAAGAAAGCCAGCGAAGTGGCTGATGACGATATGATCTTCGATATTGGTCCAGACTCTGCTAAAGAGCTGGCAGATATTATTTCTAAAGCCGGTACTATCGTATGGAATGGTCCTGTTGGCGTATTTGAATTCGATCAGTTTGGTGAAGGCACCAAAACAGTATCCATGGCAATTGCCAATGCTAAAGGCTTCAGTCTTGCCGGTGGTGGTGACACGATTGCTGCTATCCAGAAATATGATATCTATGACAAGGTTTCTTATATTTCTACTGCGGGTGGTGCATTCCTGGAGTATCTGGAAGGTAAAACATTACCAGCAGTTGCCATGCTAGAAGAGCGTGCAAAAGCTTAAAGCGATGAGGCTCCGCATGGGGCCTCTTTATATTTACATGTAACAAATTCAGGAGTTCTTCCTTTGCGTAGAACCAAAATAGTTGCAACACTGGGTCCTGCTACCGATGATCCTGCGGTCATTGATGAGCTGATTGCGGCTGGTGTTGATGTGGTTAGATTAAATTATTCACATGGTACCCATGAAGAACAGGCTAATCGGGCAGCTATGGTGCGTGCTTCTGCAGCGAAACAGGGGCGTATTGTGGGTGTCCTTGCTGATATGCAGGGACCTAAAATTCGTACAGAACGATTCAAGGATAAAAAAGTTTTTCTTAATAAGGGTGATACCTTTATTCTCGATGCCGATATGGATCCAGCGGAGGGAACACAGGAAGCGGTGGGTATTACCTACAAGAGCCTGGTCACTGATGTAAAACCGGGTAACACCCTGTTACTGGATGATGGCCGCATGATCCTGGATGTGGTGAAAGTCGAGGGTTCAAAGATTTACTGTAGTGTGGCCCAGTCAGGTATTTTGTCAGATAAGAAAGGCATTAATCTTCTCGGTGGCGGTTTATCTGCACCAGCGTTAACAGAAAAAGACATAGAAGATATCAAGGCAGCAGCTGTTATCCAGGCAGATTATGTGGCGATTTCATTTCCCAAGTGTGCGGATGATATCAATCGGGCACGTCAGTTATTGCGCGATGCCGGTGGTTATGGCGGTATAGTGGCCAAGATAGAGCGTGCCGAAGCCCTTGGTGTTATTGATGAAATGATCGAAGCCTCGGATGCTATCATGGTTGCCCGTGGTGACCTGGGTGTTGAGGTCGGTGATGCCGAGCTGCCCGCAATCCAGAAAGATCTGATTCACCGTGCCCGTGAAAAGGATCGTGTCGTCATTACTGCGACCCAGATGATGGAGTCGATGATCGAGAATTCGATTCCAACCCGGGCGGAAGTGTTTGATGTCGCCAACGCTGTGCATGACGGTACAGATGCGGTGATGCTATCAGGCGAGACGGCGGCAGGTGCTCATCCTGTAAAAGTGGTTAAGGCCATGAGCCGGATTTGCGAATCGGCTGAGCAGCATCCCAGAGCCAAGGTATCAGATCACCGTGTGCATCTGACGTTTGGACGTGTTGATGAAGCTATTGCGATGGCAACCATGTATACAGCAAATCATCTGAATGTTGACTGTATTGCGGCATTGACTGAATCCGGTTCAACTGTATTATGGATGTCCCGAATCAGTTCGGGTATTCCAATCTATGCATTGAGCCCAAGGGAAAGAACGCGTCGTAAGGTTACCCTGTATCGCGGGGTCTATCCGACCTGTATTGATTTTGGAAAGATTGGTCCATATAACATGAGTTCGAAAGTGGCCAACCTGCTGGAAGAAAATGGAATAGTTAAAGATGGAAATAGAATTATTATTACCCGAGGCGATATGCTGGGTGATGAAGGTGGTGGCACGAATGCAATGAAAGTGATCACCATCGGTAAAGTAAAAGTTTCAGATAAATAACAAACCTTGTTTTAGGAGACACATCATGGCATTAGTATCATTACGCCAATTACTGGATCATGCCGCTGAAAACGGTTATGGTATGCCGGCATTTAATGTAAACAATATGGAGCAGGTGCATGCCATCATGCAGGCTGCTGACGAAGCTAATAGTCCTGTTATTCTGCAGGGTTCTGCTGGCGCACGTTCTTATGCAGGTGAGCCCTTCCTGCGCCATCTGATTTCTGCCGCGATTGAAATGTACCCACATATTCCTCTGGTTATGCATCAGGATCACGGTTCAGAACCAGCAGTATGTTTGCGTTCTATCCAGTCTGGATTCAGTTCAGTTATGATGGACGGTTCATTAATGGCTGATATGAAGACACCGGCAAGCTATGAATATAATGTCGATGTGACGCGTGAAGTTGTAAAAATGGCGCATGCTGGTGGTGTTTCGGTTGAAGGCGAACTGGGTTGTCTGGGTTCACTGGAAACTGGCGAAATGGGTGAAGAAGACGGCCATGGCGCGGAAGGCAAGCTGGATATGGATCAGTTGCTGACTGGTGTTGAAGAAGCTGCCCAGTTTGTTAATGATACAGGTGTTGATGCACTGGCTATCGCTATCGGTACGTCTCACGGTGCATACAAGTTTACCAAAGAGCCAACAGGTGAAATTCTGCGTATCGACCGTATTAAAGAAATTCATGCCCGCATTCCTAATACTCATCTGGTTATGCACGGTTCTTCATCAGTGCCACAGGACTGGCTGGAAATTATCAATAACTATGGCGGTGATATGGGTCAGACTTATGGTGTGCCCGTTGAAGAAATCGTTAATGGTATTAAAAACGGTGTGCGTAAAGTTAACATCGATACTGACCTGCGTATGGCATCTACCGGTTCTATCCGTAAGCACCTGAGCGATAATCCTTCTAACTTTGACCCACGTAAATTCCTCAAAGAATCTACCAAGGCAATGAAAGAAATCTGTAAAGCTCGTTACGAGTCATTTGGTTGTGCTGGCCAGGCTGACAAGATCAAGCCTGTGTCACTGGAAAAAATGATTAGTTTTTATAAGTAATTTACTGTTTCCAGGATTGTAAATAAGAAGGGGGCTTAGGCCCCCTTTTTTGTAATTGTTTTGTATAATCACTGTATTCTATATATTTTGGCGTTGTTCAATAATTACAAATGATTAAATTTTGCAGATCAATTTGGATTAATATGACAGCTTTATCATTGCTGGTAATTTTGTCTTTGCCTGCAAATGCTGACACAAAAGATACCCTGGTCGTTGGTCGACTGGTCCTCTCGGGATCTGAAATTCAAAATGATGATATTCAGCCAAAAGCTGAAGCCATTGTTCGTGGCATGTCCGATCTCGGTGTTTCAAAAGTAAAGATCCTCGAACTGAATAGTATTAGTAAGATGATTGATGCACTTGATAATGGGGATGTTGACTGGGTAACGGATACATTATTTCCGGCATTAATTTATGCGGAATATACTAATGCAGATATTTTTGAGCAGCGTTTTAAATCAGGACTGCCAAAATTCTATTCGGTATTTTTTGTCAGGAAAGAAAGCAATCTGGATTCCATTGATCATTTAGAAAGAAAAACACTGGCATTTGGCAATGCTTTTTCAAGCGGTTCTTATTTTGCGCCTTATTATGAATTAAATGAAAGGCGTTATACCCTGGTGCGCTATGGTGCAAAGTTAGATGATGAAGTTATTGGTAAACGACGTATTTATTATAAGTTCTCCAGTAATGAGAGCGAAGTCGTAAAGAAGGTAATTGGAGTAAAGGCTGATATAGGCGTGATGAGTAATTTTGACTATGATGCGTTACCTGCCGAGCAAAAAGACCAGTTGAAAATAATTCATAAAACAGCGGCTTTTGTTAAATATGTTGAAGCGGTAAGGGGTGATCTTGAGCTCGAAATCAAGAAACGTTTAAAACAATTAATCATGGAACATAATGAAAACAGGGAAGAATCTGTGTTAACTGTGGATAATGAAAGAACCACCCGTTTCTATAAGTTTGTTGGTGAAGGACGTGATGGTTTTGTTTATATGAGAAGTCTGGTTGAGCATGGCACAATCCCTGTTCTAATAGAGAAAAAAGAAAAGCAGAAGAAGAAAAGTTACTTTTATTAGTTAATGTCGGTGCTTGTCGTCACAGAGTTGTGAAACATAAAGTGCACATCATATTAATGTAATACCGGCTGAGAATTGTGCAAGGCAACAGGTATTATAAGCGTCATATCCAGTTCATGTTCAAAGAGCTTAACCATTAATTTTATTGCAATAACTTTTATCAGACGTGATTTATGATCGTTGATGGTCCATGTTGATGCATTGCCAATATGCCCGGTTTTTTTCTGGGTTGCTGATAAACGCAATATACTGTCCAGGCGTAAACATAAGTAAAACAGTGGTCAGTAGATATGTATCAATCAGATGAGAAATCATACAGCAGGCATTAAGAGTCGATGCCTGTTTCCAGTCTGAAATCAGGCTGATATTACAGCGGTGATAACAATTAAACGCGCTCCTGTAACCGGCTTTCAAACGGTTTTTCGAGTTTATTCATGCTATCTTTCTACTAAATAAAATAAAAATGAGGTGCAGGGTGGATATTTTAACTGAATATACAGGCAAGCTTGCAGGTCTGTTATGGAACAACGGCCTGACCATGTTGATTCTGGTTGGCACAGGATTGTATTTAACCATTAAATTACGTTTTATCCAGATAACGGGGTTCAGGCATTCTGTTAATTTGATCAGGGGAAAATATACGCATCATGATGACCCTGGTGAGGTCAGTCATTTTCAGGCTCTATCGACGGCACTATCTGCCACCGTGGGCACCGGTAATATTGCGGGCGTGGCAACGGCCATTTCACTGGGTGGGCCGGGCGCTTTATTCTGGATGTGGGTGACCGCCTTTGTGGGCATGGCGACAAAGTTTACCGAAAGTACACTGGCGTTAAAATTTCGTGAAATTAATGATCAGGGTGAAGTCTCTGGTGGTCCTATGTATACCCTGTTGCACGGTCTGAAAATGAAACGTACGGCGGTGATTTTCGCATCGTTTGCACTGATTGCCTCATTTGGTATTGGTAATCTGGTACAGGCAAACTCTGTGGTAGACGGTCTGGCATTTATATGGCCAGAGTTGCGTGATTATGGCTGGTTTATCGGTGTGCTGATGGCCTTGCTGGTGGGTATGGTTATTTTAGGCGGGGTTAAACGCATAGCAAAAGTGGCGGGTACCATCGTTCCTTTTATGGCCATGACTTATATTTTTGCAGCCTTTGTGGTTTTGATTATGAATGCTGATCAGGTGCCACAGGCTATTATGACTATTTTTAATAGTGCCCTGAATGTCAGTGCTGTGGGGGCGGCAGCCGTGGGAGAGGCGATTCGATGGGGTGTGGCTCGGGGACTGTTTTCAAATGAGGCCGGGCTGGGATCGTCACCCATGGCACATGCGGCAGCAAAAACAAAAGAGCCGGTGAGAGAAGGGCTGGTTGCCATGATGGAGCCGTTTGTGGATACCCTGGTCATCTGCACTATGACCGGACTGGTGATAGTGGTCACAGGCGCCTACATGAGCGCCGATGCTGAAACCGTAGGGGCAGCATTAACCGCCTATGCATTCAGTCAGTCAATGGGCGCTGGTGGCGCGATGATTGTTGGATTTGGATTGATGCTGTTTGCTTTCTCCACCATGATTGCCTGGTCTTACTACGGTGATCGTTCAGCCTGTTTTTTATTCGGCGAACAGGCTGTCAGACCTTACCGTGTATTTTATACTGTGCTGATTGTGGTCGGTGCCGCAGTACCGCTAAAGCTGGTATGGAATATTGCAGATATCACTACCATTTTAATGGCTTTACCAAATTTATTAGCGTTATTCTTGTTAAGTGCATTAGTGAAACGAATTAAAGATGAATATTTTGCAAAATTAAAAGCTGAGGAGAAATAATAGTGGCAGATTTAATAATTGAAGACCTGGTAGTGGGTGAAGGTGAAGAAGCCGGTAATGCAGGTAAAGCACAAATTGTTGTTGTCCATTACACCGGCTGGTTAACAGATGGTACAAAATTTGATTCGAGTTTAGACCGTAATGATCCGTTTAGTTTTACTCTGGGTGTTGGTCAGGTTATCAAAGGCTGGGATGAAGGTGTTAAAGGTATGAAAGTCGGTGGTAAACGTAAACTGACCATTCCTTCTGAAATGGGCTATGGTTCGCGTGGGGCCGGTGGCGTAATTCCGCCTGATGCAACGCTGGTATTTGAAGTTGAACTATTAGGCATTAGATAATAATTTTGATATTGAATAAATAAAAAGGCGCACACTGGTGCGCTTTTTTATTGTTTGTTTAAAATTTACCAGTTTACGGTTGTTGTTGCGCCGCCGGTAATACTGCTGGTTATATCAGTACAGGTATAGGTGATGGTTGCATTATTGGAACCGGTAAACTGAATAATGCCGCCGTCAGGAATAGTCGTGCTGGCGCAGGTTCCAAAACTGATATCAGTCGTGGTAGTGATATCAACATAACCATAATCAGGGTGATACAGGCGGCCGGTTATGCTGGTAAGATCACCAGCAATATTTTTAACAGCAGTAAAATTGCTGATGCGGTAGATCAGTCCACGGGTTCCAGTGAAGTCAGACGACAGGGTGCATGTACCGGTATTGCCTCCGCTGCAGGATGCAGACAGGTTTTCGACAGTGCTTAATGTGATTCCTGCATTATCTTTAATTGTAAAATTGATGAACGAAATCGTAGCATTACCTGACAGATTTCCGGAAACAGTGGCCTGCCCGTTAATAATTTGATTGGTGCCAAGGTCACAATTATTGAAAGTAAAGATAAGAGTGCTATCAATAATATTGACATCCTGAGTGACGGAGCCACTGCTACAGGAAGCAGAAAGGGAATCCAGTAATGTTTTTGATTCTTTGACCAGCAAGGTTGCATCGATGGCTGCTCGTGCAAATGCGTCAGCGTTGATATTATCAAGTGCAGCCTGAGATGTTGAGCCTGAATAATTTGTTGAAGCAACAGGGGTTTCGCTACAGCCGGTTAGAATTATATGCGAGGCCAGAAGGCCGCAGAAAAAATAATTAATTAGTTTCATAATAAAATCTCTCGTTTATTTGTCTGGTTATGTGCTTAATGAAATGAAGGTTAAGGATGGTATTTTTTGTATCCCACATTTATTAACACGAACCAGTAGAGAAAAACGTTCCCCTTGTTTATGTGAACGGGTTCAGGTTTTTGATGGACAGAAGATTTGTTTGATTATCTGAATAGATGATTAAGCAAAGTGCTAATTTAAAAGTATCAAATTAGAGTTTACTGGATATTAAAAATAAATAATCCAGCCAAGTGATAATTGGCTATGGTTTGAATGACTGGCTGGTTCAGTAATAGTGATGCCCGATGTTCCATTATTAAGTGTTTGAGAATTACTTTTGCCAAATTTCCAGTGCTTGTAGTTAAGGTTAATATACAAACTCTGATTATCAGTGATTAATTTAGTAAATGTTAAATGTGTATTTATGCCGGCGCGATTGCCCAGCGATAAGTGAGGGTAGCCATAGCCTATATCGGTTAAATCGATATAAATGATGCCGTTAATGGTATGCAGTAATCCCAGATCAAGTGTAACCTGATAGTTATTCTGCCGGTAAATGAGTGTTTGTATGCCGGCTTCAATCGTCCACCAGCTGTATTCTTCAAAAAGTCGGTTAATATTATTTCGAGCCTGAATGTCACGTTCCCAGAATTGATAGCCTAGTCCGGTGTAATAGTTGTTCCTGTTCAGGCCGTCAGTGACAGGGAAATAATGCCGATAGGTTAGCGTATATAACGTTTCTATTGTATCTGTTTGATGCGGGCTGCCAGATTGAGTCTGTCCATTATATTCAACGCTTCCATCATGGAGTGTGAACGCCAGCTGATTATTCTCTAAACGGTAATTCATGTTGATACCGGGTATGAAGCCGGTTTCATGATTCAGGGAGAGACCGCTATCCGAAAATTCTTCATAATCGAAATACAAAAGACTGCCGGAAACTGAAAAGGCATTGTCTGCCTGGATTATGTGTGTATTCAGTAATAAAAACAGGAATAATATTTTTT
>Ga0224496_10002400_pt1 | contig 11154 bp, 7 predicted proteins | sample SF_Jul11_sed_USG_2_FD_168127 | JGI IMG/M metagenome (GOLD analysis project Ga0224496, IMG submission 168127) | Sediment microbial communities from San Francisco Bay, California, United States - SF_Jul11_sed_USGS_8_1 | ecosystem: Environmental > Aquatic > Marine > Sediment | place: USA... | reverse complement strand
TGCAACAAGCATAACTGATTGTTTTTTATTGACTTTCTGGACTCACAAGCACCGCCGCATGTGGCACTGCGGTGAAATACGGTCAAATTTCTCGCGGCAGCAGTTGATTCATACACATGATTGAGCCGGCATTCAACGACCGTTTTCCGGCGTGACCTCCTGCGACATCCGTCAGTACCCGGCGGTACTTCGGGAGCGACAGGATCGCAAGACCCGGAAGCCGGCAAACCTGACCGGACGCGATTTTGGCAATATTTGACGGAAGATTCCGTTCGCGGAGCGTGTCGTGCCGAAGGACGAGCCCGGGTGGTAACCAATCAGGGGATCAAAGAGCGTCGCCAGGCTCGCTAGCGGTAGCGACCCTGCAATTTCTTCAGTTCGGCGCTGCCCGGATGCATGCGCTCGTAAGGCACACGCGACAGCGGGGTATCGATGTTACCCATCAGTTCGTGCATCTCCGCGCGGGATTCGTCGAGGTACAGCAGGCCGGTTGTGATCTCACCCGCGTTAAAACGTTCGCGCAGATACTTGAAGGCCGATGCCCGGCTCGTCAGATCGTAGTCCCTGTCGACCTTGCGCAGGACAATGGTACTGCCGTCGTGCATCTGGACCGGCATCGCATCGCCTTCAGCGTAGGCCGCCTTGATCTCTTCGGCCGGCGGTATGTAGTCGATATCGATGACGTGGTGGTAGAACTGCCGCGTATGCGCGTAGCTCTTGGTCGAACCTTCGTGATCATTGAAAGTTACGCAGGGACTGACAATGTCAACCAGCGCAAATCCGCGGTGCATCAAAGCACCCTTGAGTAACGGAACGAGTTGTTCCTTGTCACCTGAAAAGCTTCTCGCGATATACGTGGCACCAAGACTCAAGGCCGTGCTCACGGGATCGATCGGTTCCTGGTTATTCGCCTCGCCCTTCTTGGGTTTGCTGCCGATATCCGCCGAAGCTGAGAACTGCCCCTTGGTCAAACCATAAACGCCATTATTTTCAATGACATAACACATGTTCAGATTGCGGCGGATGGCATGTACAAATTGACCAACACCAATCGACAGTGAGTCACCATCGCCGGAGACGCCGATGTAGACCAGGTCTCGATTCGCCGCGCTCGCACCCGTCGTCACTGACGGCATGCGGCCGTGCACGGAATTGAATCCATGCGACTGACTCACGAAATATGCCGGCGTTTTCGACGAACACCCGATGCCACTCATTTTCGCGAGCATGTGAGGCTCTATCCCCAACTCGAAAACGGCCTGGATGATCGCCGCAGTTACCGAGTCGTGACCGCAACCCGCGCACAAGGTCGAAACGGCGCCTTCGTAATCCCGGGATGTCAGTCCGAGCTTGTTCTTCGGCATGCCCGGATGTGAGACTTTGGGTTTGGTTATATACGTCATATTCGACTATTCGCTCAGGCCGCCCGGCCTTTCGCGATCTCCTCAAGCACCTTGTCGACAACGAAACCGGAATTAATCGGCATACCGTTGTAATGCAGCATTGGCACCAGCTTCCTCTGGTCCGCGTTTATATCGACGATCAGCAATGTTCGCAGTTGCGCGTCGCGATTCTGTTCAACGACATAGACAAGCTCGTGCTGTTCGATGAACTCGCTGACTTCGTCCCCAAAAGGAAACGACTTGACCCTGCAATAATTCAGGTGCACATCCTGCTTCGCCAGGCGATCCAGGGCCTCGATGCAGGCGCCGTCACCACTACCGACCGTCAGTATTGCGGCCTTGTTGAATTTGGAATAACGAACTTCAGCTTTCGGCAACAGCGACCGAGCGGTTTCCCACTTCACCAGCAGTCGATCGATGACGTCCTGGTAAGCGGCCGCATCTTCAGTGTATGCACCCAGCTTTGTATGTCCCGAGCCACGCGTGAAATAGGCTCCCTTGGGATGCACGCCGGGCAATGTGCGATACGGAATACCGTCTCCATCGCTGTCGAGATAGCGATAGAACTTGTCCATTTTCTCGAGCTGCTCTGCTGACAGGACTTTGCCGCGATCCGGCACGTAGGACTCATCCCACTGCAGCTCGGGCACCATCCAGTCATTCATGCCGATATCGAGATCCGACAGAACCATCACCGGTGTCTGCAGTCGCTCAGCCATGTCGAACGCAACCGGCGTCATGTAAAAACATTCTTCGGGGTTCGCCGGGAACAACAGGACGTGCTTCGTATCGCCATGCGACGCAAAGGCGCAGCTCAAAATATCACACTGCTGCGTGCGTGTTGGCATGCCTGTGGATGGTCCGGTGCGCTGGACATCGAAAATAACGGTCGGAATTTCTGCGTAGTAAGCGTAGCCGATGAACTCGCTCATCAGGGAAATGCCGGGGCCGCTGGTCGGTGTAAACGATCGCGCACCGTTCCACGCTGCACCAATCACCATGCCGATTGCGGCCAGTTCGTCCTCGGCCTGGATCACGCAATAGTTGTTCTTGCCCGTCTCCGGATCCACGCGATATTTCGCACAGAACTTGCGAAACGCATCCATCAGCGACGTTGAGGGTGTAATCGGATACCAGGCGCCGACCGTCGCACCGGCGTACATACAGCCAAGACCCGCCGCGGTATTGCCGTCCATGATGATGCTCTTCGACGTCGCATCCATAGGTGCGATGTGCATCGGCAATGGGCAATTAAAGTTTGCACGGGCAAAATCGTAGCCAAGCTGGATTGCCTGCATATTCGAGTCGATCAACTTGGCTTTTGCCGCGAAGGTCTCTTCGAGCAACGCCTTGATAACACCAAGATCGATTTCCAGCAGCGCAGCCAGTGCGCCGACATAAGCGATATTCTTCAACAGGATGCGCGCACGCGCGCCCTCGAAGTTCTCGTTACACAGGCGCGAAAAAGGAATACCAATGATCGTAATGTCTTCGCGATTCAGCAGCTGGCTTCGCGGCCAGGTCGAGTCGTATATCATCCAACCGCCAGACGAAACATCGGCCATATCTTTTGCGTAGGTCTGGGCATTCATCGCGACCATGATGTCGACACGATTCGAACGCGATTGATAACCGGAAGCTGTTACACGAATTTCGTACCAGGTCGGTAATCCCTGGATATTGGACGGAAAGTAATTCTTGCCGACAACGGGGATACCCATCCGGAAAATCGACTTCATCAACAGGCCGTTCGCGCTGGCGGAACCGGTACCGTTGACGGTTGCGATCTTGATTACGACGTCATTTACGCTTGCCACATCTACCCTCTAAACGCCCGACCCGGTCGCCGGCAGCAGTTGCCTGTCGGCCAATTCGTCTTTCGCATAGGGAACAAGTATGGTGGATTTTTGCATGTCCCACGCTCCGGTCGGACAACGCTCCGCGCAAAGACTGCAGTGCACGCACAGATCCTCGTCCTTGACCATCACCCTGCCGGTATGCGGAAGGCCCGCCGATACATAAAGTGCCTGGTCATGATTCTCCGCCGGCGCGGACAGGCGCGTGCGGAGCTCGTCCTCTTCGCCATTCTTTGTGATCGTCAGGCATTTCACCGGGCAGATGTCGATACAGGCATCACACTCAATACAAAGGTCCGCTTTAAACACGGTCTGGATATCGCAATTCAGGCAGCGCTCGACTTCCTGCACAGCCTGCTCCGCGGTAAAGCCCAGTTCGACTTCAATATTGATCTTCTTGAACCGTTCTTTCAGGTCCACATGCGGCATCAACCTGCGTGACGCCGCGTCATAATTGTTCGAGAAACTCCATTCGTGCATGCCCATCTTCTGGCTTGCGAGATTCAGTCCGTAAGGGAGTCGATCCTCGATGCTTTCTCCCTGGCAATACCGGTGTATGGATATTGCTGCCTGGTGACCGTGTTCGACCGCCCAGATGATATTTTTCGGCCCAAAAGCTGCGTCGCCGCCGAAAAAAACACCGTCGCGACCGCACATCATCGTTTTCTCATCGACGATCGGGCAATCCCACTCATTGAATTCGATGCCGATGTCGCGTTCGATCCAGGGAAAAGCGTTGTCCTGGCCGATGGCGAGTACAACGTCGTCGCAGGGGATTATTTTCTCGCCGGTCACGGTGCCGCGATCGATACGACCGTTGTCGTCGACCTTGTACTCCATCAATTCGAACTTCATGCCGACGAGTTTGCCCTTCTCGATGACAAATTCTTTCGGCGAATGATTGACCAGTATCTCCACATTCTCTTCTTCGGCGTCTTCGAGTTCCCATGCGGACGCCTTGAAAAATTCCCGTGGTTTCCGCGCCATAACCTTGACGCTTTCGGCTCCAATTCGTAGCGAGGTTCGGCAGCAGTCCATCGCCGTATTGCCGACACCGATAATCAGTACCTGCTTGCCAATCTTCTTGATGTGCTCAAACGCGACGGACTCCAGCCAGTCGATGCCTATGTGAATGCGATCGGAGTCGTAGCGGCCGGGAATCTCCAGATTCTTGCCACGCGGAGCCCCCGTGCCAACGAAGACCGCATCGTAGTCTTCCTCGAGCAGGCGCTTGAGACTTTCTATCGGGTGGTTCAGTTTCAGGTCGACCTTCATGTCGAGGATGTAGCCAATTTCCTCGTCGAGTACCTTGGGCGGCAAGCGAAACTGCGGGATATTGGTCCGCATGAGACCGCCTGTCGTTTTCAGCGCCTCGAAAATGGTGACTTCATATCCGAGCGGTGCGAGGTCATTCGCGACCGTGAGCGACGCGCAACCGGCACCAATGAGTGCCACTTTCTTGCCATTGCTTTTCTTGGGCGCCTTGGGCAGCCGGGCGGTGATGTCATCGCGGTGATCCGCAGCGACACGCTTCAATCGACAGATCGCAACGGGCTTGTCTTCGACGCGCCCGCGTCGACAGGCTGGCTCGCAAGGACGATCACAAACGCGGCCGAGTATGCCTGGAAAGACGTTGGACTTGCGGTTTTCCATATACGCACCCGAGAAATCGCCTTGCGCGATCATGCGTATATAAGCAGGCACGTCAGTGTGCGCGGGGCAGCCCCACTGACAATCGACTACTTTATGGAAGTATTCAGGATTAGAGGTATCTGTAGGTTTCATTGAGATGATCACACCAGGCATCTCTTGCACCCAGCAGTCAATTTCGGTCCCTGATTTTGGCGTAGCATAGCGGTATCACGGCGAAAGTAAAACCTAAACTTTTCCCTCAGCGCGCACGTCCGAATTTGAGCTTTTGGCCCGCCACGACCCCGGTGAGAACCCCGTCCCGGTAGACGATCTGGCCGTTGATGATCGTCGTGTCGATCCGGGTTCTGAATTCGTGGCCCTCGAACGGCGACCACTGGCACTTGCTGAGCAAATTCGTGGCATCCACGCGATAGTGGCGAGCGGGATCGACAACCACGAGGTCCGCAAAGTAGCCCTCCCGGACATAACCGCGCCCGGCGATACCGAACAGGTCCGCAGGCGCGTGGCAGGCCCGGTCGACGATCAACTCAGGGCCGAACTGTCCGTCCAGGGCAAGATCGAAGAGGGCTAACACGGCGTGCTGGACCAGGGGCAAGCCCGCTGGTGACTTGAAGTAGCTGTTCGCCTTCTCCTCCGCCGTATGCGGTGCATGGTCGGTCGCGATCACATCGATACGCTGGTCATTCAGGGCGGCAATCAGGGCCTGCCGATCTTCCCGGCGCTTTATTGCCGGATTGCATTTGATTTTCGCACCGAGGTCCGCATAGCGGGACTCATCGAACCACAGGTGATGCACACAGACCTCGGCCGTAATTCGCTTTTGCGAACGGTGGGCAGGGGAAAACAGGTCCATTTCCGCCGCCGTCGTCAGGTGCAGGATATGCAACAGGGCATCGTGCTGGCGAGCCAGGCGGGATGCCATCGTCGAGGATTTGAGGCAGGCTTCCGCGGAGCGAATCGCCGGGTGCTCGCTGAAAGGCACATCGTCGCCAAACTGCTTTCTCGCGGCGGCCTCGTTGTCCCAGATCGTCGGCGAATCCTCGCAATGCGTCAGTACGATTACCGGCGCGTGTTCGAACAATTTGTCGAGCGCCTCAGGGTTATCGACCAGCATGTCACCTGTCGAAGCGCCCAGGAATGCCTTGATTCCGGCGGCCTCCCCGACTTCCAATGCCTTGATTTCTTCGATATTGCTGTTCGTTGCACCAAGGTAAAACCCGTAGTTCGCCGAGCACCGGTGCTTTGCGATTTCGTACTTGTCCCGCAGTGCCGTACGCGTGGTCGTCTGCGGGTTGACGTTGGGCATATCCATGAAACTGGTGATGCCGCCCGCGGCGGCCGCTGCCGACTCCGTGGCAAGGTCGCCCTTGTGGGTCAGCCCTGGCTCACGAAAATGGACCTGGTCGTCGATCATGCCCGGCATCAGGTATGCACCGGCCAGGTCCAGCACCTTCGCCCCCGGGGGCGCTGCGATTGAAGGCGCGATCCTGGCGATGCGCTCGCCGTCAATGAGCACGTCGACGTTGCGGATTTCGCCCTCGTTGATGAGACTGGCGTTGCTAATCAGAATTTTGCCCAAGACGAATTCCCTGCACGGTGGAATCCGCATTATGGAAGGGTCGCCTGATGATTACCAATGCGACCTTTGCGCAAGCCTGTCCGGTGTGCGATAACCCGGGAATGGACAGTATCGACTACCTCAAATTGATTCGCGACGCGAAGGTCTATGAGGTCGCCATCGAGTCGCCGCTTGAGCTCGCAAACGTCCTTTCCGGTCGATTCAAGAACCGCATCCTGATGAAGCGTGAAGACCTGCAACCGGTGTTCTCCTTCAAACTTCGCGGTGCGTATAACAAGATTGCCGGCCTGAGCGACGCGGAGCTGGCGAACGGGGTCATCTGCAGCTCCGCCGGCAATCATGCCCAGGGCGTCGCCCTGGCCGCGAGACAGCGCGGTATTCGCGCTGTAATTGTCATGCCTGTGACGACACCGACAATCAAGATCAAGGCCGTACGTTCGCTGGGTGGCGAGGTAATCTTGCACGGCGATGCCTACGACGATGCTTACCTGCACGCCCGTGAACTCGAGCGTAAGGAAAGACTGGCATTCATACATCCGTTCGATGATCCAGCGGTGATCGCAGGCCAGGGCACTATCGGTGCCGAGATCCTCAAGCAGGCCGGACCGAACATCGATGCCGTATTCGTACCGATTGGCGGCGGCGGCCTCATCGCCGGTATCGCCGCCTGTATCAAATTGCAGCATCCACATATCCGGATCGTTGGCGTCGAGCCCGACGACTCCGCCGCGATGCGCGACTCACTGGCGGCCGGTCACCCTGTGTCCCTGGAGCATGTCGGCCTGTTTGCAGACGGTGTAGCGGTGCGCCGGGTCGGTGACGAGACGTTTCGGCTATGCCAGCAGTTCGTGGACGAGATCATTACCGTCAGCACAGACGAGTGTTGTGCCGCGATACGCGACATATTCGAAGACACCCGGTCCATCGTTGAACCCGCTGGCGGACTCGCCGTTGCCGGAGCAAAAAAATACATTGCCGAAAACAAGGTCAGTGGACAGACCCTGGTCACGATCAGTTGCGGCGCGAATGTGAATTTCGATCGCTTGCGGCATATTGCCGAGCGCGCCGCGGTTGGTGACCAGACCGAGATGCTGATCGCGGCGGAGATTCCCGAGAAGCCCGGGAGCTTTCGACACTTTTGCGAGACCCTGGGCCGTAAAAGCATCACGGAATTCAACTATCGCTATGCCGATAGCAACAAGGCACACATTTTCGTAGGCATACAGCTGGCCGGTGGTCGGCAGGAAGCGGAACAGCTCCTGGCCGATCTCGGCGCCGCGGGTTTTCCGGTCGTCGACCTCAGTAATAATGAGACGGCCAAACTGCATGTACGGCACATGGTCGGCGGACGATCGGCAGGCATTCAGAACGAGCGCCTGTTCCGGTTCGAGTTTCCGGAACGCCCGGGGGCATTGCTGGATTTCCTGAACGCGATCGGCACCGACTGGAATATCAGCCTGTTCCACTACCGAAATCACGGCTCCGACCATGGTCGGGTGCTCGCGGGAATCGATGTGCCGCAATCGGAAACCGAAGAACTCGAGTCGCACCTCGCGAGGCTGGGCTACGCGCACTGGGAAGAGAGCGGTAATCCGGCCTACACGATGTTTTTATCCTGATCCCCTAGTCGCGATACGACGGGTCGCGCCGATCCAGTTTGCGCAACAGCCCCGGCCATATGAGCGAACCTCCGAGACCCTTGGTCACCTGCTGCGCCTGTGCCTGGATACCCGCAACGATCGGTGCGGGCACCTGCAGCAGCTCACCCCCCGATGATTGCGCCATGACCTGAATCTGGCACGCGGTCTCGAGCAAATACATCATCAGGAAAGCGTCGGCAATCGTGGCCCCGGTGGTCAGCAGTCCGTGGTTGCGCAAAATCATGGCGTTGCTCGTGCCGAGGTCAGCGACCAGTCGTGGCTTTTCATCGTCGTTGAGTGCCACGCCTTCGTAATCGTGATACGTGAGGCTTGAATAGGGAAACAACGAAGTTTGCGAGAGAGGCAACAGGCCTTCGGCCTGCGCCGACACGGCAATACCGGCTTTCGTGTGCGTGTGCAGAACGCAGGCCGCGTCATGACGCATTTCGTGCACTGCACTGTGAATTACGAATCCGGCCGGATTAATGTTGTCTTCGGTGTCGAGGATCTTGTTGCCGTCGAGATCGACCTTGATCAGGCTACTGGCGGTAATTTCCTCGAACATCAGGCCGTAGGCGTTGATCAGGAAATGTGCGTCGGGACCCGGCACGCGGGCCGACACATGAGTAAAAACGAGGTCGTCCCAGCCAAACAGGGCGATGGCACGGTAGCAGGCGGCAAGGTCAACCCGGGTGCGCCATTCATCGTCCGAGACCTGATGTTTTACGGAAACTTTACTGGCCACCTTGACTCCTCGGGACGCCGGGCCTCCAGCGCCCTCCACATCCACTTTTTCCGGGTTATTTGCAACCATTCTGGCGCGCCGTGCATCAAATGACCATACGAATAGCGTGATCTGGAGTATGCCGTGTCTCTCAAAGCACCACTGGTCATCTTCTGGGCCTGCCTGATCGCAGGAGCCGCGGTCGCCAGCGAAAATTACCGTTTGTGCGAACTGCACACCCAGGCCGAATCAAAACGATTGCAGGAGTTTTTGCAATTGCACGAAGACGGCGCCTCTGTCATTACCGAGTTCGACGTAACAAGCTAGTTATCCCTTAAGCTGTTTGTTTCGTACTGAATGGCGGTGACCCCGGGTCACCGCCATTTTTTTTTACCACATCTCGCGCATGCGCGCGGCGACATCGATTTGCCTGTCGGAGCGGACCTTGAACTGGCCTGCCTGGACGTCGGGACGCCCCTCGTAGCGCTTGTCCATCGTCCTCAAAAGAGCTTCGGTCATAAAACGGCTGCGGGCACCGTAGACATGCTTGTCACCGTCTTTGCGTTGTTGCGTAACGTGATATCGAAGCGGCGCAATCAGCGACAGGGACTGCCTGGCCCGGGTCATCGCAACGTACAGCAGGCGGCGCTCCTCCTCGATCAAAGCGGGCTTGCCAGCCGCAAACTCGGAAGGAAAGTTTCCGTCCGCAACGTTGAGAACAAAAACTGCGTCCCACTCCTGGCCTTTTGCCGAATGTACCGTCGACAGAATCAGGTAGTCCTCGTCGAGCAGGGGATCGCCGGCCAGGTCCCCTGCCGCTGATGGTGGATCCAGCGTCAGTTCAGTCAGAAAGCGTTCGCGCGTGGGGTAGCGACCCGAGATTTGCTCGAGCTGTTCGAGATCGGCTTCCCGCGTATCCAGGCCATCGTACAGGCGCTCGAGATGCGGCTGGTACCAGCGGCGCACTGCCGGCAGCTGTGCCTGCCATCCCCGGTCATCGACTGCAGCGTTCGACAATCCTTCCAGCAGGTCGCAAAACGCGGGCCACTCGTTGCTGCACGCGGCCGGGGCACGAAACATGCGCAGCGCGGAAAACAGGTGGTCACCAACGGCAAGTTGTTCGAAGCACCGTGCCGCATTCGATGGCCCCAAACCCGGCAGCAACTTCAGTACACGAAAAGCGGCAACTTCGTTTTTCGGGTTTTCGGCCCATTTCAAAACCGACAAGAAATCTTTGACGTGCGCCGCCTCGAGAAACTTGAGGCCGCCGTACTTCACATAGGGAATATTGCGCCTGACAAGCTCGAGCTCCAGCCGATCGCTGTGATGCGAGCCGCGAAACAGGACGGCCTGTTGCTTAAGCTGCATCCCAAGCTCCCGATTCTCGAGTATCGATTCGACCACAAACTCCGCTTCCGCATCACCGTCTTCCACGGTGACGTAACGCGGTTTGCTGCCGTCTCGCCTTTCAGAAAACAGGTTCTTGCGGTATTGCCGTTCACTTTCGGCAATCAGGCAATTGGCGCTGTCCAGGACTGCCTGGGTCGAACGGTAGTTTTGTTCCAGCGTAATGACTTGTGCCGACGGCATGTATCTGTCGGGAAAGCCGAGAATGTTCTCGACCTCCGCGGCGCGAAAAGAGTAAATGGACTGCGCGTCATCGCCAACCACCGTCACGCCCCGGCCGTCGGGTTTCAGTGCGTCGAGGATCCTGGCCTGCGTAAGGTTTGTATCCTGGTACTCGTCGACCAGTACATGGTCGAAAGACGAGCCGATCTGCTCGGCAAATTCCGCCTCGGCGACGAGGTGGCTCCAGTACAGGAGCAGGTCATCGTAATCGAGCGTCTGGTTTTGCTGCTTGCGCAATACGTAATGCCGAAAGAGTTCGCCCAGCTCATCGACCCAGTCCGAACACCAGGGATAGGTGAGATCCAGGGTATCCGCGAGCGGACGCGCCGTATTCACGCAGCGCGAGTAGATCGCGAGGCAGGTATCCTTTTTGGGAAAGCGCCGCGAGGTTCGTGTCAGGTCCAGCTCGTGGCGCACGACGTCCATCATGTCCGCCGAATCGCCTCTGTCGAGTATCGAGAAGCCGGGATCCAGGCCGAGGTTGTGCGCAAAACGGCGCAGCAGCCGATTGGCAATGGAGTGAAACGTGCCGGACCACGGCAAGCCACCGGATGGCAGTGCCGCCACCCCCGATCCCCTGGTCGCCGCCCTGACAATATTCTCCACGCGCCGCGTCATTTCCATTGCGGCGCGACGCGTGAAAGTCAGCAGCAGAATGCGTTCCGGGCTT
>Ga0224496_10002398_pt1 | contig 11157 bp, 11 predicted proteins | sample SF_Jul11_sed_USG_2_FD_168127 | JGI IMG/M metagenome (GOLD analysis project Ga0224496, IMG submission 168127) | Sediment microbial communities from San Francisco Bay, California, United States - SF_Jul11_sed_USGS_8_1 | ecosystem: Environmental > Aquatic > Marine > Sediment | place: USA... | reverse complement strand
GTTTGTCATTCTGGATGAAGCCCAAAACGCCACGACTGAACAGATGAAAATGTTTTTGACGCGCCTCGGGATGAATTCGAAAGCCATTGTCACGGGAGATGTCACGCAAATCGATCTGCCGGATTCTCAAAAATCCGGCTTAACACAGATTGCAGAAATTCTCGTCAATATTGAAGGCATTCAATTCGTCTACTTTACTGAGCAGGATGTGGTCCGCCATCGATTGGTCAAAGCCATCATTAGGGCGTATGATCGATTTGATCATGAGTCCGGATCAACCACCAACGGCCAAGGGCCGAAGGGCTAATGCCCAATGGCCATTTGGTTCCGTACCCATCTTCGAAGCATTTCGGTTCGTGCCAAAACGATTCAACGCGTCACACAGTCCGTATTAGAACAAGCAGGATGCCCCACGGCCCAGCTGAGCCTCTCATTGGTCGGTAAGACACGGATGCGCAGTTTAAACCGAAAATATCGAGAGCGTGATTACCCAACCGATGTGCTCGCTTTCCCCATGGAAACCATGGGAGAGCAAAAAGAAATTTTTCTGGGAGATGTGGTCATTTGCCTGCCCATCGCCATTGAACAAGCCTCCAGATTCGGAAATACGCCTAATCAGGAAATCCTTCGACTGTTGATTCATGGAACCCTGCATCTTCTAGGCTATGACCACGAACAATCACCACGGGAAGCGACACGCATGCAACGAAAAGAACGTGCGATCTTTCGCACGTTCTCTCCCGTCCCACAATTCCTTACCGCCATCAGATAACTCGATACCCATGATCATTTTCGCCTTGCCCCTATCATGAGCTGGATTCAACGTCTTCAAGACGGGTTAGCCAAGACCCGCCAAACCGTACAAAGTTCATTGCGTCGCTTGGTCGGAGGCACACTTGATCCAGCCGTCATTGAAGATGTTGAAGGGTGCCTTCTACAAGCGGACGTGGGCGTACGCACCGTTCAGCGGTTTCTGGATGAAGTCCACTCGAAAACCGGCCTGTTTCAATCAGCCACCCCGCTTGAAGTCCTGCGCACTCTTCTCCTCGACATTCTTCGAAAAGGAGAGGCCGCGTCATTGGAAGAAATCATTCGTCAAGGCCCCAAGCCCTTTGTGGTCTTAACCATCGGCATCAATGGTGTGGGAAAAACGACGACCATCGCCAAGCTGGGGCATCGCTTTAGTCAGCATGGGCTGAAGACGCTCTTTGTCGCAGGAGATACATTTCGTGCCGCGGCCATTGAACAATTAGATATCTGGGGAAAGCGGACAGGCGTCGAGGTGATCAAGCATAAGCAAGGGTCCGACCCGGCTGCCGTCGTGTTTGATGGTATCGTCGCCGCTAAAGCCCGAAAGATGGATGTGGTCCTCATCGATACCGCCGGACGGCTCCATACCAAAGTTAATTTAATGGATGAATTGAAAAAGATTAAACGAATTATTGAGCGGGAAATGCCTGGTGCCCCGCATGAAACGCTGCTCGTCTTAGACGGCACGTTGGGCCAAAATACTATTGCGCAAGCCCGCCAATTTCATGAATCTGTTGGAGTGACAGGATTGGCCCTCACGAAACTTGACGGGACCGCCAGGGGCGGCGTGGTCGTCGCCATCATCGAAGAACTCAATCTTCCCATTCGTCTCATTGGCGTTGGGGAAAAAGAGGAAGATCTCCAAGATTTCAATGCCTCCGCCTTTGTCGATGCCTTGTTACCCCAAGAAACTCCTCCGGCTTAATATGGTCTCTCTGATTTTTTTCATCGGCTTCATCGCTGGGAGCCTGTTGACACCTCACACGGTTGAATCCTCGGACCTGCCTTCCATACACCACACCCTTACCGTTGATTTAGCCTCTGACACCCATCGGCTTCTGGCAACCGACATCCTGCGTTTACCACAAAGTCTGTTGAACCAGACCCCCCTGACCTTTGCCCTTAATTCACACATAACGATTGATCGCGTGGAGTTGAACGGGCAGGCCGTTTCAATTTCCAAAGTTCCTGAAGATTCTTCCGACTCCCCAACGTTCACACAATGGGTTATCGAAAACACCTCTTCTTTCCCAACACCCTCAAGCTCACCGCCCCTCCTTACAATTATTTACCATGGCCATATTGATGATTCACCCACAGAATCTGGAGGCCTGCGCTTTGTGAGACCGGATCAAACCAATGGCCATATTGGTCAACAAGGCATTTACCTTACATCCGAAACCTTTTGGTATCCGACCTGGGAACACCATCTGGTTACATTTGATTTGACGCTCACTCTTCCCGCTGGTTGGCAAGCCATCACACAAGGACAAGAATCTCACCAGGCCATGTCCAAAACACAACGAACAAGCCAATGGACCATTTCCTCTCCAACTGAAGCATTAACTCTGGCCGCAAACCATTTTGTTGTCCAGAAACAACCGTGGCGGAATATTCAACTCGCGACGTATCTGTTTCCAGACGAAGCTCCCTTGGCACCACAATATCTGGAGGCCACCGCCGCCTATCTTGATTTTTACACCAATCTTTTGGGCCCCTACCCTTTCACCCAATTTGCCATTGTGGAAAATTTTTTCCCAAGCGGATTGGGAATGCCCTCGTTCACTCTTCTTGGCCAAGGCATTGTTCGACGTGGCTACACACAACCCTATTCACTTGGCCATGAGATTGTGCATTCGTGGCTGGGAAATTCTGTGTTCAATGACTTTGCCAAAGGCAATTGGGTAGAAGGCCTCACGACCTATCTGGCCAATTATTATTATGATGAAGCGACGGGTAACCTCAGCGCTGCGACCAAAACCCGCCGCCGGATGATGGACGAATACAATTTCTATGCGACACCCGGCAAGGACTATCCCATCCACCAGTTTCATCATAAGAAAACTCGTATCGATAATGCTGTAGGCTATCAAAAGACGGCATTGGTCTTTCACATGCTCAGGCAGAAACTGGGGGATGACGCCTTTTTCAAAAGCATCCGTCAAATGATTCAAGAGGGAACGGGACGGTATCGTGAATGGAACGATCTCGAACGGGTGTTCTCTCAAGTTTCAGGACAGGACCTGGCAGAGTTTTTTCAGCAATGGATTGATCGCTCAGGAGCTCCATCGCTCACGATTCTCAACCTCTCCGTTCAGCCAGATCCTCGTCAACCAGGCCACATGTTTGTATCAGGAACCATTTCCCAAAAAGATGCCATTTACAAGGTGCCACTTCCCATCCAGGTCAATCTCCAAGATGGCTCAACCGTTCGCGCCACGTTCGATCTGGATCAAGCGGCCCAACCGTTCACCGTGAATGTTCCAGGCCTCCCAACCTCCATCACGCTTGACCCGGAACATCATTGGCTCCTGCGACTCCAACGCGAACAATTGCCTCCCATGCTGAATGGGTGGGACACCGATGATCGTCGCATTCTGGTTCACGCCAAGACAGCTTCGAAAGAAGAGGAAGCCAGCCTCCAGGCTCTCATGCAGCGGATCCAGGGACAGACTGATATCGAAATTCTTCAAGCCGATTCCCCGGCCATCACGGAGTCCGCGTCCTATCTCATCATCGGAACTCCGGCCCGCCGGCTCCTGGAATCAACGACATTGAAGACGTGTCACAAGCATGTTCAGATAGAATCAGACCGTATGACGATTGAGGAGCAGACTTTCGAAGGACCGGAGATGGCGTTTCTCATCACCTGCTCTCATCCCGACTTCTCCAGCCATACCGTCTCGTTCTTTTTCGGCCTATCACCTGAAGCGGTCACGCCCGTTGCCCGTCTGCTCTTCTTTTATGGGTGGGATAGTTATTTGGCCTTCGAACAAGGCAAGGTTGTTGCCCGCGGCATGTTTCAGCCAGTACACTCTGCTCGTGAATTCACCATCCCAGCACCATGAGCCACTCACACAATACAGAACCTAATACTAAGGGTCTTTGATTATACTCCCCTTCTTTCGCAGGAGGGGCTAGAGGAGGTAGAGGAACCAACGATGGCTTCGAAATTCAAAACTCAGAATCTGGCAGTATGGACAATTGTGCCCATGCTCTTCCTATTCATTTCTTCACCAGGGTGGACAGCAGAGCCCATGACGCCATCCACACTGGAAACCAAACCCGAACCCCATTTAGCCAATATCCGGCAATTGACCTTTTCAGGGAAAAATGCGGAAGCCTATTTCTCACCCGACGGTTATAACCTGGTGTATCAATCTACCCTGGAGCCAGATGGCAAAACACTCCGGTCCTGCTATCAGATCTACACCATGAATCTTGACGGCTCGAATGTTCGCCGGGTCAGTACCGGGCTTGGCGGCACCACCTGTAGCTACTATTTTCCGGGAAACCGCCGGGTCTTATTTTCCTCCACACACTTAACCAGCTCACATTGCCCGCCAAAACTTCCACCAACCGAACATTACCGATGGGCGCTCGATAACTATGACATTTTCTCCATGAACATCGCCGGAACCGACTTGCAACGTTTGACTTCATCCCCTGGCTATGATGCCGAAGCCACCATTTCCCCGAACGGGAAAACCGTGGTGTTTACCTCTGTCCGCGATGGCGACCTGGATATCTATTCGATGGATATCGATGGACTCAAGCTCAAACGATTAACTGATGAAGTGGGATACGATGGCGGAGCGTTTTTTTCTCCAGACAGCAAACGAATTGTCTATCGTGCGCATCATCCCCAAGCCGAAGCCGACGTGAAAGCCTACCGGGAATTATTAGCACAGAATCAGGTTGAACCTGCCAACCTGGAAATCTTCATCATGAATGCAGACGGATCAAACAAGACGCAAGTGACTAAAAATGGACGCTCCAACTTTGCGCCATTTTTCCTGCCGGATGGCAAGCGCATTATTTACTCGTCCAATCTCGCCACACCGGCAGACCATCAAGGCCGTCCCTCGTTTCATCTCCATCTCATTGGGGACGATGGCACCAAGCCCGAACAAATTACCTTCAATGGCCATTTCAATAGCTTCCCCATGTTTTCTCGGGATGGCAAACAACTCGTATGGTCTTCCGATCGCCATACGACCACCAAAGGAGAATTCAACATTTTCCTAGCCGATTGGGTCCCGTAAAAGAGAAGATAGTCAACTGGCTATTCTGCTCATTCCTGATAAGGGAGCCTGCCCATGCAAGAAGGACTGGATTTTAGAGAAACCCGCCAGAAACAAGCGGGCATGACGTGAAAAAAAATGATTCTGTTGTAAGACCTCGTCATTCCTGCTAGAAATTGGCAGGAATCCATCCATATTTTTGCTACTATCCTGTGACTGACCAACCGCATCCTGCTGCACCCGTTCACCCAATCCTGACCACACACGCCTCAACCTTCATCATCGGGCTCTCCATCCTCCTTTGCATTGTCTTATTTGCAACCATAGGGCAAATCGACCACCCCACCCTCACCATCGTGCATGGCTTCACTGACCCTCTGGTTGATCAGATAGGTGACATCGGCAATGAACTGGGAGAAGGCCTCAACTTAGTCCTCCTCTCATTGACCATAGGAGGGATCGGCATATGGATCAATTCGGATCGCTGGAAATTCGCGGGGCTCTACTCATTACTCGCGCATGGCATTAGCGGACTACTCACCCAAATCCTCAAACACAGCCTCAGCCGGCCACGCCCCCGGATCATGGACACCACGCAATGGGAGATCGGTCCTACCCTGGAGAGCGGCCTGGACTCTTTTCCTTCCGGCCATACCTCTGGATCCTTTTCAGTGGCCATGGTATTGGCCTATTACTTCCCCAAAGGAAGATTCTTGTGGTTTGGACTCGCCAGCTTTATCGCCCTTTGCCGGGTTATCAAAGGCTCGCACTTCCCAACCGATGTGTTAGGAGGATTGTTGGTGGGAATAGGATGCGGGCTAGTCTTGGTCTACGCCATAAACCAATGGAAAGAGGCAACAGCCCAAGCCTTTGCCCATGGCTTACCTTGGCTCATCACCGCCTTCGGCCTCCTATGGATCCTCGTCCCACACCCAGGCATCGAATTCGAACCCAACATATCCCTGCTTATAGGGCTGACACTGATAATGGTAGGCCTAGGCTTACGCCTCTGGTGGATACGAGAAGGCGCAACGCCTCATGCACTTGCCGACCTAAAGTTACCAAGCTGGCCCCGCCTCCTCATGGGCCTCGGCCTAGCCACAAGCACCGGAAGCTTAATTGTCCTAGGAGCAAGTGTCTTGGCAGGAATCATCTGGTGGCTAGGAACTCAGGTGAGCTCATTATCTCAAACTGAAACTCAACACAATTTAATCGCAGGGCTGAATCCTCTCCTGACCGAAGCGACGTTAGGAATAGGGATGCTCCTCCTGGCCTTCCTCACTTTTTCTCTCCGCTCCGTCTAACATGCCGTTCCGTCTTTAACAAAAGATGATAGAATAGGGTCAACCATTGAAATCACTTATTTTACGACTCGGACCATTTTCAAAAAAAGTATTTTGGATTTACCCCTTGGGGAAATACGCTATGGCCCGGCACATGTGATGGACTGAGTCTATGGCCAGGTCATTATCCACCCATCTGTATCGTGTCGGATAAGAACTTCCCCCATTGACTTAAAATCTTACTTCGTTTGTCACAATTTTTTTCAGATTTCAGCATACGATAGGTCGACACATATTCATCCAATACCCGTCGAAAACGAAAACTTGCAAGTTGGGCCTTCATCCACGATTGCTCCTCCTCGGATAGCTCGGGAATATACTCGGCAGGGATCTCAGCGAAATAGCCCGGATCCTCTCTGTTCGAGCTATGCCACATATCGTACGGCGCTGGGGGTGTTCCAAGGAGCGTGGGCAGGAGATAGACATTTTGCACCATCGTTTCGAGAAGCTTCGTGCTCGCCTGTTCACGATCTCCCGTTCGATACAAAGCCAATGCCCAACAGAGATAATGGAGGGGCTCGCCACTATCTTCTGCACAAAACTTTTCATACCACGCGAAAAAGTCAGTCGCTTTCTGCAGTTCCCCAGCCAACACAAAGAGCGGACCGATCTCATAGCGCTTACCCGCACCATCATCAATAAATCCATATTTTTTCTGTTCATGTCCGAGCGCCCGCTTCAGTCGCATGGCTCGATCACGAAACTTTTTTTGACAATCGGTCAACGATTCCCCCTTATGGTCTCAGTGCTCACCACTCAATCATCCCAATTTCCCGGCAATAACTGAACAGTGTCAATGGCATGTAGGATGCGCTCCTTCACCCGTCATGAGAACGGCCATTTTTGCTCTGCAAGCACTTTCGATAAGCACGCCCTTCCGGGTTTTACTGCAAGGGTTCACTGGAGAGGAGCGAAAAACCGCCATGTTCCAGGACAACCGTCCAATCCGACACGACTTCGGGAATCTCGCGACGGAGGAACGTCTGGAGGATGATCATTTTTTTGCCTGGCGCGGCCAGATGCATGTGCCATTCTTGTTCATCGTGGGGCCCCAGAAAATACACTTTGCGTTGAGCATAAAAACTGAGAGAAGGTCGTTTTCTACCCACTTGTAACAGCCGATCGTCTTTCCCCAGATTGTACCCCGCAATCGTGGCTAATTGCTGAGGCGGCTCGATGAAATACTGTTGATACACAGGTAAGCCGGCCTTCACTGCCAACATACCAAATACCACCAGCATACCACCGGCTACGGCCACCGCCCAAGATCGCTTCGTTTCTGAATCCAGACATAGTCGGATGCCCATGGTTCCCAGAACAATCACCAATCCCATGAGGGTTGGGAGCCATCCAAAATCCACATGCACGGCAGCCGGAAATTCTTTGGTAATTTGCTTCATGAAGTACTGAAAAATGGGTGGGGCAACAATGATAGCAATACCCAATACATAGCCCATCCCCATGAGAAGCCAGCGAGAGATTCGCCAATCCGAAAATGCTGGCTGATCGAAAAATCGTTTCCACCAGAGCGCGACCAAGATGGCCGAGGCCGGAAATAGCGGATAAATATAATGCGGAAGACGCGTGGCAGAGAGGGTAAAGAAAATCAATAAGCCCACCACCCACAGGCTGAGGAACCATTCCAAATCATGTTCTTGCGAGGCAAAGTTCTGTCCGCTCCAATACGCTTTCCATCGTTTTAACACGTGATAGAGCACTGATGGCAGGAACGCACTCCACGGGAAGAACCCCAACAGCAAGATGGGTACATAAAAGAAGAACGTTCCGCCATGCCCTTCCATTGGACTCATAAACCGGCCTGTAGTGTTCGCTTGTGCGGCTGCCCAGTAGGCTTCACCATGAATCTGGAACATAGCGAGGTACCACGGCGCGGCAACCACCAGGACCAGGCAGGTGCCTAGGATCGGGAATCCCTTTTGCCAAAAAGATTGCCATTGTCGTGTGAGGGTAAGATAGGGAATGACTCCAACCAATGGGATGATGATGCCGACTGGCCCTTTGACCAGCATTCCACATCCCATGGCCAGGTAAAAGCAGATGAACCACCATCGACCGGCCTTTGGGGAAGCCTGTCGCGCTTGCCAAAAACTATAGCCAGCTAATGTGGTGCACACAACTAACTCGGGGTCGGTGAGCACCATGCGATTGATACCCAAGAATTCCAGATTAAGCAGCAGCATGATTGATGACAACCAGGCCAAAGGCGCACCCAGCCATCGATAGACAAACGCATATTGCAATAACACCACACAGAGGCCTGAGATGGCGGAGGGAAATCGCGCCGCAAATTCGTTGATGCCAAACAGCGAATAGGATCCGCTAATCAGCCAATAGACAAAGGCAGGCTTCGCATAGCGTGGTTCATAATTGAGGGTGGGAGAAATCCAATCGCCGGTTTCCAACATTTCTCTGGCGGCTTCGGCGTTGCTGCCTTCATCCCGGTCGGTCAACCCTAATCCACCCATCTCCAGCCCGCCGAGCCATCCGCCTTCCAGGCCAAATAGCCAGAGGCCCATCACCAGCAACACGACAATATGCGAAAGGGAGGAATGGGAAAACCAGGATTGATGAACAGGAGGAGGCGTGACAGAAGAGGCTGAAGGAAAGGCTGAATTATCCACTCTTGACTCGTTCTTTTACGCGATGAATCAAGATCAGATTTCGCACATAGACGAGGGTTCCCACGCCTTGTCCGGCCATAAACACTAGGTCTTCTTTATGAATGGCATAGGCTAACACAATGGCACTTCCCGCTAAGCTCATATACCAAAAGGAGATAGGAATTTGGCTTTCTGCTTTTTTCTCAGAAACAAACCATTGCAACACCCACCTGGAAAAGAACAAGCTTTGGCCCAAAAAGCCAATCCCTATCCAAACCATTTCTTCCTGTGACAGTGAGGTAAAGTCCATACAGACATGATCACTGTTGAGTTGGAGGAGGAGGCGTGGTTTCCTGCATCTGATAATTCAGACAGCGCTTTTGCATCCAGCGGACGGCAAAAAGATCATACAGACCCACAAACAAGCGATTGCCAACCCCATACTTGGAGAGACCATGCGCGCGAGGAAAATGCTGAACGGGAACTTCCGTGACCGTGAAGCCATACATCTGGGCCAGGGCCGGGAAAAAGCGATGCATATTTTTAAACAAGGGCATCCGTTCAATGACGGCTCGTCGAAAGATTTTCAATGAACAGCCTGTATCCGCAATCCCATCATGGACCACCCAATTCCGCACCTGGTTGGCAATTGTTGATGACCATCGCCGCACCATATTGTCATGTCGCGCTGCACGCCGGCCACACACCAGATCAAACTTCCCCACTAAGGGAAGCAATTTTGCGAAATCGTTCGGATCATATTGTAAATCGCCGTCCATCGTGGCGATCAACGCCCCTCTTGCCTGTCGAAATCCGGCATCAAAAGCCGCCGTTTGGCCATGATTTCTGTCTAAGTGAACGACTCGCACCGCCGGCGATTGCAGGCCAATTTCGTCCAGCAACGACTCACTTCCATCCGTGCTCCCATCATCCACAAACACCAGCTCAAACGAAGCCGCCTCGCTCTCCGGTCGCACTTCAAAAAACTTGAGTAGTTGGCTCGCTAATAGCGGAATATTGTCCCGTTCATCTTTAATGGGGATCACGACGGAAATCCAAGGAGGGGAAAGCATGGTCATCGCAGGAACGGATGAGGCAGATAGCATGGTCTTTGTGGACATAAGGCACGGTTCAACATTCCCACTCTGCCTGGGCATTCTACTGAATCCCTAAAAAACCGGTCAAACATGATCAGACCTCAATCAGGCTTCGCGCTCCATGCACTTGTCTCGTCAATCCCCGCTACCCTTTTGCTGCCATCATTCGGAGAAAGTTGACCACCGGTACGAGCTTTTGTAAGGTGAAAATTATTTTCGTGGAGGACCATCAATGCAAGAAGATATCATACAAGCCTACCTGGAGATTGAGCAGGCCATGCAACGCTACTCATTGTTACTTGAACAACACGTTGGGGCGTTACAAACGAGTGAGAATGAACAAGACGCCATGAAATTCCAACGGATGAAGGCCGGCTCAAAAGCGATGAGAGACAGCAGCCAAATTTATCTCTCCTATGCCAAATATGTGGCGTATGGGATGCCTGAGGGTGACGAATTAGAGGATGAAGACTTGCAGAGTTAATGAGGACCGTAAAAAGAGAGGAGGCTCTTCCTTTTCACTCCTCTCTTTTTACTTCTTCCTTTAGAATTTGGTCGGGGCGAGCCGATTTGAACGGCCGACCTCTCGCACCCCAAGCGAGTGCGCTACCGGGCTGCGCTACGCCCCGACACCTGTCCTTTTATCCAGTAGAGATTTCTCTATTTATTTGCGCTTATTCACGATCTAAGAGCTTTAAAATCCCCTGCAACTCCGACTTGGCCTTCTCCACACGATCTTTAGACACTTCAACGGCTTTGCCACCGCGCTTTTTTCGATACCAAAATCGCTTCAGCCCTGCAATCGTATACCCTTCCTCGTAGAGCATTCGCTTGATTTCAAAAACCGTTTCGATATCGGCTTTGGAATAGAGACGATGCTTCCCCTGACTCTTCTTTGGTTTCAGGAAAATGAATTCTGATTCCCAAAACCTCAGGACATATGCGGGAAGGTTCGTTAACGAGGCGACTTCCCCAATTTTATACCCAGTCTTTTCCTCGTGTTTCGTGCCGGCTCCCATGCCTCTGCTCACATCATAGTCAT
>Ga0224496_10002397_pt1 | contig 11159 bp, 13 predicted proteins | sample SF_Jul11_sed_USG_2_FD_168127 | JGI IMG/M metagenome (GOLD analysis project Ga0224496, IMG submission 168127) | Sediment microbial communities from San Francisco Bay, California, United States - SF_Jul11_sed_USGS_8_1 | ecosystem: Environmental > Aquatic > Marine > Sediment | place: USA... | reverse complement strand
CCAGCACGCCCAGCACGCGCCGGCCGGGCCATGCATCCGCCAGCCAGGTCCGCTGCAGACGGCGCAGCGCCACCGCCGCGGCCGTGTTGCAGGCCAGGATCACCAGCCGGCAATCCTTGCGAAACAACCGCTCTATATTCTCGATGGTCAGGTTATAGACGTCCTCTGCGTCACGCTCTCCATAAGGCGCGTTCGCGTGGTCGCCGAGATAGATAAAGCCGCGATCCGGCAGCCGCGCGCTTAGTGCCCGCAGCACCGTCAACCCGCCATGCCCGGAGTCGAAGACGCCGATCATGATGCGTCCCCGTCCCCGAAATCCGGCATTATCTAATCACATCCTGAACATAGGGTGGCAGGGCGAAGGCGCCCTTATGGACCGCCGGAGTATAATACCGGGTCTCAAAACCGGCCGCCGCGAAGCGCGTGGCCAGCGTCTCTTCGGACACCTGGCGCAAGGCCGGGTCATCCGTGCCCCAGCCAAACGCCATCGGACCGCCGGCGTAGGTCGGTATGGTCGCCAAATAGCAGGACGCATCGCGGAACAGTTTGCGGAAAATGCCAACCGTCTGGGAAAGTTCACCCGGCTGCAAGAACGGCACACCGTTCTGGGTGACGACAACGCCGCCCTCGTTCAGGCAGCGCTTGACGTTGCCATAGAAGGTTTCGGTGAACAGTACCTCGCCCGGCCCCATCGGGTCGGTGGAATCGATGATCGTCACGTCGAAACGCCCTTCGGTCTCGGCCACGAATTTCGCGCCGTCCGTAATGACGAGGTTCAGCCGTGGATCGTCGAACGCGCCCTTGCAGATATTCGGCAGATACTGCTTGCTGAATTCCACCACCCCGGCGTCGATCTCGACCATGGTGACATGCTCGACGGATTTGTGCTTCAGCACTTCTTCCGCCATGCCGCCGTCGCCGCCGCCGATAATCAACACCCGCTTCGCATTGCCATGGGCCAGGATCGCCGGATGCGCCATCATCTCGTGATAGATGAACTCATCCGCCTCGGTGGTCTGGGTAATGCTGTCGAGCGTCAGCACACGACCGAAGGTCGCGTTCTCGAACAGCTTTAACCGTTGATGCTCGGTCTCGCTGTCGAAGAGAACGCGATCGACTTTCAGCTTCAGACGAAAATCACGATGAAGGATTTCCTCCGACCAGTCGGACATCAGTCCCGGCCCCGAAGGTGCTCGGTAACGTCAACCCGACTGGGCCCGAAGGCTTGCTTCAGCACGTCGACGGCCTTTAGCGGCTGCGCTTCGCCACACATGAAAACGTCAAACGCCGCATAGCCGCATTCCGGCCAGGTGTGCACGCTGATATGGGATTCAGCCAACACCGCCACACCCGACACGCCGCTGTTCGGCGTGAAATGATGCAGGTGAATATGCAACAGGGTCGCCCCCGCGGCCTCGACGCAGTCGCGCATCGCCGTATCGATCCTGTCGATATCGTCGATACCCTCGCAGCCCCAAAGGTCGATAATCAGATGCGTGCCGGCAAAGCGCACGCCGTCCCGCTCAATAAAGAAATCCTTGTCGTTCTCGAAAGAACCACGATCGGCATGCAGCGGAACTACGCTGCGGGTTATTACGTCTTCCGCGTGGGTGGTGCCTGGATCGCGACCCAGGTCCGTCCCCAGTTGGTCGAGTGCGGTGAATTCAGACATGGTCCGTACTCCCAACCAGTAGATGGCCCAGAAATAAATGAAGGCGGGATATGGACGAACCGCGTTGGTATTTCAAGCGGAATCTGACAGTTCAACGAGATTATTTTTTTAGCGCGGGCTCGCCGCCCGCCCTGTCAGGGCGCAGGGGTGTTCCGAAAGCGCGCCGATAGGCTGTCCCATACGAAAACGTCTGAAAGTTGCCCCAGTATATTCAAGGTTACCGCGGGGTTTTCGAGCGTCAGCGCCGGCGCGTTGCCACCGGCTTCCTCGGGCGCCGGCAGGACCGTCCCGGGCGGCATGTAGCCAAGATAAATGTCACTCGCAAGGCCACCAAAGAACGACTCGATCGCCTTGCTGTAGCGCCCGTTGCCATGCCCCATGAGGATGACAAAAATTTCGTCGGCTTCCGGCCCCGCGGCCTTGCGGATCAACAATGCGTAATCGGGATATCCATTGCCGTCGTAATCCGCCCTTACGGACAGGGGCGATCGATCAGGCGTATCGTAAACCGGATCGCTGACCGTCAGCGCGCCGATTTCCGGCGCCAGGTCGCCCAGCGCCATCACGACGTAACCGGGGAAAAAATGCGAGATGACGGACGCCAGCGGCGGCTCCGCCGGCAACTGGCGCGTTGGCCCTGTCTGCCCCCAAGCCGGCGCCTGAAAGCCGATAAGTGCTACAAGCGCTGCGGTTGCCGCAAGCCTCATTTCCCTTCCATCCCCTCGGTTCACTCAGCTTGTGCAAGTCTATTCGACGGAACGACAAATGCCCAGCCCCCAGTTCATACCATCGCGAAAGCCAGGCCGGAAACAGCGCCAAATTTCATTGGGGAATATCTCTTTGGAAGCGTCCCTGTTTAACAAAGTATTCACGCAATTATGCCACGTTTTAGAATCGCAAAAATTGCTATAAATCGGAGAGTTACATGACAGAATCTACAGCATCCGCGGTGGGCAATGGCGACATGCCAATCTCCCAGGTCTGGTTTTCCTTTGAAGGCCGCATCGGCAGACAGACATACTGGCTGAAATATTTCCTTCCCTGGCTCGCCATCAACATCGTCGCCGCAGTCATCGACGGCATGACCGGGGGCCTGGTCGCTGGGCTGTTGGTCGGGCTTGTCGGCATCTGGGTGGGCATCGCCGCCGGCGCGAAGCGTTGCCACGACCGCGACCGGACCGGCTGGTTCCAGCTTATCGTACTGATCCCGATCATCGGCGCGATCTGGCTGCTGATCGAGTTGGGCTTCCTGAAAGGTTCCGAGGGCGAAAACCGCTTCGGTCCCGACCCGCTGGCCTGATCGGCCGGAATAGCGTTTCAGGCAGCGGCGCCGGACTCACACGTTAGAGTCCGGCTCCGCCGCCTTTTTCCTTGCCACGAATTCGTCCAGGGCCTCGGCTATACCGGGGTCGATCGCGGGCGCGACGTAATCGGCCAGCATCTTCTTGTAGCGCGTGTTGGCGCGCTGGGCGGTATCCTGCTCGCCCTCGGCCTGCCATTGTTCGAACGAGTTGTTGTCGGCGACCTTCGAACGCCAGAAGGCGGTCTCGAAATTGGCCTTGGTATGGGCGCAACCGAGATAATGCTGACCCGGCCCGACCTCGCGGATGGCATCCATGGCCTGACCGTTTTCCGACATATCGATCCCGGCCGCGAATGCCTGCTGCATCGAGCACTGGTCGGCGTCCATGATGAATTTCTCATACCCCATGGCCAGCCCGCCTTCGAGCCAGCCCGCCGAATGCAGCGCGAAATTAACGCCGGAAAGCACTGTTGAATTCAGTGTGTTGGCGGACTCGTAGGCCGCCTGCGCATCCGGAATCTTCGAGGCGCAAAGCGCGCCGCCGGAACGGAAGGGGATGCCCAGCCGCCGCGCCAGTTGCGCCGCGCCATAAGTCACCAGAGAGGGTTCCGGCGTGCCGAAAGTGGGCGCCCCCGATTGCATCGATATCGAACTGGCGAAGGTGCCGAACACCACCGGCGCGCCGGGCCGCACCAACTGAGCAAACGCAGCGCCGGCCAGCACCTCGGCCAGTATCTGGGTCAGCGTGCCGGCAACCGTCACCGGGCTCATGGCGCCGGCAAGGATGAAGGGCGAGATCACCGTGGCCTGGTTATGTCGCGCATAGACTTTCAGCGCACCCAGCATGGTGTCGTCGAAGGTCATCGGCGAATTGGCATTGATCAGGCTGATAATGCAGCAGTTGTTTTCGACGAAATCATCGCCAAACACGATCTTCGCCATATCCACGGTATCCTGGGCGCGCGTCGGCGCCGTAACCGACCCCATGAAAGCCTTGTCGGAATAGAGAATATGGCTCAAAACCATATCGAGATGGCGCTTGTTGACCGGCAGATCGACCGGTTCGCAAACCGTGCCGCCCGAATGATGCAGCGACGGCGACATATAGGCCAACTTCACGAAGTTCCGAAAATCCTCGATGGTCGCATAGCGGCGGCCCTCGTCGAGATTGCGGATAAAGGGCGGGCCGTAGGCCGGCACGAAAACCGTGGCATTGCCGCCAATCTGCACATTATTGGCTGAATTGCGGGCTTGCTGAATGAATTGAGCCGGCGCACTGTCCTGCACGATCTTGCGCAACATGCCGCGCGGGAAACGCACCCGTTCGCCAATCACGTCGGCGCCGGCGTCACGCCAGATCTGCAACGCCTCGGCGTCGTCGCGGAACTCGATGCCGGTTTCCTCCAGCACGGTCTCCGCGTTTTCCTCGATGATGGACAGCGCCTCGTCGCCCAGAACCTCGAAAGGCTTCAGATTGCGAATCAGATAGGGCGCGTGAACTTCGCCGGCGCCGCTGGCTCGGGCCGCCCGGCGTGCCTCACGGCCACCGCCGCCGCCACGCCCGGCGCGACGTCCGCCGGAGCCTTCAGATGCCGCCCCCATGTCAACCGACTCCGATCCACTCATATTCCTGCTCTCTCTTGGCGCTAAAGTTCAAAACCGGACATATTTGCGCCCGGGAACGGTGCCTTCACTCACGCAACAGCGACGCGCATGGCGAAAACCGCGTCATGTTGGCCGCCACCGCGTAATGAAATATACTCTTTCACGAGGGAACCAACCGGAGAACAACCATATGAATCGGCGTGCCGCAATCCTGATACCCTTGGCACTGATGTTCGCCCTGGCGGCATGCGAACCCGAAGAAAAGGTCGAGGAAAGCAGCGCGGAATTCGAATCATGGCTGGAAAAGCAGGGCCTGACACCACTGAACGAGGCGCAGGCAACGGCGCTGTTCAGCGGCAAAACGCTCCGCGGTCGCTATGAAAATATGGGTAATGGCACCCCCGGTCGCTGGATCGAATTCTATAGCTCGGGCGGCGTCAGCGTATTCCAGCCGACGGCCGAACAAAGCCCGAAACGCCGCCTGGTCTATTTCGGCACCTGGTGGAGCGAATCGGACCGCACCTGCTTTTCCTATCCGGAAAGAAAATTCGATTGCTACCGGGTATACCAGGACAGCGAATGGATATATTTCATTCGCACCCTGGACCATCCCGGCAGGCCAGCCGGATCGCTGGCGGTGGCCGCCGACAGGATCGAGGAAGGCAACACGGAAAATTACCCCCACGTTACAAATTAAACCGACGCTGCCACTTGCACGGCGCGCATGTCCGCCGCATGATCGCGTCTCAATCGAAGGCTGCAAGATTCCATGCTCCCAATCAACGGCAAGACAGTCGGGCCCATCGCCCGCGGGGTGATTGACGCCACCGGCATGCCGGCGCTGGTGCTGTTCGCCAGCATGGTTGGCTATGGCTCGATGGCGCGCGAGGCGGGATTGACATTGTGGACAGCCATCGCCTCGACCGGCCTTACCTGGGGCCTGCCGGGACAGATCGCCATGGTCGAACTTTATGCGCTGGGGGCACCAATGCTTGCCATCGTCGCCGCGTCCTCGGCGGCCAACGCCCGGTTTCTGCCGATGGTTCTGTCGGTGATGCCCCTGTTCAACGAGGCTTTGCCGCGCAAGCGCTGGCGCTATGTCGTCGCGCAATTCATGTCACTGAATCCCTGGGCAGCCATCATGCGCCGCGGGCCCGGCATGACCCCGGCGGACAGGCCGCCCTATTACGCCGGGTTCGCCGGCGTCTGCATCACCGCCGCACTGCTGGGCACCGGCGCCGGCTTTATCCTGGCCGGCGCCATGTCACGAAACGTGACGCTTACACTGGTGTTCCTGAACCCGGTATTCTTCACCCTGGTTTTCGCCGATGCCCGCGGCCGCGCGGCGATCATGGCGGTGCTTGCCGGCGTCGTTGCCGGACCGCTGTTCCATCTTCTTTCGCCCGACTGGGGCTTGCTGCTGACCGGCGCCGTGGCCGGCACCGGCGCCTATATGGCCGACCGCGCGTTAAGGCGGCGATATGACTGACGGGCTGGACTGGAGGCTATGGGGCATCGTGCTGCTGTGCGGCGCGGCAACCTATATATGGCGAGCATTGGCCGTATTCGTCGGTGGCCGGGTCAGCCCGGAGAGCGAGGCCTTCAGGCTGTTTTCCTGTATCGCCTATGCGATGGTGGCCGGGCTGATTTCACGCATGGTGATTCTGCCCGAAGGTTTATTGGCCGAGGCACCACTGTCCTTTCGGCTGATCGGCGTCGGCGCGGCGGTTGCCGTGTTCTTCGGCCTGAAGCGCAATCTGGCCGCCGGCGTCATCGCAGGCGTTGCGGTCTTCGCGCTGTTGATCGGCTTCGCGGGACCACCAATGTGAATTGACGGGCGGCCTGTTTAGCGCAAGAATTCGGGGTGTCACGGGATAAAGCTGGAAAGGAGCATCGTAAATGTTCCGCGCGACCCTTGCCTCGATCATTACCCTGCTTGCATTGCTGCCCGGCGCCGCATCGGCCGCGCCGCAAATCATGGGGTTGGTAGCGACCGCCGAGCCGACGCCAATGCAATGTGCCGACGGGCAATGCACCGCCTTGCTTTCTGCCTTCTGCCTGCAGGAGAAACGGTTGCCGCCCGACTTCGACAGCGCCTATCTGCCGTCGGGCACGGGGCAGGTGACATTGATCGCCACGATGATCGACGGCCGGACAATTCGGATGGAAGCCGACGAGTTGGTCGAATTCCACAGTCGCTATGGCTATACCGCCATCAAGGCGCGCCTTCCGTTGAAGCGCCTGGCCGGCGCACGCCCGACATCGCTGGCGCTGGAAGTGCGGCCGCGCGCGGCGCTACTGCCGGCACCGAAAAGTGGCGACCCCAATCCGCTGACACCAGAGGAAATCGCGGTGGCTACGGGTCCATGGCGACTGGCCGCGGAAGCGACAATGGAAGGTGGCAGCGAAGGCGCGGAGGGCGCGAGAACCGCCATGCGCCTGATCAATGCATTGCCCAGGACCGGCGACATTCAATCGGGCCAGCGAGAATCATTATGGCGGCGCGTCGCCGGCAATGCGCCAACCGGTATCCGGCAAGCCTTCGATGCCTGCGCCCGATCGGTGGACCAGGCCGTCGGCTACCCCTTGCGTAAATGCCTGGAAGAGCGGCACGAGAAACTGCAGATCGAAAACACCCGCGAATTCTGGCGCTCGCTGGGCGGTTCGTAGGGTGCGGGCCGCCGCCCGCGCGGAAAGGTCAATCAAGCCAGGATGAATAGTCCTTGTCGGACACCATGATGTGGTTGACCAGCCAGCTTTTCAGATAGGCGCGGATACTGTCGCGCAACATCGACGCCACCTCGGGCTCGCGAAAGGCGCGGCGGGAAACCGCCAGCCATTCCTCGAAAGCCTTATGCTGTTGCTTGTGCGCGACGATATCCGGATAGCTGGCATTTTCGAGAATCCGCTCTTCGTCCCGGAAATGTTCGTCGACATAAACTTCCAGCCGTTCGAGAACTTCGCCCATGCGGGATTCATTCTCCAGCATGTCGATAAGTTCGATCAGCCCCTTGTGCTGATCGTCCAGATGGTCGTCGCCGACACTGTATTCCGGTTTCCAGATGAAATCGCCCATGCCTTGCTTCCTTCTTGACGTCGCCTCTTCCAGCGTTATTGCCCACCGTATCGGCATCGTCGCACCTAACCGGGAACGGTGCAAATATTAGAATCTATCGGTTTGTCCGGGCTCAACTCCAGAGCCAGGCGATGATATCCCCGGCGAATGTAGCGCCCAGCAGGAGCAAAAAGAAAATAGCGATAACTCCGAGAAGCAATGGCAAATACTTGACGACTAGCGGTTTTTGAGGTTTGCCCGTGCCCGGCCCGGCATCCCGGAAGCTGATTCCCAGCCTTTGCGCCTCAAGTGCGATTTCGTCCATATTATCTTCCGCTGCCTCACCTCCCTCACGAAAGCTGATGCCAAGTTCCTTGGCGGTCTTAGCCATATCCGGATCCACGCCAACCTCGGCGGGATCGTGGTCGCGAAAACTGATGCCGAGTAATTTCGCCGCGGCAGCCAATTCCGCTGGCGTGTCGCCTTTAGGCAAATCCTCGAGAGCGACTGGCAAGGAATCGTCATCTACCTCGTCATTCGAAGGAGAAAGCAACGCCTGATTTTCAGAGTCGGATATCCCGGCTTCATCTTCGTTGAAACCAGGCGCCGATCCGTCTCCCTCATCCTCGTCTGGCTCTTCGGCCAGGAACATGATTTGCGGTTCCTGATCGTCGTGTTGGACATCACCGAGAGATAGTGGTTCTTCTTCCCCATCCATCGACGGAAAAGAATCACCCAATCCAGCATCGGGCTGCTCGGCCTGAAGCCTCCGCTCAGCGTCGCTTTGCGCCATTACTTCCATCATGCCGGGCGGCAAATCGCTGGCGTCCTCTTCGTGGGGCTCTTCGGGCAGCGCCTCGATCGCCTCATCATGGGTAACATCGAGCCCATTCGATGCTGTCACGGGCTCGAATTCGTCATAAGCATCGACGTCATAAGCATCGACGTCATCAACATCGACGTCATCCTGCCTGGATAAGTCTTCCATTTCACCGCCACCTTCCGGCGGAGGGGCTTCCTGCTCCAAACCCTCCACCACCACGGGATCGGATACCGATCGCAGGGGCGCGGCGGGTAAAAACACTGGAGGTACTGGCCGAGGGGTGCAAGGGGCCGCCGTGAACAAGGGCTCGGCCGGCGCCACGGGGGGCGCCAACTCGATTTCCGGCAGCGGTTCAAAGACCAAGGGCGGCGGCATTGAGGCCTCTGCCTGGGTCTGGTGCGGATGGTTCGGTTCTGAATGGGCCGGCGAGGTTTCCGCTTCCCCCGTCGGCCCGGCGTCACTCGTGAGCGGCGGGACCTTTGACAGCGAGCCCGCCGCAGGCAATTCGTCCACCGGCTCTCGCGCCGGCGCGTCTTTCTTTTTCCCAAAGGCTCCGGCGAACACGGCGGCCCGCTCGGCCGGCGTCGAAGGTGGCGTTCTGAGAATGGGGGGGCGCGCGGGGGCGACAGGAGGCTCGGGATCAAAGGCAGGCGTGAACTCTGCCGGCGACTCGGCGGGCTGGGCGAATGACGGGACATCATCGTCCATCGGCGATGACCCGGCATCCGAAACCAGAGCCGCGCCCAATTCCTCGTCGAAACCGCTTTCGTTATCGAAATCGCCTTCATCGTCGAAATCGTCCGCCGGGACAAAAGCTGCTTCCGATGTCAGGGCCTCATCCGGTTCAGCCGCTACCGGGGTGGGCTGATAACCTTCTTCGCCATATACCGGCCCTTCCTCTTCCACCTGTTCCGCCCAATCGTCCAACTCGAAAGCGGGGTCGGGCTCGGGTTCGGGCTCCAGCGTATCGGAGGTATAATCGAGATTGGCGACATCCAGGTCAGTGGCTTCGTCCGCCCACACCGGGTGACCGAATACAATGTCCTTGGCCTCCTGGGGCTCACAACCCAGCGCGGCCTGCAGAATCGTATAGGACGAAACGGCGGTCAGCCCATTCCCGTGCAGCCAGACCACGAGGTCATCGCTTTCCGCACCGCCTTGCGCTTCTTGCCAAGCCTGGGCAATCCACCAGTCAATCTGAGTATTCGGGTCCGCCATCGGTTCCTGATCCAAAGGGGGGGTAATAGCGTAGCCTGCCTGATCTTCCACCACCCAGCCCAACGCCATCCGCAATAGCGGATAATCATCAAGTTTATCGCCGCAATATTGCTGGTTAGTTAATAAAATGCATTCGATTCTAAATCATGCAAAGCCTCATTCTCCTTCCCGGAAGGCGACAATCGCGGGAAATTCATGAAATACAACGGAAAATCGGCTATTTTGTGGGGATTCAGGTTCTTTTGGATGTTCTTTACCGGGCCGATCCGGATCAATCTTCCTTACGGCCCTTTCCGTGGCCCTTGCCTTTTTCGGCATAATTTCGCCGGCCCAAAGCGATTCTTGCCGGCAAATCGCCCCGGCTGGCCCGAATCAGGCCGACTTTCTGATCGGGGCTGAGGCGGGGCCAGAAAGGCTGGGCGCGCAAGCCGGCGCCGGTCCATCCCAAGGCCTCGGCCAGCATTGAAAGCGATTCCATCTCATTATAGCCTTCGCCCATCATCCAGACGAACAGGGTCTCGTCGCCCACCCCGGCACTACGCCGCCGCAGGCATTCGGCCATCATCCATTCGCGAATCTTGCGCCGGTCAGGCCCAGACATGAGAAGTTCCTTGCCGTCGTTACCAGTAACCGGCCAAGAATACCACGTTACGGCGCCCTGCGCGAGAAGGATGGGAACATCTTCCAAATCAAAGGGATATCGGTGCGAGAAGGAAGCCATGGAGTGAACAGTCAATCACAGGGCCACACCCCGCGCCATGGACTATTTTTCCAGCCAGGATTTGAAAGCCGCGTCATAAACCTGAAGGTGATTGGCAATCCAGACACGGAGATAAGCTTTCAGGTCCCGGCTTGACACAAGCCGTTCGCCGCCGGATTCCCAGTCCGCAAGGGTGCGGTCGAGCCACGCCCGGAACGCCTTGTGCTGGAATTTCTGTTGCTCCAGGTCCGGATAGCCCACCGCCTGAAGCAGCTTTTCCTCGGTCTGGAAATGCACTGTGGCATAGCGCGTCAACTCTTCCAGCAACAGGCTCAGCGGTTCGTCGCCATCCAGCCTGTTGACCAGTTCCATCAGACCACGGTGCTGTGAATCGAGCACGGCGTTGCCGACGCTGTAATCGTCTTTCCAAACCATTTTCCCCATGAGCGCCTCGTATTGTCTCCCCACACCCCGCCCGATAAACAGGCGACAATTGTCAGCGTTCATACGAAACGCGCATAAGAGATATCACGGACGCACAATCATCGGCAATCGGCCAATCGGTCGCAGGACGGGAAGAGACGACGAGAGAGGTCAGCAACATGCGGATCAATCCCATGCAAAGACGTTTTCCGCGGTTTTTCAGCCCCCCATTCGGTCTATAAAGTTACATCGCCCATCCAGTCGAGACGCTCCCTGGCGTAACGGGCGACTCGCTCGTCGGGATCGCCGCAGAGCTTTTCCTGCCAGCGCCCACATCTTAATTTACACAGTTTGTCTTCG
>Ga0224496_10002396_pt1 | contig 11160 bp, 20 predicted proteins | sample SF_Jul11_sed_USG_2_FD_168127 | JGI IMG/M metagenome (GOLD analysis project Ga0224496, IMG submission 168127) | Sediment microbial communities from San Francisco Bay, California, United States - SF_Jul11_sed_USGS_8_1 | ecosystem: Environmental > Aquatic > Marine > Sediment | place: USA... | reverse complement strand
TGCAGCCCTATATGTACCGGCCACTGCTTATGAAAAGCCCCGAATATCAGCATTACGCCTGGTTCATGGCAATAGTAAAGCATTCAATGATGTAACTGCCAAAGCACAGGCCAAGCCATATGCCGGTGTAACAGCCGCTTAATTGCGGCAAACAACGAGACTTAGATATCAAAAGCCACTCATAATTGGGTGGCTTTTTTGTGGGCGATGTCTTATAAATAGGTTAATATCACTATAATTCGCTATATCTTGAGGTTATTTTATGGAAAATACGATGATTTCAGAGCATTTTGACATCAGGGAGCTTGTGCATCCTGATATCTTCAATCACCCGGCCATTGGTGTGCGGTGTAAGGATTTCGTTCATCCAGAGGCCGCACAGACGCTTGAATTGATTAAGCGCTCCACTGGTGATGTCATCACAATTAATGATTGGCAATGGAAAGGCCAGAACGCCAGTGGCAAGTGGCTGGGTTATATTGATTCAGGCCTGCGTATGCCAAAGGGATCTGTTGGCGCAGAGCTATCATCGCATCGTTTTGGCTGCGGCTTTGATCTGAAATTCAAAAACATGAGCGCCCAGGAGGCTCACGCCTATATCCTCAAACATCAATATCTATTTACGAACATTGTTAGAATGGAAGCAATCGATAAAACGCCAGGCTGGGTGCATATTGAAATAGGCGCAGAGCGGTTGCCTGGTGTGGATATTGTGGTGTTCAATCCATGATGATTTATATTGATTGTGAGTGGAATGACTATCGCGGGGATCTGATATCGATGGCGCTGGTCAGCCAGGACGGCGATGAATTTTACGAGGTTCTTGGCTGCGACAATCCTACTGACTGGGTTAAGCATAATGTTATGCCTGTCTTATTCAAAAAGGCCGTTTCAAGGGATGTATTTACAACCAGGCTTAAGGATTATCTGGCTTTATTTAACAATACCAGCATCAAGATCATAGCCGATTGGCCGGAAGATATTTCCAGGTTCTGTGATGCTTTGATTATTGGGCCGGGGGATAGGATTGGACCTGCTGATATTGAGTTTGTTGTCTCGCCTATGATCAACCGCTATAGTTCTGATATTCCTCACAATGCGCTGCATGATGCTTTGGCCAATATGAAGGGTGGGTGCGGATAATGAATAACGCCAGGATCATAGAAAGCATGCCGAATCGTATAAGAGCCTTGATTGATCGGCTTGAGCGTGGAGCCTTGGTAACCGGTGACAATATGGGCAGCGATGATCTTCAGGTGATGGCATTTATTGGCTATCCATCTGGTATTGTTAATGACAGTGCAAAATTACTCAGGTTGTTGAACGATAAACTGGTATATTTAACTAGCAATGATTAATTCACAGTCGGGAGACTCTGAGCATGAACGAAACGACCACTGCTGCTGGTGAACAGATAAGTATTCAAGTATGGGAGCTATATGGGCAGCTATTACTTGATAAAAACCTGATATTTGCCATTATTCTGGCCTGGGCCGTTACCCACTTCTTTAAGCAATCCCCGATGATCCGAAGTATTAAGCCACTGCAAAGGCGTGCTTTTGTTATTCGTGTGCTGACTATTGTGGTCGGGTTCTGGTCTGTCATCTTCTTTAAGCGTGGCATGATACCAACCAATCCTGATCAGGTGATCAATTTTGCCGTAATGGTGGCATTCATTCATCCGTTTCTCTATAAGGCGGTGACATCGCTTTTAGACCGGTTCATGCCAGAAGTATCGGCCAGCCTGAAGACTAAGCGAAAATGACCGGCTTACAATTCTCTTATGCTTTGGTGTATGGCTTTTTGGCCGTGTTTATAATTGGCGTGGTGTTCAGCTAATGCCTGATGAGGCCACTAAATACAGAAGCATAGGCTTTGCCGATTGGGTGAAGCTGAGTGAATGCGGGTATGTTGATCTATTGACTGCCTTTAATGATTGGCTGAAACATATAGGGCTCAAATCATGATGAAACATTATGCGTACATAGCGTTGATATTAGCGTTATTAGCCTTTGCCAAGTGGTACTCTGGCCAGGCTCATGATGCAGGTGTTAATGAATGTACGGCTCATTATGAGGGCTCTTTGCGAAAGGATTTGAATGCCCAGGTGATATTAAATCAGTCTCTGGCAGTTAAAAACAGTCAATTAGTAACTGACCTGTTGAATAAGCAGCCAGAAATCCAGACAGTATATAAAACCATTGAAAAGAAGGTGAACGTCTATGTTAAGCAGAATGTGGCTTGTAATCTTACCCGTGGTGCTGTCAGCCTGCGGAACAGCGCCGGTGACCCCGAACAATTGCAGCCAGGTTATCATCCCGCCTTATCTGAAGCAGAAGCCGGAGAAACTTCCACTATTGAGCAACGAGAAGCTGAAAGTCAATTCTACGAGTGGGGCCGCCTCTATATCGGATTAAGTGACCGGTATAAAGCGTTGTTAAATGTGTGTGAAAACAATGATAAGAAGGCAGTAGAATGACACAAGAAACTGAAAATGAAGTAAACGACAAAGCCCTATTGGATGCTGTAATGAATTTATCCGCTAGGTTTGGTGCCCTGGAGCATAAAATGAACGCTATACCGCACGCAAGACACAATCTCGAACATGATTGGATAAAGTTAGACATGGAGCGCAAACAAGCACAAAGAGATTTTTGGATAGATATTCACAAGAGATTGGCTACTACTACGATAATTGGGGCTTTTGGTCTTTTAATATCGGCCCTGGGGTTTGCTTTGGTTCAATGGATTATAAGCATAAAACCCGGATCATAGATTAACTGGAGCAATAAACGATGACTACCACTAAGGCGACATCAAAGAAGAAAGCAGCATTAAAGAATACTAAAGCCGCGAAAAGCCTAGCTGGCAAGAGTAAGTCCTTACCCACTGGCGGTAAGGCACCAGCAAAGAAAAAGCCGGGCAGGCCAACAGGCAAAGTAGATCCAGCCACTACCCGCCACAAGCGCAATAAGAACAATCTAACAGATCAAGAGCAAAAGTTTGCTGATGCCATTCTTACCAATAAAAATGGCGAGACAGCAACGGATTTAGTGTTAAAGATTAACCCCCGTATAAAACGAGCCAGCGCCAGGGTGGTAGCATCAAACTGGATGGCTGACGAACGCATCAATGCTTATATGAATATCATGCGTGAGCGGGTTGAAAATAAAGTTGAATATGACCTGGTTAAGTGGCGAGCTGATGTTCTGGAGCTGATTGAAATTGGCATGGGAAGACAGGAGCGGCCACAAGTTGTATCAATGAAGAATGAGGCCGGCGAACTTGTAAAAATACAACTGGATGGCGTTAAGGAATTTGAAGGCAACGTTGCAAAGGGTGCTCTGGAGCTGATTGCCAAACAAATGAAGCTATTAACCGATAAAACAGAGCTTGATATTGGTGATCAGCTGCGCGAGATATTCAGCAAGGTTACACCAACTACGGGTCCACCATCGCAACGAGGAAAGTTGACCAATGACAAATGAAGACATTATTGATGAGATTGACTGGCTTTTGTCTGAGATAGGGCCGGGCTTTAAAAAGACATCGGATCATGTTTTGTCACTGACTGAGCTCGGCATCAATCATAAGCAATTATCTACTGACATTATTAATGAATTGAAAGCCAGGCGCGAAGAGCTGCTTTGAGTTATCCGGCTAACAGCTCTGAGATTATTGGCCAGTACAGCAATCAGCTGTGGCGGCTTAATAACCTGTATCATATTCAGGATAAGCAGGGCAAGGATGTTCTGTTTAAGCTGAATGTCTTCCAGGATCGTTTCTATGATGAAATGTGGTATCTCAATATCATATTAAAGGCCCGGCAGTTTGGATTTACTACGTTTATAGATCTGTTTATTCTTGATTCCTGTATCTGGAACGCCAATACAAAAGGCGGCATCATTGCGCATAAGCTTGAAGATGCCCAGTCAATATTCACTGATAAGATCCAATATCCATACCGGCATCTGCCTGAAGGCATAAAGGCCATGAGCCCGGTAATTACTGAAAGGGCAAATCATTATGAATTTGGTGGAATGGGCGAAGGCTCCAGCATCCGCGTGTCAACATCTTATCGTTCTGGCACTCTTCAGATTCTGCATATTTCTGAGTACGGCAAGATTGCGGCTACCCGCCCGGATAAAGCAAAAGAGATAAATACGGGCGCAATTGAGGCTGTTGCAAAAGGTCAGATGATCTTTGTTGAGTCTACCGCTGAAGGCCGTGAGGGTGAGTTTTATAATCTGGTAGATGAGGCCCGCAAGCTGCAGGACAGTGGGGCCGAACTGGATGATATGGACTTTAAGTTCCATTTCTTTGCCTGGTGGGAAAACCCTGAATACGAACTTAATCCAACTGGCGTTGTTATACCGCAGAAGCTGCATCAATACTTTGAGCGTCTGAATGATACCTATGGCATAAAATTGAATGCCAGGAAGCGTGCCTGGTACGTTAAAAAGGAGAAACGGCTTAAGGATGACATGAAGCGTGAGTATCCTTCGACTGCTGATGAGGCCTTTGAAGCTGTTGTCGATGGCGCTTACTATGGCGAGATCATTAAAAAGCTGCGTGTACTTGGCCGTTTAAAGGCCGTTCCATATGATCCTTTGCTGCCTGTGCACACTTTTTGGGATCTTGGCATCAATGATACAACCGACATCATATTCTTCCAGGTGCGCGGCATGGAGCGCCGTATAATCGATTTTTACGAGAACAATGGCGAGGGCATGGCTCACTATGCCAGGATATTGGCTGACAGGGGTTACCATTATGGCACGCATTACTTCCCGCATGATGTTAATAGCAAGTCACTCCAGACTGGTAAGACGCTTAAATCAATAGCTGAGGGCATGGGTATCCGGCCAATCAAGCCAATTACCCGGGCGAAGAATCAGGAAGAAGTGCTGGCTGGCATTGAAAACGTGCGTAATCTGCTGGCTACCTGCTGGATCGATGAGGAAAAATGTGCCCATTTAATCAAGGCGCTCGAGTCATACCGCAAAGAATGGGATGAACGCCTGGGCACATTCAAGAAAACGCCACTACATAACTGGGCATCTAATGCAGCTGATGCTATGCGAACTGGTGCAGTTGGTCTAAACTCCATGACAGCTGTATCACAATCGCAATGCATGCCTGAGCCACCACCGGATTATTAAATATGGAATCGACGTACCAGATTGATGAAAAAAACCATGAAAGGGCTATTAAATATCAGGGGCGCTTATGGCTCTTTAATGTTGTAGTAGCTTTTATTATCGTGTGCTTTGTATTGTGACTGTCATTGCATGGGATGGTAAAACATTATCGGCAGACAAGCAGGCCACTACCTGCGATATGCAGATAACTGTTACAAAAATAAAGAAGATTAATGATGGTTCTATTGTTGCGTGGACCGGAACCCATGAGCAGGGAATTGTGTTAGCAAAATGGTATGAAGATGGATCTGACCCTAAAAAATACCCGGAATTTCAAAAAACTGATGACTGGACCTGCTTGATTGTTGCAAAAAATATCAATAATGTTTTTGTTTATCATAAGCTTCCAATAGGTCAAAGGGTCGAAGATGACTTTGTAGCCTGGGGGTCCGGGCGTGATTATGCTATGGCTGTTATGGAAATGGGTGGCGATTCTGAAAAAGCTGTATTAGTGGCTTCAAAATTTGATGTTAATTGTGGTAATGGGGTAGATTCGTTTGTGGTGAGCACATGACCAGCGATGAGCGCGGCGAGTTTGCAGAGCTTTTAATCCAGCACTTGCATTCTGGCAGGCCTTTCAATGATAATCAGCAACAGATGCTTGTTATGCTTGGTACGCATCCAGATGAGCCGCCCAGTGATATCGAGGCGATGCTTAAAAAGAACATAAAGCGGCATGTTCCCCGATATGCCATGACACCGACACCAGATGATGGATATTGATATGAATAGACGCGGATTTTTAAAAACCTTACTCGGTGCTTCAATAGCCGCTGCTCTGCCAGGCTGTAAGTACCCGGCCGGCCCCACTGAGTCAGTTGCTATTGATCTGGCCAAGCCTGGAAGTGAGCATACTGCCTTTCTAAATGGTGAATTTGGTCGATATGAAGGCGTTAGATTTATTGAATCTACGCCTGAAGGCGGCAATGTTTTTTATTCAAAAGCTCTCAACCCAAAATCATGGAATGATCCTGACTGGAAGATTTTTGACTGGCATACAGATCAATTCGCTAAAAAGAGCGTATATCACGCTCCAGTAAGCAGGGAAAAGGTCCGCCAGGCTGAGCAAGATTTGATGAATCATATAGAAAGTGTAATAAATTATATTAAGCCCATGGGCCAAGTATGAAGGACACAATAGCCTTTATTCTTCTCTCTGCAATGCTTTTAATAGCAATTTACACACAAATTAACGGTGTAGATTACACGCAAGGCCAATTATTGCTACACTATTGGAAGCAATATGCGGTAGCATTTAGTTGTGGGAGCGTTTCATTATGGCTGATGATCAAGTAGAAGTTATTGAAATAGACATGGGCGACCTGGCTATCGAGCTTGAAGGCGATGCTTATTTTGAAAAACCTGTTGTTTATTCTTTTGGTGGTGGTAAGCGAGAATTTCGGGATAAAGGCTTGGATTCATCATTGTATGATCCAATACCATAAGCCCTGAATAGCCATTGATGGCGTGGTGGTGCCAACTACCGGGTGTGGTATAAAGTGTTGGCATGGGCAATTACTGTCGTGATGACGAGCAAGAGCCATTTTTATGAGTGTAATCGAAATATCACAAAGCGCTAATTTGCGCATCCTTATCCACAATGTTATGCAGCGCCTAACACGGGCTTTTCCCGGCTATGACTGGTTAGTTTGTGCTGATGACACTGGCGGAACCATTGATATATATCTGCCTGAAATGGGTGGAAATAGAGCTTATACCCTTCATATCGCAAAACTGGATGGTCGTCTGCAAAAGGTTGTTATGGCCGGTGGCGAGATCCTGGAGCGGTTTGGATTAAGTCGTTCTAAGGCAAGCATTGATGAATTAGCCATTATTGGGCGCGACTACAAGGGTGAGGCCATTCAGTTATGAGTAACTATAATCAGGCTCAAGCCATACAATCTGATCTTGATCAGAATGAAATAACCGGCGTTAAACATGAGTCTGATGAAGACTGGCTTGCTATTGCCAGGGATACATTTAGTACATCAACCGATTACATTGAGGGCTCATTAAAGCACCAGTGGGAAAAGAACATGGCGCACTTCCAGTCGAAGCATGCGCCTGGTTCAAAATATTACACCGATGCTTACCGGTACAGATCAAAACTGTTCCGGCCAAAATCAAGGGCTGCTGTGCGTAAACATGAGGCGGCTGCTGCTGCAGCATATTTTGCCACCAATGATGCTGTGCATATCACGCCAGAGGATGATTCAGATCCTAACCAGGTTCTTTCTGCTGAAATAAACACTGAGATTATCAATTATCGGCTTGAACATTCAATTCCGTGGTTTCTTACGTTAATTGGCGCTTACCAGGAATCGATGACCATTGGTGCCGTTGTTTCATATCAGCACTGGTCATATAAAGAAAAAACGGTTAAAAAACCGTCAGGCCTTAAAGTAATAAACAATGATACCGGTGAATTTGAGGATCAATTCACTAATCATGTGACCATTGAAGAAGACAAGCCGATTATTGAGCTGCGGCCTATTGAGAATATCCGCATAGATCAGGCTTCAGACTGGGTTGATCCGATTAATTCAAGTCCATTCCTTATTGATATGATCCCCATGTATGTGGTGGATATCAAGGCGAAAATGGATAATGTCGATCCAAAAACTGGTCAGCCTGAATGGCGCAAGCTCTCTGACGGCCAGATCATGAGCGCGTCAAAGCATGAGTATGATTCTCTGCGGCAACAGCGTGAAGGCCAGGACAGACGCGATTCAAAGGATACTGAGGGCGGTATAAGCGACTTTCAGTTGGTATGGGTGCATCGTAATTTTGTGCGTATTGATGGTGAACATGTCATGTTCTATACGCTTGGCACTGAAATTATGCTGTCAGATCCGAAGCCTATTGAAGAGGTGTATCGCCGCAAAACAAGGCCTTATGTCATGGGTATTAGCCAGATTGAGGCGCATAGAACACATCCTTCTGCAATGATTCAACTGGGTGAGCAGCTACAGAATGAAACTAATGAAATAGCCAATGCGCGTATTGATAATGTCAAGCTGGCAATAAATCAGCGGCACTACATTCGCCGCGGGGCCGATATAGATTTTACTGCGCTTATGCGCTCGGCTCCTGGATCTGGCATCATGATGGATGATCCTTCAAGCGATGTTAAGCCAGAGAATGTTAAAGATGTAACCAGTAGCTCGTATGCAGAGCAGGACCGGCTTAATAGTGACTTTGATGACATTATAGGCGGGTTCTCACAGGGCTCAGTGGCCAGTAATCGCCAGTTAAATGAAACTGTCGGTGGCATGGAATTATTGAGCCAGGATGCCAATAAAATTGAGGAATACCAGCTTCGCGTGTTTAATGAAACATGGGTTGAGCCTGTTTTAAATCAGTTACTTGATATGGAGCGCGAGTTTGAAACTGATGAAATCGTTATTACAACTGCTGGCAAGAAATCTAAAGCGGCCAGGGCGGCCGGTGTGCAGCAATTTAATTGGAGAATGCTGCAGGGTCCATCAACTTTGCGTGTAGCGGTTGGCTTTGGCGCCACTAATCCTGTTAAACGCATTGAAAAAATAAGCCTGGCGCTGAATGCCACATTCAAATATCTGCCTCACATGGTCCAGGAGCTGGATGGGGAAGAATTAACTAATGAGATATTTGGCGCTGTTGGTATTGATGCTGGTCGATTCTTTAAGGGTCTGAAGAATGGCGAACAGGAAGATCCGAAGATCAAACAGCTTATGGGCCAGATACAGCAAATGCAGAAGATCATAGAAATGAAGCAGGTTGAGCAGCAAGGTAAAGTTGAAATTGAAAATATCAAGCAGCAGGGCAAGCTTCAAATTGAACAAATTAAGGGTAAGTTGGCCTATATTGATAAACAGATCAAAGCTGAGGTAAATGAGATCGCCAGGGCAGAGTTATTGCTTGAACAGTCTGCTTTAATGCATCAACAGCGCGTCACAGAGATAGAGCTTCTTCGTGGTGAGCGTGACACTGTTCAGAACAAGATCAGTGAAATGAGCCTGGAGCAAACCGGTATGGATGACAGCAAAGCCGGTGTAATTGCCAGAAATGATTATGGCCAGATACCAGGAGCTGAAGGATAATGGTAGATAATGTGACTCAAATAATGCCAGATAGGCCTGAATTAATTGTTCTTGGCAAAGAAGCCAGGGATTTCAAAGGGTCAGAATTTGGTAAGTACCTGCTTGATATGGCCGCAAAAGAGGCCGGCGATGCTGCAATGGCTTTATGCAGCGTGAATCCAAGGGATACCGAAGCAATTATTGAATTACAGAATAAAACACGGCGTTTAAGAGATCTGAATAAGTGGATCGATAGCGCAATTCAGGCCGCAGACCATGAGTATGCTGCTTATCAATCAAGAATAAACGAGGGCGATGCTAATGACTGATACATTTACTGGTGGTGGTAAGAGCAATAACTTTTCAGACGAACAGTTGGCCGAAGCCGCAGAAATGATTAAAGACATGCTTGCTTCTGGGCGAGTTTTATACAATACGGCGAGTGCTAGCGCATTATCCACGGCGTTATCCCAGATGATAGCTGCAGGATCGACAATGCCGGCGCCACTGGTGCAGGAATTGACCGCATCCGGTGCCGTAACTGCTGGTGTTGAATCACTTGAACTAAACCACGCTACGGTAACAATTGCGGCCACGATAGCTGATGCAGTCAATCACCAGGGCATATTTATCGCAAAGGCGACAACTGAGCCAGGTGTTGGCGGTGATCATACTGTGACGCTTACATCTGGAACATGGAACGGTACGGCAACGATAGCGACATTTGCTGATGTTAATGATGCGCTGGCCGTGTACTTCGATAGCGCAGGCAACGGAACCGTAATTTCAAACATTGGCTCTGTGGCACTGAGTTAATAAACAAATTTAAGAGGTAATAGCAATGAGTGAAGGCACAGGCAAATATTTAGTACCCGGATCACGTCAGACTGATAATGAATCTGAGCAGGTATTTAGAAAGATCACTAATTGGGCAGCGCATACAATATCAGGTGGTGTAGGTGGTACAGCGGCTACAGCAATAACGGATTGGCCTCATACATTAGCTACGCATACAGATACAGGCGAGGGAACGGCGTATAGCTTTCCATCAGGACGAGCTAGTTTTCAGATTTCATCAGATGCAAGTCATAGCGGAACAACTACGGTTGAAATATTAGTATCAAATGACAATGTATTATTTGAAGTCCTCGGCTCTAGGGATGTTACGGGAGCAAGCGCGACAAAGCACCTAGCTTGTGATAGACCCTATGGCTATGTAAAGTCTAATTGTGCTGCACATGGGGATTCTACAAATGCAGTTACAGTGACTATGGTGATATAAATGACGGACTTTACAAATTCGCAAATGACAGGCTCTCCTGATGATACTGTTAGGATTCTTGCATCAAGTAATGCCGCTGTTTCTCATACAGCGGGAGCCACTAGTGAAACTACGCTTGCAACCTATACACTACCTGCTGGAACAATGGGGCCTAATGATACACTACGTATTACTACGTTATGGAGCTTTACAAACAGCGCAGACGACAAAAGAATGCGAATCTCGTTTGGTGGTTCTAACTTCTTAGATGAGCTTGCAACAACTGCTGGCGAAGTATCTATGCAGTCAATGCAGCTTATTAGAAACAATAATTCTTTAACAGCTCAAAAGGCGCATAACAATGCTCAGGAGGCCGTTTTCACTAAAACGTCAGGCGCTATAACGACGGCAGTAGTAGATACAACTGCGGATGTTGATATTGACTTTAATGTGGTAATACAAACAGTCACGGAAACGGTAACACTAGAGTCTTATATTATTGAGCTACTGAGAGCTGTATAATGTCTTATGATAATCGTGTATTAGAAGGTGTAGCATACAATTCTGCTAATGCTTTTGCAAGACCAAGTATTAATGTAAATAATAAGGCTTCTATACTTGGGTTGGCCGCTAGTAG
>Ga0224496_10002395_pt1 | contig 11160 bp, 8 predicted proteins | sample SF_Jul11_sed_USG_2_FD_168127 | JGI IMG/M metagenome (GOLD analysis project Ga0224496, IMG submission 168127) | Sediment microbial communities from San Francisco Bay, California, United States - SF_Jul11_sed_USGS_8_1 | ecosystem: Environmental > Aquatic > Marine > Sediment | place: USA... | reverse complement strand
TCTGCCCATGTCTGGCAGCCTGTTAATCATTGATGAATTTGCGTTTAAACGCGTCGAAACGGGAACAGAAGGACTACATTTGCTTGATGACATAGTTACACAGGCAAAGCGATTTGGTTTTGAGCTGGTTGAACAGCTAGATTTATCAGAAATGGCGTTGCCCACGCTTGATTATCTGTTGTGCATGACGGCCATTCATCAGCAGCGATTGATTTACGATCTCCACCTGAGCGAAGCGCAACTAGCGCAGCTGGATGAATCTAATCGGGCCTACCAAAAAAAATACACCAGCGGACAATTTGGCTACGGCTTGTTGCATTTCAGAAAAAAAACACGCCCCAAATGGCGGCTGCGATTGCTGGAGAAAAAACAGGTGCCTGAAATGCGTACGTTGTTTGAAAAAACTTTCAATCACGCCATGTCGCCAGCAACCTGGGAATGGAAATATGGGTCGGAATTCGGCCGTGAAATCGGCATATGGCGGGATCATCAATTAATAGCCCATTATGGTGGCATTGGCAGAGATATCCTACTGTTTGGACAACCCCAAACCGCGGTACAAATTGGCGATGTGATGGTGGATGCCAGCGAGCGCGGCATACTCATCCGAAAGGGACCTTTTTACCTAATGGCAAGTACTTTTCTGGAGCGCTTCATTGGCTTTGGCAAACCCTATCTGATTGGCTTTGGTTTTCCGAATGAGCGGGCAATGAAAGTCGCGGAACGGCTTGGCTTATACGCCGAAGTAGGTTGCATGACCGAATTTGTTTGGCAACCGCTACCAAAATTGCCAAAGTGGGGAACCCGTCTGCGCCCGATTGAAAACTGCGATGACAGCTGGGCCGCTAATACCGTCAATGAATGCTGGCGACAAATGGCCAGCAATTTGCAAGAAGCAATTGTTGGTATTCGGGATTGGCGCTATCTACAACACCGCTATTTAAATCATCCAAATCAACAATACCAAGTGGCTGCAGTAAAAAATCGTTTTAGTAAAAAAATACACGGTGTGCTGGTCATGCGACATGATGCGGATGGCTCCGAGATCGTAGATATCATCGCCCCATTGGCTAAAATCCAGCTATTGATAACGCACGCCAGACGATTGGCAGGTATTGCAAACGGTGAGCGGTTAACCTGCCGCATCACGGAAAACTTTGCGGCTCATTTTGCTGCCACAGGTGGCGTTGAGCAATCCTCAAATATCCGCATCCCGGCTAATGCCTGGAGTGACGGCCCGAAACCCGACACACTGAAAAATTGCTGGTGGTTGATGAGTGGCGACATGGACTTCAGGTAAATATGGCAAATAAAATTGCTAGTTTGACGAAATTTTTAACTTTTTAACGAGATTTTTTTTGGAAAACTTGCTCGTCCCATATCAGGCTGTAACCAAAATTCCTGCTAAACAGGTATTGGTATTGGCGCCACATCCAGATGATGAAGTGTTCGGCTGTGGTGGCGCGATCATACGCCATGTTGAAGAAGGAATTCCCGTGCATGTCATTGTGCTTTCTGACGGCGCTTATGGCGTCGATGATGACAAAGTAGCGGATTACACACAACAGCGTCAAAATGAAAGTATCGATGCCGCCAATGTTCTCGGTTATGGTGTGCCCGTTTTCTGGCAATATCGTGACCGGGAAATTTGCTACGGCGAAAAACTGGTGCAGGAAATTTTGACAGCAATGAATAAAACGCAGGCCGATCTGATCTACGCGCCCTCAGTTTTTGAAATGCATCCAGATCATCGAGCGCTCGGTATAGCAACAGTTGAAGCTGTCAGAAGAGTTGGCAATGCAACCCGCCTCGCATTGTATGAAGTCGGGATACCACTGCATCCCAATCAATTGCTTGATATTAGTGACTTAACCGAACGCAAGCAAAAAGCAATGGCTTGCTTTGTTTCTCAAAATGAAAAACAACGCTACGATTTGGATATTGCGGCACTGAATCGCTATCGTACTTATACCTTGCCAGCCGACGTCACTGCGGCTGAGGCTTATATACTAGTTGCAGCAGAAGAACTGGCCAACGATCCACTCAAGCTTTTTGAGTCAGAACATGCACGCCAGAAATCATTGGGGCTGGCGCTGGATAGTCGTGACTTACCACTAGTCAGCGTCATTATTCGTAGCATGGACCGCGCCACACTATCCGATGCGCTGGATTCAGTGGCCTTGCAAACTTACCCCAATATTGAAGTCGTTGTCGTCAACGCCAAGGGCATGAACCATCGCGACATAGGCACTTGGTGCGGTCGTTTCCCAATGCGCTTGGTGGGGGAAAGCGCATCTTTAACCCGTAGCCGGGCGGCAAATACAGGCCTTGAGGCGGCTAAAGGTAAATATTTAATTTTTTTAGATGATGATGACTGGTTTTTGCCGCACCATATCCACACACTTAAAGCAGAATTCGATCATGCTGATACCGCTATTGCAGTTTATTCGGCGGTACAGTCTATTAATGCACAATGTGAAGAAATCAGACGGTTTGAAGAAGATTTTGATCCAATACAGTTACACATTGATAACTTTATTCCTATTCACGCGGTGCTTTTTCGGCGACAAGCAATAGATAATGGAGCACGCTTTGATGAATCACTAACTATCTGCGAAGACTGGGATTTCTGGTTACAGGTTCAAAAATACGGAGAATTTCGATTTGTTGCGAAAGTGGGAGCAGTCTATCAAATGCAAAACTCAATGCGTTCGGGCGTATGGGACAATCCGGAACAGACGCGACAAGTAATGACTGTCATATACCGGAAGTGGATACCGCAATGGAGTGACAAAATGTTATGGTCTATTTTGGAATACGCACGCTATAAACGTTTGCACACCGAGCTAAATAAAGCAACAAATGTACAAATTAAAACGCTTAACACATCGATTATGGAACGTGATGCCCGTATTGCTGAGCTTGGCACTGTTATCGCCGAGCGTGGTACTCGTATGACTGAGCTTGGCACCGTTATCGCTGAACGTGATGGCCGTATTGCTGAGCTTGGCACCGTTATAGCCGAACGTGGCACCCGTATTGCTGAGCTTGGCGCCGTTATCGCTGAACGTGATGCCCGCATAACTGAGCTTGACACCCAAGTCACCACATTAAATAAACGCATCGCAGAATTTTTGTCATCAACGAGCTGGCGAATAACCCGACCAATACGTACAATAAGGTCTTTTTTCCAAAATCGTCGGTTATCTGACGACCACTAAATAGAACGAGAAATATCACAATGAAAACCAGTACTCGACACGTATATGAATACACGGTTGATCCTGGCTCAAATACTGCGTCAGCTTTTGTCGCTCGACTTGTTGGTTCATCCAAACGCGTGCTGGAGATCGGTTGTGGACCGGGATCAATAACCAAGGTTTTGGCGCAACAGGGGCAATGCCAGGTAACGGGTATTGAATTGGATCCCGCTGCGATTGAGAAAGCAACCCCCTTTTGCGATACCATTATTCAGGGTGACTTGAACGATACAGAATGGCCTCATTTAGTTGACAACATGCCGTTATTTGATGTCGTCGTGGCAGCCGATGTTCTTGAACATCTTTATAATCCCTGGACAACGTTGAAACAAATGGTTCCGCTCATCAAACCAAATGGCTGCCTTGTTATTTCATTGCCTCATGTCGGCCATGCGGTAGTGGCATCATGTCTCATGACTGGTGATTTCGAATACCGTGATTGGGGATTGCTGGATCGTACCCATATACGCTTCTTCGGCCTGAAAAATATTGAAGAATTATTTGCACAAGCTGATCTAAAAATCGTTGAGGCAAATTATGTCATTAAAACACCTGAAGAAACCGAGTTTGCTGAAAATTGGTCTAAATTAACGGCCACTGTTCAGAGTGCGTTAAGAAGTAGCCAGCATGCCGACATTTATCAAGTGGTTGTTAAAGCTGTGCCCAACAGCCACCCCGACACAGCAATTTCACTAATACAGTCTCCGCAACCCATTGCCGTCAATCGTAAAGCATCATGGAAATCGCGTATTGCCAGGCATTTGAGCAACAAAAACAAGCAGCGCATTCGTGCCGGTCTTGGGCGTCTTGGAATCCGCATTTAATAATTTTGACTGCTTTTGATTCATTTAGCTCAGGAAAATAAAATACTGAAATAAACTATGGCTTCTCAATCTTCGCCAATAAACCAATCAACACCCAGATTGATTGCTTTTTATCTAACACAATTTCACCCCACACCTGAAAATGATCTATGGTGGGGAAAAGGTTTCACCGAATGGACTAATGTCACCAAAGCACAGCCGTTGTTTAAAGGTCAATACCAACCACATTTGCCAAGTGACTTTGGCTTTTACGATCTACGCGTACGTGAAACACGTCGAGAACAAATCGAAATGGCCAAACAATATGGTATTGATGGGTTTTGTTATCATTATTACTGGTTTTCTGGAAAACGGATACTTGATTTTCCGCTAGATGACATGCTTGCCGATCAGGAAAGCGACATGCCTTTTTGTTTGTGCTGGGCCAATGAAAACTGGACCCGGCGCTGGGATGCTGCCGATCATGAAGTATTGATTGCACAGCAATACCTCCCTGATGATGACTTGAATTTTATCAAGTCTTTGATGCCTTACTTCAAAGATAAACGTTATATCAGAGTTGACGACAAACCGTACCTAATTGTATATCGTCCTCAACATCTTCCAGATGCACGTAAGACAATCGAAGTATGGCGCGAGTATTGCCGAACGATTGGATTGGGTGAAATCCATTTATGTGCAGCATTAACCCATGGCAACGAAGATTATGCCCAATTTGGATTCGATAGCGGCGTTGAATTTCCCCCGCATAATCTAAAAGATAGAAACATCAATGACGCAATAAAATTCTTTAGCGATTTCCAAGGGAATGTCATGCAATATGCCACTATTGCACAATCCTTTATTGATCGTAGCTATGGAACGGCACGTGTTTTTAAGACAGTTTACCCTTCTTGGGATAATACTGCACGTACGCAAAACCGTGCACTAGTCGTACTTAACGGGACACCTGAGAATTACGAATACTGGCTATCGTCAACTATCGATATTACGCAACATTCTAGTAAAAGCGATCAATTGGTATTTATTAATGCATGGAATGAATGGGCGGAAGGCTGTCATCTTGAACCTGACCGTTGGTTCGGCCATGGTTTCCTAGAGGCCACCTCAAACGCAAAAAAGGGATTGCGCAGATTTGCTACATTTCCAGATACCGCTTTACCTCATACAGATGAAATACACCATCGAACATTCTGGAAAGATATCAAGGATGTGATTTATTACCATGCATGGTTAAAGACTGGAAGTTTAAAACATGTTGCAAATCAACGGCCTTGGTTGCGATCTATATTGCTGCCAGCAGTTAAGCTGTTACGTACCTACCGTACGAAAAAGAACGCTATTAAATAACTATAACCTTTGCTAAATTTTTTTCTATATGGCGCCCACCTTTAAAGTGAAGGACGCTATGATGCTTATAGCACGCCCTTAATTTTGGGCTCTGGCGGCAATTTCGAGGCATAGTTAACGTAATCCGTTCAGTTTCCCACCGACAACCTGCGTAACCCAGATCTGAAAGTGTTTATTACGCATAAAATTATCAAATAATCATTAGGTTTAGGCTATTGAAAAATCGCGAAGTTAAATTGATTGCGATGTACTTTCCCCAGCTTCATGCCATACCCGAAAATGATGCATGGTGGGGCAAGGGATTTACCGACTGGGACAAAGTCAAATCGGCAAGCGCACAATACGATGGACACTATCAACCGCGCATACCGTTAAACCAGGAATATTACGACCAGTCGAAAATAGAAACGCTTCGCAGGCAGATTAAACTGGCGAAGAAGTATGGGATATTTGGATTTTGTCATTACCACTACTGGTTCGACGGAAAGCAATTGCTCGAGACGCCGACGAATCTGATCATGGATAATAAAACCATCGATTTTCCGTTTTGCCTATCATGGGCTAACGAGACTTGGTCGAGGAGATGGGACGGGCTCGGTCATCGAATCCTAATTCGGCAGACTCATCCCGCGACTAGAGAAAGCTGGAAAAAACATTTCGATTACCTCATCAAGGCCTGGTCTGATCCGAGAGCCATTAAGGTAGACGGCAAACCGGTATTTGTGATCTACCGACCACAACGCATCAATAACATAGATGAAATGCTGACATACTGGCGAGAACTTGCGCAACAAAGCGGATTGCCTGGTTTATACTTCATTTTTCAGAAACAATATGAATTACGTAACAGCGATTGCCTGGATTCGTTCGATGCACTATTCCAGTTTCAGCCTTTCGAGGCGATCAATTCGCCAACATATGAACAAAAATTGATTCGTCGTTCATTAATATTCAACCTGGCGCGCAAATTACCCGAGCGTTATCAGGACATGTTGCGCGAGTTAAAAGTTAAGTTTACCAAGAAACTGACTTTTCATGACTATAATAAGACTTGGCAACAAATCGTTAAAATTCGTCAGGACCAGAAACTGGTGACTTACCCGGGTGCATTTGTTGATTGGGACAATACGGCACGGTATAAAGAAAGAGCAACTATATTCCGTGGGGCCTCACCGGATGCTTTCGCTCCATGGTTTGAACAATTGGTGAATACCATGCCAAGCAGAAAGCTCTCGGAGAATCTCATATTTCTTAATGCCTGGAATGAATGGAGCGAAGGCGCTTATCTCGAGCCGGACGAACAATATGGATACCAGTATCTAGAGAAAATCAAGAAAATACTGGATAATTACGGCCTTGATAAGGGCCAATTCACCCCATGAAACCTGAAATTACTATCCGTCACTCGTTAGTAAATCCATGACATTAAAAGGTTTCGATGACAAGAAAGTCACGGTATTGCTTTCAACTTACAACGGAAGCAAGTTCCTGCAGCAGCAACTCGATTCGTTGTATCAGCAAACTTATCCGAATATCCGAATAGTGGTCCGTGATGATGGATCAATTGATTCTACTAATACCTTGCTGGAAAAAGAGCAGGCAAAAGGCCGCATAACGCTGTTCGAAGGACGTGAAAATCTCGGCGTGGCATCTAGTTTTTTTGAATTGTTGAGAAACGCAGCGGCAACCGAGACTGAATATGTCGCGTTTTGTGATCAGGATGATGTTTGGTATCCAGATAAGATTGCTCGCGCAGTTTTAAGATTAACAAATGTCACAGACCATCCCGCAATGTATTGCTCCAGAGTAGAAATCGTTGACGCGCACCTGACGCATATCGGCTATACGATGCTTCCAAGAAAAATTGGCTTTGGCAATGCGCTGGTGGATTGTGTCACAACGGGCTGCACGATTGTTCTCAACGGGGCAGCAGTGCGCCTGCTCGGCAAGAACCTACCACGCAGTGGTGTGATGCATGATTGGTGGTGCTATCTGGTCATGTCTTGTTTTGGCGAGGTTATTTATGATTCGACTGCTACGCTCAAATATCGTCAGCATGACAGTAATACCATCGGTTTGGCTACCAACGATTTTATACAGTTTATCAGAAGGTGCCACAGATTTTTTGGTGGTTGTGGCGGTCATTTGCGAATGAGTACGCAGGCCTCGCGTCTGCTGGAAATTTTTAAAGATCGTATCCCCATTTCCAATCGGCTGGTTCTTGACAATTTCATTGGGGCAAAAACATCGTGGTATCGTCGGCTACGGTTAGCATTGTCCAACGATATTTGGCGGCAGAAATGGTCAGATAATTTGTTGTTGCGATTACTGATACTACTTAATCGTTTTTAACACAGATGATGCTATTAGGAATTTCCCATTAAATCTATACAAACCAAAACCTTGCACGACAAGGTGATGCCTGCCCTAAGCTGAAATGGGAAAAATTTGCTTTGTCGCCACCATTCCCGCAGTTGTTCATGCTTTTTTGCGTGGACATATTCGAGCGGCTATAGATAAATATGAAGTGACGGTCATATGCAATTCTGCTGACAAGCATTTGCTTAATGACCTTGATGGGCGCATTATTCTGTTACCCATCAAGCGTAAACCTTCGCCCTGGGGGGATATGTTAGTGCTGTTCCAATTATTCAGATTGTTTCGTCGAGAACGATTCGATATTGTACATACGCATATGCCTAAGACGGGCCTACTCGGGATGTTAGCTGCATGGTTAGCTGGTATACCAATACGCATCAACACATTCCACGGCGAAGTATGGGTAACACGAATCGGTTGGCGGCGGACGGCACTCAAGCTATTTGATCGTTTGATCGTATCGCTCGCAACAAACATTCTGGTGGTTAGCCCTTCTCAAAAAACTTTCTTGGAGAATGAAAGGATTTTGCCATCCGGCAAAGCAAAACTGATTGGTGCGGGCTCGGTTTGTGGTGTAGATACAGCACGATTTCACCCAGACAAGGATGTCGGGAACACAGTGCGTGATGATTTGGGAATTGCGCATGATGCAACTGTAATTTTGTTTGTCGGACGACTAAATCGCGACAAGGGCATGCTGGACTTAGCAGCAGCCTTTGATAGGATTGCAAAATACCATCCGGATGTGGTGCTGTTGTTAGTAGGCGATGAAGAAGACATCACATTTGAGAAAATACAGGAAATCTGCCGTGCGGCGCCTGACCGTCTGTATCATGTGAGTTTTTCATCTACGCCGGAACGTTACATGATGTCAGCAGACATTTATTGTTTGCCGAGTTATCGTGAGGGATTTGGCATGACCATCATTGAGGCAGCTGCGTGCGCAGTACCCACGATTGCTTCACGAATTTATGGAATTACAGACGCGGTGGCTGACGGCAAAACCGGTTTCTTGTTTCCGGCCGGCGATGTGGAAGCGCTAACGAAGAACTTGTTAAAACTGATTGCGGAGAAAGACTTGCGGCAACAAATGGGAGATAGGGCTTGCCACCGTGCAAACAAGTTGTTTTCCAGTGAAAAAATTATCGGTGAAACGATGATATTTTATGACGGATTGATAAAAGAGCGCCTGTGTAAGCATGGCAAGACAAGTGATTGACCGATATAAAAGAGGTTTATTTGTAACTGGATATAGTGATTATTTCGACACGTTGTTTTACGCAAAATTAAGTATACTGAATTTTTTGTTCGTCTGGTGCGAGTATGGCTGATATACAGAACCGCCTCGTACTCATCACCGGTGCCAACGGTTTCGTGGGTAGGCCCTTATGCGAGGAAATGCTGCGCCAGGGATGGCGGGTCAGGGCGGCGATTCGATCATCTATTCAAATGCCGAATGGTGTAGAAACTGCCGTGGTAGAGGATATCGATGGCGATACCGACTGGACGAGCGCGCTGCGTGGCGTAGATGTGGTAATTCATCTTGCCGCACGCGTGCATATAATGAAAGACGCTGCCGCGGATCCGTTGGCTGAGTTTCTTAAAGTCAATCTGCATGGTACTGAGAATTTGGCGCAGCAAGCGACACGAGCAGGGATGAAGCGGTTTGTCTACGTGAGCTCGATCAAGGTCAATGGCGAGGAAACGCGCGACCAGCACAGCTATACAGAAGAGGATATGCCGGCACCCCAGCACCCATACGGCATCTCGAAATGGCAAGCTGAACAGGCATTACGACGCATCGCACAAGAATCTGGTTTACAAGTGGTGATCGTCCGTCCACCGTTGGTATATGGTCCTGGTGTAAAAGGAAATTTCAACAGCTTATTGGCCGCGATCGACAAGGGAATACCGCTACCGCTGGCAAGTGCACACAATATACGCAGTCAAGTGTATGTCGGGAATCTGGTAAGTGCGCTGATCACCTGTGCAACTCATCCTATGGCGGCTGGACAAACCTATCTGGTTCGTGACGGTGAGAACATTTCGACAGCGTTTCTGGTTAAAAAGATTTCCGTGGCGTTAGGCCGTAACAACCGCTCGTTTTATTTTCCGGAAAAGCTATTGCGCATTGCAGCGACGGCGTTGGGGCGTGCAGATCAGATAGATAGGTTGTTCGGATCGTTGCGTGTGAATGACGCAAAACTGTGCGGTGAGTTGGGCTGGGTTCCGCCATATACATTAGAACAAGGCTTAGGTGCAACAGCGGCTTGGTATCACCAAAACGCCAAACAGTTTATACTTACAAGCAAGGATTTACCAACCGACACTTGATGACCGCTAGAAATAAAAAATTGTGTGTGGCAGCTGAAAAAAAGCTCGCGTCACCAGATAATGAAGCTGTTTCTGAACAAGCCGGGAATAACGTCAATGTAACGATCAATCTGCGCAAAATTCCACTACTGGCACAATTGACCGCCACTGAAATGACTAAAGTAAAAAAAGAATTACAGGTGAGACGTTATGCGCGACGAGAAGTGATCATAAAAAAGAGAGCGAATGGCGACAGCCTTTTATTTTTGCTTTCAGGTAGACTACAAGCCATTGATATGACAGATGAAGGAAGAGTCATTGGTTTGCAGCTACTGTCGGCTGGTGAGTTTTTTGGTGAAACCACACTCATTAACCAGTCTTTGCACACCTCATCAGTCATCGCTTTAAGTGATGTCTTGGTTGCTTTCTTATCGCGCACGACAGCGCTGCATTTATTTTCTCATTCACCCCCGGTTGCTAGCCAGATACAAAAGCACCTGGCGCAAAAGGTACAACTTGATTATAAGTTCCGCGCTATGCTCAGCATTAACAATACCGCAAAGCGAATATCAAAGTTCTTAGTACTTATGAAACAGAAAACCGTTGGAAAACAAGAATTAGTAGAAAACTTGCCAACTCATCAAGAAATAGCCAGCATGATCAATACCAGCCGCGAAACAGTGACAAGGACATTATTGACGCTGACACATCAAGGGATAATCCGCAAGGACGCGCGCCGCCTAATTATTGTTAGGCCGGAAGCTTTGCAAAAAATGACAAAAAGTTTGTAACAATCTGAAAATTAACTATCATGAATTAAAAATGTGACACATATCACATTTTAGTGTATTCTCAACGTAAATCAGTTTGCTTGCGGTTGACGCCATAATGACGCTAACCTGCTTATTTACAAAATAATTGTGCGATTATAAGAACCGAAAAAGGAATCCAAATTGTCACAATAACAAACAAATTTTCAGGGATAATTTGCTTAACATTTTTTGTAACTCATAACCGTTTAGATGACACCAAAA
>Ga0224496_10002392_pt1 | contig 11164 bp, 6 predicted proteins | sample SF_Jul11_sed_USG_2_FD_168127 | JGI IMG/M metagenome (GOLD analysis project Ga0224496, IMG submission 168127) | Sediment microbial communities from San Francisco Bay, California, United States - SF_Jul11_sed_USGS_8_1 | ecosystem: Environmental > Aquatic > Marine > Sediment | place: USA... | reverse complement strand
CAATGTGGGTGGATCGATTGCTCAACGCCTCGTTGAAAAAAATTGGTACGACCTCGTGTTAGTGGATATTGTGGAAGGTATGCCACAAGGCAAAGCGCTGGATTTAGTGGAGGCCGGACCAGTTTGTGCCTATGACTCTGCGGTTACTGGAGCCAATAGTTATGAAGCGACGAAAGATTCCGATATCATCATTATTACTTCAGGTATCCCAAGACGACCAGGGATGAGCCGTGATGAATTGCTCGAAACCAACACCAAGATTGTTTCGTCGGTAGTGCGAGAAACGGCCAAGCGGTCGCCGGAAGCCATTCTCATTATTGTTTCCAATCCCCTAGATGTGATGACTCATGTGGCTCATCGCGTGAGTGGATTTCCCAAAAACCGCATTCTGGGGATGGCTGGGGTGTTGGATTCCGCACGATTCCGTTCCTTCATTGCGGAGGCGTTGCAGGTTTCGGTTGAGAATATTCATGCGATGGTGTTGGGTGGTCATGGAGATTCGATGGTGCCACTGATTCGCTATACCACGGTCGCAGGGCGACCTATTGATGAATGGCTTTCGCCTGATGCGTTGGCTGCCTTGATCAAGCGCACACGTGAAGGTGGAGCAGAAATTGTCAATTTATTGAAGACGGGAAGCGCATACTATGCTCCAGCGGCCTCTGTCGTGGAAATGGTTGAAGCCATCGCAAAAGATCAAAAGAAAATCCTTCCCTGTGCCACCTTATGCGAAGGTGAATATGGATTTGATGGTTTGGTCTTAGGGGTACCGGTAAAATTGGGATTAGAGGGCGCGGAGGCTATTATTGAATATGCGCTCTCGGTTGAGGAAAGAGCTGCTCTAGAGACGTCAGCTGAGGCGGTTCGGGAATTGTGCGAACAAGTCGATCGTATGCTGAATAAAATCGCCTAGCGGTAGAGAGTGCATCACATCCTGTTCCCACGAGATTTATTTGAGAAAACATCTTCATATCGATCCCATGTCGGCTTGCTTGACGTCTTTGGAAACCCGTTCGTATAGTGATCTTGCCCGATAAAAAGAGATCAGAAAGATGAATGGATGTTACCAAAAATGCAGCGATTCAGTGACTTTTCTCTAGAGATACACCATGAGTGAAACCATGACGCCACGAGTATTACGACACATTCCTGGAGATGCATGGGATAGCGAGACCTATTGCCAGCAAGGAGGGTATGAAGTCTGGACGCAATGCGTCAAAAAGCTTGATCCCCAAGCCATTATTGCGCAATTGAAAGACGCGCATCTTCGCGGGCGGGGTGGCGCAGGTTTCCCGACTGGGTTGAAATGGGACAAAGTCCTGAATCATCGAGTCAAAGAACGCTATTTTGTCTGCAATGCCGGGGAGCATGAACCTGGGACATTTAAAGATCGGTATTTACTCAGACATCATCCTCATCAATTATTAGAAGGGTGCTTGATTGCCGCACATACCGTGGGGGCGAAGGCGGCCTATATTTATCTCAATCACGAATTTGCAGAAGAGAAAGCCATTTTTGAACGGGCCAAAGAAGAAGCTAGAGCCAAAGGGTTGTTAGGTGAGAATATTTTGGGGACGGGACTCAGTCTAGATATTGAAGTTTTTGATGGCTATGGGAGTTATGTGGCAGGTGAGGAAACGGCCATGTTGGAATCGATGCAGGGTCGCCCGGCGCAACCCAAACAAAAGCCACCGTTCTATCCCACGGAATATGGACTCCATGGCAAGCCTACACTCGTCAATAATGTGGAAACCTTGTCGAATATTCCTCAATTATTACGAAATGGGCCAGCCTGGTTTCGAGAAGTGGGCACCAATACGACGCCTGGCACGATGTTGTTTTCGCTCAGTGGGGCGATCAATCGTTCTGGCGTGTATGAGTTACCGTTAGGAACAACCATTCGTCATTTGATTGAGGTGTGTGGCCAAGGGGTGCCCAACGGACATGGTGTGAAAGCCGTCTTTCCCGGTGGGCCATCATTTTCCATGGTTGGGGCTGATCAATTAGATCTTCCGATGGATTTTGACTCGTTAAAAAAAGCAGGAACCGGATTGGGTTCCGCCGGCGTGATTGTGGTAGATGATGCCACCTGCATGGTGGAGCAAACGCTGAAATTTTCCCATTTCTTTGAGCGAGAAACTTGCGGTCAATGCCCGCCATGTCGAATCGGAACCGAAGAACTGGCGACGTTGATTCGAAAAATTGAAGAGGGACAGGGGGAAGAAAAGGATCTCGCCAAGTTGTTGCAAATTTGTGGATTTGTTAAAGGCACAGGTTTCTGTACATTGGTCACTGGAGCGGCAGTTCTCGTACAAAATAGCTTGCGACTGTTTCGTGCTGAATTTGAAGAGCATATTCGTTTAGGGCGGTGCCCTCAAAAACCGGCCAAGGTGGCCGTGGGATAAGGAAAGAGTCCAATGCCTCGCGTCACGTTCATTCATCCCGAAGGAAAAAGTGGAGAGGTGCCAGCCGATCTGTCCCTTCTCGAAGCGGCTGAGCAAATGGGGTTTCCCCTCAATCATGATTGTGGGGGCAATGCGTCTTGTACGACCTGTCGTGTCGATGTGGTGGCAGGATTGGAAAATTTGTCCGACATTGATTTTGATGAACAAGATTTACTGGATCGAGAAGCTCTTACCGAACCGTATCGCCGATTAGGATGTCAGGCCCGGGTCCTCGGGGACGTCATTGTTCAAGTTCCGGAGGAAAAGTGGGAAAAAACCTCACTGGATACCTCTCAAGAAGTTGAGACCTCTTCCCAATAGCCTATGTGCGTCTGTTGAGAGGTCAATAGTCCTTTTCATCACCGCAAACACGTTAGGCCGAATCACCAAACCGCCATGCCACCCGTCATTTCCATCACGCGAACGTATGCGTTCTGCGCTGCGCATCGCTTACATACCGAACAATTGCCGGACGATGTGAATCAAACGATTTTCGGCAAGTGCAATAATCCGAATGGTCACGGCCATAACTATACGATTCAAGTCACCGTTCAGGGAGAATTGGATACAAAAACTGGACTCATCACCGATGTAACCCGACTTGATCAAATTGTGCATGACCTCATTGTTACTCGTTTCGATCACCAACATTTAAATTTCGATCCCGCATTTCAAGCGCTCACGACCACTGGAGAAAATTTAGCCAGTGTGATCTGGGATTTATTAGTGGATAGGATCCCATCAGGCCGATTGGAAAAAATTGGCGTGGTCGAGACCCGAGACAACTTTTTCGAATTTGTGGGTGATCCGAAGCCAGCAATTCTTTAGGGAAGTGTTTCCACCAACCCGAGAGTATGGAGTGATATGAAACCAAAATCCACCAAATCCAAAGCCGCATCTCAACCACGAACTATTCGAAAGATTGCGGACTCGGATAGGATTGAGATCGGGGCACCAGATTCCATCCAAGATATTGAGCCCACCATTCGAAAATTGCTCAGCCAGCTCGGAGAAAATCCGGATCGTAATGGATTGCAACAGACGCCAAAGCGGGTAGCCAAGGCCCTTACCTATTTAACGCAGGGGTATCATCAAGATATCGACACTCTGCTCAACGATGCCCTCTTTCCCATTCAATACGATGAAATGGTGATCGTGAAGGACATTGATTTTTATAGTTTGTGTGAACACCACTTGTTGCCGTTTTTTGGCAAGTGCCACGTAGGTTATATCCCTCGGAAGCAGGTCGTGGGGTTGAGTAAAGTGCCGCGCATTGTCGACATGTTCAGCCGCCGCTTGCAGGTCCAAGAACGATTAACCGTGCAGATTGCCCATACGATTCAGGAAAAACTGAATCCGCATGGCGTGGGAGTGGTCATGGAAGCGCGGCATTTGTGCATGAGCATGCGCGGCGTCGAAAAACAAAACACCGTGGCCGTGACGAGTGAAATGCTCGGCGTGTTTAGAAAACAACAGCAAACACGAGATGAATTTCTGAAATTGATTCGCCAACGTGGCGGGGACGCAGACTAGGTTTCTTCTTAAGTTCGAAGCTTCTTCGTCTCTTGCGGGGGAAGGATTGCAGCCCTCTTGACCATTTCTTGTGAATCAGTTTAAATGCGGCACATATTTATTCGTCATGTTCTCTTCCCACGGACGGGCCAGGAGCGCAGGATGCGCCGGTCTTATGGCTCCATTCATTTTTTGGTAAAGAGCCACTGGGTAAATGGTTCAAGTGAGTTTGGCCTTTACCGTATTTGGATTTCCTTCCAACTTCAGGGCCTTTCCCCTACGCTAAAGCTATTCTCCACCCTCGCATTTTAGGTGGGGAATTCCCCAACACTACACCGAGTGATTCCCTGTCTAAAACCAAATCGCTAAAAGTTTCTTTCTATACAGGCGCCTGTCCTCAAACCAATGTGTCGGCTGCGATTACTTTCTGCGGTTTCCAGGTCCTTTGGAATCCAGGATAGAAGTTCATAACCCTTATGAATGAATTCCTATACGGAAATTTCAATGGCATGGAAAAGCAAGAAGCATTCCACGAGAGACAGGTGTAGAAATGAATTGTAATTATTCATCGATAGTGCTACATAACCGATTCCCCCCAATTGACTGAAAATGAACTTCCTGAAATTTCCATTAGGGTGGTTCCAAACAGTTCCTCAAAAAGGTCTGGAATTTTTTTTACCTAGGCTTTGAACCTTGTGAAGCGCCCATTCGACTCACCCATAAAAGGCCAAAATATCCTACCGAATTTCGTTTCCTTAGCAATAAGGAGAGTGCGTATGAACACAATATTCAAAGCGATTTCTGCTTTCGTGATCGTTCTAGGAGTGGCTCTTGTTACTCTTCCTGTTCAGGGGGAAGACGACCTCCCGTCCTCGGGAACTGAGGAGGCAGCGAGCGGCGTGGCAGAGGAGTTGGTTCCTGAAGGTACTATCGAGAAAGAGGGAGAAGCAGGGGAGGTTACCGAGCGCGGAGTGCCTCGCATGAGACTGAAGCCGCGCCCACGCATCAATATTCAGGAGAAATCTCCTCCTCGGATTACGATTCCACAACAGTCCCGACCAACCTTCAAAATTCCTCCTAAAAAGGTGCGTCCAGGTAAAGCGGCTGGAAGGCCGCAGTCGGACCTTTTGAGCGTTATTCCGAATCAGGTCATTGTGAAGCTGCGGCCTGGAATGTTCCTTCCCACAACCGCGATGAAAAAATTTGGGTTGCAAGAGGTGCGGAGAACTTCCGGAGATCACATTTTGTTTCAATTTGTCGTTCCTCCCGGAATGGAACACATCAGAAATCCATTTAATGTGGCCCAAGAGCTGGCCAAACACGCAGCCGTCGTCTTTGCCCAACCCAACAGGATTTATACTCCTGATGTGATTCCGGATGACAAATTGTTTCCTCAGCAATGGAATTTCTTTGGCCAGGGGAATGACGATAAAAAGAATTTTTTATCATCAGGCGGTATTGGATTGCCCCAGGCATGGGATAAGGCGAAGGGCAGTCGAAATGTCGTGGTAGCCGTGATTGATACCGGTATTGTTGGTCATGATAAAACGCGAGGACCGGTTCATCCGGATGTTGAGTCGGAAAGCAAACCGTTCAAAAATTTCGTGCCTGGATTTGACTTCATTTCCGATCCAAAGAGATCTGGTGATGGGGATACGGGGCGAGATAACGATCCGACAGACCCTGGTGATGGGACAGATTTTGGTGAATGTACTCCAGGGGTGAAAGGGAATGGCGATACCTGGCATGGAACAAGCGTAGCAAGTGTTATTGGGTTAGGGAGAACGAATAATACTGAGGGAATTGCCGGTGTAAATTGGTTTGTGAGTATCCTTCCAGTTCGAGTGAGTGGAAAATGTGGTGCTGACGACGTCGACCTGTACGATGCGATAAAATGGGCAGCGGGTTTGCCAGTTCCCGAAGCTCCTGTCAACCAGAATCCAGCCAAAATCATTAATATCAGCTTAGGGTCCACAGGGGTATGTGACGCACTGATGCAAGAGGCCGTTGACGAAGTCGTGACGAAGAAAGGGGTGTCTATTGTCGCAGGAGCAGGAAATAATGTGGGCCCAGCGCTGTTCCATTCACCTTCTAACTGCAAAAATGTGATCAGCGTGGCGGCGAGTGATCAGAGGGGCCATCTTGCCCAGTATTCAAATTTTGGCCCTCCCGTGACCATTATGGCGCCCGGTGGAAAGCGAAGACCGGATCAGGTCAAAGTCCCAGCCGGACAACCTAAGCCTAAGGTAGACCCCAAGACACTGCCCGATCAAGTGCTCACCCTTAATCATCCCAGTGAAAGAGATCCGGATATCGAACCGGTTCCAGAGGGTTTCTCCTTTGGTGCCGGAACTTCGTTGGCAGCCCCACATGTATCAGGAGTGTTGGCCCTATGGTTGGCTAAGGATTTCAGCCTGACGCGGGAAGAGCTTCTTAAAGGTCTCCAAGAAAAAGCCTTTAAGAGAAATAAAACCCAATGCCCAAGATCCTGTGGCGCAGGTCTGTTAAATGCGGATCTCAGCTCTTTGATCACACCGGGTAAGGCGGTTCCGCCACCACCCTTAAAGAAGGGGCCTCCTCCCACGGAACCTCCCCCGGTGAAGCAATGTACGATCAAAACCACGGACATTGTCCATAGTATGAACATTGATATTGGGAACAACGATTCCCAAACCACGAGTGCCAAACAAGCGTTGTTTCGCATGCTGATTCATGGCGATGTGGAAGCACGTCGGGACGCGTCTGGCATGGTGAAGGCGACGGAGAGCGGCGCGCTGGCAGGAATTTTTCAACGCAATAAGGGTCCTGTGGCAAAACGTGGTCAGCGGATGATTCCCAAAAAACCGTGGTGGGAACTTATTCCAAATGAGCTGGGTGCGTGTTTAAAAGACCCGGCGACTGAGTCTCCTATGATCATCTATCGGGAACAAGAAATGTCCACCAGTCAGCTGGATAACATGCTCCGCAAGGCGTGGCACCAATGTGGCCTGCCGGCCCTCCCATTTCCCTGCGTGTATCAGAAAGACTTGGGGAATAAACCTCAAACAGATACGAATGCCTGCCTCGATGAAGTAGAGAAGGCCTTTCTCCAGGGGGAACAGCAGTGTAACGCCCAATTTGTTAATAATACGTCATGTCAAAATGCCTTCAATAAATGTCTTGATGAGACGGGAGGGCTACGTACGTCTTGTGAAGGGCGGTTTCCCTGCATTCTTGATCCAGACAGAAAAGACTTTAATGCTTGCATGAAACCGATTGAGGAAAAACGTGACCAAGCCCAGGCACTTTGTGAGTAAGCAGTTGTGGGAGACAGTTGTCAGGAAAAGGAGGGACGTCGAAGCCTAGGCCAAAAATTACTTTGACCTCTTCGTCAGAGTCCGTTAGCGCCCATTTCGCCAATCTTGCTTGACAAAAAAATGGCATTGTTATAAGAACGGGTTCACGCTGTTGGCTTGACCTAAGAATCTCTGTGGCCCACAGCCTTCCACCCTCAGCTGAAAAGGGAACGAACATGGGAACGCCTCAAAAAAAGGCACCCAAGGCTTTGAACCCTTTTCGGATTCTTTACGACAGACTGATCGAATACCCGCCTACTCTGCGACTTAAGGCGGGGGCCTAAATACGGAGGTCCGTCTATGTCCCACCACCGTCTCAATTTGAATGGTCTGCGTGCCAACCGGCTTCCCCGGCTGGTTCACACGGAATCTCGCCCGTCAGATCCACCTGAATTATTAGGAGAGAGGTCTCTTACCCGGCGAGGGCTTTTGGGGATGGCGACCTTGACCGCCATTGGATTATCTCCCTCCTTTCGCTTAATGAATAGCTTGGCCTATGCGGCCACCGAGTCACTCACCTGGGAGGTGTCAGAGACGCGTGTGGTGTTTCGGTTGGGGGGACGTAACCGATGGGTCATTGATCTGGCCTCATTCAGCGGGACCCCCCGATTAATCGTTCGAAAACAAGAAGGATTCTTCCTGGTTCATTTGGCCGACGCCCGCTTTCCCGGCACCTGTTTGCCGGCTGATTTTGTTTGTGAACTGCGCCAAGGGGCCTTTTCGTGGAACATGGTCCTGACGTTTGCCCTGGGAGGATTTAAGGGCTACGCCCCGTTTGAACGCTGGTTATCGGGGCAGGAATCTGCAGGCTCGGCCGTCCGGTTTAACACTCCCGTGTGCGGGATGGGGCTGGACGGACAATTACAGATCCAGGGCGAAGGGTCAGCCTCATTCCGGCCAAACTGGAGTTTTGATTTCAAAGGCCACTCCCTCGCTTCGTTCCGGGGCCAGGGAGGAGACCTGGATTCCGACGTCCTACATCTGGCCTTGCTGGATGAACAATCACCAAGTCTGGCCACGCAACCGGGACGAACACGTACGTTGCTGGCCTTGGAGCGAGGGCCACGGCAATGGGCATTCTCTCCTGCGTTTACCTCAAGCTTCGCCTCTCAGGTGGTGTACCGACAAGACGCATTTGACACGCTCCATTTTGAAGCGTGGGAGGACTCTGCTGGAACATCGGTCTGTGGAATGCTGGCCGAAGGATCTTCACCTCATCCCTCGTTGTGGTTTCATCCTCATTCTTCGACTGTCAAAGCCGACGCAATTGTAGAACCAATCGCATTTCCCCTTGGGCACATTCAATATGCCCGGCTATTTTCAACACAAGAGCAAGAACGTGAAGAATCCCTCAGAGGACGTTTTGTTACCCAACCTTCTTCTATCAAAGTCTTGGGTTGTTCCCTGGAAGTCGGTGGCCGGACATCAACACCACCTTTTGAACTCCTCAATCAGGACGGGCAGGTTCATACCTGTTGCGAACCGGAAGTCTATCGGGTCGCCGTGCCTCTCGGAGAAGCCATTGTCGATCCGATTGAACTCCCGTACGGAACCAAATTGGTCTGGGATATCCAGGCTGAAGCTCCGATCATCCCGGTCCAATCCAATCCACGGCTCAACCTTCCGTCTCGTTCATCAAAAGCTGCAACGGTTCCCTCAAAGCCTATCCCCAAAGCCACGTTGCCCCAGGAAAAAGCCATCCAACAGATACCGGCTCTGAAGTTCAAAGAGGTTGTTCCCCAAGCTCCTAACCAGATCAGACCGGAATTCGTGGCTCCTGTTCGCATCTTTACCGATTTCCGATCCTTGCTTCAGGTACATGGTCCGTTCACGATTTCCGTCCTCCGGCCGGAAGATTTGCTGGTGTTAAAGTTTGAATTCAAGAACCTGACGCTTCAGGCTGCTCCAGGACAACCGCCGATGCTAGTTCGCTCAGCGGGTCAAGCAAAACCGAACATGATCGTCCACGTCCCGCCGCAAAGCATTGGTGAGCAGGCTTTTTTCGAGGCGTCACAAGATTGCAAGACACCATCCAAAGTTTTGCTTCCCAAGCGCGGAAGCCCGGGGGCAAACCAGTTTGCGGAAGAAAAGAATCCCGTAAATGGCGAACCTATTCGTTTTCCGATCAAGGCTGGTCTTTCCGGCTGGAGTCGATTGGTCTTCCTGGTGCCGGACGAGGTCCCCTCGCTCGCGTATTCGTTAAAAGATCTGCAGGTGGCTCAGGGCACCATACTCCCGGGACTACTGGATTGGAATCGCCTGACACCAATCGTGTCCCCGGCAGCCGCTCCGCCACCGCCGCCACCAAGACCGTTCCTGGCGCCAAAACTTCAAATTACCCCTAACCAGCAGATCACGCCGAAACTGCCACAGGGCCGCATTCCTCAAATCGTCCCCAGAAGCGTGCCGGAATCCGAGAAGCCCACGACCCAATCAGTGCCGGTTGATCCCCGTTTCGTTGCCCCTCTCTGGCACGTCAAATACCGGGAAGCCCATCCATTTTTATTGGCAAGGGCTGTCTTCTTGAGAGAAGAATTTAGGCACCGCACTCAGCTGAGGAAGCAATTACCCAACCAGCAAATCCAACCAAAAATGCAGGTTCAGCCTAAGCCAGTACAACCCTCACAGGTTCAACCCAAGGATCAGACTTTGGTTCGACCTAGCGACATCAATATCGCCAGGATCCTTCCAAGGCCGCCTTCCAAAGAGCACCTTCCAAATTTCACGGCCATCGAGGCACCGTTCCGTTTATTTTTGTCACCCAGTCATATGGGCGGATGGGCACATGCCCAGGGTCCAGTGGAATTAAACGGTCGGCATGAATTGTGGCATTCACGGTTGGGCGTAAAGAGGCAGGACAGGCAGAAACAGTGGTTCATCGATGAACGGAACGAATGGTACCGCACGATGCGCGCCATCTGGTCGCCGGATTTCGACCCTAATCGGGACAAGAATTACGTCAATGGCACCCCAACGCCTGAACGATGGCAACATTACTCTGCGGCGAACTTCACACCCAGAAATCCGTTCCGGATGTCACTGGATGCCCGTGATCGAAATGAACTGGTTCACCTCATGGGCGATAGCACGGTAGACGCCAAGTGGTCTTCTCGCGTCGCCAAGGTGGACCAGTTCATGCTCACATCCCTGGGAGCCTGGATGAACCTTCGATATGGAGCCAACGTTCCACTTGGAACACCTCTTACGGTGGAAGAGTGGCGCCACAGAGGGACCATGGGGCGGGACCACTTTGTCAGGGTCGTATACAAGGGGTATCTCTTTCCATTCGGGTTCCGGGCATCTCTCGTCAAAGTCACAGAGCGAAAGTTTGAACAGGTCGATGGGAAAAAATATGTCGCGGGTCTCAGGCAACGAATGTTCATCGTCGTCCGTGAGCCCGAAAAATCCTACCCAGCCGATGGCCAAAACTCAGCCCCTTCGCACGGGCGAAGTTTTCCCTACCGTGTTGTGAAATGTCGAACCTTGATCACCCCAAACCTGGATGATCCCACCCTTCCGCCAAGCGCTATCGATCCCAGCAAGCCACAGGAAGTGTTTTGGCCCCATGTGTGCGGGAACATCTTCCAATTTCAGCTGACCGGAATCGATCATGCAGGGCGCGAATCGGAATTTTCCGTTCCTTGTGCCTTCGTCTCTAATAGCGTGGCCTATGATCTAAACTGGCTCAAGGGAAAAATCGTTGACCGGGATGGCCCCGACGAACTGGATCGAAACGACGGAAAGGATGGTCCACAACCGCTCTACCTTTCGGACTCATCCGGAAAGGTTGCCGGTTCCAACTTGTCGGTAATGGGAGGGCAGAAAATTTCCTATGCGCCCATGCAGTCCGGCATGGATACGGTGCTGGAAAAA
>Ga0224496_10002391_pt1 | contig 11164 bp, 9 predicted proteins | sample SF_Jul11_sed_USG_2_FD_168127 | JGI IMG/M metagenome (GOLD analysis project Ga0224496, IMG submission 168127) | Sediment microbial communities from San Francisco Bay, California, United States - SF_Jul11_sed_USGS_8_1 | ecosystem: Environmental > Aquatic > Marine > Sediment | place: USA... | reverse complement strand
CCTGGGGTCGCCTGTACACCAGCAAGCTGCCGGTCACCGCCGTGCACGTGCTCAACGAGGACGCGCTGCCGTTCTTCGAGCGGCACCAGGCGGCAATCAAGACCATCCTGTCCGACAACGGCCGGGAGTTCTGCGGCCGGCCGGACCGGCACCCCTACGAGCTGTTCCTGCAACTGGAGGGCATCGAGCACCGCACCACCAAGGTCCGCCGCCCCCAGAGCAACGGCTTTGTCGAGCGGCTCCATCGGACCCTGCTGGACGAACACTTCCGCATCCAGGGCCGCACCAAGTGGTATGAGGCCGTCGAGGAGATGCAGAAGGACCTGGACGCCTTCCTGGAGGTCTATAATCGCAAGCGGCCCCACCAGGGCCGGGGCATGAACGGGCGGACGCCCTACGAGGTGTTCGTGAAAGGGCTGCCGAAGCCCGATAGTCAGGAGGAAAAAGCGGCCAAGAAAAAAGCCGCTTAAACAAACACCCGCCAGGGGGCGGGTGTCAGGTAATTACTGTCACTGTACACACTTGTTGCACTTAGTTTTTGACCTCATGAATAAGATTAAAACGAAGCACGCTAATGCTGGCACAAACACATAATTTATATAGAAAAAAATAAAAACGAGAGGCGTAACTAACCATATTATGCTGCTCTCAAGTAAAAATATTCTTGTCTTTAATTTCATGCGCACACAGTGACCCTAGTGCGGAGATTAAAATCTCTATAAAAGCTATATAACATATCAACAAGAATCATTCGTACAAGGCTGCACCAATTCCACCACCAACGCCGGCCAAACCACTTGCCACCTGTCCCAGCGATGGCCGGGAATTTTTGTACTTATTGAATCTAATTAATTTGTACAACTGATAGGCTAATATGTCTCGCATCATTTCTAGTGGACCCATTTGCCCAGTTTCAACTTGATAGTATGCCCATAAATAGTGCTCCGCATCCCGCAGCAATTCGTTATCAAACCCGCATTTTGCGCGCTGGTCATAAGCCTGTTGCCATGCCCGCTCTGAGTCGCCACCCGAACTATCAAGGTATTGTTGAGCCAGTTCTTCTGCAGTTATCAGCCCCGCCGGATCCATCCTATTCACCGGATCATTAAGGACATACCCATAAAGGTTCGCATCCCCCCCATCAAACCGAATCGGGTCCTTCGCGGTCCACCTGCCCATCTCCGCATCGTAATCCCGCGCCCCAAACCGGGTGAGTTTGGTATCAGAATCATAAATCCCGCCCGCAAAGCCGAACGGCTGAAAACCGGGATTGCTATCAAAGATCACGTTACCGAACGCGTCGTAACGCATCTCTTGTACCACAACTCCGGTGGCGGTATCGACATCCGAAGCGGGAGGCCACGGTTCCCATGCCTGCGCTTGTCCCGAAATTACCCGTTCGGAAGTAGCTCATATCAGCCTGGGCATGGTCTCTTGATTCCCATCGCCATACGGGCAATGTCACCTGACCGACGTGATCCCCACCCCATTCATCGGCCCATGTCACCGTGCGCATAGCACAAGGCCGCCCGCCCCTTGCGGGACGGACGGCCTGGATGCCTTGCCGATTCCCTTGCGGGTCACGGCTTACCTCGTTTGAACTTTTTCCGGGCCTACTGCACCGCCGCCATGGCGGCCATCTGCTCGTCGTGGTTGCGCTGTTCCAGGCGGGCGAGCTGGCGTTGCAGCTTGGCGGCCTTTTTCGGCTGGCCCATGGCGTCATACATGGCAATCATGCGGCGCAGGGCGTATTCGCTGTTGCCACCCACCAACTTGGCGTATTGCCGCAGGGTGGCCAGCGCCGCCTTGTGGTCGCCGGTGGTGTGGTACAACTCGGCCAACTGCGCAACCGGCTCGGCGGACGTGGGGTCCAGCTTCGCCCAGTGGCGGTACATGCCCTCGGCGGCCTCATACTGACCGGCACCCACCAGCGCATGGGCCAGACGGGCCACGGCGGGCACGAAGTTCGGGGCGACCCGGTGCACCGATGCGAGCACCTCGATGTCGTCGCGGGCGCTGGGCAGATCCAGGAACGCCGCCATGTAGGTGGCGCGCATCATGTTGTCCGGAGCCATGGAAACGGAGGCGGCCATGTAGCGCAGGCCCAGTTCGGAATAGCCTCCGGCCACGATGGCGGCGCCGCGGATGAAATATTCTCCGCCCGGTCCGCCACCGCCGGTGCGCACCAGGGTTTCCGCATCGGCGCGGGATTGCAGCGGATTGCCCGCCAGCGCCGGAGTGGCCGCGGTCAGCGCGATAAATGCCGCCGCCGCGGCTGCCTTGATCAATGTCTTGTTCATTACCCAGTCTCCCGTCTTCGTCTTAACATTCCGGCCGCAGGCGACCGGGTCCTTCCCTTCCGGCCGGAGCCGGATGCACATTCGGTGGCGATGGTTGTGGCTAAACGGTCCCGTCATCCCATTCCCACCCAACCGGTTGCCCGCCGCCCCGCGAGGGGTGGGGCGGCGGGCTTGCCCAAAGGCCGGCTTTTGGGTGGTGGGAAGGTCCGGAGACGTGCGGTGCGGTGCTCGCCTCCGGGGACGGGGATGGCCGGCTATTGGGCATTACCGGTTCTGGCCATCGCCATATCAGCGGACGGGGGTGCCCTGTCGGGGTCCCGCCCGGGGTTCTGGGCCTGCGCCGTGGCAGGCTGATTCGCCCGTTGGCGAATCTCCTGCATGCGGCGCGAGGCATACTCATCCTGTCCCTTGAGGTCGCGCAGGCGGGTGTAGACGTTCATCGCCTTGTGCCACTGCCCGGCAAACAGGTACAGGTCTCCCAGCCGCGCCAGCGGCTCGCCCTGGCCGGGGCGCATGCGGGCCCAGCGCAGATAGACGGATTCCGCCTCGGCCGTGCGGCCGTTCTGCTCCAGTGCCCGCCCCAGGCGGCCCAGCAACGGAACGTAATGCGGCGCGATCCGATTCAGCGCCGAAAGGGTGATTACGTCCCCACTGGGCACCGTGCGGTCCAGGTGGGAGAGGAAATAGATCTGACGGGCCACGTCCTTGTGCGCCAGCGTCACCGAAACGGCAAGAAGGGGAAGGGAACGCGGGTCGTTCGCATCGGCCAGCGTGCGGCCGCGCCCGAAGTAGGCGTCACCGGTGGCGCCCGAGCCGTAGGCCGCGGTTGCCCCCAGGGTCATCGCCATCACCAGCAGCAGACCGGTGGCGCGCTTAACAATGCGTTTTTGCTGAGGAGTCACGTTTGCGACAATCCCTTATCCCACGTCCCTGCGGCCCGTTGCCGCGATCGGGGCACACGCCCCGGCCTTCTCGGGGGAGGTACCTATCCAAGTCCGGTGCCAAAATGAGTAAAAATTAGACAGTCGCAATGAATCGCGGAGTTGCGGAACGGAGGCTGTTGCATGAAGGGGGACAGGGCGGCGCGGGTGTACGTTAATGTCCGCCGAAGCTGTTCAAATGTGTGCGGAAAGGGGAGGGAAGGCAGCCCGTTTCACCCGATGGGGAACCATGGTGAAACGGGCTGCCGGAGTGTCGCCGCGCGATTGGTGTGATGCAGGTGCGTGCGCGGCGAATGGAGGATGCCAGGTGTGGTGTGTGGTGTGCGTCAGGAAAGCCCGACACCCTCTCGATGGATTAGACGAAGGAGGGTTCGGGAAAGTTCCCGGCGGGAAAAAAATTTTGGGCGGATCGGGTAGAAGGGGTGGGGTGGGGGGGGGAGGGGGGTCAGCCGCCCGCCCCGCCCCGTCCCTGAACCTCTCCCTCCATATCCGTCATCACCACGTCCACCTTCACTGCCCCCCCCGCGAAGCGCACCGCAAACGTCGCGGCCCGTTCGCACACGGCATCGGCCAGTCCGGAAATGCCCGCCGCTTCGGCCAGTTCCATGGCGTGGCGTCCGGTGTTGGCGGTGGCGATCTCGGCGGCCAGCGTTTTGTTGGCGCCGCGCTTGCGGGCCAGCGTGGCCAGCATTCTGGTATTTACCTGACTGCCCGCGGCATGGGTCTGGCGCTTGCCATCGGCCAGTTTGGACAGCTTGCCGATCATGCCCACGATGCTCACCGTGGCGATGCCCGCCCTGGCCGCGTGCTGGAGGGCGTGGCCGACGAAGTCACCCATCTGCACAAAGGCGGCTTCCGGCAGGTGGGGCAGCATGGTGCGGGCGTATTTTTCGCTGCGGCCGCCGGTGGTGATGGCGATGTGATCGCACCCCTGCGCGGCCGCCGCGTCGATGGCCTGGGTGACCGAGGCACGAAAGGCGGCGGTGGAATAGGGGCGCACGATGCCGGTGGTGCCCAGAATGGATATCCCGCCCACAATGCCGAGCCGGTCGTTGAGGGTGTGTTTGGCCATTTCCTCGCCTCCGGGCACGGAAATGACCACCTCCACCCCACCGGAGTTCCCCGCCGCTTCCAGCACTTCGGTCACCTCCCGGGTGATGTGCGCGCGCGGCACCGGGTTGATGGCCGGTCCCCCCACTTCCAGCCCCAGGCCGGGGCGGGTGATGGTGCCCACGCCGTCGCCGCCGGTCAGGTGCACGCCCGGTGTGTCCACCTGGCGCACGGTGGCGGTCAGGTGGGCGCCGTGGGTGCAGTCCGGGTCATCCCCCGCGTCCTTGACGACGGAGCAGGTGACCGCGCCGTCCGGGTGGCGTTGGTGGCGTTCCAGCGCAAACGTGGCGCGCTTGCCGTTGGGCAGGTGGATGGTGATGGTGGTGCGGTCGTCGCCGCTGAGCAGCATTTCCGCCGCCCCCCGCGCCGCCGCCTGGGCGCAGGCACCGGTGGTGAACCCGGTGCGCAGGTTCGACTTGTCTTTCGGCTCCCGTTCCATCGGGGGGATTGTACACCGGGCACAGGTGCTGCGCGCACGGCGGTATTTGCTTCGCAAGGTGAGGTGACCCGGGTGGAACGGGGATCCCCATGCCTGTCACACGGTGGAGGCCGTTTACCCTTCGGTGGGCTGGTAACCCGTTCGGAAACCGCCGGAGGCCGTGCCCCTCCCCGGTTGGAATGGGGACCCCGTGTCTGTCGCACGGTGGAGGCCTTTTACACTTCGGTGGGCTGGTAACCCGTTCGGAAACCGCCGGAGGCCGTGCCCCTCCCCGGTTGGAATGGGGACCCCGTGTCTGTCGCACGGTGGAGGCCTTTTACACTTCGGTGGGCTGGTAACCCGTTCGGAAACCGCCGGGGGCCGTGCCCCTCCCCGGTTGGAATGGGGACCCCGTGTCTGTCGCACGGTGGAGGCCTTTTACCCTTCGGTAGGCTGGTAACCCGTTCGGATGCCGCCGGGGGGCCGTGCCCCCCTCTGGTTGGAACGGGGACCCCCGTGCCTGTCGCATGGTGGAGGCCTATTACACTTCGGTGGGCTGGTAACCCGTTCGGATGCCGCCGGGGGGCCGTGCCCCCCCTAGATGGCGATCTGGGTTTCGAAGATGGCGGCGTAGGCGCCGTTTTTGGCTACCAGTTCGTCGTGGGTGCCGGATTCCACGATGCGTCCCTGGTCCAGCACCAGGATGCGGTCCACGGTGCGCAGGGTGGACAGGCGGTGGGCGATGATGAAGGTGGTGCGGCCTTCGATCAGGTGCTGCATGGCGTCCTGAATCAGGCGTTCGGTGGCGGTGTCCACGCTGGCGGTGGCTTCGTCCAGCACCACGATGGGGGGATTTTTCAGCAGCGCGCGGGCCACGGCGATGCGGGTGCGTTCGCCGCCGGACAGCTTGATACCGCGCTCGCCGATGCGGGTGTCGTACCCCTGCGGCAGGTCACGGATGAAGGTATCCACCTGGGCGGCGCGGGCGGCGGCGTAAAGCGCCTCGTCGGTGGCGGTGAGGCGGCCGTACTGGATGTTCTCGCGCACCGTGCCGTTGAACAGGAACGGGTCCTGGGACACCAGGGCGATCTGGTCGCGCAGAGTGGCGATGGTCAGTTCGCGCACGTCATGGCCGTCCAGGGTGATCCGGCCGTCGGTCACGTCGTAAAACCGCATCAGCAGCTTGACGCAGGTGCTCTTGCCCGCACCGGAGGCGCCCACCAGGGCGATGTGCTCGCCGGCGGCCACGTCGAAGGACACCTCGTCCAGCACCGGGATTTCGGTCCGGTAGCGGAAGGTCACGGTTTCGAAGTGCACCGTGCCCTCGGCGGGGGCGGGCAGGGTGATGGCGTCCGCCCGGTCGGCCACCTGGGGCTGGGCGTCGATGATCTCAAACACCCGGCGGCAGCTGGCCAGGGCGTGTTGCAGCATGTGGTTGATGCCGTGAATCTGGTTCACCGGGGTGTAGAACAGGGCCAGGTAGAACAGCATGGCCACCAGGGTGCCGGAGGTGAGGGTGCCCTCCATCACCCGCTGGCCGCCAAAGCCGACGATCAGCACGGTGCCCAGGGCGCCGGTGAACAGCATGCTGGGGGAATACATGGACCACAGGCGCATCACCTTCAGGTTGGCCTCGGCATATTCCCGGCTGGTGGCGGCGAAGCGGGCGCGTTCGTGGTCCTGGCGGTTGAAGGAAAGGATCTCGCGGATGCCGGAGATGTTGTCCTGCAACTGGGCGTTCATCACCGCCAGCTTGCGGCGGATCAGGGTATACAGCAGGTGCACCCGCCGGGTGTAGAACACCCCGCCCAAAATCAGCAGGGGGATCGGGCACAGGGCCAGCAGGGCCAGCTTCCAATCCAGCAGGAACATCATGGTGGCCACGCCGATCAGGGTGAGGGTGGCCACCATGAACTGCTCTACGCCGTCGATGAACACGCGCTCCATGTTGTTCACGTCGTTGTTCACCCGGCTCATGATCTCGCCGGTGGCGTTGTCCTCGAAATAGTCCAGCGACAGCAGTTGCAGGCGGCGGTAAACGTGATCGCGCATGTCGAACACCACCCGTTGCTCCAGGTGGTTGTTGAGGCGGATGCGCAGCATGTTGGACAGGGCGCGCAGGAAATAGGCCCCGGCCAGAGCGGCCACCAGCCAGACGAATATCCCGGAATTTTTCGTGGGCAGGACGTCGTCGAGGACGGTTTTCAGAATCCACGGCGGCACCAGTTCCACCAGGGTGGTGGCGGCGGCCAGCGCCAGCACGATAACGGCCAGCCCCTTGTAGGGATGAATATAGGCGAGGGTGCGGAGAAGGGGATGCATGGGACGTCAGGATGCCCCGGAGCGGCGGGGCCGGGCAACTGAAAAAAAGGGCAAAAACGCGACACGGGGTGCGGCGCCGTCTGCGACACCGCACCCCGTGAATTTTCCGGGGAGGGGCTAGATACCCTCCCCGCGCCGATTACGGTACGTAATCGGCGGGTACCTTCACGCCCTCGGGGGCGCCGGAGGCCTTGTCGTGCACGTGGCAGCGGTTGCAGTCGGACAGCGGGAAGGCAATCCGGTTGTGGCAACGGCCGCAGTATTCACCGGCGGCGATCTTCGGCATGGTCATGACCTTGTTGTTCATGGCCCCGTTCATGGCGAAGATTTCCGGGTGGCAGTTGTTGCAGGTCAGCCACATGGTGTGGATGTCGTGCGGGAAGATCACGTCCGGCATGGTCTCGGACTTGGCCGGGATCAGCAGGGCGAGGCCGAACGGCTTGTCGTCCGGCTTGTCCTGCTTGGCCGGGTCCAGCGAGTGGCGCGGGGTGACGTAGCCTTCGCGGATGGCGCGGGCCCAGTCCACCAGGCCGTACACGTCGGTCGGCAGGTTGGACAGCTCCAGCGCTTCCGGGTGGGCGCCCTGGCCCATCTTGAAGGCCTCGCCGGCAAAGCCGTTGGGGTCACCGGTACCGGCGATCACGCCGCGGCTGTCCATCCAGATGGCCTGGCGCGGGTCGATCAGGGACTGGAAAAAGTCCTCGTCCGACGCCGCGGCGGCCTCGGCGGGGGGGGCGTCCTGCGCCTGCACCACCGGGGCGCCGTACAGCAGGGCGATGGCCAACACTGCGCCCAGGGCCGGGACAAGCAGCAATTTACGAAGTTTGGTCATGGCATTGATCCTTCGCGTCTATCAAATCAGTCACACAGCACAGGCTACTTGATGAAGCCGCGAGCCTTCGGAATGGTCACGTCGCTCTTGCCGGCGTGGCAGCGGTCGCAGTACAGCGGCGGCCAGGAAATGGTGCCGTTGTGGCAACGTCCGCAGAACTCCTTGTTGACGATCTTTTTCATGGTGATGTCGTTGGAGCCGGCGCGCATTTCAAAGATGGCCGGGTGGCACACCTTGCACTTGAAGCGAATCCGGTGGAACCAGTGCGGAAACACCACCGGCGGCATGCCCGCCTTTTCCGCGTGACGGTTCAGGGTGATGTCCCCGTATTCCGCCTGCGAGGTGTTCTGGTCCGCAAACACAAACAGCCCGGCGGCAATCATTGCCAGCACAAGGAACAAGGCGATCGGCCTTTTTTTCATGGTCAACCTCACTGTGGCCACACAGCACCCGAACCAGTGGAACCGGGCGCAAAATTGGATTGCTGTAAACGGCGTTTCCCGACGCTGGAAGCTTTCAAAGGGGATTTTGTATCAATTTCCGGGAGGCAATGTCAAGGCGTCTTAAATCAAATTCGTACGCACCCGGTCCCAAGGACTGCCTAACGGGGCTTCGGCATGCGCCTTGCACACCATGCGGGTACTGGCTGCCGGACGCCCTTCGGGGGAACGGGGAAGTTCCCAATGTGTGTCCCGGCTGTGTGGGTAAGTGAAACTGCGTATCGTGCTGTGACGGCCGGGATGTTGGCCCCTTCGGGTTGACTCCTGTGATGCCAAGCAGTTAGCATCGCGCCGCTCCATCACTTGTTAAATAGACCGCGTGTCGAAGGGATCAAAGTAGGGCAGACGTGTCCGATACTGAGAAAAATAGTTCCCTGTTCCGCACTGCCCCGCTGCTGGCGGCGGCGGTGCTTTGTGCGTTTTTTGCAGGCTGCACGCGGGGTGGCGACTCTTCCACGGACGGCGCGCAGGTGACGGATTCCCCCCATTCGGCCACGGCTCCGGCGGCTTCCGCCGGGCATCCGGCAGGCGCCGCCTCCGGCGAGGGGCAGCCCATGTGGACCAATTTCCAGCTCAACACCAGCGTGCACGCCCTGGCGTTCAAGGGGGGCGAGGTGTGGGTGGGCACCGAGGGCGGCCTGCTGCGCTACGACCTGGCGGCGGAGGCGGTGGTGGCCCGCTACGACAGCGGTTCCGGGCTGCGCTCCGACAACGTGATGGTGCTGGAGCACGCCCCGGACGGCGGCATGTGGGTGGGCACCCACGGGGGCGGCCTGACGCATATTTCCGATACCGGCCGCTGGACCACCCACAGCGTGCCCGACCTGGGCGACCCGTTTGTGTACCAGGTGGCGGCCGACGTGAACGGCAACGGGTACTGGGTGGCCACCTGGAGCGGCCTGTCCCACTTCGACGGCCGCACATGGCGTACCTACACCGAGGCGGACGGACTGGTGGACGACTGGGTGTACGCCATGGTGCAGGACGCGGACGGCACCCTGTGGCTGGGCACCGAGGGCGGCGTGAGCGCCTTCAACGGCAAAACCTGGCGCACCTGGACCCACGCGGAGGGACTGGGGGCCGGGCGGGAGCAGATCGGCGCCTATGAAGTGCTGGGCAACCCCAGCCGTCACCACCGGGAAACGCCGGGCAAGAGCGCCGAGGGCTACAACCCCAACTATGTGCTGTCGGCGGCCATCGATGCGGCCGGTGATCACTGGTTCGGCACCTGGGGCGCGGGCCTGTCGCGCTTCGATGGCGAGCACTGGCAGACCTGGACCGTGGCCGACGGTCTGGGCGGCAACTATGTCACCGACCTGTATGCGGATGCGGACGGCACCGTGTGGGCCACCACCGAGGGCGGCGTGAGCCGCTTCGGGGACGGCCGCTGGAGCACCCTCACCGAGGCCGAGGGGCTGGTGTCCAACGCGGTGTTTTCGGTTACCGTGGATGCTCGTGGCCGCAAGTGGTTCGGCGCCATGGGTGGCATCAGCCGCCTGGACGGATTCGAGCGGGGGACCATCTGATGCGCGCCTGGATGCTGATTGCAGTGGTAATGCTGGCGGCGGTGGGCGGCGTGGGCACGGTGATGGCCGACTCCATCGTCGGTTCCCGTCACGACCTGTCGCACTTCAACCAGCGCGGGTACGGCGGTTCGCCCTCCGGCCCCATGCAGGGGTTCACCTTCAATGATTACCGCGAGGCGTGCGTGTATTGCCACACCCCGCACAACGGCAGCCCGGTGGCCCCCCTGTGGAACCGCAACCTGTCGGACCCGGAGGGGTACCAGATGTACTCCAGCCCCAATTTCGATTCCAAACCGGGCAACGCGCCGGACGGCATCTCGCTGGCCTGCCTGAGCTGCCACGACGGTACCGTGGCCGTGGACGATATCCGCAACAAGCCGCAGTTCCACGGCTGGGCCGATTCCCAGGTCCACTACAAGATGGACTACATGGATCAGAACCGGGGTTCCCAGTCCTGCGCCAAGTGCCACAGCCGCTGGGGCGGCGGCATCGGCGGGGTGAACGCGGCCCACGACGCCAGCGTGCGCTACCTGACCCAGGACCTGCGCGATGACCACCCCATTTCCATGGCCTTTCCGAGCAAGCGGGTCGATCCCCAGTTCCATCAGCCGACGGTCAGCAAGGACGACGGCGGGCGTGCCTTTGAAAACGGCATTCAGACCTATGAAGGGGATAAGGTACAATGCGCGACTTGCCACGATATTCACAATCCGGATGAGGACAATTCAGAGGGTCGCGACCCGTTCCTGCGTGTTTCCAACCAGGGCAGCGCCCTCTGCTTGACGTGTCATGAGAAGTAGCCGATTTGCCATTCTGTCCGCTCTGGCCGCCGCCCTGCTGGTGAGCGCGTGCGCCACCGCCCCCAAGGGGCCGCCGCCGGAAGTGGTGTGGCCGTTGCCGCCGGAAAAGCCGCGCATCCGCTTTGTGGAGAGCATTTCCAGCAGCCAGGACATCGAGGGGCGCCGCTCCGGAGCCCTGATGAGCCTGATTACGGGCGCCGAATCCATCACCGGCATGAGCAAGCCGTACAGCGTGCATGTGGACCGGGAGGGGCGCATCTTCGTGCCCGATACCGGCTGGCGCAAGGTGCTGGTGTTCGACCCGGCAGGCAAGAAATTCTGGATGCTGGGGGTGGACGGGCTGGGCATGCTGTCACATCCGCTGGGGGTGGCCACCGACGAGGCGGGCCACATCTACGCCACCGATTCGCTGCAG
>Ga0224496_10002390_pt1 | contig 11165 bp, 9 predicted proteins | sample SF_Jul11_sed_USG_2_FD_168127 | JGI IMG/M metagenome (GOLD analysis project Ga0224496, IMG submission 168127) | Sediment microbial communities from San Francisco Bay, California, United States - SF_Jul11_sed_USGS_8_1 | ecosystem: Environmental > Aquatic > Marine > Sediment | place: USA... | reverse complement strand
CTTTTCAAGGGGCCGGATGGCGAGCAGCCTGAGGATGGTCCAGAGCAGGAGGCCCATGCCCAGGGTGACCACCAGCGAGCGGCGGATGAGCTGCTGCTTGAAATTCTCGATGTGGCGGGTAAGCGGGGTGAGGTCCTTACTGATCTCCAGGTCGAGAAGATGCTGGCCGTTGAAGGTGACCGTCCATGTCATCCGGAGAGGGGGGGCGGGAGGGCGTGGGCGGTGGAATTCGCAGATGGGAAAGCCGGCCGGGGAGATTGCCCGCAGTGACGTCACGTCGGCTTGTTTTTTTCCCCATTGCACAAGGAACTGTTCCACCACCGTAAAATCGTGGCGCAGGAGCGGCTCGGTGATGAAGGTGGCGATGAGTTCCAGTTCGCTTTGGGTGCTGGCGGCGATTTCCGCATGGCGTGCATCCTGTTCCCGGGTGATGAAAAGAGTGTCCAGCAGGACCAGCACCGAGAGCAGGGCGGCCATGAAGGTCAGGATCGCAGTGGTATGCTTGAAGGGCCTTTGCACGTTTATTCTGCTTTCTGGGTCCCGTATTTGAGCAGGAGGCGGCGCAGGAAGTCATAATCCTTTTCCTGCACCGGGGCGATGCCGGTGGCCCCCGGGACAATGGCGTCCAGGAGGGTTTGGTCCTGCAGTTGCAACAAGGCCTGGCGCAGGACGCGCACCGTGGCCGGAGGAACTCTTTGGCCGGCCACGAAGACGTGGGTGGGGACCGGCGGACTCTCCGCCAGCATTTTCAGGCCCCTGGACTGGTACTGGCGGAAAATGCTCTCTTTTATTCCGCCTGCGTCGTAATAGCCGCCGAGCACCCCCAGGGCAACGTTCTGGTGCATGCCGAGAAAGACATGGTCCCGCAGTTTCTCCAGTCCGATCCCGGCTTCCTCGAGTATGAAGCGGGGCACGAAGTGGCTCATGGTCGAGTTGGGGTCACCAAAGGCGAAGCGTTTGCCGGCCAGATCCTGGAGGTTTTTGATGGCGGAGTCCTTCCGGGTGAAGATGATGCCGTGGAAAACGGGTGCGCCGTCAATGACCAGGCGACCGAGAAGAATCTTGTCGCCGTAGCGCTGGCTTATCTGTACATAGGGGGCCGGCCCCAGGTAGGCGAGGTCAAACCGTTCTTCGCCGACTCGCTGTACCTGGGCCGCATAACTTTTTTCGATTTCAATCTGGACCGGGATGCCGCATTTTTGGCCGAGATAGTCGGCCAACGGGGTGAATCTTTTGGTCAGTTCGGCAGCGGTAAGAAAGGGATGAATCCAGAGGGCGAGCGGCTCCCTTGCCAAAGCCCTGGAGGGCAGGATGGCGGCAAGCAGTTGGCTGAGGAGGATGGCGGCGAGCAGCAGAATTCTGGCTGGCATGGGCGTTGTCTCGAAAGCGTTGCATGTCCCGGGGGCGAGCGTGGGGTCCCGGCAGGACCAAAAGACGATAAGTATAACCAACTTTACTTTAAGAACGGCTGGGATTGCAAACGAATAGGGGGCTTCTCCTTCGCTCCTGACAAGGGCACCTGGCCGTGGTCCGAGCGGGCCGGTGGCATTCCCGCGTGGCAAGGCTTCCATGGGCGAGAAATCTTTCGGTTTTGCGGTTTGACTTCTGCTGTCCGTGGAGTATAATCTCGCGGATTGTCGGCCCCCCTCTTTTTTGGGCGGGGGCCATAACCGTTTGTTTCCCTATCAAATCCCGGCCGACTTCCCCCGTGCGAATGGTGGCCGAACAAGGAGTTTTTTTGCATGAATAGGTCGTTGCGATGGAAGAGCCTCCTGCTTTTGATGCTGGTTGTTTTCTCAGGAACCACCATTCTGCCTTCCTTTTATAAGAACGTCCCGCAGTGGTGGAGCAAGTACCTTGCTCCCGAAGGATTGCGGCTGGGGCTTGATCTGCAGGGCGGTATGCATCTGGTTTTGCGGGTGGATCTCGATAAGGCCATTGAAAACACGCTGGATTTTTCCGCCAACGACCTCCGGGAGGCCCTGTCCGACAAGAAGATCACCGTGGTGCGGACCCCCACTCCGGATAAGCAGACGGTGCTCTTCACCCTGCCCAACACCTCGGCCGTCAGCACGGTCAAGGATCTGGTGGCGGCCGATTTCCCCGATCTGGGCGTCGATGTCCAGGAGAGCGCCGGCTCCTTCCCCCGCATCCAGCTGCGGCTCAAGAAGGAAAAGATCGATTTCATCAATCAGCATGCCGTGGACCAGTCCCTTGAAATCATTCGGAATCGCATCGACCAGTTCGGCGTTGCCGAGCCGGTCATCGTTCGCCAGGGCAAGGATGAAATCGTCGTGCAGCTCCCCGGCGTCAAGGATCCCAAGCGGGCGTTGACCCTCATCGGCCAGACCGCCCAGCTCGAGTTCAAGATGGTGGCGGATAACGCCGGCGTTGACCTGCGCGGCCTGATCCGCAAGGCCGAGGCGGCCGGTCAGTGGCACGAGGGCGAAAGCGGGAAGAAGCTGAACGTTGCTCTCCAGAACAGCCTGCCCGCCGACACCCGGATTTATTTTGAAAAGTCGGTGGACAAGGAAACCGGCATCGAAAGCCGTACCCCGCTCCTGATCAAGAGTCAGGTGCTGATGACCGGCGAGATGGTCAAGGATGCCCAGGTGCGGGTGGGCGGCAACTTCAACGAACCCTACGTCAGCGTTGACCTCACCGGCCGTGGCGGGCGCGTTTTCGGCCAGATCACCGAGAAAAGCGTTGGGAAGCGGATGGCGATCATCCTCGACGACGTGGTGCGCTCGGCGCCGGTGATCCGCGAGAAAATCCTTGGCGGCAAGGCGCAGATCTCAGGCAGCTTCACCTATGAGGAGGCCACCGATCTGGCCATCGTGCTCCGGGTCGGCGCCCTGCCGGCCCCGGTTTCCATCATCCAGAATCTCACCGTCGGCGCCTCGCTGGGCCAGGACTCCATCAACAAGGGGCTGATGTCGGGCCTCTTCGGCACCCTGCTGGTGCTGGTCTTCATGGTTGTCTACTACCGGCTCTCGGGAGTGATCGCCAACTTCGCCCTGGCCTTGAATATCCTCTTCCTCTTCGCCGGGCTCGCGGCGCTCCAGGCCACCCTGACCCTGCCCGGTATCGCCGGTATTATTCTCTCCATCGGCATGGCGGTGGACTCCAACGTGCTCATCTTCGAGCGCATGCGCGAGGAGTTCGCCATCGGCAAGACGGTGAAGTCGGGCATTGAGGGCGGCTACGACAAGGCGCTCTCCACCATTGTCGACTCCCAGGTCACCACCCTGATCACGGCGTTGGCCCTGTTCCTGTTCGGCACCGGCCCCATCAAGGGCTTTGCCGTCACCCTGTCGCTGGGCATCATCTTCAACCTCTTCACCACCCTGTTCGGTACCCGTCTCTGCTACGATATCCTGTTCGCCAAGAAGTGGCTCAAACCCCTTCGCTTCAGCCGTTTTGTTGAAAAGTCCAACATCGACTTCATGGGCATGCGCAAGGCGACCTTCTTCGTCTCGGCCCTGCTGGTCGCCTTTGGCCTCTTCTCCTTTGTCGAGATCCTGATGGGCAACGCCAACCTGGGGGTTGATTTCTCCGGCGGCTCGCTGTTGCAGTACAAGGCCGATCAGCCCTTTACCTTGAAGGAGGTGCGCAAGGCGGTGGCCGGCGGCAATCTGGATGTCGATCTCCAGGAAGTTGAGGGCGAGAACCGGCTCATCGTCAAGATGAAGAAGTCCGAGGACGTGGTGGGCCAGGTGAGCGACCAGATGACCGCGCTGCTTGACAAACAGCTGCCCGGCAGGGGGTTCGTGCTCGAGAGCCAGTCCGAGATCGGCTCCTCGGTGAGCGCCGTGCTGCGCGACAAGGCCCTTGAGGCCATCCTTATCTCACTCATCGGCGTGATCATCTATCTCGCCATCCGTTTTGATCTCCGTTACGGCATCGCCGCCGCCGCTGCCACCTTTCACGACGTGCTGGCGGTGCTCGGCATCTGCTGGTTGTTCGATATCGAGCTCACCCTGCTCATCGTTACCGCGCTCCTCACCCTGGCCGGCTACTCGCTCAACGACACGGTGGTCGCCTTTGACCGGATCCGGGAAAACGTGATCAAGATGGGCGAAAAGGTAGACATGGCCGAGATCATCAACACCAGCGTCAACGACGTCATGGGCCGCTCCATCGTCACCTCGCTCACCACCCTGCTGGTGCTGGCGGCGCTCCATGTGCTGGGCGGTGCGGTGATCCACGACTTTTCCTTTGCGCTGCTTGCTGGTATCGTCATCGGCACCTACTCGTCGATCTTCATCGCGAGCCCCCTGCTCACCGTGCTGCCGAAAAGGAAGGCCGCATAATGTACAAGGATCTTTCGCCTGAACACGTCCGGCCCATTGCCAAGGGGGATCCCTTCTGTTTCCGCTGTCATCCCGGGGTGACGTGCTTCACCGACTGTTGCCGGGAACTCGAACTGGCCCTGACCCCTTACGATGTACTGCGGCTGCGCAGCCGGCTGGGCATCTCTTCCGAGGAGTTTCTGGAGCGTTACGCGTTGCTGGAGATCACCGAGGAGGAGGTGCTGCCCCGAGTCTATCTCGGCATGGTGGATGACGGCCAGGGCAGCTGTCCCTTTGTCACCCCCGAGGGCTGCTCCGTGTATACCGATCGGCCCGGGGCCTGCCGCACCTATCCGCTGGGGCGCGGCGCCTTCCGCAAGCCGGACGGCTCCTGCCGGGATCTCTATGTGCTGCTCAGCGAGCCGCACTGCAAGGGCTTTGACCAGGAGGAAGAGCAGGATGTGGATCGCTGGCTGGCCCATGAGGAACTGGGTGAATACAACGCCATGAACGATCTGACCCTGGCCGTCTACCAGCATCCTTCCCTTGCCGGCGGTGGAGCGCTTTCCGACGAACAGGTTGACAGTTTCATTCTCGCCTTTTACAACTTGGATGGTTTGCGGGAGCGATTGCGGGCCGGTACCCTGCCGCTGGCTTCCCCCCTTGACGAGGCGAGGCTTGGCCAATTGCTCATTGATGATTGCGCCCTGCTGGGCTTTGCCGCCGACTGGCTGCGCTGGCAGCTCTATGCCGAGGAGCGTTGATGCCCTTTCTCTCCCTGCTTGAGAAGGAGCCGGCGGCTGCTGCGGCTGTCCCGCCGCCCCTTGGGCACGAGATGACCGCGCAGCTGATGCGGATTGCCGCCGCTCATTGTGACCAGGTGGGCGGTTGCCACGGCCCGGATCACAGCCTGCGGGTGCATCGCACCGCGCTCTTCATCGGCCGGCAGCTTGAGGCGCGGCTCGATGTCCTGAGTGCTGCGGCACTCCTCCACGATATCGGCCGGCGGCACGAAACCGAAAGCCGTGGCGGGATCTGTCACGCCACCAAGGGCGCCGAGATGGCCCGGGAGATTCTGGCCGGGCTTGATTTCGCGGCCCCGCTGATCGAGCGGGTGGCCCACTGCATCGCCACCCATCGCTACCGGGACAGCGTTCGACCCCAGAGCCTGGAGGCGGAGATTCTTTTCGACGCCGACAAGCTCGACTCGGTGGGCGCCATCGGCATCGGCCGGGCCTTCCTCTTTGCCGGTCAGGTGGGGGCCAAGCTGCATAACGAGAAGAGCGATATCAGCGACACCGAGTCCTATTCGGTGGAGGATACCGCCTACCGCGAGTTTCGGGTCAAGCTCTGTAAGGTGAAGGATCGGATGCTGACTCCGGAAGGCCGGCGGCTGGCCGTCGAGCGTCACGCCTTCATGGAGACTTTTTTCGAACGGCTTGAACGGGAAATAGGGTAAAAAGCTGGTTTCCGGTTCCTGGTTCAAAGGTTCAGAGGTTGTAACCCTGAACCCTGAACCCTGAACCTTTGAACCCGGAACCTCTGAACCATTTTTTTGCTTGTCAGCGAGGGACAGTTATATGGCTCAAAAGGTGAAAGCCATCGTCATTACCGGCTATGGCACCAACTGTGAAATGGAGATGGCCCACGCCTGCCGGCTGGGCGGTGCCGATCAGGTGGATATCGTCCACATGAGCGAACTCATGCATGGCGAGTATCGGCTGGACGACTACCATTTTCTCAATCTGCCGGGCGGCTTTCTCGACGGTGACGATCTGGGCGCCGGCCAGGCCGGGGCGCACCGCCTGCGTTACGCTACCGTAGCCACCACCGGCGAGCGGCTCCAGGAGCAGTTGTTCCGTTTCATCGAGGCCGGGAAACTGGTCATCGGCGTCTGCAACGGCTTCCAGTTGATGGTCAAGCTTGGGTTGTTGCCCGGCTTCGATCACCAGTACGACCGCCGGCAGGTGAGCCTTACCTACAACGATTCCAGCCGCTTCGAGGACCGTTGGGTGGCCTTGACCGTGGACGAGCAGTCACCGTGCGTGTTCACCAAGGGCATCTCGCGGCTTTATTATCCCATCCGTCACGGCGAGGGCAAGTTCGTTGCCCAGGACGAGGCGACCCTGGCCCGTCTCCAGAATGAACATCTGGTGGCCCTGCGCTACGCCGACCCCGAAACCTACGCTCCCACCATGGAGTACCCCGCCAACCCCAACGGCTCGCCCGACGCCATCGCCGGGATCTGCGATCCCACCGGCCGCCTCTTCGGATTGATGCCGCACCCGGAAGCCTTTCTGCATCGCACCAACCATCCCCGCTGGACCCGGGAAGAGCTGCCCGAAGAGGGGCAGGGGGTAGCGTTGTTCCGCAACGGGGTCAACTTTATCCGGGAGAATCTGTTTTAGGGTCTGACAGGTCTTTCCGACCTGCAGGAGCCGGACAGTCTACGGGTGCCATGACCTCCCCCGCCGTTGTCAGAGAGGAAAATCGCCTTGTCGCCGTTCTTCTGGAACTTCGCCATTCGGTGCGGATCCTGGGCGGTTCGCTCTTGGCCGGAACCTTCGGGGTCTATTTCCTGACCCCGGCCATCATGCATCTCCTGCAGCGCCATCTGGATCAGCGGCTGGCTTTTTTCACCGTGGCCGGGCCTTTCCTTGCCCACGTCAAACTTGCCTTTGCCGTTACTCTCTTTGTGCTGATGCCGGCCATCGTCTATTATTTCTGGCGTGCCCTGGCCAAGCCCTTTGGGCTCTCCGCCGCGAGTCTCGCCTGGTTCGTGCTCGGCACCTGTCTGCTCTTCTACGGCGGTGCCGCCTTCTGTTACTTCATTACTCTGCCCTTCGGGGTCAAGTTTCTCCTCGGCTATCAGTCGGTGGAGTTGCAGCCGTTGATCTCCGTCAATAAGTTCGTGGTCTTTGTCGCCGTTTTTATCCTTGCCTTCGGGTTCATTTTCGAATTGCCCATTTTTATGGTTTTTTCGGCCAAGGTGGGGGTGCTGACCCGAGGCCACTTTGAACGGAACCGGCGTTACGCCCTGCTCGTCATCAGTATCGTGGCCGCGCTGCTTACTCCGACCCCGGATGTGGTGAACATGATGCTCATGGGTGCCCCTCTCTACATGCTCTATGAATTGGGGATCATTATCCTCAAGGCGTTGGGGATTCGATGAGCGGCCACGGCCGTCGTGCCTGATCTTTTTGCCCAAGGAGTCTTGATGAAACCTGCTGATCCGCGTTTGCCCGTCAAGAGAACCCGCCACCATGACCGTTCCGTGGTCAGGGTGTTTCTGGCGGTGTTCGTGCCGGTTGCCGTGGTCCTTTTTGCCTTCCATGGCTACATCTATTTCAACAAAAGGGATTTTATCTATCACTCCCTGCTGAAGGCGGAACGGCACGAGGTTTCCATGTTGTCGGAGTCTCTGGAGGAGTATTTTGAGTGGATGATCAACGACCTCAACTTCATTGCCGCGGTCTGCGACGATTCCAGCTATGTCAAAACCTGCAGCCCTGCCGGCTGCGAGAACCTGACCCAAACCCTGCTGACTTTTTCCAGGGAGTCAGGGATCTATGATCAGATTCGACTCATCGGCACCGACGGCGTTGAACGTATCCGCATCAATTACAACGACGGCGAGCCAGAGGTGGTGGCGTCCGGGGAACTGCAAAATAAACGGGACCGCTACTATTTCCAGCAGATAAGCAAGCTGTCGGCGGGCCGCGTCTATCTCTCGCCCCTGGATCTCAATGTCGAACACGGCCGGGTGGAGGAGCCCCCCAAACCGACCCTGCGGCTGGGCACGTCGCTGCTGGACGGTGACGGCCGACCGGCCGGAGTGGTCATGCTCAATTATCTCGGCACTCATCTCCTGCAGCATGTGCGCGTCCAGCACGCGCTTGGCGCCACCTCGCCGGACCGGGGCGAGGTTTCCCTGCTCAATCCGGAGGGGTATTGGCTGCTTGCGCCCGATGCGGCCGACGAATGGGGCTTCATGCGCAAGGGCGGCGAGAAGAATACCTTTGCCGTGCGTTATCCAGAGGCGTGGCAGGCCATTGCCGCCGAGGAATCCGGTTCGGTGCGCACCGCCAATGGTCTCTTTACCTATGTGACGGTGCGACCCCGGGGGCGGGGGCTTGCCGTAGGGGACGACTATTACTGGAAACTTATTTCGCGGCTGCCCCTGGACCGGGCCGAGGGGCCGTTTGTTCACGAGCAGTTGCTTTTTCTGTTCATCGGCGGGCTGCTGCTCCTGCTGGCGGTGGGGCTTGCCGCCGGGACCGTTTCCGTCTTTCAGCGGAAGAAGCTCTACGAGGAGGAATTGCTCAAGCTCGCCACCACCGATCCGCTCACTGGCCTGCTCAATCGGCGGGCCTTTCTGGATCGACTGGTGAACGAGAAGAACCGTTACGACCGCTATGGCGGCTCTTTGGTCCTGCTCATGGGAGACATCGACCACTTCAAGGAGGTCAATGACCGCTACGGTCATGACGCCGGGGACTACGTGCTGCGGCGGGTGTCGAAGATTTTTCAAACCAGGATGCGGGTCACCGATGTTCTTTGCCGGTGGGGTGGCGAGGAGTTCATGCTGCTGCTGGCCGGTGATCGGGAGATGGACGGCGTTTTTGTGGCGGAGAAAGTCCGGGCCATGGTGGAGGCGGAACTTTTCTCCTTTGACGGTCGGGATATCCCGGTGACCATCAGTTTCGGGGTGGTTTGTTACCAGAAGGGGATGGCGGTGGAGCACTGTATCCAGCTCGCCGACCAGAGTCTTTATTATTCAAAGAAAAACGGCCGCAATCAGGTGACCGTCGCCGATGAAGGGGTGTCCATGCCGGCCGGAGAGGTGAAAGGATGAATATCGGCAATGAAGATGAGGCCAGGGCGGCCATCGCTTCCTGGCGGGGCGAGCCGGCGCGGGCCCAGCTGCGGAACCTGCAACTGGCCATGGAGAAGCTGGAACTGGGCCAGATGTACTACGAGCAGAAGGGCAACGATCAGGGCGCGGCGCGGCTGGGCCGCTGCATGACGATGCTGGCGGAGCGCCGGGCGGAGGTCGAAGACCAGTTGCCCGGCTGAGGCCGGGGCATGGCCTCGGCATCGGCGAAGCAAAACAGGGCTGGACTCCGCAAAGGAGTCCAGCCCTGTTTTGCTTTACGGTACCCGGATGCCGGCAGGCGACAAGAGGGGGGTTACACTTCCACCAGGGAGACGAACTTGAGCGCGTGGGTGGTGCAGCGGGTGACGCAGGCCGGTTTGAGGCCGGCGTCCACCCGGTCCAGGCAGTAGTCACACTTGATTACCTTGTTGGTCTCGGGGTTATGCTGGGGGATGGACCAGGGGCAGGCCCCCACGCAGGCCATGCAGCCGATGCACTGCTCCTGGTCGACGAAGACGATGCCGTCGGCCCGTTTCTGCATGGCGCCAGTGGGGCACACCGGCACGCAAAAGGGGTCCTCGCAGTGGTAGCAGGAGCGGAAGCGGTACTCGGTCTTGGGCACCCCGCGCACCGCCTTGAGCGGCTCGTGGCTGATCTCGCAGAGGATAGGACCCACCGGCAGCCGTTTGTTGGTCTTGCAGTGCACCTCGCAGCCGTGGCAGCCGATGCAGCGCTTTGCGTTGAGATAGAGCATATATTTATTCATAGTTCCACCCTTCTTTTGGGATTCTTCGAGCTGCGGCGCACGGTGATGAAACATTCACAGAGGCAGAGGCCGCCGCCGGCCGCATCCATCTTCTGGAGCATCCCCTTCATCAGCTTCTGATCTCCCACCCCGGCGTGGTAGGCGCGGGTCTGGAGCGGCACCTGGCGGCCGAAGCCGTGTACCATGTAGGCCGCCTCGGGATGGATGAACTCGGTGACGTGCGCCTTGATGGTGCCGGTGGCGCCGTCGTTGCCCACTACGTCCACCCAGTCGCCCTCATCGACCCCCATCTTGGCGGCCACCTTCTTGTTGATCCACAGGGTGTTCTCGGGCATCAACTCGTGGAGGAGCGGATTGTTGATGGTGTGGCCGTGGGCATGGACCGGCGAGCGGCCGAAGACCAGCCGGAGTTGCCCCTTGGGCGGTTTTTCCGGGCTTTCGTAGGGTTTAAGCGATTCGATCCCCGCCCCGGTGAGTTTGCCGCTGATGATCTCGATCTTGCCCGACGGGGTCTTGAACTTGCCGTCCAGCTTGTCACGGTCGTACATCACCGGCTTGTCGGCAAGCGACACGAACCCCTTGGCGGCGAAATCCTCGATCTTGCAGCCGGTGGGTTCGAGCTGCCACGCCCACAGCTCCTCGGTGGAGTTGTAGGGGAAGTAGTGGCCGATGCCCATCCGGTCGGCGAGCAGCTTGATGATCTCGCTGAGGGCCTTGGTGTCGTGCTGCGGCTCCACGGCCCGGCTCCGCATGATGAAGCGGGGCTTGACACCCTTCTGGGTGCCGATGGGGCTGTCCCGTTCGAGATAGGTGGACTCGGGCAGGATGACGTCCGAGTACCAGCCGAACTCGCTGTAGTGGGTGTCGATGGAGACCAGCAGGTCGCACTTGTCCAGGGCTTCCTTCTGGGCCGCCGGATCCGGAAAGCAGACAAAGGGATCGTGGCGGACGCAGAACACCCCCTTGATGGGGTAGGGATCCTCGCTGACCATGGTCTCGTAGAAGAGGTGGAAGAGACCGGGGCCCTTGTCGAAGTGGCTGTGCTTCCAGCCCACTCCGTCGGCCCGCTTGGCGGTGGGCTTGGGGATCTGGCCGTCCAGGCTGCGCAGCCCCTTGACCCCGCAGTCACCGGGCCCCTTGGGGAAGAACTGGCCGCCCTCCACCTCGATGTTGCCCATCAGGATGTTGAGGATATGGAGCGCCCGGCTGGCGTAGAAGGAATCCCGGTAGC
>Ga0224496_10002387_pt1 | contig 11179 bp, 9 predicted proteins | sample SF_Jul11_sed_USG_2_FD_168127 | JGI IMG/M metagenome (GOLD analysis project Ga0224496, IMG submission 168127) | Sediment microbial communities from San Francisco Bay, California, United States - SF_Jul11_sed_USGS_8_1 | ecosystem: Environmental > Aquatic > Marine > Sediment | place: USA... | reverse complement strand
AGCCCTATTGGTCGGGAAACTGCTGCCTTTCTATATGGTGAACCTGGTCCAGGTGGCTTCAATGTTCTTGGTCGGTGTTCTGGTGTTTGATATGAACCTGGGACACGCACCGATGGCCTTGGTGGCCGTGACGCTGGCCACCGCGGCGGCGGCAACCGGTTTGGGTTTGTTAGTGGCGGCCTTGGGGAAGACTCCTGAACAGATCGGGGGAATCTCGACGATGCTGGCCCTGACGTTGGCAGCGATTGGCGGGATGATGGTGCCTACGTTTGTGATGCCGGAGTTCATGCAGCAGCTCTCAAAAATCTCCCCGCACAATTGGGCGCTGGCCGGTTACCAGGATGTGATCGTGCGCGGTTTAGGGATGAACGCGGTCATGCTGGAAGTGGGCGTATTAGCCGGCTTTGCAGCAGTTTTCTTTGGTTTCGCAGTGTGGCGCTTCCGATTTGAGTAGATGCGCTGCCCTTGAAAGAGCATGTCCAGCCTGCCTGTTGGTGGGCTGGACATGATTCTAGATGCCGAATCTGGATAAAAAAGTGTAAAATCAGATGATGTCAAATCCAAAAAAGAATTTATTTCGAAATATCATGTTAAGTGCGCCCGGATATGTGGTTTTGTTGGCAGTAGGCGCGACTGGCGTGATTTCGCTTCCTGAGGGTAAGGAAACCTGGCCGGCGTACCTTTTGTTGGTGGTTATGGGGCTGTTATTGGTACGCATTCCATCCTTAGAGTCACCTGCTTGGTGGCAGCATTTATACCTGGCCGTGCAAACTTGTGCTGCAGTGGGATTGATATTAATGAATTTTGAGGGTGGTGTTTTTCAAATCTTGTTTTTTATGCTAAGTGCCCAAGCGATGATCTTCCTGCCATTGGGCACCGGCTTGGGGTGGGTGGCCGCGTTTAGTGTGATAACCGGCGGGTTGGCGATGGCTTTGAGTGGTGTGTCCTTGGGAGTGCTTTCTTTTTTGGTATATGGCGCTGGATATATGTTCTTTGCTGTCTTTGGCTACAATATGCGCCAAGCCGAAAGCGAGCGCCAGAAAAGCCAAGCGCTGTTGGATGAACTGCAGCAAGCCCACAGCCAGCTGCAGGCCTATATCACCCAAGCCGAGGAGCTGGCGGTGGCTGAGGAGCGAAACCGTATGGCCCGTGAGATGCACGATGCGATTGGCCATCGCTTGACGGTGGCAGCCGTGCAGCTGGAGGGCGCTCAGAGGTTGATCCCGGATGAACCTGATCGTGCGGGACAAATGATAGCCACGGTGCGGGAGCAGGTGCGTGAGGCTTTGGGTGAGCTGCGCCAAACGGTGACGACACTGCGACAGCCCCTGCATACCGGGCTTTCGCTGCCCCAGGCGCTCAAAAAGTTGGTGGAGACTTTTGAAAAAGGTACTCATTTGCAGGTGAACACATTATTGGAAGAAGATCTCCCAGAGGTCCCTCCAAACCAGCGGCTGGCAATTTACCGCGCCGCGCAAGAAGCGCTGACCAATATTCAACGGCATGCACAAGCCTCTCAGGTTTGGCTGCAATTGGTTCACCAAGAGAATCAATTGACCTTGTTGGTGCGTGATAATGGCAATGGTTTCCCTCAAGAGGCCAGCGGCCAGGGCTTCGGACTGCGCGGCATGCAGGAAAGGGCGGCCCAATTGGGCGGGGAATTCCATATGGAAACCGTACCCAAGGGCGGGGCACAGATCAAATTTAGCATACCTTTCGATGGAGAGCAGCAAGATGGTTGAAAAAATCCGCCTGCTGTTGGTGGACGATCAAGAATTGATGCGTGAAGGACTGCGCACTGTATTGGAATTGGAACCGGATTTGGTGGTGGCCGGCGAGGCTGCTAACGGGCAGGCAGCGTTGGATAGCTACCTTGAAGTGCAACCCGATGTGGTATTGATGGACATCCGCATGCCGGTGAAGGATGGGGTAGAAGCAACCCGGGAGATGCTGGCACGCTGGCCAGAGGCGCTGATCATCATTTTGACAACGTTTGACGATGACGAATATATTTTCCAGGCGCTGCGGGCGGGCGCGCTGGGGTATTTGCTCAAAGATGTCTCCGGACAGGAATTGGCCAAAGCAATACGCACGGTGGCTGCCGGAGGGGCGCTAATCGAACCATCGGTGGCGCGCAAGATGTTTGCTGAATTTGCGCGTTTGCAGCCGCCTTCGGCCGCAAGTGGCGAGCAACTGTTGGAAAGCCTTTCGGAGCGTGAGATTGAGGTCTTGCGGTTGGTGAGCCAAGGCTTGACCAATAAAGAGATAGCCATGCGGCTGCATTTGGCCGAGGGGACGGTTAAGAATTATGTGACTGGCGTTTTGGGAAAGATCGGGGCACGCGACCGTACTCAGGCTGCCATCCGCGCCCATGAACTGGGCTTGGCATAGATTGGTCCGTAAAAATAAGGGACGGGGAGGCCAGAAGCTGAAAGCAGGGAATGAGAGCGGTGGTATAATCCCGTCGCAGAAAACACACAACTATAAAATAGAATTGGAAAGGAAGTATGTTAGATAAAGTCAAAGGAATTGAAGACCGCTACGCGGAAATCAACCAAGCACTTTTGGTGGTTGGAGACGATTACCAACGAGCCACCGAACTATCTAAAGAGCGGGCGGACCTGGAAGAGATCGTGGCAAAGGCAGAGGCTTACCGTCAAGCCCTCAAGGATTTGGAAGAAGCGCATGCACTGAGCGAGGGGAGCGATGATGAAATGAAAGAGTTGGCGGACGCGGAGATACAACGCCTAGAGCCCGAGGTTGCCAAGCTGGAGGATGAGATCAAAGCGATGCTTCTGCCTAAAGACCCGCGTGATGGGCGCAACGTGATCATGGAGATCCGCGCCGGGGCAGGAGGCGATGAGGCTGGTTTGTTCGCCGCGGATCTTTTCCGCATGTACGTCCGGTTCTCTGAACGCCAGGGGTGGAAGGTTGAAGTGATTTATCAAAATGACACCGGTGTGGGCGGATTGAAAGAAATATCCTATATGATTAAAGGTAAAGGGGCATTTTCCCGGCTAAAATTTGAGTCCGGCGTGCACCGAGTGCAGCGGGTACCCAGTACCGAATCTCAAGGGCGTATCCATACCTCAACCGCCACCGTAGCCGTGATGGCCGAGGTGGATGAGGTTGAGATTGAAATCCCCGACCGCGACATCAAGATGGATGTATATAAATCGGCTGGAGCGGGAGGGCAAAGCGTGCAAAAGAACTCGACCGCGGTGCGTTTGACCCATTTGCCCTCGGGGATCGTAGTGCAGTGCCAGGATGAGCGCTCGCAACTGCAAAACCGTACAAGGGCAATGAGCATTTTACGTGCACGCTTATACGAGATCGAGGAAGAGAAACGCCGTGTAGGGATTGAAGAAGAACGCCGTTCCCAGATAGGCAGCGGGGACCGCTCGGAAAAGATCCGTACATATAACTTCCCGCAGTCACGGATCACCGACCACCGTATTGGGTATACGTCGCATAATTTGCCCGCTGTTCTCGAAGGAGAGATCGATCCCTTTTTGGATGAGCTGGCCACGCATCACGAAGCCGAAAGATTGGCGGCGGCGGGGTTAAACAACTAACCATCGGGTTTTCTAATATCCAGGTTGATTTGAGAAAGACAGTGGCGCGCGTCCCGTTGAATACAATTGCGGAGGCCTTGGTACACGCTCGTCATGTTTTTAATGCAGTAAGTCAAAGCGCGGGATTGGACGCCCAGGTATTGCTGGCGCACGTGTGCGGGAAAGAACGGGCTTGGCTGCTGGCGCATGGCGAGGCAGTGTTGAGCGGCAGCCAGGGAAAGACACTCCTGGAGTTATTGGAGCGAGTGGCCAAGGGTGAGCCGTTGCCATATATTTTGGGGGAATGGGAATTTTATGACCTTATTTTTAATTTATCTCCCCATGTATTGATCCCCCGCCCGGAAACCGAAATGCTCATTGAGGCCGCATTGGGATGGTTGGCGGCCAACCCAGCGCGCCGCAAGGCTGTCGATGTTGGCACCGGTTCTGGCTGCATTGCGATTACCTTGGCATACCATGTGCCAGATCTAGATATGACTGCCAGCGATATTTCTGCGGACGCGCTGCATGTGGCCCGTTCCAATGCTGAACGGCACGGGTTGGGTGAGCGCGTGCACTTTTCTCAAGCTGACCTTTTGGAAAACATAACCGCTCCATTTGATTTGATCTGTGCCAATTTGCCTTATATTGACACAGTTGTGTTGAAGGGCTTAGCGGTGTATGGCCGGGAACCCAGCTTGGCATTGGATGGTGGACCGCAGGGATTGGATTTATTGGCGAGGCTGCTTGAACAGGCCCCCTTGGCGCTGGCTCCGGGAGGCCTGATTTTATTGGAAATTGACGCCTCTCAGGGAGAAACTGCCAAGCAATTGGCCCGAGGCTTTTTCCCCAGAGCACAGATTGATGTCAGACCGGATTTGGCCGGACACCCTCGGCTGGTGGTAATATCTACCCGAAATATCCATCTCGAAACGACAAGTTAATGCTATCATTACCTTGTTCTAGGTATCCCTATGAAGACTGAAATAATGGCAGCCAGCCTCCCCAACGCGCTTAACCATGCCCTTGATGTGCTGCACCGAGGCGGCGTGGTGGCATTCCCTACGGACACGGTTTATGGGCTGGCAGCCTTGGCCTTCCAAGAAGAAGGGATCCAACGTTTATATTCAATAAAGGGGCGTAACCAAACCAAAGCGATTGCCGTATTGATCCATGATGTTCGTGAACTAGAGCAGATCGCGGTGGATATTCCAGCGGCTGCTTTCGATTTGGCGGATCGCTTTTGGCCCGGGCCGCTGACGATGGTGCTGCCGCGCCATCCAGATGTGCCGGAAGCGCTGTCCTCGAACCCGACGATTGGGGTGCGTGTACCCGACCACCCGGTAGCTTTGGATCTGCTGCGATTAACCGGCCCATTGGGAGTGACCTCGGCCAATTTGGCAGGCGGGAAAAACACACGGGATGCAGCAGATGTATTGACCCAGTTGGAAGGGCGCGTCCACTTGGTGATCGATGGCGGGCGCTCGCCGGGAGGGGTGCCGTCAACGGTGATCGACTGCACCAAGGCAGATTTGACCATCCTGCGGCCAGGTCCTATTTCCAGCGCGGATATTTGGTCTGTGCTGGCTGGCTAGCCCGAAACAGAGCGGGAAATGTGGTTGGGAAAACTCCACAAAAGTGAGCGAATAGGCTATTATTCCTAGGGGGATTGTGTGGCTAAAGAAGCTCATTGAATATATAATAGCTACCTAACTCACAGGAGGCCTGACTATGGCATATAGCCACACGAATTCGAAGGGGGCGACGTATATCTTGCACGGACGCACTTCAACAACAAGCACCGGAAAGCAGCGCACATTGTATTTCTTCTCAAAAGAGGAAAAAGAAGGCGCGCTGGATGCTGTTCCGGCAGGATACCATGTCTCTGAGACCAAAACAGGTTTATTGGTGCTCAAGAAGAACGAAAGCTGAATCGAGACTCTGGGGGATCATTCCCCGATTAACATTTTGCTGAAAACGATACAAGCGCCAAAGTGGCGCTTGTATCGTTTAAGGGGTAGGTGTTTGGGAGACTGTGACTTCAACCTCGGAAATGATTTGGCTTTCCTGTACCGAGCATTCACAGGCGACTACCGCGCTGTTGCCCAGCCGGGTTAATGAGCCTTCGTATGGGCCATCCCCTGCCTGCACGGTCCAGCCCTCCATGGTGAAAGGCAGCGCTCCGGCAGCAGGGATCCATTCCCCATTATATTTGCGGGCAATATGCACATGTGTGCCGCTGGCCGAGCCGCCTTCGCAAGAGGGATGCCCAACCCGCGCCCCTTTTTCCAGCCGGTCGCCAACTTGAGCGCGGCCGCGGGATTCGAGGTGCAGGTAGAAGAGCACCCACCCGGTGCGGTCATCACCATCAGTGTCCAGGTCAAGGACGACGATACCCCGTTCGGAGCGCACCACCAAACCAGGGGCCTGGGCAGTTGCCCATAGGTCGCTTTGTTTACAGCCGCCGATCACAGAGGGGGGGGCAAAATCCAATGCGGCAAATGGTTCACCGGAACCCCAACCAGTGTGCGGCCCGCCGGTAAAGGCCCAGGATTGTCCTGGTTCAAAGGGGAGTTGGAATGCTGGTTGGTTGAGGCTGCCGGGGATATGCGGCTGGTCCTCCGGCCAGGGATCCCCGAAAAGCGAGGAGAAAGTTTGGGCGATGCCGAGTGGGCCAATAGCCGGTAAGTATTGGTTTGGAGGGATGCTCTGGCTGAAATAATATTGCAAGGCAACACTGGCAGCGTTTTGCCAGGGATCAGGCTGTTCAACGCGGCCGTCAGGATGGTCAAACTCGACCAGATTTCCTGTACGCCAGCCGTAATAGCCATTGTTCAGGGTATTGGCTGCCCAAACCAATTGCAGGTAAACGCCTTGGGAGAGGTTGTTTTCATGTCCAAGCGGATATTTGACTTTGTTGGCAGCCAGGATAGGTGAGCTTAATGCGCCTGCTTGGTATTCCAACAAGGCCAGTAATAAGCGCGGGCTGATGCTGAAATTGGCGGCAACATAATCAACCACCCCTGCCCCGCTGCGAGTTTGGCCAGAGGCGTATTCACTGTAGTCTTTTAACCAACCGGGATATTGGTCTACAAAGGCCTGGGTATTAAAACCCAGCAGCGCTGGGCCATTGACGAACTGGCTGTCTGGAATGATCTGGTAAGGAGAACCCCAGAAGGGTCGATAATATATCGGGATTTGCATGGGAAAACCGGTGGGCAGCGTGGTGACGTTCTCCGGGATGATTGGGTTAGCCGCCATGATTTTATCGACTGATGTATTGAAGTGGGCGGCCAGCGCGGGCAGTGTATCCCCGTTTTGTGCAGTATACTCGACCAACTCACCGGGATCGTAAGCCGGCCGGGTGGGCAGCGGGGTTCCCACCAACTGAGGGTCCAGCGTGGGGCTTTCCGCACCGTCTGGGCCATTGGGGATGGTTTGCGGCGCGGAGTCGCCAAGCTGTGCACAAGCGGCTATCGCCAGGATTGGCAGCAGTAAGCAGAAATAGTTTAATGAGCGGAAAGATGAAGAAGTCATGGATTAGGGTAAGTAGAATTGCTGGGGGATGATGGTTGAATAAGGATCTAGATAGTTCCTGCCGGCTTCATCGCTGAAATCATATATTTGGCCGGCAAACGTTACGCCCACGTACCTCAAATGCCATGGCTCGGCTTTGTATTCTGTGAGCCATTCATTGGTGTAGTTAGAGCGAGTATCATCCTGGTTTGACTTGAACGGGTAACTAAAGACAAAACCGAATAGATGAGCGTTGGTTTGCAGCCATGCATAAAATTCTTTGGCAGCGGGGATAGTATTGATCGTATCGAAATCCAGGAATTTTGATCCCCACCCAATATCCACCGCTGTTCCCAAATGATGTTCGCTGCGGCCCGGAGAGGCGAGATAATCGCCGGTATCTTGAGTGTAAAGTGATTGGCTGCGGTTGGACAAGAACACCTGGTGTTGGAAGGTCCGGTATGTTGAATAGATCGTTTGGGATTCGAAGCCCTGCTCTTTGGCGGCTTCCATCAGGGCCAAAATATGCTCAAGCATCAGGACCTCGCCGCGGATTTCATTGTTGGCGATGGTTTTGCCGTCCAACTGGGTATCGATATAACTGCCTGGATATTGCTCCAGTACCTTAATGGAAATAATTTCGGCAGGCGGCTCTTGGATGAGCTCGGGCTGTCTGGATGTGTCTTTGCCAATATATTGGTTGTAGATGGTAATGGGCACTGCCGTAGTTGCCGTTGGCCGGAGCGCCGGCTGAGTGGCGGATGGCTGTGGGGTGGGGAAATCCACCGCAGAGATTCCGGCAGCAGCCGAAGTAACCGTGGCAGCATCGAGACTGCCGGGTGTTTTTCCACTCGGGAGTTTGGTGCAAACCCGCGCGAGGACGACAGCCAACAGCAGGAGGATGCCGCCGATCGTGGAATATGAGTAGGATGGTTTACGGGTGTACTGCGGCATGGTGGTCTAGGGATCATCTTCTCTGCGGGTGATATTGGTTTCATAAGAACCGCAGGTGCAGGCAGGGATCGTCTCTCCATCTCTGGTTAGGCTGCCTTGGTAGACTTCCTCCCCGGCGTGGGCCTGCCATCCGCTGAGTATGAAGGGCAGCGGGCCGCCAGCTGCGATCCATTCCCCGTTATATTTACGGGCGATGTGGATATGCGTGCCGGTGGAAGAACCGCCTTCGCAAGAGGGGTGACCGAGCAGGTCACCGCGATCAACCCATTCCCCCTCTTCGACGACATAGGTATCGGTTAGGTGTAGATACATCAACACCCAGCCGGTATGTTCATTGCCATCACCATCTAGATCGAGGATGACCACGCCTGTGGATTTGCGGGTGATGATCCCTGGAGCAGCGGCCAGCGCCCAAAGTGACGATTTTGCGCAGCCATGCTCAATACTGCCGGGGGCAAAATCCAGCGCCGCCATAGCCCCAACATTTTCCCAGGCTCCGTGCGGGCCGCCGGTGAAACTCCAACGCTGGTTGATCATGAACGGTAAGATCATGGCTGGCTGGGTCAGCCCGGGGGGGAAAAGCGGTTCGAATTCATCAGCGCGAATCCATGGGTCGCCAAACAGGACCGCGTGGGTGGCGGCAAAACCACTTTGCGGATTGATCGTCTGCAGCCAGCGTTCGTCGCTGTAGAGCATATGGAAGAAATATTGGATGCCAACACTGCCAGCATTCAATTCGGGAGCCAGTCGTCGGGTTTCGCCATTTTGGAAATGCAATTCGGTTAATCTGCCATCCCGCCATCCGTAGTATCCCGTTGAGATTTGGTTTACCGCCCAACTTAGTTGTTGGTAAAGCCCTTCTTGTTTTGAATCGACCAAGCCAACCGGGTAATTGGTTTCCAGTAAATTGGCGGGCTGTCCCAATACCCAGTGGCTTTGATATTCAAGTAGAGCCAAGAGGATGCGCGGGTTGATCGAGTTTTCTGTAGCCACGCGCTGCACAATTTCTGGGCCTTTTGCCCATCCACCAGTCCCTAAATATTCCTCATAAGTGCTGAGATAGCCCCCAAGGGTATTGGCGTAAGCAATCACATCAAAATTGCTGGCCGAGTTGGAGTACACGATCTCGCTGTCCGGGAGAATGTGTTCCGGTGGCGTGGTCAGGCCAAATCGCTGCGGGATCAAGAATAACTGGCCGGGATCCAACAAGCCATTTTCTGGAATCGGTTGGGTAGATACGATCTCTTCGGGGGAAACGCCAAAATGGATGGCGATGATTGCCAAGGTATCCCCAGCTTGGGAGATGTACTGTAGGGGTTGAGCGTTTGGGTTGATCGGTTGTAGTGTGGGTGTTGGGCTGGCAGCGAGGGTGGGCGAAGGGGCGTCCGGTGTGGGGGTGAAAAAAGCAGGGTCGGGGGTGGGTGTGTCTGTAGGCACCGGGCTGGGTGTGCTGGTGGGTATTTCAAAAAAAGCAGTGGGCAGCGCAGTGTGGGCAGCTTGCTCCGCTCCAGCAGTCCCGGTGAGACTCCCAGGCGTAATGTAGCCGCTCTGGCAAACCATGCTGACTGCTGCTAATAATATACAAAGGATGACCAATCGGATTTTAAATATAGGTTGCATAATTTAACGTTGTAGCATATTTTCGGGTTCTTTGCACTCACAAGCCTCAATGCTTTCTTCCCCCCTGACCAAAAAGCCGTCATAGAGTCTGCCGCTGCCCACCGAAGTCCAGCCATCCATCACCAAGGGGAGCGGGCCGTCCGCGGGGATCCACTCACCATTATAGCGGCGGGCCAGGTGAAGGTGAGTGCCGCTGGAGATACCACCCTCGCAGGAGGGATGGCCGATGCGCTCACCGGCTCGCAAAAAAGTACCAGCAGAGACACGCTCACGGCTTTCCACATGCATGTACAGGATCGTCCAGCCGGTCTGTTCAAATCCGTCTCCATCGAGGTCCTGGACCACGGCGCCGTTCTCGGCGCGCAGGATGAGGCCGTCTGCCGCGGCAACTACCCAGGCATCGTTCTGTACACAGCCAAGTTCCTCCGCCGGGGGTGCAAAATCAAGGGCGGCCCAGGCAGAGCCGCTGTCCCAACCGCCATGCGGGCCGCCGGTGAAAACCCATAGAGTGTTCGGTTCGAACGGCAGCTGCATGCTTGGTTGGGACAAACCGGGCGGTACGATGGGTTCAATTGCCCAGTCGAAGGGGTAGCCAAACAAGGCGGAAAACGTTGAGAAAAACCCAGTCTCCGAAACGGCTTGACGCCAGGCGGCCTGGTCGTATAACAAGCTGAACAGGTGCTGTATTCCGGCAGTGCCAGGATTGAGCGTGCTGTCGGCAGGAATAAAAACCCCGTCGGTGGTAATCCAAAAACCAATCCCATCCACGCGCCATAAATAATAACCGTGATTGAGGTTGTCGGCTGCCCAGGCAAGCTGGCGGTATAAACCTTGCCGTCCATTATTACCGTTGCTGATGGGGAACGCTAACGTCTCCAGGCGAGGCTGCTTCAGGGTAAGCCAGCCGCTTTGGTGCTCTAACACGGCCAGGAGCAAGCGTGGGTTAACTGAATAGTCGCGGGCAATACGGTCGACAACCAGCGCGCCGCTCAAGATCTGGCCGTCCACTTCTTCTTGGTAGGTCGCCAAATAACCGCCATAATTGCTAACGAAATCAGTGATTTTGAACACGGCATTGGCCGGGCCATTGACCAGTTCGGAATCAGGGATAATTTTAAAGGATGGCCCCGGTGCACCCGGTATCGGAGCAGGGATGGTCAAGATTTGGCCCACTGAGAGTAGGTCTGGGTTGGGGAGGTCGTTGGCGGCCAGCAAGGCTTCCAGCGAGATACCAAATGCAGCCGCGATCCCGCCTAAGGTGTCGTTGCTTTGAACAGTGTATGATTCGGCTTGGTTGCGCAGGGATGGCAGCCGGTGGGGTGCATCGGGTGTGGGTGTGAGGATCGGATCACCGGGAGCGCGTGTTGCCGGGCGGAATGGCGTCATGACAGCGTTGGCCCCAGTTCCGCTGGCTGGGTCGGCTGTCAATTGGCCCGGGGTGGTGCTTTGCGGCAGGCTGCAAGCCAAGAGCAATGCTGCAAGGAATATCAAAACGCTTGATTTTTTTGGAAGGTTAAAGGGTGACAGCATGGCAA
>Ga0224496_10002386_pt1 | contig 11184 bp, 5 predicted proteins | sample SF_Jul11_sed_USG_2_FD_168127 | JGI IMG/M metagenome (GOLD analysis project Ga0224496, IMG submission 168127) | Sediment microbial communities from San Francisco Bay, California, United States - SF_Jul11_sed_USGS_8_1 | ecosystem: Environmental > Aquatic > Marine > Sediment | place: USA... | reverse complement strand
AGAGGCTTGTACTGTCCGCCCGACATACCTGGCCGAACCGGGCGCATCGCGTCGGTCAATGGGGCAGCCCGCATTGCCCGGCGCGCCTCGCGTCCTCCGGCCCGTCCCGCCCGCTTTGGTTCCGCGCTTACCACATCATCCGCCATCGCCGTCTCTCCCAGAAGATCTGCTGCCATTTGGCCTAATAAGTCTCATTGGTATCGGGGGCTGTCCGCCCCTGAACCGTTACATCCGCACGCGTTCTGATTTAGGGTCATACATCGGGGCAAGTGACGCCTCGGCAGCGACCCGCCGCCCCGCCACTTCGACCTCATAGGCTGAGGCCAGCACATCGACCGCCGTTTCGCCAGCGCAGGGCACATAGCCCATGCCAATCGCTGCCCCGAGATGATGACCATACCCGCCCGACGAAAGATAGCTGACGATCTTGCCGTCACGGATCAAAGGCTCATTGTGATAAACCATCACCTCTGGATCGCTCAGCTTGAACTGCACCAGCCGCTTTTCGAACCCCGCCTCTTTTTTGCGCAACACCGCATCCCTGCCGATGAATCCCGGTTTTGCCGTCTTCACGGCAAAACCCAGCCCTGCTTCCAGCACGTGATCCTCACAGGTGATGTCATGTCCGAAGTGGCGATAGGCTTTTTCAATCCGGCAACTGTCCATCATATGCATGCCGCAAAGCTTCAGACCCATACCCTGCCCGGCTTCCCAAAGCGTTTCAAACGCATGCCCGGCCATGTCAGAGGAGACATAGATCTCCCAACCCAGCTCGCCCACATATGAAACCCGGTGGACACGAGCGAGGCCCATGCCAATCTCGATCTCCTGCACAGTGCCGAAAGGGTTGACCTCGTTAGAGAAATCGTTGGGGCTGACCGACTGCATCAGCCTGCGGGCATTGGGGCCCATCACCGCCAGCACACCTTCACCCGCGGTTACATCGGTCAGAACGACGTTGAAATCACCCATGTGACGGCGCATCCAGACCTGATCTTTCAACCGCGTGACGGCGGGCGTCACCACCAGATAGACCGTTTCCGCCAACCGCGTCACCGTCACATCAGCCTCGATCCCCGCACGCGAATTCAGAAACTGCGTATAGACGATCTTGCCCACCGGCACCGACATGTCTGCGCCGGAGATATGGTTCAAAAATGCTTCGGCATCGCGCCCCTCGACGCGGATCTTGCCGAAGGACGACATGTCATACATGCCGACATTGGTACGCACTGCATTATGCTCGGCCGCCTGATTACCGAACCAGTTCTGCGGACCCCAGGAATATTGATATTCCCGTTCCTGCCCCTCATTGGCAAACCAGTTCGCGCGTTCCCAACCCCCGATTTCACCGAATACCGCGCCATTGGCCGCCAGATGTGCGTGGAATGGCGTCCGGCGTATGCCGCGCGCCGTGGCCTTCTGGCGATAGGGGTAGTGGTCGGCGTAAAGCAGGCCCAACGTCTCTTTCGAGCGTTCGAAAAGGTAGTGTTTATTGCCCTGAAATGGCTGGTTTCGACCGACATCGACATCACCGACATCAAAGGGCTTTTCGCCGGTCTCCATCCATTCGGCCAGCGCCATCCCCGCACCACCGGCGGACTGAATGCCGATCGAGTTGAACCCGGCCGCGACCCAGAAATTGTCAACCTCCAGCGACAGGCCAAGGTTATAGGCATCGTCGGGCGTAAAGCTTTCAGGGCCATTGAAAAAGGTATGAATTCCAGCATCTGCCAGCATCGGCAGGCGGTTCACCGCACGTTCAAGGATCGGTTCGAAATGATCGAAATCCTCTTGCAACTGATCAAAACAGAAATCTTCCGGGATACCGTCCATGCCCCAGGGCTTGGACACCGGCTCAAACGCGCCCAGCAGATACTTTCCCGCATCTTCCTTGTAATAGGCGCATTCGTCGGGTACCCGCAAAACCGGCATTTGGGTAAGGCCGGGGATCGGCTCCGTCACGATATAGAAATGTTCGCAGGCATGAAGCGGCACATTGACCCCAGCCATCTTGCCAACATCACGGCCCCACATCCCACCGCAATTGACCACATGATCCGCAGCGATTTCGCCGCGCTCATCACCCATGGCCCACTGGACAGAGGTCGCACGGCGGTTGGCGACCGCAATGCCGGTCACTTTGACGCCTTCGGCAACGACCGCACCGCGCTGACGCGCGCCCTTGGCCAGCGCCAATGCGATGTTCGCCGGGTCGCCCTGCCCATCCGTTGGCAGCCAGATGCCAGCCTTCACACCGTCCAGATTAAGATGCGGATAGCGTTCCTTTACTTCCTGCGGGGACAGTTCATCGACCGGAACCCCGAAAGCACGCGCCATTGATGCACCGCGAAACAGCTCTTCCTTGCGCTCGCTGGTCAATGCCACCGACACGGACCCGACCTGCCGCACACCTGTGGCAAGCCCGGTTTCTTCCTCAAGACCCCGGTAGAGATCGGCCGAATACTTTGCCAACCGCGTCATATTCGAGGATGCACGCAACTGCCCGATCAGCCCTGCCGCATGCCAGGTCGTGCCACAGGTCAACTGTTTGCGCTCCAAAAGCACAACATCCTTCCAACCCAGCTTGGTCAGGTGATAGGCCACCGAACAGCCGATCACGCCGCCCCCGATAATCACAACCCGCGCGGTTTTAGGCAGATTAGTCACTGTATAGCCCCTTCATACTGGCTCAATAACTCGGTGGACCCATGGGCGGACCACAGGGTGGCTTCATCTTTCATGCCCGGATGCGTTCATTGTCGGCGTCCCACAAAGGACGGTCTTCCTGCACCACAGCCTGATGGCGTTCGCCGTAGATTTCGACCTCAAGCTTTGTTCCGGGCTCTGCCAGATCGGCGCGTACCATGCCCAGCGCGATTGAGGCATTCACCCGGTAGCCCCAGGCGCCAGAGGTCGTTTCACCGACGACTTTGCCATCATGCCAAAGCGTCGACATATAGGGTGCGTCACAATCCCCGGCGTCGATAATGAGGGTTACAAAGCGCTTTTTCACGCCGCGCTGCTTTTCGGCCAGAAGCGCGGCCTTGCCGGTGAAATCCGGCGGCTTGTCGAATTTGACAAAGCGTTCCAGACCGCCTTCCAAAAGCGAATAGTCCGTTGAAAGATCGCCCTTCCACGCGCGGTAACCCTTTTCGATGCGAAGCGAGTTCAGCGCCCACATGCCGAAGGGTTTCGCCCCGCCCGCCAGCACCGCGTCATAGATCGCGGGTATATCGGCGTTTTCGGCATGCACTTCCCAGCCGAGTTCGCCCGCGAAGGAAACGCGGATCAGGAAGGCCTTCTTGCCCGCGACGGTCGCGTGCTGATGCGTAAGCCAGCCCATGGAGAGGTCGGCATCCGAGATGCCCGCCAGCAGATCGCGGGATTTCGGCCCGGCGATGATCAGGCAGTCGCGTTCGGTCGTGGTTTCCCGCACCGTCACGCCTTCGGGCACGGAATTGCGGATCAACTCGCCGTCATGCCACTGCGCGGTCGCCGCCGTTATCAGGACGAAGCTGTTTTCCGCAAGCCGGATGCACGAAAGCTCGGTCAGGATGCGGCCGCGCTTGTCGGCGACATAGACGAGGTTCATCCGGCCGACCTTCGGGATGCCGCCCGTGCAGAAGCCGCGCAGCCAGTCGTCGGACCCCTCGCCCTGCACCCAGAAGCGCGAGAAGCCCGGCAGGTTCAGGACGCCGACGCTGTCACGCACCGCCTCGCATTCTTCCTTGATCCGCTGTTCCCAGGGGCCCGAACGACCCCAGGTATGGGTCGCCTCTTCGGACGTATCGTCGCCCGGCTTGGCAAACCAGTTGGCGCGTTCCCAGCCGTTATAGGCTCCCATCTGGCCGCCGAGTTCCTTGACCTTGTCATGGACGGCGGAAACCTTGCGGTCGGGCGCGGCGGGCCAGCGGTGCCAGGGGAAATGCATGGCATATTCATTGCCGTACACTTCCTTGCCCTTTTCGATGCAATACTCGCGGTCGGTATAATCGGTGTAGCGGCGCGGATCGCAGGACCACATGTCCCATTCGGTGCAGCCTTCGGTGATCCATTCGGCCAGCACCTTGCCCGCGCCGCCGCCCTGGGCGATGCCGAAGGTGAAGACGCAGGCCTCGAACGCGTTCGGTACGCCGGGCATTGGGCCGATCAACGGGTTGCCATCAGGCGCGTAAGGGATTGGCCCGTTGATGATGCGGCTGATACCGGCCGTACCGGCGAGCGGCACCCGTTCCATCGCATCCGCGACGATCTCCTCGATCCGGTCCAGGTCGTCGGGGTAAAGCTGGAACGAGAAATCGTCCGGCATCGGGTCGGACGGATTGACCCAATGCGCCTTGCAGTTCGGTTCATAGGGGCCGATGTTGAAGCCGTTCTTTTCCTGCCGCAGGTAATAGGACACGTCCACATCGCGAAGAAGCGGCAGCTTGTGGCCGACTTCCTTGGACCATGCCTCGATCTCCGGCACCTGCTCGGTCAGAACGTATTGGTGGCTCATCACCATCATCGGGACGGTGCGCCCGCCATAGGGCTTGAACCACTCGCCAACCTTCTGGGCGTAGTAGCCCGCAGCATTGACCACGTATTCGCAGCGGATATCGCCCTTTTCGGTGTGCACGATCCACTCGCCGTTTTCGCGGCTGACCCCGGTCGCAGGCGTGAAGCGCAGGATCTTGGCGCCCATCTCGCGCGCGCCCTTGGCCAGCGCCTGCGTCAACTGCGCGGGGTCGATATCGCCGTCGGCCGGGTCATAGAGAGCACCGGCCAGATCGTGAGTTTCGATGAACGGATACTTGCCCTTGATCTCATCGACCCCCAACACCTCGAGATTCAGGCCCTGATAGAGGCCCATGCCCTTGGCGCGCTGGAATTCCTGCATCCGTTCCTTCGAATGCGCCAGCCGGACCGATCCGGTGACATGGTAGTTCATCGGATAGTCGACCTCGGCGCCGAGGCGCGCGTAAAGCTCGGTCGAGTAGCGCTGCATGTTCATGATTGACCACGAGGTCGAAAACGTCGGCACGTTGCCCGCCGCATGCCAGGTCGACCCGGCGGTCAGTTCGTTTTTCTCAAGAAGAACACAATCGGTCCAGCCTGCCTTGGCCAGATGATAAAGTGACGATACGCCAACCGCCCCGCCGCCAATGATGACCACCCGTGCCGTTGTCGGTATCCCGCTCATGTCATATCCCCGCTGGTTTCTCGTGCGGATTATCCACGCAAAATCTTTCACTTTCAATTCGATCATCGCATGATTATTAATCGGTAACACCGATTAGAGACCGTCATGCAGATCGACCTTATTGAAACCTTTCTCGACCTTTGTGAAACGCGCAGCTTCAACCGCACGGCAGATCGGTTGCGGGTAACTCAATCGACCATTTCCGGTCGCATCAAAGCGCTCGAAAACGTTCTTGGGCGACGATTGTTCATTCGTTCAAGGGCGGGCACACAGCTGACCACAGACGGTTTGCGCTTTGCGCCCCATGCACGCTCCCTGCTACATGGCTGGACCGAAGCACGTCATGCGCTGGGCGATCCCGGCGCTGGCGTTGTGACCATGCGGATTGGCATTCAGCATGATCTGGTCGGCATCCATTTCAGCGAACTGATCCGTGATTTCCGCGCGGCCCTGCCAGATACCGCGTTTTTCTTTGAGGCCGATTATTCCGCGCAGATGAGCGCTGACCTGACAACCGGCGTGGAGGATTTCGCGATTCTCTTTTCTCCGCGCTATCATGCGGATCTTTATTTCGAAACGCTCGGTGAAATCACATACCTCATGGTTTCAACTGAGACAGATCGCCTGTCCGAAGTAAGTCGCGACACCTACATTATGCCGCATTATTCCGACGCTATTCCCCATATACATGCGGCGCTGCATCCGGACCTTGCGACAGCAAGCCTGTCGATTGGACAGAACGCTGCCATGGTCGCGTTGATCGGATCACTGGGTGGAACAGCTTACGTCCTGCGGCAATCAGCGCAGGAATTGGTGCAGGTGGGCACCTGCAAGATGGTGGTTGGGGCGCCGCCAATCCCGCAGCCGATATTTGCCGGAATGCATATTCGCAATCGCCACCGGTCGATGCACCGCCATTTGCTGCAGATCCTGCGCAAACGGTTCGGGCCCGGCGCCATTTCTGACCCACGACGACGGGTAGGCTAATTCAGTTCCAGCTTTGGGGATGCGCTACGCTTTCTCAAACTTTGCGACCGAGATCACCGAAAGCCTGCTCAAGTGCCGTGCAAAGAATGTCGGCCTCGGCGCGTCCAAATACCATAGGCGGCTTGAACTTCAGGACATTGTCCATGGGGCCATCGGTTGAGGCCAAAACACCCTGCTGACGGATATGATTGACCACAAACCCAGCTTGCGACGTTGCGGGCGTCAGGCTTTGGTGATCTTCTACAAGTTCGATACCCAGAAACAGACCTTTGCCCCGAACATCTCCGATCAGCGCATGTCGGGTTTTCATATCGGCAAAGCGTTCCAACAGGTATTGCCCGGTTTCAAGCGCAGCCTCCTGCAGGCCTTCATTCTCAACTACGTCCAGAACGGCCATTCCGATCGCCATGGAAACCGGATTGCCCCCAAAGGAATTGAAATATTCCATGCCATTGGCAAAGCTGGCAGCGAGTTCGGGTGTTGTAACAACCGCCGCCAAAGGATGGCCATTGCCGATTGGTTTGCCCATGACAACGATGTCCGGGACGACCCCCTGCAATTCAAACCCCCAGAAATGCGATCCGACCCGGCCGAAGCCACATTGAACTTCGTCTGCGATACAAACCCCGCCCGCCGCGCGGATATGGGCGTAAGCAGCCTTAAGATACCCGTCCGGATAAATCACTTGCCCGCCGACGCCCGAAATCGATTCCGCGATGAACGCTGCCCGCCCATCGCCGGTTTTGGCTGAAATAGTCTCTATTTTACGCTGAACATCTGCTACGTAGGCTAACCCGGCATCTTCCGACATACCCCTGTGCGTACCGCGGTAAGGGTCAGGAAAATCGGCAATCTCGACAAACTCCGGTTGAGGATAGCCGCCTTTGCGTTTGAACTTGTATGGGCTGATATCAACCATCCCACTGGAATTTCCGTGATAGGCCCAGTCAAGCACGATGGTCGATTTTTTGCCCGTCGCGCTGCGGGCGATGCGCAACGCCAATTCGTTAGCTTCGGTGCCGGAATTGACGAAATACGCGACTGAAAGCGGTTCCGGCAGTTTTGCCGTCAACCGCGCGGAATAGTCGAGCATCAGGTCGTTCAGATAACGGGTATTGGTGTTCAAAATCCTGGCCTGACGTGCCATGGCGTCAACCACATGGGGGTGGCAATGGCCAACATGGGTGATGTTGTTCACCGCATCCAGAAATTTGCGGCCAGTATGATCGATCAGATATGGTCCGATGCCCCGGACGATCTTCAGCTTTTCGGCATAAGATATGGATAACGACGGACCGATTGACCGCGCGCGCCTGGCCAGCAGTTTTTCCGGTGAACTAGGATCTACTGTGAAGCTTTCCGGTGCCAGCCGCAGGATCAGATTGGGGTCGATACATATGCCAGACCATACATCCCAAAGGCTGTCATGCCCCACCCCAAAGAAGTTGCCCTGATGCTGCGACAGTAGATCGGTCATCACCTGAAAGTGCAGATGTGGCGCCCAGCCGCCATTTTCCGGCCAATCGCCAAGATGGGCAATCAGATCACCGGCACCAACGGACTGACCGACCTTCATCAATTTGGGCAATGTACCGGCGAGATGGCCGTAAAGGGTCCAGAACCTGACACCGCATGTGGTTTCATGTTCAAGGATCAGGGTATTTCCATAATCCAGCGGGTCGGCATTGTAGGCAACAAAGGCAACTTTTCCTGCCAAGGGAGCATGAACCGGCGTCATGGCCGGCGCAAATACGTCGATGCCAAGGTGGCGCGTCCGCCGTTCCGGGCTGGCGGCATCGGCGAACTGATCAGTTGCATAGACTGAACGCGCCTCGCCATAGGGCCCAAGCCCGTAAAAGGCGACATTTTCCGGCAGCTTTGCAGGCCGCTGCCTGACAAACCACGCATCAAAGGCCCTGTCGGAAAACGCGGGCATCCCTTCATGGGTGCCATCTGTCAAAACCGCGAGCCGGGCGGACCGGTCAAGCGGCGCTTGGAACATCTGGGATGTTGGGGCATCTTGCAGATACTTTCTGACAGCCGCCTCTCCGCGGGTCGCCGGAAACCCTGCGGCGCAGCGACATAACGAAACCATGAATTCCGGATCAATCTGATCAAGCCGGCCAAGCAAATCGACAGCCGGCACCTGCGATACCAGCAGATAACTGTTATCCGGGTGCCGTTTGGACTGGCGGGATGAAACGCAGATGCTGGCCACCAGCCGCATGCGCATCAGATCATAAAGCACATCCGCCTCGCGCTCTTCGATGGGGAATTCGGACACATATCCCGCAATTACGGCGCGTGCGGTGGTGTAGAGGTCAGGTGCATCCAGCAGCGCATAGGCCAAAGTGATGGCCAGTTCATTTATCGTGCGGCCAAAACACATATCGCCAAAATCGATCAGGCCGCAGATCCGCTCGGGCGCCTCCGGATCAACTATAATATTGTTGTCATTGCCATCCTGATGCAGGACGGATCCACGCAATTCAGGCAAGATCGGCTTGATCCGGTCATTATACCGATCAAATAACGCGGTAACCTGACGCCGGCAGTCAGCATCGGCAATATCGGCGGCAAAGCAGCGCAGCGCGCCAACCTCATCCATCGCCCAAAGGAAATCGGCCCGATGGGCGGCAGTATGGCCAAACCCCTTAAGCCCGCGCGTAAGCCGCCCCATGAATGCACCCAGATTGGTCAGTTGCGCCTTGCTGCGTGGCGCCTGGCTGAATAACTGACCATCAAGCCAACTGACGCATCTGACTGTGCAAGGCCTGCCGTCAACCTGTGTCGTGCCTGTTTCAGCACCTTCAACCGTTCGGATCAGGCGGGGCAAACCTTCGATGCCGGCTCTCTCCAGATGCAGCAAAGCGGCGTTCTGAAGGTCAATTTGGGCCGGATCTTCAGATGGATTGGCAAGTTTCAGAACATAACTTTCGCCGTCTGTATCAAGCTTCGCATTCTGATCGCGTTCAGATACCAGTGGCTGCGCCTTACCGCGAAGACCGTAGAGCGAAAAAGCCAGCGCTTCCAGTTCTGCCGATGGAATTGCCGGGGGTTTTTGGTCAAACGCAGACATGGTCGCCCTCTATACAGCTGATTGGCTCGTCAGAAGCCGCATTCAACATCATTTCCAACGGTCCCAGATGCAATGGCCACCCGAAAAGATGCAAAGCAAAGCATAGGTTGCGTGTAAATTCATGTGCAGGGATGCACAACCTGTCTGCATATCCCCATTTTCGGAAATCTTGTGAGAAAATGAACGGGTTTGTGAACCTCTGAAACCTGTTTCACTCTTATTTTCCAGTGCATTAGCCCGAACATGCGCCAACCAGAAATTCAAGCCCTCGGCGCGACAAATCGGTGTGATTTTCCGCGATCCGACTGTGATTTTCATTTTCAACTGTGTGACCCCAGATTGGGATCACGGGGAAAGAGATCCCGAAATCGACAAACAACCCACCAAAAGGAAACATCATGAAACACATTCTAGCAGTCGCAAGCCTGATTGCCGTCACAGCAGGATCCGTCATGGCCATGTCAACACCCGCAGACGTGCTGCCCGAAACATCGAAAGCAGAAGCCGAACGCATTGTTCCAAACGGTAACTTTGACAACCTGACCTCCGCCCAGGTCAATGCAATCGAAGCCATCCTTTTCAGCGACAACAGAAACCGCGCCGGGCAAATTCGCGCAATTTTGCTAAACTGATCGTCGCACCATGTTGCAAAAGGGCGCCCAATGACTTGGGCGCCCTAAAATTTGCCCGCAAACGGCCTGGCCAGTCGAATTAATAGATTGCAGCGTGATCACGAGATGCGGACATCGTTGTAACGCACTTGGCGCGGGCCATCGACTTGGTACAGATGGGCTGGGATGAGGAACGGGAAGCCAATGACGAGCGAGATGAACACCTGCGACAGGTCGCGGGACCTGAAGGACAATACCATGCGCACGGAACAACGCGCATGAAAAAGCCAATCGGATTTGCCGTCGTCGCCATTGCTGTAGCGGCGGTGATTATTTACCTGATCAAGCATCCGGTCGATATCGATATGCTGCGTGCGCAGCTTTCTGAGATCGATGATCAGCGCACTGCTCGGCCCATTCTCACCGCGTTGATCTTTTTCGTTGCCTATGTAGCGGTCACGGCACTTTCCCTACCGCTGGCAGTATGGATGACCCTGGCCGCCGGGGCCTTGTTTGGCTTTGGCTGGGGGCTTTTTCTGGTTTCATTCGCCTCTTCGATTGGGGCAACCATTGCCTTTCTGGCGGCGCGCTATTTTTTGCGCGATTGGGTTCAGGAACGGTTCGGATCGCGCATCAGCAGCATCAATGACGGGATTGCCCGTGATGGCGGGTTTTACCTTTTCACGCTGCGACTGATTCCTGCAGTTCCGTTCTTTGCCGTGAACCTGCTGATGGGTCTGACGCCGATCAAGGCATGGGTATTTTACTGCGTCAGCCAGATTGGCATGCTTGCCGGGACGGCCGTCTATGTAAATGCCGGCACACAGTTGGCCCAGCTTGAGGGGATTTCCGGCATCCTATCGTTGCCACTGATCATATCATTCGCATTACTCGGGGTCTTTCCATGGATTGCGAAACTGGGCATCGGGGCGATCAAGCGTCGGCGTGTTTATGCCCGTTGGGAACGACCTGCAAAATTCGATCGCAACCTGATTGTAATAGGGGCCGGGGCCGCCGGGTTGGTTTCGTCCTACATCGCCGCCGCGGTCAAAGCCAAGGTCACGCTGATTGAAACCCACAAGATGGGCGGCGATTGCCTGAACTACGGCTGCGTTCCGTCCAAAGCACTGATCGCCAGCGCAAAACTGGCCCAGAAAATGCGCCACGCTGATCATTACGGACTCAATACCTCTACACCTGAATTCTCATTCAAGAAGATCTTTGAGCGTATCCATGCGGTTATTGCGAAGATCGAACCGCATGACAGTGTCGAGCGTTATGAAGGGCTCGGGGTTGAGGTATTGCGTGGTTATGCGCGGCTG
>Ga0224496_10002383_pt1 | contig 11197 bp, 11 predicted proteins | sample SF_Jul11_sed_USG_2_FD_168127 | JGI IMG/M metagenome (GOLD analysis project Ga0224496, IMG submission 168127) | Sediment microbial communities from San Francisco Bay, California, United States - SF_Jul11_sed_USGS_8_1 | ecosystem: Environmental > Aquatic > Marine > Sediment | place: USA... | reverse complement strand
TGAGAAAATTCATCGCATAATAGGCGATGTATATAAGGTGGAATTTTTCGATACAGGCCTTGATTTCATGGTGGATGGTATTCGGGCGCATCCCTTTTCCACGTCCCATGATTCGGCCGACCCGTGTGCTTTTGTGTTCGGGGTAGACGATAGAAAGGTGGGGTTTTTGACCGATACGGGGCATGCCACGACTTTGGCGCGGCAGAGGCTTGCCAGGATGGATTACCTGGTGGTGGAGTCGAACCACGATGTATCGATGCTGATGGCGGGGCCATACCCCTGGAGCCTGAAGCAACGGGTCGCCTCCCGACAGGGGCATCTTTCCAATGCCTCCTGCGCCCTGCTGCTCCAGGAACTGCGCCATTCCGGCCTGCAAGGAGTCACCCTGGCCCACCTTTCGGAGACAAACAATAATCCGGACCTGGCCCGGCTGGAAGCCGGCTCGGCGCTGGGGGGGCAAACGCCGTACAAAGTCGCCTCCCAGCGTGATCCGCTGACAATGACGATAATCGAATAAGGAGCGACAATTGATTCCGAGATACACTAGACCCGAGATGGAACGCATATGGAACCTGGAGAACCGGTACACCTCCTGGTTGAATGTGGAAATGGCAATATGCGAGGCTTGGGCCGAGGAGGGTGTTATTCCACAGGAAGCGTTGCGCACAATCCGATGGAAGGCATCCTTTGATATTGAAAGGGTGGCCCAGCTGGAGGGAGACCTGCGGCACGACATGCTGGCCTTCTTAAGCAATGTCGCGGAAAATGTGGGGGACGAAGCCCGCTACATCCACCGCGGGGTCACCTCTTCGGACGTGGTGGATACGGCCCAGAGCATGCTGATGGTAGAGGCGATGAAAGTGATCCTGGCCAATACCGACATCTTGCTGGCGACGCTGAAAAACAAGGCTCTGGAATATAAAGACACTGTTTGTATCGGCCGCACCCATGGTGTCCACGCCGAGCCCACCACTTTCGGCCTCAAAGTCGCCGTGTGGTACTCGGAGATGAAAAGGAACAAGGAACGGCTGGAACGGGCCATGGAGACGGTCCGCGTGGGAATGGTCTCCGGCGCCGTTGGCACATTCGCCACCATCCCACCTAGCGTGGAGAAATATGTCTGCGAAAAGCTGGGGCTAAAGACTCCGGAAATTTCCACCCAGGTGCTTCAGCGGGATCGCCACGCGGAATACATGAGCGCCCTGGCGGTGACCGCCGGGACTCTGGAAAAGATCGCCGTGGAAGTGCGCCACCTGCAAAGGACCGAAGTGCTGGAGGTGGAGGAGCCATTCACCGAAGGTCAAAAAGGTTCCTCCGCCATGCCTCACAAGCGAAATCCTGTCACGGCGGAGAATATCACCGGCCTGGCCCGGGTGGTGAAGGCCAACGCCCAGGTGGCCTACGAAAATCAGGCCCTGTGGCACGAGCGGGACATCTCTCATTCCTCTGCGGAGCGGATAATCATCCCGGATTCCACATCCCTAGTGGACACGATGCTCCACAAAACGAACTATATCTTGGGTGGATTGCTGGTTTATCCGGACAGGATGCTGGAAAACATGGAAAGAACCAACGGGCTGATCTTCTCCCAGCGGATGCTGCTGGAGCTGACCCAGACCGGGCTGAGCCGCGAGGAGTCCTACCTGATAGTGCAGCGGGCCGCCATGAGATGCTGGAAGGAGCGCGCCCAGTTCATGGATCTTCTGCTGGCGGAGCCGAAGGTGCGGGGGGCCATGAGCAAAGAGCTGATTGAAGAATGCTTCGATATCAATTACTATCTTAAGAGCGTGGATCTGATATTCAATAACGTGTTTGGCGAGTAGGCTATGGAAACACCGGGGAACAGGATGGGCGATCAGCTGCATGAGGGGAAAGCGAAGGTTCTCTTTGCCACGGACGATCCCGGCCTGCTGATCCAGTATTTCAAGGACGATGCCACCGCCTTTAACGGCAAGATGAAGGGAACCATCAAGGACAAAGGTGTGTGCAACAACTCCATCTCCTCCAACATTTTCCTGATGCTGCAGGCCCGAGGGGTGAAAACCCACTTTGTCCGGAAGCTCTCCGAGCGGGAGATGGTGGTTACAAAGGTGCAGATCATCCCCGTGGAAGTGGTGATTCGCAACATCGTGGCCGGCTCGCTGGCCAAAAGGATGGGCGCCCCCACCGGCCAAAAACTCCCCGAGCCGATCATTGAGCTCTATTACAAGGACGACGATCTGGGTGACCCGATGATCAACCGCGGTCATGTCCGGGCCTTTTCCCTGGCCAGCGACGCGGAAATGGATTTTATCGAAAAGGAAGCGCTTCGTATCAATGAACTCCTGGTGGAGTTTTTTAGTGATATCGGCCTTACGTTGGTGGATTACAAACTGGAATTCGGACGCGGCCCGGAGGGGATATTGCTGGCCGATGAAATCAGCCCCGACGGATGCCGACTATGGGACACAAACAGCGGCGAGATCCTGGACAAGGACAGGTTCCGTCAGGACTTGGGCAACCTTACCGAGACATACCAGGAGGTCAGCCGCAGAGTATCATCCACGGTGAAACAGACATGAAAGCCTTAGTGATCATCAGATTGAAAGACGGGATTTTGGACCCCCAGGGTGAGGCGGTGCGCCAGGCGGTGCGGGCTTTGGACAAGGCCAAGGTCTCCAACGTGCGGATCGGCAAGATCATCGAGATCGAGATCGATGGCGCCGACAAAACCACGGCGGAAACCTCCGTGAGGGCCATGTGCGACAAGCTGCTGGCCAACCCGGTGACTGAAGAATACCAGATAGTGGACATATCCTGAAAGATACAAAATGAAACTTGCCGTCATTAGGTTTCCGGGATCCAATTGCGATCATGATCTGCTCCATGCCCTCAAGTTCCGCTTGGGGTATGACGTGGAATATGTATGGTGGGGCAAAAAAACACTCGACGGATACGATATGGCCTTTCTTTCCGGCGGATTTTCTTTTGGCGATTACCTGCGGGCTGGCGCCATCGCCACACTCACCCCGGTGGTGGCCGCGGTCAGCGAGTTTGCCGCCAAAGGAAAACCGGTGCTCGGCATCTGCAACGGATTCCAGATTCTCACCGAGGCCAGGCTGTTGCCCGGTGCGCTCCTGCACAACTCCTCGATGAAATTTATCTGCGACGATGTGAACGTGAAGGTGGAGACCGCCAACAGCCCCTTCACCGCCAAGCTTCCCAAGGGTGAAGTGCTCTCCATGCCGATCGCCCACATGGAAGGGCGATATGTGGCCAACGATGACACCATAAAAAAGCTGGAGGAGGAGGACCGAATACTGTTGCGCTATTGCAACGGCGATGGAGTGGTGGATGACGGAGCTAACCCAAACGGATCAATAAACGGTATCGCCGGGATTCTTTCCGAAAAACGAAACGTGGCAGGGCTGATGCCCCATCCGGAGCGAGCCTGCGAAAAGCTTTTGGGCGGTGAGGACGGGATAAAGTTTTTCCAGTCCATAGTAAGCCAGTTACAGGCCTGACCGATTCGTCACCGGCCTCCCGCTATCCTGTGCTATAATCACCCAATTTGACGTAACACCTTGTTTGTTTGACTGAGATGAACCCTATTTTACGGTTTGACCTTATTTATGGCCGTTGCGCACGGTGCGAGGGTCCCGTCTATTTCACCAGGGTCATAGACTGGGATGGCAACCGCGTGAACACGCTGCATTGCTGGAATGGCCATTATGAAATGGTAGACATTGAGCACCTGCTGCCTGAAAACTCCGGCTCCCTCACTTCCGAACAGATAAAAGAAATCCTTCCGTTTTTGGACTTCGTCCGGCTGGACCCGGAAGAAGAGGCCCGATAAGGCTCTCCAGCGCCAATGGACGCGGCGCCCAGGCCTGAAGATGAAATCAAACGGCTGCGCGACGAGTTGCGCCGCCATGAACGTCTATATTACGTAGACAACACTCCCCAAATCTCCGACGCGGAATTCGACTCTCTGCTGCGCCGCCTTGTGGCTCTGGAGGAGGAATATCCCCTTCTGGCCACCAACGATTCTCCCACCCGCCGCGTGGGAGGCCAGCCGGCGGAGCAGCTCACCCCCATACCGCACAACCCGGCATTGCCCATGCTCTCGCTGGATAACGCCTACAGTATGGATGAATTGAAAAAGTTCCACGAGCGGGTGATAAAAAACCTGGGGCATGAGGATTTCCAGTATACAGTAGAGCCGAAAATCGATGGGTTGAGCGTGTCGCTGGTATATGAAAAAGGCGCGTTGACCCTGGGGGCCACCCGGGGCGATGGCGCCACCGGCGAGGATGTCACCGCCAATATCAGGACCATTCGCTCCATCCCTCTGCGCGTGGAGGGGGAGACAATCCCTCATCGGTTCGAGGTCCGGGGCGAGGTGTATATCACCCGCGAAGCCTTCGAGCGGATCAACGAGAAACGGGAGGAGGAGGAACAACCCCCATTCGCCAATCCGCGCAACTGCGCCGCAGGATCGCTTCGCCTTCTCGACTCGCGCATCACCGCCTCCCGCCCGCTGGAAATCTTTCTATACGCCCTCTACATTACGGATGAACATGGCCGCCCGGTGGAGCATCCCGCCACCGCCACCCAGAGCGGCGCCGTGGAATTCATGGCCGCCATGGGATTCAGGACCCCGGATATCTACTTGTGCGGAAACCTGGATCAGGTGAGGGAAGTGATCGCCGGTTTCGAGTCGCGCCGCGAATCGCTGGATTACGAGATCGATGGCGTGGTGGTGAAAATCGAATCGGCGCGGCTGCAGGCGGAACTTGGGGCCACCTCCAAGTTCCCCCGATGGGCCATCGCCTATAAATACGCGGCTATTCGGGCGGAGACGGAACTTTTGGATATACAGGTGCAGGTGGGCCGCACCGGCGCCCTCACCCCGGTGGCTATCCTGGCGCCGGTATCGCTGTCCGGCTCCACCATCGCCCGCGCCACCTTGCACAACATGGATGAGATCGAAAGAAAAGGAATCCTGATCGGCGACACTGTGGTGATCGAAAAGGGGGGCGAGGTGATCCCGAAAGTAGTGAAGGCGGTTGACGAGAAGAGGACCGGCGATGAGCGCAAGTTCCAGATGCCAGACGCATGCCCTGTGTGCGGCGCCGTGGCGAGCCGACTGGAGGGGGAGGCGGTCACCCGCTGCACCGGTGCGGCCTGCCCCGCCCAAATCAGGGAGCGGCTACTCCATTTCACCACCCGCGGCGCCATGGATATAGACCACGCCGGCCCGGCGATTATAGAGCAACTGGTGGAAGGGGGACTGGTCAAGGACCCGGCGGATCTCTACTCCCTGACGATGGAGCAAGCGCAAGGGCTGGAAAGGATGGCGGAGAAGTCGGCGACCAATCTGGTGAAAGCTATCGGCGTATCGAAGGAGCGACCGCTGGAGAGACTGGTATTCGCGCTGGGGATAAGGCACGTGGGCGCGCGGGCTGGGGCTGTGCTGGCGCGCCACTTCGGGGGCATGGACGACCTGATGGCGGCCAGGAAAGAGGAGATGGAACAGATCCACGAGATCGGTGAAAAGACCGCCGCCAGCGTGGAACTCTTCTTCAGCCAGGAGGCAAACCGCCGGGTGATCGACAAGCTGAAAGCCGCTGGTGTGAACATGGCTGCGGCCCAACCCTCCGCACGGGAGAAGAGGCTGCTGGGGAAGCAGTTCGTCCTGACGGGAACCCTGGCCGGGATGGCCCGCAACGAAGCGAAAGCGAAGATAGAGAGCCTCGGGGGAAGGGTGACAAGTTCCGTGACGAAAAAGACCGACTATGTGGTGGCGGGCGCGGAGCCGGGAAGCAAGGTAGCCAAGGCGGGGGATCTTGGGATAACGATACTGGGCGAGATGGAGTTTATGAAAATGATGGATAGCTGACCGTAAAGGGCACGTAAGAACATCAAGCGGAACATCAGGAGGAGGCCGAAATGGGCAAATCAAGATTATATCCCAGGTACTCCCACACACAAACCGGGTGGGTGATAATAGGCGCTCTTTTAGCGGGCGCCTGTGTTGTCGGGGCAAGCACGTATGATTCCACCCTGTTCCCCCCCTGGCCCATATTCGCCATCCTGGGTGTCATCTTCATATTCTTCTCAACCCTGACGGTTACGGTGGATGACCTCCGGGTACAGGCGGCTTTTGGCATGGGGCTGAAGATGCCCGCCATAGAGCTGGCGAACGTGGCCACGGCCGAGCATGTGGAAAACAGCTTTTTCAACGGATGGGGCATCAGGTTTTTGCCCGGCGGCATTCTGTATAATGTATCCGGTTACCAGGCTGTGCAGTTGACCACCAGGGAGGGCTACGTATACCGGCTGGGCACGGACGATCCAGAGGGGCTATTGCGCGCCATCCAGATGCGTCTGGAGGGAATGCGGGCGTAGCTATCGGGTAAGCCCGCCCGGGCAGATGTCGATTTTGTAGTTGAGAGATATCTCGTCGTCGTGCATACGCCGAAATCCCCAATTGCTCGCTGACCTTTCCATGAGGCATATTTCCACATCGTTGTGTTCAACCCCCAGCGCAAAACACCTGCTCTGCAATTGGCGGGGCGGAAAGTCAACATCCGTGGCTGACTCGTGACGTCCAGGCTTACATCACGTCCTGAAATATCTTTTTCAACTCGTCGCGGTTAAGCCCCCCCAGGTTTGCTTCGGTCCTGTAGGTGAGCACGCTGTTTACCATATCCTCCACCCTGGGATTATCCACGCCATACTCCTTCATCGACACGCCGATGGAGAGCCGGTGGCGATAGAACTGGACCACGGTATCATAGGCGAGCGGGCCCAATTGTTCCGTCGTCACACCCTGGGTGGAGACATCCCACACCCGCTCCAGGAACAGGCGAAATCTTTTCTCCTTCCGCGCCGCCACATGTCGCATCCAGGAGGGGAATATCACAGCCAGCCCGGCGCCATGGGCCAGGCCGTGCTTTGCGGAAAGCTCGTGCTCCAGCATATGGCAGGTCCAATCCCCGACGGCGCCCGCGCCGATCAATCCGTTCAGCGCCAGGGTGGAGGCCCACATCAGGCTGGCCCTGGCGTTATAATCGTCGGTCCGGGCCAGAGCCAGAGGAGCGTTTTCAATTACGCTCCGCATCAGGGTGATGGCCATGCCGTCCTGGATATCGGTCCCCTGCAAGTCGTGGAAAAACTGCTCATAAACGTGGGAGAGGATGTCCACTGCGCCATAGGCGGTCTGCTCCGGCGGAAGAGTGAATGTCAGCTCCGGGTCCAGGATGGAGAAGGCTGGATATGCGTCCGGGTGGTACCATGCCAGCTTCTGTTCAGTGGCAGGATTGCTGATGACAGAATTCCCATTGGCCTCGGAGCCGGTGGCGGCAAGGGTGAGGACGCAACCTATGGGTAGGACGTTGGGAGGCTTGATTTTTTTCTCGAACAACTCCCAGGGATCGCCATCGTGCCAGGCGGCCGCGGCGATGGCCTTGGCGCAGTCTATGACGCTGCCCCCACCCACCGCCAGCACTCCGGTGAGTCCTTTTTCCCTGACAGTGAGGGCTCCCTCCCTGACCGATTGGATGGAGGGGTTGGGCGCCACTCCCCATAGTTCCTCGGCAACTACTCCATGATGCGCAAGATTGTTGGTTATCAACGCGCTCAGACCGTTTTTTTTGGCGCTCTGACGGCCCAGGACCAGCAAAACCTTTTCCCCCAGATGGGCGGATGTCAACTCTCCCACATCCCTCGTCTTGCCCCGGCCAAAGACTAATCTGGCCGGATTGTGAAATATAAAGTCTTTCATGGGCATATGTCGGTAGCGCTAGAACGCCCTGGCGGTGGGTTTTTTCAGGTCCTGCAGCAGTTTGGCGGCGTGGGTCTTTAGCGTTTCGATGGTTTTGGTATAGGATATGGCGGAAGCCGTGAGAGTGAGGATAGGGGAGCCTGCGCGGATGATGGCGCCGTTTTCCGGGATATCCCTGGCGCCTATGGCGGCCCATTCCTCCGCCCCGAAAAAGGTCAGGTCGCTTTCTGCAAAGACTCGCGCTTGGCCCGTGTACCTGCGCGTCGGGGCAAAGTCTATCATCTTGTCGGAAGTTTCGTGAGCAAAGCTGTCTAGATGGAGGCCCAACAGGTCGCTAAAAGAACATATGCCCAACAGTCCCATACCTGCGGTGGGCCTGGGATTCACCTCAATCAGGGTGACTTCGCCATTGTATATAAAATCGAAGCCCCATAGGCCCTTCATGTCGAACTCCAGGGTGATCGCCTCGGCTATCTCCGTCAACTGGTCGATAATATCGTCGGAGAAAGGATGGGGATATACATTTCCCACAAACCGAAAGTCCGAGGCGCCGAAATCCGGGTCTCCCACAATCTGGGTTGTCACTCCCAGGATCGCAGCGTCGGAACCGTTGGAAACCACCGACACGGAAGATGGCAACCCTTCAACATATTTCTGAAACAGGTAGGGGCCATCCGGCTCCGGTCCCTTCTCCGTATAAAAGCTGATCCCGCCCCCGCCAAGGCTGTTTAGCGGCTTGATCAGCCATTGGGCAGACTCTGGCGGGCTGGATTTTTCCATCAGGATTTCCGGGAAATGAAAGCCCCACGTGGCAGCGGCGCGCATCAGTGAATCAGGATTGCGGGCGCTACGAGCGGATTTAAGGTCGCACCCCAGCACCCTTCCCAGACGCTGAAGGCTGCGCAGAGCCACGATGTCGTTTTCAAATCCGGGGCCGTATATTACACCCTGGTTCTCTATTCCATCGGCCAGCCGTACCAGGGAGAGCATGCTCATCACACCATCGCCGTCACGGAGGATGGACCGGTTTGGCGCCAGCTTTAGAGTGTCCCAGTCCCCGTAGTAATCCACCGTGACGATGTTGTGACCATGTTTGATGGCGTTCTCCGCCAGAAAGCGGATGTTGGAGCCGATCAGCAGGTACGGCTTGTCCGCCGGCCTGTCGGCTGATTCGCCACGCGGCTCCTGGACCGCACTCGATGGGAGGTGATCACTCATGTTCCGCCCTATTTTGACACACTACAATTTTATAAGCGCCAATACCGATTCTACTCCCCCGCGGCATGGTTTTGCAATCACGAGGCGCACGAGGTATTGTATTAAATCTTGTGTCAGGACAAAAAAGGGGGTACTCCCTTGGTTATTTAGTTGCGATTTACTAACCAAATAGAAAGGAGCACCCTATGCCGCGCCGGGCGACGATTACATGTCTGCCAGAAGCTTTTTGGATGGTCAAGTAAAAGGGCCTGTTTAACGAACATCAATGGGACTCCGATTACTGGGCCGCCACCTGGCTGTCGGAAGCGGCGACGATAATGGAAAAGACACCAGCTGCGCTGACCCTGCGATACCTGCAGACCATGCGGGAAATGAGCAACGAGAAATCAAACACCATCATCGTTCCGCTGCCTATGAATTTCATAGAGCCACTCATGAAATCCATAGACATGAAGCGCGAGCAAAAGTAGACGTTACCGGGTGCTGCCCGGCGAGGGTCCGGACGCGGACCGCGTAAGTCCGGATGCGGACCGCGGTGAGTCTGGACGCCGGGCGTGGCAGAGGCGCGGCGCGCCTGTGGAGGGGTGAACAGCCGTTTGATGTCAGGTCGGGGTTCCCGATCTGACGAAATATATCATTTGCCAGATGCGGTCGATTTCGCCGCGCTCTATCACCTGCACAGGCGTTGATCCGTCGAAAGCGTTGTTCGGCTCGGAAAGCCAGGCGCCAATAAAATCAGGATCAATTGTTTTTCTCAGCTCTATCGTCAGCCGCTCCATCTCCCTGAGTTTCCTGAGGACAGGTTCGGTGGGCGCTGTTTTGTCCGTCTCGATGTCCGCGAGCAGCCGCTCTGAAACCGACAGCAACCGGCTGAATATTTTTCGGGTAACCTGAATCTGACCGCGCAGCTTGATGAAACGGTTTCTCTCCTTGGCTCTTGGCGCCGTGTCAGTCTGTTTAATCGCCGATGGGGGCATGACGTTACTCCTTCTCTTATTCTGGCTCTATCATAGCATATATTCATGCATATGTGCACGTATATTTGCCTCTGCCTCCTTGTTTTTAGGGTTTCCTTGGTATACGCATGATTTTATTTTTGTTTACATAACTGATATTGCTGCCTTTAAGCAACTTTTCCGGAAAGAAAACCAGACATTTCCCGCGGCGATCTGCTGCAGAGGGAACCAATATTCCTTCGAATCCGGCGACAAACGCAGCCCTTCCGACCGCCTGGGTTGCCGCCTCTCGGCCTTTATCCTGCTCACTGCGCCAGTCACAATCAAGTATTATATTCTTGGCGATCCGTATGCGATCCCTGGTTTCTCTTGATGTAAGGTCCAAAATCTTTTGCAAGGATACATCCAACGCGGCCAGCACCAGGGGAAACACAGTGTGTCCAGGAAAATTATAATAGACGGCATGGGCTTTTGCCTCCTCCAGGGCCGTGTGATCCGACAGGCTGCCATACACAGCTTTAAAAGAGCCAACAGCGTTATATCGGCCTCCATTTTTGAAGCTCCCCTCGCCCGACATGAAATCAGCTTTATTCGCGTATTCCATAGCGGACGATCTATATAGAAAACCTTTCCATTGCTTTTCTATACCCTGGCTTGCCTTGAGCTTGCGCAATATGCGCTGATATTCAGTATGATCCAACAAAGCTTACCTCCTGGTGATATATATAACACGTACTAATAATATCCGTTATATCATATGCAGGGTAATTATTATCAGACACGCAGTTACGCTGTTAAGCAATATCCCCAAGAAACTACCCGCTCCATCCTCCCTCCCTTCAACTGCAGAACTTTTCTCCTCCCCGCTTCTGATATAATCCCCTATTCCAATAAACCAAACAGGAGTCCTGATGAGCGATCTGGCCAAAGGCTATGAACCGGCCGAAGTAGAGAAAAAGTGGCGCGAACACTGGGTCCAGTCCGGCGCATTCCACGCCATGGACAAGTCACCATTGCCGTCATTCTCGATTGTCATCCCCCCACCCAACGTCACGGGCTCGCTGCACATAGGCCACGCTCTGAACCACACGTTGCAGGACATCCTGGTCCGCTACAAACGAATGGACGGCCACAACGCCCTCTGGATGCCGGGGATGGACCATGCCGGCATCGCCACCCAGAACGTGGTGGAGCGCAAACTCGCCACAGAAAATATCGACCGCAGATCCCTGGGCCGCGAGAAATTTGTCGAGAA
>Ga0224496_10002382_pt1 | contig 11197 bp, 10 predicted proteins | sample SF_Jul11_sed_USG_2_FD_168127 | JGI IMG/M metagenome (GOLD analysis project Ga0224496, IMG submission 168127) | Sediment microbial communities from San Francisco Bay, California, United States - SF_Jul11_sed_USGS_8_1 | ecosystem: Environmental > Aquatic > Marine > Sediment | place: USA... | reverse complement strand
ATCATGGCGTGAGAGAAAAATAGCAGAAGGATTGCTGACGGCTTTTAAGCCCTGTTCGGTCATGGCGAACAGGCCGAGTTCATTGACAGCACCAAAACGGTTTTTGACTGCGCGTATCATGCGATAACGTTCGCCGGGGTCACCTTCAAAATACAGTACCGTATCGACCATGTGTTCCAGTACCCTTGGTCCGGCCAGCGTACCTTCTTTGGTTACATGCCCAACCAGAAATAAAGCGGTATTGGTCTGTTTGGCAAAGCGTACCAGCTGCGCGGCGCTTTCACGTACCTGTGCAACGGCGCCGGGAGCAGACTGTAATGCTTCGGTGTAAACCGTTTGTATAGAGTCCACCACCATCAACTGCGGCTTTTCCTGTTGCGCCAGTTTGATAATTCTCTCGACGCAGGTTTCCGTTAATAAACTGAAGGGGTCATTGCCCATGCCAAGTCGTCGCGCACGCAGGGTGACCTGTTGCAGGGATTCTTCACCAGTGACATACAGCGCTTTTAATTTTTGTCCGAGACTGGCCAGTGTTTGGGTGAGTAACGTGGATTTACCAATGCCGGGATCGCCACCAATTAAAACCACGGAACCATAGACCAGACCACCGCCGAGTACGCGATCCAGTTCGCCGATGCCGGTGGCAGTGCGGGGCTCTTCATTGAGACTGATGTCAGCCATGGTCTGTACTGTTGATTTGCCCGCAAAACCGGTGAAGCGAGGATTGGGTTTTTCACTTTCGATAATGCTTTCAGTTAAGGTATTCCATGCTTCGCAGTCACCACATTGACCTGACCATTTTGGATGTAATGAACCACAGGCTGTGCATTGATACTGCATTTTAGTTTTAGCCATCAACCACCGTCCATGTCTTTGTCGGGTTGTGTTGTGGTCGTGCTATCCGGGGATGAAATTGGTGGTTTAATTTTTGTAATTTGTACCGCATTGTTCTGGGTTTTAATAATTTCAATCGGGTGTTCAGCAATCATTAAGCTGGTTCCCGGTTCGGGAATAATTTCCATGTATTCCAGTATTAAACCGTTAAGCGTTTTGGGGCCATCTACAGGTAAATTCCATCCCAGAGTACGATTGATTTCTCTGATGTGCGTATTGCCGCTGATCAGAAAACTATTGTCATCCTGTGATTGAATGTTCTGATTGGTCATATGAGATGCAGTAGTAAATTCACCTACCACTTCTTCAAGAATGTCTTCCAGTGTGACCAGTCCCTGTATATCGCCATATTCATCAACGGCTAAAGCGGTGCGGCGTTTATTGTGCTGAAAATTTTCCAGCTGTTGATACAATGATGTGCCTTCAGGTATGAAATAGGCTTCGCGAATTTCTTTTTCAAGATTAACCCGGTTAAGTTCGTTATGGGTTAACAGATTGATTACACGGCGCATATGAATGATGCCAACTATGTTGTTGATGTCGCCACGGTAAAAAGGTATGCGTGTGCGGTGACAGGTGGTGAGCTGTTTTAAAATTTCATCCCAGTCATCTTCAAGATCAATGGCAGTGATTTCATTGCGCGGTACCATGATGTCATCAACTGTGGCATCTTCCAGATTAAGTATACCCATCAGCATGTCCTGATGTTTTTGTGGGATCAGTTTGCTGGTTTCTCTCACCACGGCGCGTAATTCTTCAACGCTCACACCCTCGTGTTTTATATGTCCCGGCTTTACACCGATGAGTCTTAATACACCGTTGGCCATGATGTTAACCAGAAAAACCAGTGGATATAAAATTTTCAGTAAAGGGGTATAAATATAGGCGGCGGGAAATGCGATGCGTTCAGGGTGTAATGCGGCCAGTGTCTTGGGGGCTACTTCGGCAAAAATTAATACGATAAATGTCAGCAGGCCGGTTGCGATAGCAATGCCGGTTTCACCCAGCAGACGAAGTGCAATAATCGTGGCCAGTGCAGAGGCCAGAATGTTGACGAAATTATTACCCAGTAAAATGATGCCGAGTAATCGGTCGGGTCTCTGTAATAAGGTTTGAGCCAGTTTGGCACCACGGTGACCTTTCTCGGCCAGATGTTTCAGGCGATAACGATTCAGCGACATGAGTCCTGTTTCGGAGCTGGAAAAGAAAGCAGACAATAATATTAAAATGGCGAGCAGGCTGAATAAAACCGCCGTTGATATGTCGTTCAAGAGAAATTATCCCTGTGATTTTAGAAAATAAATTCTAAGCAATTTGGTATCAGGATGAAATTAAAAATTCCAGTACGAATTTGCTACCAAAATAAGCCAGCATTAGACTGGCAAAGCCGGTTAAGGTCCAGCGAATAGCGGTGCGTCCTCGCCAGCCGAGGATCAATCGTCCTGTCAGCAGGGTACCAAAAACACACCAGGCAATAATGGATAGCACGGTTTTATGTACCAGATGCTGGGCAAAAATATCGTCCAGAAAAGCAAATCCGCTGATCAGGGCAATGCTCAGGCCTATGAATCCGGCAATAATAGAATCAAATAATAGTTTTTCCATGGTCTGTAAAGGCGGCAGATGATGCAGTAAACCACCCGGGTGATGTTTATGTAGCTGGCGATTTTGCATGGCCAGTATTAATGACATCAGAGCGGCCATGCCCAGCAGGCTGTAGGCGACGATGGATACCATGACATGAATCTGTATTCCCGTCGGTGTATCAGAAGGCAGAAAATAGTAATTGGGTAAGGTGAGCTCCAGAATTAAGGCAATGGCCGTTAATGGCAATACCATAACTGCCAGGACTTCTGTCTGTCGTTGAACGGACATGAGTAAAATAATCAATGTGATAATGGCACCAATAACGGAGGCTGCATTAAACACGCCCAGTTGAAGTCCCTGTTCTGAAATCAGGCTGATATAGAGGGCGATCCAGTGAAATATCTGGGCAGCAAAGCCAGGTGCCAGTAGCAGTAAAATAGGCGTTTGTGTGGCAAAAGGTTTTTCCTGAAGTCTAAATATCAGTCCGAGTGTACAGACAAGGTAAAGTGTAATTGCGATAAATCCGGGTAATGAGCTCATTTTAAACAGGCTTTATTATTCATTAATTTCAATTCTAACAGGTTAAATAAAAACGGCATCAATCACCATGCCTGATTTTATGTTTTTTTCTACACATAACTGTTAATTGGTTAATGCTGGTTTATGTTATGAATTGACTATACTGTGTGAGAATAATCACGAAATGTAGACAAATTAGCTGAATTTTCAGTATGTTGCTATTTTTTTAAGCGTAAACTTGAAGTTTCTGCTAAGCATAAATGAACGCAACCTGTTTTCAGGGGAAAACATGCAAGTACGTATTCTGGGATGTAGCGGTGGTATAGGTCAGAATGTCCGAACCTCATCTTATCTCATTGATGATGATATCCTGCTGGATGCGGGAACCGGTGTCGGTGATTTGCCGCTGCACGAAATGCTTAAAATCAGGCATATCTTTATTACCCATAGCCATATGGACCATGTGGCAACCATCCCGTTATTGGTCGATACCCTGTTCTCGGATATAAAACAGCCAGTTATAGTGCATGCATTAAAAGAGACCATAGCGGCCTTAAAGACGCATATTTTTAACTGGATTGTCTGGCCTGATTTTACCGAGTTACCGAACAAGGAAGCCCCGGTATTAAAGTTTGAAGAAATGAAAACAGGTGATGTGTTTGAGCTTGATGGCCGTTCAGTGGAAATGATTGAAGTGAACCATATTGTGCCTGCGGTAGCCTATGCGGTTAAAACCGATCGAGCAGTGTTTGCCTACAGTGGTGATACCACTACCAATGATACCCTGTGGCAGGTTTTAAATCGTTTTCCACGACTGGATTTCATGGTGGTCGAATCGGGATTTGCTAATCATGATATTGAGCTGGCTCATCTGGCTCGTCATTATTGTCCCAGTCTGCTGGCTGAGGACCTTACCAAGCTCAGGCATAAACCTAAACTTGGCATTAGCCATTTGAAGCCCGGTGAAGAAAAACTCATTATGGATGAGTGTCGTGCTGCCTTTGGGCATGACTGGGATTTGCAGCAATTATCAAGTGGTGACGTTTTTCAGTTATAATTCTTTTCTTTTTTATTTCTCAGCAAGAAAAATATGTTTGATAGCTTAAGTGATCGTCTGGCCAAGACGATTAAAAATTTACGTGGTCAGGGGCGTCTGACCGAAGACAATATCAAGGATACCTTACGTGATGTACGTATGGCCTTGCTGGAAGCCGATGTGGCTTTACCGGTGGTACGTGATTTTGTCGATCGGGTTAAACAACGGGCCGTGGGTCAGGAAGTACTTACCAGTCTTTCACCCGGGCAGGCATTTATCAAGATTGTTAATGATGAACTGGTCAGCACCATGGGGGAAGCCAACGAGGCGCTGAATCTCAATGCCCAGCCCCCAGCGGTGGTACTGATGGCCGGTTTGCAGGGTGCGGGTAAAACCACCACGGTGGCCAAGCTGGCCAGATTGTTAAAAGAACGGCATAACAAAAAAGTCATGGTGGTGAGTTGTGACGTTTATCGCCCGGCAGCGATCAAGCAGCTGGAAACACTGGCGACTCAGGTGGGTGTTAGCTTTTTCCCCAGTGCAAAAGATCAGGACCCGGTGGCAATTGCCAAAGCGGCCATAGACAGTGCCAGAAAACAGTTTCAGGATGTGTTGCTGGTCGATACCGCCGGCCGTCTGCACATTGATGCCGAAATGATGGGTGAAATTCAGCGTATTCACAGTGCAATTAATCCGGTAGAAACCCTGTTTGTGGTCGACAGTATGACCGGTCAGGATGCGGCGAATACCGCCAAAGTCTTTAATGATAGTCTGGAGCTAACCGGTATTGTTCTCACCAAGACCGACGGTGATGCCCGCGGTGGTGCTGCGTTGTCGATTCGCCAGATTACCGGCAAGCCGATCAAGTTTCTGGGTGCCGGTGAAAAAGTCGATGCCCTGGAACCGTTTCATCCTGATCGTCTGGCATCCCGTATTCTGGGTATGGGGGATGTGCTTAGTCTGATTGAAGAGACTGAGCAGAAAATGGATAAGGACAAGGCCGCCAAACTGGCCAAAAAGGTCCAGAAAGGCAAGGGATTTGACTTCAATGATTTAAAAGATCAGCTTGAACAGATGATGAATATGGGCGGTCTGGGTGGTTTGCTGGATAAGTTGCCGGGAATGGGGCAGTTACCGAGTAATGTCAAAGACAAAATGAATGACCGTGACGTCAAACGGATGATTGCAGTGATTCAGTCAATGACGGCCAAAGAACGTGCTTTCCCCGATATCATCAAGGGTTCACGTAAGCGCCGTATCGCGCTGGGTGCCGGGGTACAGGTGCAGGATGTGAATCGTTTGATCAAGCAGCAAACCCAGATGAGTAAAATGATGAAAAAACTTGCCGGTGGTGGCATGGCCAAGATGATGAAAATGATGAAAGGCAAAATGCCCACAGGTATGGGGTTTTAGTCGTTTCACCAGGTAACAGACGGTCCTGGTGAAGATGTATAGGGGACGAAATAATGACTGAGACTCAATTTTGAGTGTAATTGTTAAAAAATACCTTAACTGATCGTTGTTTTACTTGCTTCCCACCAGTGAAGTCGCTAAAATTCCGCGTTTCCTGGGGGCAGCTGTGCCTTCAATCAACAGAATTTGAGATAGAAACTAATGGTAACTATTCGTTTAACACGTGGCGGCGCTAAGAAAAAGCCTTTTTATCATGTTGTTGTAACTGATTCACGCATGCGTCGTGATGGTCGTTATATAGAGCGTATTGGCTTTTTTAACCCGGTTGCACAGGGTTCTGAAAAGCGTCTTGAACTGAGCCTGGATCGCATTGATCACTGGGTTGCTCAGGGTGCTGGTACCTCTGATCGTGTTAGCTCATTGATTAAAGAGGCTCGTAAGGCTAACGCCTGAGTCCCGTTCGGCGGCTGGTTTTAGGCTATGACAGCCATTAACGAAGACCAGTTGCTGGAGCTCGGAAAAATTTCCGGGATATTTGGAGTAAAAGGCTGGATCAAGGTGCATTCCTATACTGATCCGCGCGAAGGAATTGTGAAATATTCCCCCTGGTTTATTAAACAGAAGGGAAGCTGGCGTGAAATTGAGGTGGAAACCGGAAAGCGCCAGGGTAAAACAGTGATAGCCAAGATCAGGGATGTGAATGATTGTGATCAGGCCCAGTTATTAATCGGTGCTGAGATTGCGATTCACAACGACCAGTTAGATGAACCTGAAGAAGGCGAATATTACTGGCGAGACCTGCAAGGTCTTCGGGTTGTCAATACTGAAGGTGTTGATCTGGGCACGGTCAGTCAGATGATGGAGACCGGGGCCAATGATGTCATGGTGGTGAAATCGGATCGGCAACGGCTGATACCTTTTACCCAGGGACACGCAGTCATCAAGGTAGACCTGGAAGCGGGTGTGATCACCGTTGACTGGGATCCGGATTTTTAACCGGAATCGTTATGAGATTTAATGTAGTAACACTGTTTCCAGAACTGATAACGAGTGTTGCTAATGTGGGTGTACTGGGGCGAGCCGTTAAAAATGGGCTGCTTCAGTTAGAGTGCTGGAATCCGAGAGATTACACCCATGATAAACACCGCACCGTAGATGATAGACCCTATGGCGGTGGACCGGGCATGTTGATGAAGGTCGAGCCGCTACGTGATGCGATACAGGCGGCACGCAGATCAGCAGGTGAAAATGCCAGGGTGATATATTTAAGTCCTCAGGGGCAGCCATTGACACAACAGGCTGTTCAGGAAATGGCCAGGCAGCCAGCATTAATACTGATTGCCGGACGTTATGAAGGCATAGATGAACGTATCATCGAGAAGGAAGTCGATGAAGAATGGTCGATTGGTGACTATGTACTGAGCGGTGGTGAATTACCGGCTCTGGTCATTATCGATGCAGTTGCCAGGATGATCCCCGGGGTTTTGGGGGGTGAGGATTCAGCAGCTCAGGATTCGTTCATGGATGGATTACTGGATTGTCCACATTACACAAGACCGGAAGACATTGAAGGTCAGCGTGTTCCCGAGGTTTTACTCGGTGGCAATCACAAAGCCATAGAACAATGGCGTATGAAACAGAGTTTGGGTCGTACCTGGTTAAGAAGGCCTGAATTATTGAATGAGATGACGTTGAACAAAGAGCAGCGTCAGTTGTTGCAGGAATTCCAGACGGAATACCGGCAGCAAAATAAGAATTAATGTTTTGGAGTAAGACAATGAGTAACATCATCGCACAACTTGAAGCGGAACAGATGAACAAAGAAATTCCGGCTTTTCAATCCGGAGACACTGTCGTAGTTCAGGTACGTGTTAAAGAAGGTGATCGTGAGCGTTTACAGGCTTTTGAAGGTGTTGTAATTGCAAAACGTAATCGTGGTTTGAATTCAGCATTTACCGTTCGTAAGATTTCAAATGGTGAAGGTGTAGAGCGTGTTTTCCAGACTTACAGCCCCCTGATCAGTGAAATTGATGTAAAACGTCGCGGCAAAGTTCGTCGTGCCAAACTTTACTATCTGCGTGGTCGTACAGGTAAATCTGCGCGTATCAAAGAAAAGTTATAATTGCTTTTTGAAATGTATGTATAAAAAAGGGTGCTTCTGGCACCCTTTTTTGTTTTTGTAATCTTTATTAATATGCTCAATATGCATTTTCTATTTATTTTATTAGCCGGGTTTCCTTTGCTGGTGCTATCTGAAGCAGCCATAGAGCCTTCGCCTGTGGTTGATAATACAGCATCGATCATGACTGAGTTAAGCAGTGGTTCTGTGGAGAATCAAAAACAGCTCAATAAGATCGACCAGCTGGTGTCACATAATGCCCGTGGTCTGGCATTGCATTTTATACAGAGTTATCAGCCCGAGTTGTCGGCGGAACGTCTGCAGGACTGGTTGGTGTGGGAACGTAAACGCATCGATCTGTTACGGGAAATGGAAAACTGGCAACAGATTATTGATCGGTTTATCGAACAAAAATCAAACGGCTTGAATGTGTTATTTGCTGCCGAGGATAAAAATACATTTGTCACTCAGCAGGTTGAGGCCTATCTGCAATTGAATCAGCCTGAACAGGCATTGATGTTACTGCGTGATCAGGTCTGGACTGTGGTGAGTCAGACGGATCAGCTGGAAGAGTGGCGGCGTTTAATTATTCGTAGTTATCTGGGTATGCGACGTATTGATGATGCGCAACGGGCGATGCGCCGTTATCGTCTTGATTATGGTATGGATCATCTGGTCGATGATCAATGGGTACTGTTACAGGCACAGATATTGATTGATTCTGATCATCCGCTTCAGGCGATTAAATTACTGGAAAATAATAAGTCGATACAGGCTGAAGTGCTGTTGTTACTGGCCCGGTTGCAGGCTAATGTAATCACCAGTGAGCAGGCTGAAAAACAGGCGCGAAAACGTCTGAAAGCAGCAAAGAAAAATCTGAATGAACAGCATTTATACTGGTATGTTATTTTAAGAGCCGCGTTGCTACAGCAAAATTATTTAATTCAGGTGGAAGCGCTGGAAGCCATGCTGGAATTAAAGTCGGATCGTTATTTACGAAAAAATTTTAGTGGTATAGATGTTTATGTGTCAGCTGATAGTTTATGGCAGGCATATCGTCAGGCAGGGTTGCAGCTGGCCAATGAATTTAATTTATTACGCGGTGATGATGAAGCCTGGTATCTGAAGGCGTCTAATTTGTTTGCAACTGAACCGCGTCAGGCCAGGTGCCTGTTTGCAACCTTGTCGTTGAATGCATTACAGGATCATCATCGGCAGGCGGCATTTGAAAATCTTGCGACCTTGCTGGAAAAGAAAAAATCAGGCATTGACGTTATTCATGCCCTGTTTATGAAAAGCAAACAGATTACCAGTCTAGAAAATATTCCGGCAGTAACACGGTATGTGTTAGTGGACTATTCACTGGCCAATGCTGATCTTGCAACAGCGGCAAAATTAATGGCCGGTCTATCACAGCCACCGGAGGGTGAGGATGATTTTGGCTGGAATCTTAGGCGAGCACGGGTGCTGATTCTGGGAGGTCAGTATCAGGAAGGTACTGATATTCTGGTTAACATGCTTTCCAGTCGTAAAAAACTCCAGGAAATCCAGATTGATCAGTATTTGCAGGTAGTGTTTGATTTGCAGAATGTGCAGTCACATCAGCAGGCTCTGGTTGCTTTTGAAAAACTTGAACAGTATCCATTATCAAAAAAAGTATTAAGAGAGCTGGCCTTCTGGGAAGCTGAATCTTATCAGGCGCTCAATAATCAGCAGCAGGCCGCCTGGTTGTTTCTGAAATCGGCACAACCTGTGGAAGGTGACATAGACCCCTGGTATCACACGGCTATTTTTCGAGCCGCTGAAGCGATGGGCAAGGCGGGATTGATTAAAGATGCCCGTGAGCAGTATATTCATTTATTGCGCATTACCGGTGATGAGACACGTAAATCGGTGATCCGTCAGCGTCTACAGCAGCTTCGATTACAGCAAAGTAATCAGTTCACTCAGGTCAGTGAGCAGTGAGTGTTTTATTTGTCGCCATGCCTTTCACCAATCTGAAACTTCGGTTTGAAGATCAGAATCTGGTGGAAGTGGATTTTGATGTGGAGATGCCGGCCGATTCAGAACCTGATGATGCCTTGATGTGCCTGGCACGTGAACAGCTTAAGACCTATGCGGTGACAGCGAGTCATTCACTGGACTTGCCACTGGCACCCGGGGGCACCGAATATCAGCAACGGGTCTGGACTCTGTTGCGTCAAATCCCGGCGGGCAGTGTTAGAACCTATGGTGATATTGCTGCTGAGTTGCATTCATCGCCACGAGCAGTGGGCAATGCCTGTCGTGCCAATCCCATTCCATTGTTTATTCCCTGTCACCGGGTAGTGGCAAAAGCGGGTATGGGTGGTTTTGCCGGCAAAACGGCCGGTCCTGTCCTGAGTCTGAAAGAAACGCTTCTTCGTCATGAAGGGGTTGAAATTCCAATTATTAACCCCAAGTAAACAGGCGATTTAAATCGGGAGTTAAAAATGAGCGTAGAAGCCTATAAAGAGACCCTGGAATTCCAGGCGGAAGTTAAACAGCTTTTAAAATTAATGATTCATTCCTTGTATTCCAACAAGGAAATTTTCTTACGTGAACTGATTTCCAATGCATCAGATGCCTGTGACAAATTACGTTTTGAGGCGCTGGGGAAGGGGGATTTGTATGAATCTGACCCTGACTTAAAAATCCGCATTGATTATGACAAAGATAAAAAAACCATCACCATCACTGATAATGGTATTGGTATGTCACGTGATGAGCTGGTGGAAAATATCGGCACTATTGCGAGTTCGGGCACCAAACGTTTTATGGAGTCACTGTCCGGTGATCAGGCCAAAGATTCCCAGCTGATTGGTCAGTTTGGTGTTGGTTTCTATTCGACTTTTATTGTTGCCGATAAGGTAACCGTACTCACCCGTCGTGCCGGTCTTTCTGCGGATCAGGGCGTACGTTGGGAATCTGATGGTGAAGGCAGCTTTACGCTGGAAACCATTGAGCGAGCACAGCGCGGTACCGAAATTATTCTTCATGTACGTGATGATGAAGTCGAATTTGTTGATGGCTGGCGTCTGCGTAATATTGTTCATACCTATTCGGATCATATTTCTTTACCGATTATGATGAAGAAAGAGGCCATGGGTGAAGACGATAAGGACAAACAGCCTGAAGATGAAGCGGTTAATAAAGCCTCTGCATTATGGGCGCGACCTAAAGCCGAAATTGAAGAAGACGAGTACAAGGAATTTTATAAACACATTGCCCATGATTTTGAAGAGCCCATGAAATGGACTCATAATCGTGTTGAAGGCAATCAGTCTTATACCTCATTGTTGTATATTCCCAGGCATGCGCCATTCGATCTTTATGATCGTGATCGTAAACGCGGTATCAAGCTCTATGTGAAGCGTGTCTTCATTATGGATGAGACAGAGCATTTAATGCCTAACTATCTGCGTTTTGTACGCGGTATAGTGGACTCGGATGATTTGCCGTTGAATGTATCCCGTGAAATTCTGCAGCACAATCGAGTGATTGATAAAATTCGTGCGGCTTCGGTGAAAAAAGTGCTCGGCATGCTGGAATCGATGGCCAAAAATGAAACTGAGCAATACGCTGAATTCTGGAGCGCTTTTGGTCAGGTC
>Ga0224496_10002381_pt1 | contig 11198 bp, 11 predicted proteins | sample SF_Jul11_sed_USG_2_FD_168127 | JGI IMG/M metagenome (GOLD analysis project Ga0224496, IMG submission 168127) | Sediment microbial communities from San Francisco Bay, California, United States - SF_Jul11_sed_USGS_8_1 | ecosystem: Environmental > Aquatic > Marine > Sediment | place: USA... | reverse complement strand
TCGTTTTCTCATGGACAACAGCCAGGTCGTGATGGATCCGAACCGTTTGGCGAACTGTGGTCGGATTACAATGAGCGACAGGCGGATAATCGAGAAACAAAGATCCCTCAGACGTTCGTGGTCACGCACCCGGTTGCCAACGGTTCAGTGGGAGAGTCGGTGCCAGGTGGAGTGGTGCCTAGCCAGTCCATTTCCGCTTCGGTCAACCCGCCTCAAGCGTCCTTAAGCACTCACGTGCAACCGGGTCTCCATGCAGAGGAGATGGCTCAATCAGCCGGGAGTCCGGCGATGCGATCCGTGGTCGTGAATGTGCATCAACCGGACCTCGGACATGTGAATATTCGCGTTGCGATGACCAATGATCTTGTCCATACCCATTTCTCATCCGATAGACTCGAAGTCGGACAATTCTTCATCAACGGTCAGGATCGACTTCAGGCGGCGTTGCAAGCGAGCGGATTGGACATGGGGCAGTTCCGTGTCGACATCGATCGTCATAGCGGAGGGCGTTCCTTTCAACAGAGTTCGTCTCAGGAGCACGGACAGCCCTGGAATCAGGGTTCACATGGGATGGGACGGGAGTCCAATTCGGATCAGCAGGACCAAACGCGCGGCGCACTCCATGGCCTGTTGAACGTAATGGCCTAGGCGGCAAGGAGGATACTGGACATGCTTGATGTATCAGAACTCACGGCTGCAGGCGCGACACCCGCTCCTGAACGAACGGGGCCCCGCGCGTTAGGGCAAGATGATTTTCTGAAACTGCTCATCACGCAGCTAAAAAACCAGGATCCATTGAATCCTACCGACAACACCGAGTTCGTCTCGCAGCTCGCACAGTTCAGCCAGCTCGAGCAAAGCGCGAAGCAGGCTCAGCTGCTTCAGCAGAGCCTCGACGCCCAAACGGCGTCGCTGCAGTTCACGCTGCTCCCCATGATTGGTCGAACGGTCACGATCGGGCAGCCGCTGGTTCAACTCGGAGATGGGTCCGCGACCTTCGGCTATACGCTGGACAAGAATGCCACGAAAGTTCTTGTCAGCATTCAGGATCACCAAGGTCAGGTCGTACGGAGCCTGGAGTATCGGGATCAACTTGCAGGAGTCCATGCAGCCGAATGGGATGGTAAGGACCAGGATGGACGCGTAATGCCGAAAGGGCTCTACCGATATCTCATTTCAGCGCTGGATACCGAAGGGAAGGCTGTGCCGGTGGAAGGGCGTGCATCGCTCACTGTGTCCGGGGTTCGTATGGAAGAGGGACAAGCCAAGCTACTTGTTGGTGATCTGGCTATTGATCCATCTGCGATCGTCGAGTTGCGATAACCAAGAGGAGGACTGCACCGATGGGAATTCTGTCGTCGCTTTTTACGGGCGTCAGCGGGCTCAACGCGAACAGCAATGCATTGTCGGTCATAGGGAATAATATCGCAAATTTGAATACGGTTGGATTTAAATCCAGTCGGTCAGTGTTTGCCGATCTGATCACGTCATCGTTGGGCGGTGTGGGTGGAACGCTCCAGACGGGTCTGGGTGTGGCGTTGAACGGCGTGCAGGGGGATTTCACTCAGGGTTCCCTGAGTACTTCGAGTAGTGGGCTTGATTTAGCAATCGACGGCAACGGATTCTTTCTTCTCCGGGATGCAAGTGGGGCAAGCTTTTATTCTCGGGCCGGACAGTTCCACTTGGATGCGCAGAGTCGCATTGTCGACCCCAGCGGATTCTTACTCCAAGGATATCAAGTCAACGCCAATGGCCTCATTACAGCCAGCATTGGCGGCGTGACGTTACCCTCAACCACCGCGCCGCCGAATCTGACGAGCACGGTTGATATCGGGGCTAATCTCAATTCGCAATCCTCAACGAGCGTGTTTTCACTTGCAGATCCGAACGGGACTTCCCAGTTTTCGACATCGCTCACAGTTTATGATTCGCTCGGTAACCCGCATCTGCTCACAACCTACCTTACAAAGACTGCGGCGAATACGTGGGCCTACAATGTCGCCGGCAGTACCAACGAAATCGACACAGCGAATTATAACGCTGCCAACATTAACGTGCCACTGGGGCTCGTACGTGTGGCCTCCGGAACCTTGACCTTCACCACTGGAGGTGCCCTTGATACCGAGAGCGTCGTAACAAGTTACGATACCGGCACTGCTGGCGGCGCGGCGGGGGCTACAGTGGGAGAGGCCCGAATTGATTTTCTCGGCGCAACTGCCGATCAGCTACTCGCTTTCAATTTCGGTGCGAGCGTCACAACGGACAGTGGGGCCGGAGTCGATCTTACCACGCAATTTGGAGCACCGTCAGGATTGGTTCAGCAGAGTCAGAATGGGTTCGGTGCCGGAGCGCTTCAGACGGTCTCTGTGGAGACAAATGGACTTATCAACGGAAGATTCTCCAATGGACAAATTCGTCCCTTGGCTCAACTAGCTCTCGCACGATTTCCCGATCCACTCGGACTTATTCGAACTGGTAAGAACACGTTCGCCGAGTCGGGTGCATCTGGGCAGCCGTTGGTTGGGCCAGCCACGTTTGCTGGCCTCGGGCGAGTCTTGTCCAACACGCTCGAGTTGTCCAACGTGGACCTTGGAGAAAACTTTATCGACATGATTGCCGCGCAGCGAGGATTCCAAGCAAACTCGAGAGTCATTACGACGTCGGATGAACTTCTCCAAGAGTTGGTCAATCTGAAACGATAGGGTGATCGGTTTTAGCCCGGGAGCACCGCTCCCGGGCCACCTGCCCGCGTTAGGCTACTACGGGATCGCCTTCTTTCCGGCTCAATCCCACCTCGCGTTACGTCAGTTTCTTGACGGTGTCAACGAATTGCTTGACGAGGAGCAGAATGACTGACGTACGGTCAGCGCGACTTTTCTGTAACTCCGCGTCGGGTGCATGGATTCGTAGTCATTGCAGTTGTGGCTCCGACGAAAGCAATGGCATATGCATTGCAACCTCCCGCAGCTGGCCCATGAGTCACTCGAGGAGGAGTTATGGCAGATGCAGCCGCAGCAGATGAAAAAGCTTCAGTAGGGGCCCCCGCTCCAGCGTTTCCGATCAAATTACTCCTCATTGTGTCGCTCGCGGCCCTTGTTTTTGGCGTGGGGGGGGCGGTGGTCGCAGTCAAATTCCTGGGAGGGTCGGAGAAAGCCTCCGAAACTTCGGAAGAACATAAAAGCGAGGCTGTGCCGAAGTCCGAGTCTCACAGTGGAGGCGGAGGAAAACAGGGCAAGGTCGCCGCACCAGGAGTCATGTTCGACCTCGATCCCTTTATTGTGAACCTCGCCGATACGCCGGACGTTCGTTATCTGAAGCTTACGATCAAACTCGAAGTAGACAATGAAGCGGTCTCCACCGAATTATCCGCGCGAGTCCCTCAAGTCCGAGATGCCGTGCTCGTCTTACTCAGCAGCAAGGATGTGAATGCCGTGAGAACGACACAAGGGAAATTTCAGTTGCGCGACGAAATCACTCAACGGGTCAATGGTCTTCTCCCTAAACCCGGTGTCCGTTCCGCTTATTTCACAGACTTCGTTGTGCAGTAAAAGCCTTTGCCATGGAAAAAATTCTCTCTCAGGACGAAATCGATGCGCTCTTGAAAGGAGTGGTGTCGGGAGAAGTCGATACGGCTCCCAAGGATAACGAGGCAGTCGCCAAAGAAGTCAGGCAATACGATTTGTTCAACCAAGAACGGGTCATTCGTGGGCGAATGCCGACCATGGAAATGATCAACGATCGGTTCATTCGCCGCCAATCCGTTGTCTGGACCAACCTGTTTCGCGAAGCGGTCGAATTCGTCGTCGTCGGGACGCAGGTGATTAAGTTCGGTGAGTTTCTGAAGAAGGTACCGATGCTGTCGTCCTTGAACGTGTTCCATATGCCACCGTTACGGGGTAGCGCTCTCTTCGTGATGGATGCGTTCCTGGTGTATTTGATCGTGGATTATGTTTTCGGTGGGAAAGGTCAGACCCATGTGAAGCCCGAAGGACGAGACTTTACGCCTGTCCAATTGAGGATCATCAAGAAATTGCTGCTCCAGGCTCTTGTTGAGCTGGAGAAGGCGTGGCATGCCGTCGTACCGGTGAAAGTGGAGTATTTGCGGTCTGAAAGTAATCCTCAGTTCGCAATGGTGGTCACCTCATCCGAGATTGTGGTGGTTGTGACGTTGCACGTCGTGTTGGGAGACACTGCACGGGAGCTGTACATCGTCTATCCCTATACCATGCTCGAGCCCATCAAGGAAAAGCTCTATTCCGGGTTAGTGTCTGATCAAGTCGATCAGAATGGTGACTGGAGCCAGCGATTCCGTGAACGATTGCACGAATGTCCGCTTCCGATCGCGGTACGACTTGGAACTGCCACTGTGACGGTGAAGGATGTGATGAACTTTTCAACAGGAGACGTCATCTTACTTGACCAGCGTCCAGGTGACCCACTTGATTGCTACATTGAAGGCTATCACAAGTTTCAGGGTAGCCCCGGTGTCTATAAAGGCAATCATGCCTGCCGTGTAACCAAAACGATGAACTAATCCTCACGGAACGAAGAGAGCGATTATGGCTGAATCAGAATCTGCAATGCGCACAGATCCTCAATCGGAGGGGAAGGCTGCTCCTCAGCCTGCCTCGTTTCCGTCAGTTCAAGGGGCGGAAACAGGAGGAGCCCCGAAGAATATGGATTTTCTTCTGGATATTCCCATGAGCGTCGCCGTGTACGTCGGGTCCACCAAGATGGCGATCCGTGATCTGTTGCAACTGACCCAAGGCTCAGTCATCGAACTCGATAAATTGGCTGGCGAACCGATGGAAGTGATGGTGAATAACAAACTAGTTGCCCGTGGTGAAGTCGTGGTCGTGAATGAAAAATTCGGCATTCGACTGACAGATGTGGTGAGTGCCGCGGAGCGCGTGCAGCAGCTTCGTTGAACAGTTAGAGGGAATAGTTGTGATCGATCTGTGGGAAAGCCTGTTCCGCACCGTCTCCGCCTTAGCCATTGTGTTGGTGCTGATGGGGCTTGCGACAGTCATCTTCCGCCGCGTGATGGGGAACCGCTTGGGAGCGGTCGGAGGGCAGCCACTCGTTCAAGTGCTGGCGACGGGATATATCGCTCCGCGCAAGACCGTGTCACTCGTGTCGGTCGCTGGCGAGTACCTGATCGTTGGGACGACGGCAACGGATCTTGTTCCTTTGGGGCGTCTCAACGATTCAACACAGATACATGAACTATTGGCGCGAACCACGGAGGTATCCACTACGCCGAGCTCATCCATGCCGGATTCAGTCTTATCGTCCTGGCTTCAGCGTTGGCCCGTCGCCCCGGTCCGTTACGATAAGGATGCCCATGGACAGTAGTCGACAATGGCGGAGTACCATCATGTGGGTGAGTGGCGTCTGTGCAACGGCACTCCTTCTGATACCGCTATCGGATGCGGTGGCAAGTGGTCCGTCGATAAGTTTCGATTTCGGACCAGACGGTCCTAAACAGACTGCCGTTGTCATCCAAATCTTAATCCTCCTCACGGTGCTGTCCTTGGCACCGGCCCTCTTCATTATGGTTACGTCGTTCACGAGGATTGTCATCGTGCTGTCATTCCTGCGTCAGGCTCTCGGCACGCAGGCGGTCCCTCCGAATCAAGTGCTGCTGTCGTTGGCGTTGTTCTTGACGATGTTCATTATGGCTCCCGTTGGCCAGGCTGTGTACAACAACGCTGTACAACCGCTCATAGCCGAGCAGATCTCGTACGAAGAGGCATGGAAAAAGGGGAGCGAGCCGGTGCGAGGGTTTATGCTGCGGCAGGTGCGAGACAAGGATCTGGAACTGTTCATTACATTGAGCAAAATCCCGAAGCCTGAACGAGTCGAGGAGGTCCCGACCCACGCCATCATCCCTGCCTTCATTCTCAGCGAGCTGCGCATTGCATTCCAAATTGGATTCTTGATCTACATTCCCTTTCTGATCGTGGATATGGTCGTTGCGAGCATTCTCATGTCGATGGGTATGATGCTATTGCCTCCTGTGGTGATCTCTCTTCCATTCAAGTTGATTCTCTTCGTCTTGGCTGATGGGTGGTATTTGGTGGTGGGGTCAATGGTGCGAAGCTTTCAGTGAGTGAGTCACATCTTCGGTGGGGATTGTTCGAGTCGGCTTCTGAGGGCAAGCGACGGTTGCGTAGCGTGCGGTAACAAGCGATCACGAGGGGGAGGCACATGACGCCGGAGATGGTGACCGAATTGGGCAGGCAAGCATTGGAAACGACGTTGCTGGTGTCATCCCCGATTCTCGGGCTGAGTCTGTTCATCGGTCTGGCCATCAGTGCTCTGCAGGCCATGACGCAGCTGAACGAAGCCACACTGACCTTTGTACCTAAAGTGCTGGCGCTTTTCGGAGCCCTCCTCGTGTTTCTTCCGTGGATGCTGAACGTGATGACGACCTATATGTCGAATCTGCTCATGAATATTCCTAACTACGTGCACTAGTAACTTACGATGGCTTTCACGCAGCCGATCCACATTCTGCTTCCTGAATTTCAGGCATTCTTGGTCCTCATTTCCAGGATTGGGGGACTACTGGCTGCGTTCCCGGTCTTGAGCGGCAGGGCGGTTCCACTGAAAGTCAAAGTCGCTCTTATTTTGACATTGGGGTTGCTGTTGGCTCCGATGGTCCATCTTCCGGTCGTGCCGTATGATCCGCTCGCGCTCGCTGCAGGCCTCGTGAGCGAAATGACGATCGGATTGGCGATCGGACTGGCCGTACGGCTGTTTTTCAGCGCGCTGGAGGTTGCGGGTGAATTGATCGGTATCCAAATGGGGTTTGGTGTCGTCCAGCTTTTCGATCCGGCTACTGCGCACCAAACTCCGATCATCGGTCGATACTTTACCTTGCTGGCGTCGCTCGTTTTTCTCTCTCTCAATGGTCACATGTTTCTCGTTGCCACCATTCTCTCGAGCTACGAGGCTATTCCAGCGTTTGGTGCCTCCCTTCCCAGAGAAGTGGGAGATGATGTCCTGCGGCTTTCTCAGAACATGTTCGTGCTGGGCTTGAAGTTGGCAGCGCCCGTGCTCGTCATGGTTTTCATGATTAATATTCTTTTGGCGATGCTGGGACGAGCGGTCAGCCAAATCAATGTGTTCGTTTTAAGCTTTCCCGTTACGATTGCCGGTGGATTGGCCGTGCTGGCTCTCTCGATGCCGTTTACAGTGAACCTCCTGGCTCGTGAGATGGAGCGTCTCCAACTGACGATCCAGGCACTTCTGAAAGCGTTGGGACATGGCTGACGACGACAAGTCGAACAAAACAGAGCCCGCGACTCCGAAGCGAAAAGAGGAGGCACGCCGAAAAGGGCAGGTCGCCATGAGCCGCGACGTGTCAACGGCGGCTATCCTCTTAGGCGGCATTGGGTTGTTGGCCGCGATGTTGCCGGTCGGTCTTCAACGAATGACGGAGATGACGCGACAAGGTCTGATGCTGTCCTTCCCAGCCGAATTTTACGACGGGATGTCGATTGAACAGGTCTATATGGTCGTGATTCAGGCTGGGCTCACGGTCTTTGCCTTGAGCCTACCGATCGTCGTTGGAGTGTTAGTGGTGGCAAGCGCAGCTTCGCTGCTGCAGACAGGCCTGTTATGGAAATCAAACGGACTGCAACTGGAGTTCGCCCGCATCAATCCGATCAAAGGGCTCTCCAAACTGGCCTCCTTCCGTTCCGTGATGGAATTGATCAAAGGCCTGCTGAAGATCGCAATTGTGACAGGGGTCGGCATCTGGGTCGCCCGCTACGACATCCTCCGGATTCCTGAACTGATCGAGTTCGATATGGGGTCCGTCTTGCAGGTGACCGGTCGACTCTCGTTGAAAATCGGATTGGCCGTATCTGGAGCGATCGCAGTGCTTGCCGTGCTTGACTATTTCTATCAGCGCTATGAGTGGGAACGTGGTCTGCGCATGTCCAAACAGGAAATCAAGGAAGAGCACAAGTCCACAGAAGGCGATCCCTTGATCAAAAGCCGGGTACGGACTGTCCAGCGAGAACTCATGAAGAAACGCATGATGACGGCGGTCAAGACGGCGGATGTGGTGATCACGAATCCGACACACTTAGCAGTCGCCCTGAAATATGACACGGTCAAGATGTCGGCACCGATTGTCGTGGCGAAGGGCGCCGGTTTGATCGCTGAGCGAATCCGCGAGCTGGCACGGCATCATGGAGTCCCGGTCGTCGAAAACAAGTTTGTTGCAAGAACGATCTTTAAACTTGTGGATATTGGGAGGGAGATTCCCAATGATCTCTATCGTGCGGTGGCAGAAATTTTGGCGTTCGTATACCGCGCGAGAGGCGTGACCCCATGAGCATGGTGTAGGCGCATACCGGTATGGCAACAGCAACAGAACCAGTAGGGCCGACGCAGTTCTTTAAACACCCGGACATCATGATGTCCGTTGGGGTCGTGGCCATTATCATGGTGATGTTGCTGCCGTTGCCACGGTTCATGCTCGATTTGCTCTTAAGTTTTGATATTACCCTCTCGGTCCTCATCTTGCTCGTCGGGCTTCAAGTGCGGCGGCCGATCGAGTTTTCCGTGTTTCCTTCGATTCTTCTCATGATCACGCTGTTCCGGTTGTCCCTCAATATCGCGTCGACCAGACTGATCTTGCTGCATGGCAATGAAGGGGCTGGGGCTGCCGGGGAAGTCATTCGAGCCTTCGGGAATTTTATTGTGGGAGGGAATTACGCGGTCGGTTTGGTCGTGTTCACCATTCTCGTCATCATCAATTTTGTCGTGGTGACGAAGGGGGCCGGGCGCGTGGCCGAGGTGGCTGCTCGTTTCACGTTGGATGCGATGCCCGGGAAACAGATGAGCATCGATGCGGATCTTAACTCCGGTCTGATCAACGAAACTGACGCGCGCCGCCGAAGGCGGGAGATCACGGAAGAGGCGGACTTTTACGGTGCCATGGACGGTGCCAGTAAATTCGTTCGAGGCGACGCGATCGCAGCTGTGATCATCATTTTGGTCAACATTCTCGGTGGATTTGCGATCGGAATTCTGCAGCAAGGGATGAGCCCGGGGCTTGCGGCTCAGACCTATACGGTGCTCACCGTTGGTGAAGGATTAGTCGCGCAGATTCCCGCGCTGATTGTGTCGACTGCGGCCGGTATCGTTGTGACTCGGGCCGCCTCGGAAACAGACCTGGGAGACCAGATGGCTCGACAGCTGTTGATGTCCTCCAAACCTGTAGGAATCGCAGCTGGCATTCTTCTGGCGCTGGGACTCGTGCCAGGTCTTCCTCATGTGGCCTTCCTGCTCTTGGGAAGCGGTGTCGCATGGATGGCCTACCAACTCTATCAGCAGGAACAGATTCAGGCAGCTCCAACACCAGCTCCTGTCACCGCCACCGTGGAAGAAGGGGTGACTCGAGTGACGCCGCTCGATCTCATGGAGGTCCAGGTCGGGTATGGACTGATCGGACTTGTTGAGGGAACACAAGGGACGGCGTTGCTCGATCGGATTAAGGCATTACGTCGGCAATTTGCCGAATCGATGGGATTTGTTGTGCCGCCGATTCATATCCGTGACAACTTGCAGCTACGACCGAACGAATATGCCATCATTTTGAAGGGTGTGGAGGTTGCGAAAGCCGACGTCGTGCCTGGCCATCTCTTGGCGATTGATCCAGGCACCGGCCAGCGAGGGTTGGTGCAAGGGATTGAGACCAAAGAACCGGCGTTTGGCTTACCAGCGCTCTGGGTCCCTGATGATGCTCGAGAGCAAGCTCAGATGGCTGGTTATACGGTGGTTGATGCGAGTTCCGCCATTGCCACACATCTTTCTGAGTTGATTAAGCGTCATGGCCATGAATTGCTGGGAAGGCAGGAGGTTCAAGGGTTATTGGATGAAGTGGGGAAGTCGCACCCCAAGTTGGTAGAAGAACTCATCCCAACACTGCTGCCGCTTGGGACGGTCGTGCGTGTTCTCGGAAATCTGCTCAGAGAAGGGATTCCAATTCGAGACATTCGATCCATCCTGGAGGCCATTTCAGATCAGGCCACGAATACCAAAGATGCGGACATCCTGACGGAATATGCGCGGCAGTCACTAGCCAGGACGATCACCAAACAGTACCAGGCGTCGGACGGTACGCTCCAGGTCATTACGTTGGACCCACGACTTGATCGGTCTTTAGCGGACCAAGTGGCAGCCTTGCCGCCTGGCGTCGCATTAAACCTCGATCCGATGGTCTCGCATAAACTTCTGAGCAACTTGAAACAAGCGGCTGAACGGGTTGCGGCTCGAGGGCAGCAACCGATTGTCCTCTGTTCTCAAGCGGTGCGCCGCCACCTCCGACGGCACAGTGATCGTCTGCTGCATTCCGTGCCTGTAATGGGACTAAACGAAGTGGATTCGTTCGTTCGCTTGCAATCCCTCGATACTGTTCGAATCGACTTAGACTTGGCACAGCCATCCTAGGGTAAATCATGAAGGTTAAGATCTTTCACGCCGTAACCATGCAGGATGCCATGCGAGCCATTAAGGAGGAGCTTGGGCCGGATGCCATCATCCTGTCGTCGAAAGAGGTGCGTGAAGGGGGACGATTGTTGCGGGTCTTCAATCGACCGGTGTTGGAGATTATGGCGGCTGCTGAACAGGAGGCGCAGCAGCCTACCGAGCTGAAGGATAGCCGTCAAAGCCACGATCGATCCGTACCTCCTCCCGCTGCGCAACCTCCTTCGCCGGTGGCGTTGCAGACGTTTCGGCAAACGCTCCACACCATGTTGCAGCCGAATCACCAAGATACCGCTCTCTCTGTAGATCAGCCGTCTGCTCCGTCGAGACCAACGCGCCCTCAGCCAAAGCGGCAGGGGCTCCATCACCTCCGCAGTGCAATGGCCGAACTGAGCAGTTTGATACAGGACCTCTCTCACGAAAAGACTCAGACGGGGAGTCCTGCCATATCACCTTTCCTCATGACCCTGCGCCGCTCCCTCATTGCACGTGGGATCAATCCAGCAACGGCCAAATTACTTATGAATGAGGCCCACTCAACCATCCAGCATGAGAGAGCGTGCGACGATGAGTCGGCTACATACGCGCTACAACGAGCTCTTGCACGGCGTGTCGCCACGAGCGGGTCTTTCCTTGATGATCGGGCACATCCCACGATCGGCATTCTTCTGGGACCAAGTGGATCCGGAAAA
>Ga0224496_10002379_pt1 | contig 11207 bp, 10 predicted proteins | sample SF_Jul11_sed_USG_2_FD_168127 | JGI IMG/M metagenome (GOLD analysis project Ga0224496, IMG submission 168127) | Sediment microbial communities from San Francisco Bay, California, United States - SF_Jul11_sed_USGS_8_1 | ecosystem: Environmental > Aquatic > Marine > Sediment | place: USA... | reverse complement strand
TGCAGCAGACGCAGGCCCGCCCGCAACGCCGCCGTCGGGGGTTCTCCGTAGCGGAACATCTCGCTGCGCAAACGCCGCAGCACGTCGCGGTTCTCGCCGGCGGCCATCTGCAGGGTCAGGAAGCGCTCGAGCGTGCCGGTGTAATCCTGTTCGAGATTGCGCGCGAACTGGTCCAGCACCGTGGGCGACATGGCATGCGGCCAGTCCGCGGACTGGACATATTTCGGCGTGGCACCGACCAGCACCAGCCGGGTGACCTGCCGCGGGTGCCACTGCGCCGCGGCCAGCGCCACCAGGCCGCCCATGGACCATCCGACCCACACGGCCGGCCCGGAGAGCAGCGGAAGTATTTCCCCGGCCAGCGCCTCGGGCGTATACGCCGGTGGCAGGAAATCGCTCGAGCGCCCGTGGCCCGGAAGATCGGGGACGGTGACGCGGTAATCCGCTGACAGATCGCGCGCGATCTCCGTCCAGACGCCGCCGTGCGAGCCCCAGCCGTGCACCAGCACCACATCGGGTCCGTCCCCGGATTGCTCGCAATAAGTTGTCATGCGGGTCTCAGCATCGACAGGGCTTCCAGCAGGCGATCGACGTGTGAGTCTTCGTGCGTCGCGGAGAAAGTAATGCGCAGGCGCGCCGCGCCTTCCGGCACCGTGGGTGGACGAATGGCCGTCACCAGGATGCCGCGCGTGCGCAACTGGCGGCTGGCCGCCAGCGCCGCCGGTGCGCTGCCGAGAACGAGCGGTTGAATCGGCGTCGGCGAGTCTGTCAGGGTCAAGCCCAGGTTCCGGGCCCCGTCCCGGAAGCGCGTGACCAGCGCGCGGAGGCGTTCGCGCCGCCAGCCTTCCTCCCGGACCAGCTTCAGGCTCGTGCGCACCGCCTCGGCCACGGCCGGCGGCAGTGCGGTGGTATATATATAGGTACGCGCACGCTGGATCAGCGTCTCGATCAGCGCGTCCTCGCCGGCCACGAAGGCCCCGAAAACTCCCAGCGCCTTTCCCAGCGTGCCCATCAGGATCGCCGGCGGCGCCAGCGCCATGCCCAGATGCTCGAAAGTGCCGCGTCCGTTTATTCCCAAAACCCCCAGCCCGTGCGCGTCGTCCGCGAGCAAGCGCGCTTCATGTCTGGCGGCAAGCGCATTCAATTCGGCCAGCGGCGCGATGTCACCGTCCATGCTGAAGACCGTGTCCGTCGTGATGAGGTGCGGCGCGGCGGAATGTTCCAGCAGCGATGCCAGACGGTCCACGTCGGCGTGGGGGAAGCGCGTCACCTTGGCATGAGCCAGGCGCGCGGCATCGATAAGCGAAGCGTGATTGAGCCGGTCCTCGAAAACCGCTGAATGCCGGCCGGTGAGCGCGCCGACCACGCCGAGATTGGCCATGTAGCCGGTGGAGAAAAGCAGCGCCCGGCGGGCGCCGACGAAATCCGCGAGTTCCTCTTCGAGCGCATGGTGCGCGCGACTGTGGCCACTGACGAGGTGCGAGGCCCCGGCACCCGCGCCGTAACGCGCCACGCCCTCCTGAAAGGCGGCCACGACCCGGGGATGGTTCGCCAGCCCGAGGTAATCGTTGCTGCAGAAGGACAGCAGCGTCTCCCCGCCGACACGGATCTCTGCGCCCTGCGGCGATTCAAGGACGCCGCGCTCGCGATAAAGGTCTTGCGCACGACGCCGACTCAGTTCTTCTTCCAGACGCTTCATGATGGTCCGCGGGCCGGGAAAGGTGCATTCACCAAACGGGGCAGGGTAATCCGCCGCCTGGCCGGGTATGCCGAAAATACAGCTCTACTCGCTACGCGCATTCGGCATGCCGTAATAATATAGCCGGCAGTGTAGTGTTTCTCCGGTATCAGTCAACATTGATTGACAATGAAAGTTGACAACAGATTAAAACAAACTCAGCGCTGGTTTTGGCCGGACAGCTGTGTGTTGTGTTGCACGCGGGTGCCGGCGGGCGGGGATTTGTGCCGGGCATGCGAGCAGGCTCTGCCGCGAGTGTCATGGGGTTGTCTGCGCTGTGCCGCACCCGGCACCGCCAGGGGAGCGGCGGAGTCAGCCTGTGGCGAATGCCAGACTCACCCGCCGGCTTACGATGAGACGCGCGCGGCTTTCATCTATGCGTCGCCGGTAGACAGGCTGATACAGGATCTGAAATACCACGGACGGTTGGAGCTGTCACGCGTACTTGGCGGCTACCTCGCCGCCTATCTCCAGAGGTTGAACGATCCGCCACCGGATGTGATCGTGCCGGTTCCGCTCCATCCCGCACGTCTGCGCGAACGGGGCTACAACCAGTCGCTCGAAATCGCCCGGTTTGTCTCCCGGCGGCTGCGAATCCCCCTCGACTGGCAGGCGGCGAAACGTATCCGTCAAACCGCCCCGCAGACGGAGTTGCCGCGGGACCAGCGCAGGAGAAACGTGCGCGGCGCCTTCGCGACTGATGAAGTCTTCTCCGGCAGCCGGATTGCCATCGTCGATGACGTCATGACCAGCGGACACACTGTCAATGCTCTCGCGGAGAGCCTGCGCCGGAGCGGCGCCCGGGAAGTGCGGGTGTGGGTCGTGGCGCGCGCCTGAATCAGGATCGATCCAGTCGGCAAAGAAGTTACTTGTTATTGACAACCGTCAAACGCTGGCGCGCATACTTGAGCAACTTGTCATCCAGCGTACCGCTGGCGATGGCACGCTGATAGGCCGTGCCCGCGGCCTCCCAGTCCTGCGTCGCTTCGAGCGAGATGCCCAGACCCAGCCATGAGCGGCTTTCCTGCGGATTGAGCGTAACGGCTTCATTAAATGTCTTGATCGCTTCGGCATGCTTGCCGACGCGCTGATACAAGGCCGCGAGAAACGCCAGGTATTCCGGATTTTCCGCTCCCGCGCGCCGGCTTCCTTCCATGACCGACACCGCCTTCTGGTCCGCACCGTGCTCGACGTGAACGCGCGCGAGCAGCTGGGCGAAAGGATAATGGGCCGGGACAGCTTCAATCCCCTGCTCCAGCAGTTCTCCCGCCTCGCGCCAGTGCCCGCGTTGCAGCATCAGACCGGCAAGCAATTCACGTGACGGGGTGTGCGCCGCGTCGGCCTGCAAGGCGAGTTTCAGATTTTTTTCGGCATCGGCCATGCGACCTTTCTGCAGCAGATCCACGGCGCGGCGGTATTCGCTCTCGGCCGTCTCATTCGGACTGAACGGCTTCATGCGCTTGTCCATGACCGCGTTTTCGGACGGCATTATTGCCGGCTCCGGCTTCGCTACCGGCTTCTGCGGGATGGGCACGGCGGTTTGGGCGTCCGTGGTTTGTACATTTGCCACCGGTACAGTCGTTCCCGCTTTGACCGACGCGGGTTCGGCTTTTTTCACAGCCGTCACCGGAGGAGGTGTCAGGCGCAGCTTCTGGCCGGCATGAATGACATGCTCGCGGCCAAGCGCGTTCCATTTGGACAGTTCCCAAAGTTCAACTCCGGTCTGCAAGGAAATGCCGTAGAGCGTCTCGCCCCCGGCCACGGTCCAGTAACCGCTTTCCCTGGCCGCCGCGGCCCTGGATTTATCTGCCGCCACAACCGGTTTCGGCGCCGCCGCAGGCGGCGGCTGTAGATTTGTTTGCTCTGCGGCGGCGGGCGGAACGACCTGGGCCTGTGCCACATTTACCGGCGATACCGCCGGCTTGTCGGCTGCTGCCGGCGGCGGGGTATTCGATTCAGCGGCCCGGACGGCCACGGTTTGCGGAGCCGGCGCGGGTGCCGGAACCGGCGCCGCTTTGGGCGGCGCTGGCTTGCGCGCCGCCACGGCGGGCGGGCGGACGACGGGTTCGGCGGGAAACAGGCTGGCGACAAGGGTGTCGCCCCACTGCGTCCAGGCATAGGCACCGCCGCCGCCGACCGCGACCAGTACCAGCAACAGCGTCAGACGGCGTGCCGGCGCGCGCGCCGACGGAACCCGGCTGATCGGTTTCAAATCCTCGTAGACGGATTTTTTTTGCGTGGTGTCGGCCTGGGGATTCTTGCGCGTCTCCAGGTCCTGGAGCATCTTGTTGATCAGGCTCACACCGGGCCACCCGGAATCAGCGACAGGCCTGAAAGCACGAGGGGTAGCAGGCTGAGGCCCATGACGGACGATACCAGCGCGGTCAGGTAGCGCCTGATACGGGCCTTCACGGTGAGCGCTCCCTGCGTGGACTCGGTATCCTCCACGGCCATGCGCACATGCCGCTCGGATACCGCGTGCGCGCCTTCGCCGAATGCCGCGAGCAGCGATTTGTGCGCCAGGATGTTCACCAGCCGCGGAATGCCGTTGCTGGTGCGATAGATCCGTTTGACCACCTTGTGCGGGAACAGGCGCGCGCCGTGGTAGCCGGCCACGGCCAGGCGGTGGGAAATATAGAATTCGACCTCGCTCAGGTTCAGCGGTGCGAGCTGGCAGGAAAAACTGATGCGCTGCTTGAGCTGGCGTATCGAGGGATTCTCCAGGCGCTCGTTCAGCTCCGGCTGGCCGAACAACACCACCTGCACCAGCTTGCGCCGCTCGGTCTCCAGGTTCGACAGCAGGCGCAGGCTCTCCAGTGTCTCGATCGGGATGGCCTGGGCCTCATCCAGGCACACCAGCACCCGCTTGCCCTCGGCATAGGCGTCAATGAGATACCGGTTCAGCAGCTTGAGCAACTGGTGCTGGTTGATATGCTGGGGATACTTGATGTCCAGCTCGTCGGCGACCGCGAGCAGCAGCGTCATCGGCTGCAGGTAGGGATTCGGGATGTAGGCGGTGACGAACTCGCGATGATCGAGCGCGCCCAGGAATTTGCGGCACAGCAGGGTCTTGCCGGTGCCGACCTCGCCGATCACCTTCATGAAGCCCTCGCCGCTGCGCGTCGCCACGAGCAGCGTGTTGAGCGCCTCCTGATGCGATGAATGGGCGAAAAAGAAGCTGGTGTCCGGCGTGATGGTGAATGGCAGCTCCTTCAGCCCGAAATGTGATCCGTACATAAATGCCCTCTGCTCCGAAATTCCGGCATCCCTGCCGCTATTATTGATATGCCCGGCGTCAGGACCCGATGCGGATTTTCCGGATCCGCTCTTGCGATTCGCCGGTCGCGTCGTTCCAGTCCTGGCCGATATTGACCGTCGTCGGCTTCAGCAGGATGACCAGTTCGCGCTTGATGCGCGTGACCCTCTTGTGCTTGAACAGATTCCCGATCAGGGGAATGTCGCCGAGCAGGGGCACGGAAGCGTTGTCATCCGTGCTGGCTTCCTTCATCAGGCCGCCGATCACGATGATCTGGCCGCTGCTGGCGCGCACGATATTGTCGGACTCCTGCACCGAACTGAGCGCCGTCGAGATTGTCTGGTTCGAGGCCACGGTGATCAGTTTTTCCGATACCTCGCTCACGGACGGGTGGATGTGCAGGTTGATGTTGCCGGCCTCGTCGATCTGCGGCGTCACGTCCAGGGCGATACCGGAGAAGAACGGCGACAATTCCGTCGAGATGGACGGCTGCCCCCCCGCAGACAAGTTCGCCGTCGAGTCCTGCTTGACCACGAAATAGGAGTCGGTGCCGACCTTGATCACCGCCTTCTGGTTGTTCATCGTGGAGACGCGCGGGCTGGACAGGACGTTCAGGTCGCCCTGCGTCTTCAGCAGTTCAAAAAACGCCGCGAAGTTGTTGGCCTTCACCGCCAGCGTGAACACGCCGCCGAAAGCGGAGCTTTCGGCGCCGGAAATCGGCGTGAAGATACCGGTCGTGGGATCGAGGTTGCCGGCATTGCCGGCGATCTCACTGAGGCCCGTTGTCCCGAGGGAGGTTCCGCCCCCCACCTGGCCGACGGTATAAGACTTGCCGTTCTTGTTGGCGATGCCGGCCCAGTTGATGCCGCTCTGGAAACCGTCCTTCAGCTGGACTTCGACGATCTTGGCCTCGAGAATGACCTGACGGTTCATGTTCGTCTGGGTGACGCCGAGATAATCCTCCACCAGCCGCAGTTCATCCGGCATGGCGCGCACCAGGACGACGCCCGCCTGCGGATTGACGATCAGTTTTTTGCCGCCGTCGGTGCCGATAATCGTGGTCAACGCCGCCGTCAGGCCCTTCCAGAAATCCGCGTGCGTCTCGGTCTGAATCTGGACACCGCTGGCGCTGCCCGCGCTCCCCGAGCCCGACGCTCCGCTGGAAATGGTCAACCCGCTCGCCGACACACGCGTATCGGAAACCCCCTTGCGTGACAGGTTGAGATAGTTGACCGGGAACATGCGCGTCTGCATGTCGCTGCCGAGAATGAAAAAGCGGTTGCCTTCGCGCCGGTACTCATAGCCGTAAACCTGGCGGATGACACTCAATGCCTCCGGCACGGTCACTTCCTTGAGATTGAGCGAGATCGTCCCGCTCACGTCCGGATGCAGGATCATGCTGTACGGCGTGCCCTCGACCAGGCCCATGAACACCTGGCGCGCGGGCGCGCTGTTCACGGTGAGATCGAAGCGCGGCTCGAGCGGCATCATGCTCCCCTGGGGGAGCGTGATTTCTATCGGCGGCAACAGGGCGCTGCTCACGTCGGAGGGAACCGTCCTGCCGTCCTTTCCGGCGCGCGCCTGTGACAGGCTTTCGTCGACGCTGGCGCTCACGGAATCGCGCCATCCCGGTGAAACGCTCTGGCACCCCGTCAAGAACATGGCCAGCGCCGCGACCAGCGCGCGCCGGGCTGTCATCCCGATGTTGTCATTGCTTCTCATTTTTCCCGCCTTCGATGCTCTCTGCCGGTACCTTGACCAGGATCGTTTCTTTCGCCAGTTTCGGCAGCAGACGCAAACGCGTCTCACGTTCCGCTTTTTTCATCACCACTTCATACGGCTGGATGTCCGTAATAATGCCGCCGCCAAACTTGTCACCCACCACATACGTCTTCCCGCTGATCACGGCGCGCCGCTGGCTCACCGAGATAAATGTCGATTGCAACTGCGGCCCCCTGGGTTTTGCCACCGCGACCGCGCCGGCCGTGGCGGTATAGGCCGGCTGCGTCGGGTCCGCGAGGCCGGAAAAACTGTCCGCCGCCGCGTCCGCCGCCAAGCCTGCCAGAATCGCCGCGGCCAGGGCCTGCATGGCGCCACGGAAAATTCCGCTTCTCTTACACATATTTAGATCAATTTTCATGCCAAAAACAGATGTCATAATCCGATCCAGGCCTCGTTCGTGCTGAGGGTGTAAATCAGCAGACTGACGCTGGAATCCGGGTATTTTTCCGCCTTCAGCGTTACCTTCCCCCAGAAGACCTTCCAGGGCAGGCCCTCCAGCGACTTGAGATAGCGCATGAGATCCAGGTACCCGCCTTTTACCTCTATCCGCATACCGTGCTTGTAAACCAGCGCACCACTGCCGCTGGCGCCCGGGGCCTCCTCGACCAGCGGCGCGGCCGGGAGGCTTTCCACCTTCATGACCCGCAGGCCGCGGTTTTTGAGGAGCATCTGCTCCACCAGCCGCGCCATTTCCCGGGGCGACACCAGTCCGGCCGTGACGCGGACCAGTTCGGAATCCATGGTTTTCAGGTTTTCCCGCAGGGCCTCGAGCTTCTTGCGCTTGGCGGCTTCGGGATCCTGCCCGGTGGCCACGAGCGCCTGGATCTGCGCTTCCATGGCCTGGGTTTCCTGGCGTTTCTGGTTGACCAGCTGCTGCAGCCGGTCCTTGTCCGCGTTCACGGGTCCGAACAGGACATTCACCGCGAGGAAATACAGCGCCACCAGCAGCGTGATGAAAATCAGGGCACGCTCGCGCAACGACATGGCGTCGATGCGGTTGGTGAAACCCTGGAACTGTTTTTTCAGGTCGTCAGAAATCATGGCTATCCCGGATTGGCGGTTTTGGCCTGGAATTCCACGAACAGGGAGTCGCGGTCCTTCGAGTCCAGCTCCGGGCGGTTCATCTGGAATGTCCGGAATTCGATACCGGACAGTGTTTTTTCGGACGACAATCTCTGCATGTAGCGCGGCACCAGCTCCGGATTGACGGAGCGGCCGGCCAGCATCATCTGCTCCGCCGCGCCCGTGATGTCAAAACCGGTCAGCCACAGGCCGGGGATGCGCTGGCGGGCAAACGAGGCAAAATAATCCGAGAACCCGGTGGTGTTGCTGAACACGCCGCGCTGGAGGATTTCCTGGATCTGTTTCTTGGCGGTGATTTCGTTTTCCAGGCGCGAAATTTCCAGATCGAGCTCGGAAGGAACTTTGCCCACTCCGAATTTCGCGTTGGCGTCGGCCAGGCGCTTGGAGGCGAGGGCCTGGTTTTGTTCCACCCGCTTGAGCTCGTTTTTCAGTGCTTCGCCCTGCCACCAGGCGTAGGCATACAGCGCCATCACGCCGATCGCGACCAGCGCGACGGACTGGAGCATGGCCACCGTCGAGAATTTCTTCTCTTCCTTGCGGAAGATAGGCTGATAGAGATTGATCTGCTGGCTCACAGCTCCGCCTCCGGAATTCCCTGTAGAATATTTTCACACACGTTGTCGGCATCTGGCGCCATTCGCCGGTCGCCACCGGCGTGCTTTCGGGACTTGTTCTGCATGGCAGTCAGCGCGTTGTCACCATCGACTAGATTCATTCCGGTGGCCGCGAGTGACGCGCGAACGGTCGCATCCCCGCTTCGCGGGGCCCCTGCTCCCTGCTCGCACTCGCACCCCCACACTTCGCGCGGGGCCCCTGCTCCGCGGCTCATAGCGCCCTCTCCTCTTGCCGCAACGCCGCGCCCAGCACCGTGAGGCAGGCCGCCTGGAGCTCGGGCTTGATCTCCACTTCGCTTTCCATGAGCCGCGTCAGGTCCATGGTGACGATCGTGGCGCTGAGATTGGCCCTGAGATAATCCACGAGGCCAGGTACCTCACGGGACATCGGGGCCAGCGCCAGTGTGCTGATGGGCGATTGGCGGAAATGGCTGTCGTAGTAGTCGAGCGAACGCTGCACTTCGAGCGCGATGCGGTCGAACAATTCGTTGGAATCGTGGAACGACGTCATCAAGTCGAGACCGATGTCGATGTTGCGGCTCAGATAGATTTCTCCCTGCTTGCTGATGGTTATCAGCCCGCCCGTGGGGGTGAACGACAGCAGCACCACGCCCTTCGCGTCCTCCGGAAGCAGCGAGGCCAGGTTGCGCTGGGCCATTTCGGGGATATCGATGACATCGAGGTTGATGCCGGCCGCGCTCATCGAGTCCACGCGTTTCTGGATCGCCATGCTGCGCGCCGCCACGGCGTACATCGAGCGCGCGCGCCCGGCCGCCTTCTCGCCCGGGAGCTCGAACACGTCGAGCGTGGCGTCGTTGATGTGGAAATCGATCAGGTCCTTGATGCGCCAGCGGATGGCGGCGCGAAGCTCGTCCGGCGGCACGTCCGGCGCCTCGGTCAGCAGCAGCGTGTACTCGCTGGAATCAAGCACGGTGGTGCAGCGCGAGCGTCCGAGATCATAGTCGGCCGCGACGCGCTCCAGCACCTTCTCCCGCCCCTGGTCGCCCCAGGGACGGAAATCCAGCAGCGTCAGCGCCGGCATGCGACCGGTCATGCGCTCGACGCGCACGACGCACACGCCATCGTGCTGCAGTCCGACGCCGGTCAGTCCGGGCAGCATTTTCTTTTTCAGGAACGGTAACAGGGAAATTCTCCTTATCCCGAATGAGTCCCTTTAATGTACAAAAACATGGCCAGACTCCCAGACATCAGCGATATTGCTTGATTTTCTGAGGTTTAGCTTAAGAATCGGCCACCAACACACTGTTGTCAATGCGGTTTTTAGCGCCAAATTAAGGTCAAAAAACACGTTGGAACCGCATTTTCAGCATCGGCCGAGACTGAAGAACCTGGCACGAAACATCGATTCCTGAGGCCAGTAACTGAACGGCCTGGACGGGTCCGCAGGAGGGGTTCCCGATTTCCGCCACTTATTGACCAGGGTGACTTGAGGGGCCCGTGACTGCGCGCTAATGGAATATCTCGCGCCAAACACTGGGGTCAACCTTGTTGCCAACGCCATAACCAAACTGGCAGACGCCAATGCCCGTCGTTAGCGCCACGGGTACATTGTTCAGATCGGTGATGGTCACCGTGAAATTATTCATCGCAGGCGTTGCCGGACAGGTGCCACCTGTGACGGGCGTATTCACCACTAAAGCAATATCGGCACTCTTGGGGCTGGCTGGGATCAAGGGGAAGCTGTCGGAGGGCGGTGACTGCGCCGTGAAATCCGTCGTATTACCTGAAGTGGTCACCAGCCAGGCATTCTCGATCGGGGTATTGCCGGCATTCGGCGGATTGGATTGCTCGATCAACGAATACGGATCATTTCCCAGTGTCCATCCGGAGGGTGCCGCGATCGCCACCTTTTTTACATGTGTGCAACCATTGTTGGTCAAGCTCCATTGCAGTTGTACGTTAATGCTGGAGGCATTGACCAGCGACGGAGAGACTACAGGGCTATAGCCCCCGCGCTTGACGGTAGAGGTGGAGATAGGCGTGACGCGCCCACAATTGCTCGCGCAGCCGGATGCCGTACCGGAGGCCGTGCCGCTCAGGCTGTAAGTTTCGCCCGCGTTCCCGCCATCAAACCGGTAAGTCCATGTAAAGGCATTTGTAATGGTCACAGTCGGTGTACCGGGAGGGTTAGCGGCCGCGATCGAGGCCACGCTCGCCGGTGTCGGGCCCGAAACCAGGGTCAACACGCCGGTGACGACATTGCCCAATGAGTCCCTGACCGTGAGCGCGGACGGCGTGATCCCGGTAATGCTGTAGGTAAACCCGTTTGTCAGATCCATTGTCACCGTCATGGTGCCGTTCAGATAGGCGCACTGGGTATTCGGTGAGGTGTTAATCTTGAGCGTGGCGGTGAATTTTCCGACCGCCAGCGAATTGGACTGGGCGGTGCGCGAAGTCACGGTCGAGCCCGTGCCATTGCGCGCATTGGCGGTGAAGTAGACCGTGCCGCTGTCATTGGCGTTGGTTGTACAGGTAAAAACGATTTTTCCCGAGGCTCCGGCGTTTAGCGAGAGAGATGCGGGAGTGGGTGAACCGCAACTGGGCGAACTGCCCTGCCACGAACCGGTCTTGAATGCCGTCAGGTTCGTGATGTTGACGCTGCTTTGCGTTACGCTCGACAGGTTTCTGACGGTTACCGCCAGATAGAAGCTGTTTCCGGAAGACACGGTGGTGACCGGTATCGTTCCAGCCGCATCCGAAGTTGTCTGAAAGT
>Ga0224496_10002378_pt1 | contig 11207 bp, 11 predicted proteins | sample SF_Jul11_sed_USG_2_FD_168127 | JGI IMG/M metagenome (GOLD analysis project Ga0224496, IMG submission 168127) | Sediment microbial communities from San Francisco Bay, California, United States - SF_Jul11_sed_USGS_8_1 | ecosystem: Environmental > Aquatic > Marine > Sediment | place: USA... | reverse complement strand
GGGAATTTCAACTTATGTATTTAAGAATCCCTCGCCCTTGAGTGAGAGGGATAGGGTGTGGGTGAACGGCGCCTTTGATAGCTAAATGACTAAAGAATAAAAAATGGCGGAGAGGGCGGGATTCGAACCCGCGGTAGGTTTGACCCTACGTCGGTTTAGCAAACCGATGCCTTCGGCCACTCGGCCACCTCTCCGCTATCGGAAGCAATTGAATGTAAAGGAAAATTTCTAAATCATATATGAATGGAATCTCATGTCTTCCTAGTTGGGGCCACTTTTGGGCCAAGCCTGTCTTTTTTGATTCCCATTTTCAACCAAAATACCCCTGAACCATTGATCCGAATTGGATTAGGCATTAACAAAAAAGTGATAGTAGATGCAAGAAATTTTCGAGGCCAATGGTAACATACGTTCGGCCGTTATGCGATGAAAAATAAGGACTAGTTTATGGGAATAAATTTTTTCGTTTTGCTTTGGAGGCAATAATCATGACCACAAATCTCGATGCCCTGCGGTCTGACCTTGATTCTTTACTAAAAGCCGCGATGGAAATTGAGAAAAAATTAGTAGCCAGGTATATAGAATCACAGAAATCTCAAATAGAGCAAGATTCTGAAGTCAGTGATGATATTTCATTCGAGAGAAATTATCAGAGTTGGTATTCTCAGGCGAAGGCCGTCATAAAACAATTGCTTCCTGATCGTTTATCAGAATTTGAAAATTTATATATGAGGCCTCCCCCGAAGGGGCGACTTGATTTTTCAAACTTCACTATTCAACTTTGGTTGAGGGGAAGTCGTGCAGGAAGCGTTCTTGGTGAAAAAGAATTCCATGACTTAGGGTGCATTGCGATGCTTTTTCAGAATCAGATTGGAATCCTAGAAGCTGCTACTACGCGATTTACTAGTAGCCTCTATGATATACGTCAAATTGTACAAGCTGACCTTTTTAATTCTGAACTTGATGCGTCCCGGGAGTTGGTGAAAAAGGGATTTTTACGTGGCGGGGGTGCCATGGCCGGAGTTGTCCTTGAAAAACATTTGGAGCAAGTTGCAAAAAATCACAATCTTTCTTTAAGGAAAAAACATCCTACGATTTCAGATTGGAATGATTTTTTGAAAGAGAAGGATATTTATCAAGTTAAGACATGGCGATGGATTCAAAGACTTGGGGATTTGCGTAATCAATGTGATCACAAAAAGGATAAAGATCCAACCAAAGATGAACTTGAGGAGCTTATCTCTGGTGTAGAGAAAGCAACTAAGACATTGTTTTAAAATTCGCCTTTATTTTCCCGTGGGCACTGTCCTCTTTTTTTAATGGAGCAGAAGAATGTACCCAAGGAAATGGTTCTTTAAGCCCAGAGTCTTCCTTCCTGAAACAATTTCAGATCTTGAAGATGAATGGATCAATGTTCCTGATCCAAAGGCCAGAAAAATTGTGGCCGTTCGAGAACATTATTGGCGATTCCATTTGTTTCAACTAGAAAGCCTGCGTAGTGTAGGAATTGATGCAGTGGGAACAACTGGAAGGAAGGCCGATTTATGTTTGAGGGCGGGTCTCATTCATACCGGCATGGTGCTTTGCGCATCCATGGCAGAAATGGTTCTGTTGGCGCATTACGAAATACGAGGGCTTATTAGAGAACCGAAAACTTTTGGAAAAATTTTAGAAAAATGGAAAATTCAAAGAACATCAAATGGGAAAAAGAAACCGTATGTGCGTCTAGCGCCTATTTGGGTTGACCTGAATAATTTAAATAAGTGGAGAAACGACGTTCACTTATATCGGCTTCTCAAGCGTTGGGAGTCATGGAATACAATTTTGAAAACAGAGGAGGAATTTAAAGGAACAGCTGAAAGGGTCTTGTGCCACCTTAAAAATTTCCATACACATTAAACAGCGCAAAGAGATCAGACGATAAAATTCTTAATGATTTTGATTGTCAGGAAGAAAACTTGGGGCCACCCACATACAAAAAGAATACAAAAGATTGAGGTAGGGAAACTCAGAAGTTGTTGAATTGATTAGAAACCGCTTGTAAGGCTTTTGTAGTAAAAAGGCTTAGCAAACCGATGCCTTCGGCCACTCGGCCACCTCTCCGCGATTGGATTTTCTTTAGAAAGCCGTTAGTTATACGTGAAAGGGGTAGTCTATCTCAAGAGGCAGTTTATGCAAAGAGATATTTAATAACAGCAGAAAGGCCTCATCGCAGAGGCTGAGGAAGCCTAGGTTTGTTTCGGACCAATATTCCGGCCGAGGAATTGTTCCCCGATGTAATCAATGCCTTCTTTTAAGGCCGCATCGAAGTTTTCCACGAAATTTTCTTCACCGATATGGCTCATTACGCTTAGCTCAGTGAGGGTGCGACGGACGGCTGGGTTCATCCCTTTAATAAGGACCTTGGTTCCATTCTTTTGAGCCTGGTTCGCCATATCTTCAAGGGCAAAGGCTCCGGAAAGATCGACCATGGGTACATGAATGAGCGAAATAATGAGGACTTGATAATGCGTCAGTTTATCCACCTGGCGATAGAGGGTGTCCGCTATTCCAAAAAACATTGGGCCTTGGGGTTCAAGGACCGCGATTTGTTTCTTCAGATGTTCTGGGACGAGTTTAGCTCCAGATTTTTGACTCTCCTTAAGGCCTATCACTTCTGGTTTCCACATTTCGCTCATGTCCCGGACAAATAGGAAAAAGGCGATGGCGAGTCCCACACCAACGGCCACCAGGAGATCTTCCCATACGGTGAGCAGGAATACAGTCCAGAAGGTAATTTTGGCCGGTGTGGGGATGCGATGCAGAATGGGGAAGACGCGGAAATCTAAGATGTCGTAGCCTACTTTAAAGAGAATGGCGGCGAGACAGCCCATGGGTATATACGAGGCTAAGGGCGCCAAGCCCAGAACGAGAGCGAGGAGCACGCAACCATGGACGATGGTTGAGAGAATCGTTCGTGCCCCACATTGAATATTCGCGATGCTTCGCATGGTTGCGGTCGCGGTTGTGAGTCCTCCAATTAATCCCGCCGTCATATTCGCCAGGCCTTGTCCCCAGATTTCCTGGTCGCTGTTATGGCGTTCATCATTGCTCATTTGGTCAATGACGACGCAGGTCAGTAGGGAGTCATAGACAGCCAGACCGGCCAAAGCGCCCGCTGGAGGGAGCATTTCATACACCCGGCTAATGGGGGGAAGATACAGATCTGGCAGCCCGGTCGGTACCTCAGGAATGTAGTCAATATTTAAACCTAAGGCGTTCGCCACGATCGTTCCGACGGCCAGACCGATCAGGGGACTTGGTAGCCAAATGACCTTTGTGATCTTTGGCCATATAAGAATAGTCGCCAGGGTGAGGAGTGAAATCATCAGTGCATCAAGATGGGCATTCATGATGGAGTTCGGAATGGCCAGCAAAGCTTCACGAACTGAGGAGAGGGTAGGAAGACTGAGAAAGGGGTTTAATTCGATGATGATGACGATGGCCCCGATACCACACATAAATCCTGATATAACGGAATAGGGGGTGAGGTAGATGAATTTTCCGACACCCATGGCCGCCAGGATGAGCATGATCACCCCGCTCAAAAAGACGCATCCAAAGGCGAAGCTCAAGTCTGGTTGCCCATTGGCGAGCATGTGATCGTGCATGACGACGGCGAGCTGCACGGTTTTGGGGCCGGTCGGGCCACTGACGCCGACGTTTGATCCACCAAATAGGCCGCCGACAAATCCTCCGGCTATGGCCCCCCACATGCCAGTAATGGCGCCCAGCCCGGATGCCACGCCAAACCCTAAGGCTAGGGGGAGAGCAATAAAGGCCACGGTGACCCCGGCCAGCGTATCCTGAGCCACATTGGTTCCCATGACTCGTATTCGCGACCATGGATTCATATCTGAAAGAAAGCTTTTAATTTTTTTTCCAATAAAATCCATAATGAATTTTTTAACCTTTGGGTTTGTTTTGACAGACTGCTGAAAGCAAGGGAGGGGACGAAGGGGTTCTGCTTAATTGCTTTAAACTCGTGTGGAAGACAGCAAATCCCGTACCTTCTCTTTGCTCAGAATTTACGAAAAAGCAAAGAGTAAGTAGATAATTCTATTGGACTTTTTTATTGGAGCGGGGTTGGGGCGGGCAGGCGTTTTTGCTATCGAACGAAAACGCTCTTGCGGTAATGTGCAATAACGCACATATTAATGTAATGCATGAATAAATGCGAGTGTATTTTATCCTTCAAAAAAATCCGTAAAATAGCGGATGAGGTCGCTAATCGTGACTATTCCGACGATCTTTCCTCCTTCTGTGACGACAAGATGGCGAACGCCATTGGCTTTCATCATGGCCTGAGCTTCACGAACAGGTTGATCACTCTCGATAAGAAGCATTTTTGATCGCATAATCGCTTTTACCGTGGTGGTCTGCATATTGAGGCCTTTGGCTACGCCTTCTCTCGTCAGGCGTTTGTCGGACACGATTCCAACGTAATCGTCTCCATCGGTCACAAGCAGGGCACTCACTCCTTGATCGATGAATGATTGGCTCAGTTCTTTGAGTGTGGCGTCCACCGAAATGGTTTTGACATTTCTGGCCATGTATTCACTAATTGGTGGTTCTGCTTTTTTGTCTTGTTCCGCCATGGCCTGTTCTCCTTGCGTGTCAATGTGAAGGGTAGGGCAGGTGCTTCCCGCCGCCTACAACACAATTTTTTTTGTCGTGTGATGGACCATGAAATTCTTCACCGATGCCTTGGGCATGTGCTTTCCCGACAGGATATACCAAATTGGGTGGAAGATCACAAAGGTTTATCGACCGCAGCCGGATGTTTCGCAAGGCAATGGTTCAGCAAAGTCGGGAAGGGCGTAGAAGGAAAGGCCACAGGGTGGATGGGAGCAGGCAAAAAAAATCAGGCCTTCTGTGTGGGGGCAATCAGTTCTTCAATTGAGTTTCAACAAAGGCCAGGATTTTTTCAGCATCTTCCACTATCCCATCGGTGATGTTGAGGCCCAAGGCTTTATCTTCGTCGTCCAGGGTGTCAACCAAGCCTCGTTCTTGGAGGAGGTTGACGTCCCAAAATACCATTCCATGGCTGACCCGCTGCCCGTTGATGCTGGCCATCACGTTAATGTTGTCCCCATGTTCGGTGGGAGTACTTAAAAAAGACAGCTCGACGCTGTCTTGCTTGGCTTGCTGAACAAACTCCATGAACGTCTTAATTCTGTCTAAACTATTCGGGTCTATTTCCATAAGGAGAAGTCTTTCTCATGTTGCGGAAGGGCATGCGCTCTTCACGAAGAACAAAAGGGAAATATTAAAGGCCAGGCTATGCGGTTCCCTGATGCCCAGAAATTGAAGGATTCTCTTGATTTTTCTTCTGGGCGCGCTCGGCGATATTTTCCATCAGGCCGGTGAATTTTTTGTATTGCGGATGGTCTGGAGTCAAAGGGTTGCCGTCTTCGTCGCACATGAGTTCTTGCATGCCTTCTAAAATTTCACTCATTTCCGGGAAAAATTCCTCATTTGATTTTTTACGTCCCATGTGGGTTCTCCTTTATTTATGAAGCAGTTAGTAAGTTAAGCGTATACCTTAAGATTTGTTATCTTGGTCGAGAATACTTTGGATTACGATTTTAAGATTATCAAAGTTGAGATTTTTAATTCGAATATTACCATCCAACACGACAGTGGGAGTATGAGTGACTTTAATGCGCTCTCCCCATTCTTTCCCTTTGCCTAAGGTTTGAAACGGCTTCCCCGTGGCCAGGCCGGCTTCAAATTCTTTGGCGTCCAAGTCGACTTCTTTGAGAATCAAGGACCGCATGGTTTTATCAAACATTTGAATGTCTTTATCGTGAATAGATTGAAAGAGCACTTCTTTCATTTTCTGCCCTTTGCCCATGGTGACGGCTTGATTGTACATTTCAAAGGCTGTGGGCAGTTTTCCGGGCATCACGGGGAATCCAATCATTCGAGCTTCAAGCTTGTCGCCGAATTCTTTTTGGAGCTTCGTCACCACCACGCGTTCAAACATGTGGCAATGGGGGCAATAGAAATCAGCGAATTCAAGCAAAATAACCTTTCCTGATTCGTGCAAGGATGGTTCTCCATCCATCATTTCGTATTCGCCCTGAAGTGCACCGAAGGCCATATTGGCTGAGCCCAAGATGCCAATCAGTAGGGCAAGTCCTATTGTCAGTCCTAATCGTGGCTGCTGTCCTTTCATGGGGATCCTTTCCTCATTTCACGTTTCTGGGAGAGTCGCTCTCGTATCGAAGAAGCCCAATGCGGTAACATCTCAGATTCTTTCAAGCTGACAACGATCCCTCATCTTATCAGACTAGGCCTAGGCTGCTTCAAGGTTAAATCTGATGAGGGAAGAAATTGTGAGGCATTTTCTTTCAGTCGAAGCTTTTGAGTATTGTTGGATTGGCGGATAAAAGGAGGAGAATTGATGAACATCGTACAGTTGAAGGATTACCAGACGTTCGCAGATGAGAAAATGAAGAAGCTGAATGTCTTTGAAACACCACGATTTTTTTGTGATGTGTATTGCTTTGAGCCTGGGCAGTTTCAAAAGGCGCATGCCCATGGAGATCAAGATAAGCTGTATTTTGTGTTAGAAGGGCAGGGGACCTTTCAAGTCGGGTCGGACAGCCAGGTTTTAGAAGAAGGGCAGGGCACGATGGCTCCGGCGGGTGAGGAACATGGTGTGGTCAATCATACGAAGCAGCGACTTCGGGTGCTGGTATTTATGGCGCCTAATCCAGAGTGAAGACTGATTTGATTGGCATAATAACTAGGTAGAGGAAAAAGACGAAGCGGGCGGAAAGGCCTTTTGGCCTTTCCGCCCGCTTCGTGTGAGCAAGAGATATTAAGGCGTGGGATTCATGGGATTGAAAATTGAGAGATTATCCTCCCCTGATACCGAAAGAATACCTACCGCTCCTTTGGCCACCCGGAAAATACTATGGTCCACTAAGAGATAGGCCCCGGGTACATCAACTTTGAATTCCACAATTGCCGCCCCCGCTGAAGGAATCAGCGTGGTTTGTACGTTTTGATTGACGGTTCCGCCAATGGCCCCTTCCACATAGACCTTGTCGAAAATTTCTCCGATGATGTGAAATGAGGATACACCATTTGGTCCGATGTTCCCCACAAAGAGTCTCACCGTTTCTCCGACTTTGGCCTGCAGTTCTTCTCCCATTAACGCGCCCGCCTTGCCATTAAACACCACATGGTCCGGGTGTTCCGCCAAACCTTTTTCCATAGATAATTCCATAATGCCCTTTTCAGCGCTGGGCATGGTGAAGAATTCGCTCTCTAAAACGGCATATTCATGATCGACGGCCGGTAAGCCTTCCGTGGGGTCGACAAGAATCAACCCATACATCCCATTGGCAATGTGGGCAGGGATATTAGGAACCGGTGAAGCACAGTGGTAAATATACAAGCCGGGAACTAAAGCCTGAAAAGAGAAGACACCTTCCTGTCCAGGGGCAGCCAAATTGGATCCTGCTCCACCGCCAGGGCCATTCACGGCATGCAAATCCATGTTGTGTGGGAATTTGCTGGTGCTATGATTTTTTAAATGAAGTTCGACGGTATCACCGACACGGACTCGAATCATGGGGCCAGGCACGGTTCCGTTAAAACTCCAAAATTTATATTGCACGTCATCGGCTAAGGTCCCCACGTATTCTTTGGCTTCAACATTGACGACGACTTTGGCGGGCTGTTTTCTTGTAATAGGGGCCGGAACTTCCGGCAATGTGGTGAGTTTCGCTTGAATCGTTGGCATGTCTGATGCCCATGTCGTAGAAACGAACCCAACGAGTGGCATGGCCATAAACAAGGCCGCGACGAGGGTTCCACTTAACTTGAGGTTGTTCATCATGAATGATTTGCTCCTTCTTCGTATGTGTGCTGTTAAAAAAACGTCACTTACCTAATAAGTCATATCATAGGGAAAAATTCTAGAGAAACAATGATATAGATCATCAAATGGAGGAAAGATTGAGGAATTTATCGTGCGAACGGGGGAGGGCGGACAAGGGATGGCGGATGGGGTAAGGCGCGTTTAGGGGAGGGCGTGGGGAGCCATTTCTTGTAGGCGCGGGAGATTGAGTATAAGGAGTTGCTTCCCATGACCGGCAATGAGCTGATCTTTTTTGAAGCGGCTAAGAATACGGCTGGTGGTTTCTTTTGTGAGTCCGGCCATGTCGGCCAAGTCTTGGTGGGTCAGCCGAACGGAAATTCGAATGCCCTTGTCTTCTTGAACGCCGGAACGTTCTGCTAAGTTGACCAGGAGAGCGGCCACGCGTTGTTCCGCCCTGTCTAGGGCAAAGGCTTTGGCATTGTCCTGTGATTCCCGGAGTCGATGGCTCAGATAATTGATAATGCTGACGGCGGCTTCAGGATTTCGTTGAATGACATCGAGCATCGTTTTTCTGTGGATTTTGATGACGGTCCCTTCTCCCATAGATTGCGCACATCCGGGATGCGATGCTCCTGAAAAAGCTGACGCTTCACAACAAAAGAGATCGCCCGGCATGAGGACCTTCAGCGTCACCTCACGTCCTTCGGGAGTGGATTTAACGCATTTCACATTGCCCTGTTGAACAATATGAAACCAGTCCGCAGGATCCCCTTCTCGAAAAATGAATTGCCCTTTTTGAATGGGCACTTCTATGGCGTGTTTAGCTAATTCCTGTCTGTCGGTTTCGGAAAGGCAGGCAAACAGTGGGAGCGAATCAATGCTGGATTGTGAAGCCATTGAAGGACATAGTTAAACCAGTTGTTTAGTTTTTTCAATGATGGCGCGTGCGTTAATGCCATAATGGTCGAGCAATTGGTCCGGCTTTCCGCTATGGGCAATTTCCTGGATGCCCATTTTATGGAGGCGCACGCCTTCGGTGGACAGGGCACTCAGGACCGCATCTCCAATCCCTCCATGAAGATAGTGATCTTCCACGGTCAAGACCAGGTTGTTGGTGGCCTTCGCCGCTTGTTTGAGTGTGGAGACATCGATTGGGGCAATGCTGTAGAGATCAATAATACGAACAGCTATGCCGGATTTTTGTAATTCATCATAGGCTTTCAATGCTTCATGAAGTGTGACTCCAGCCGCCACAATGGTGAGTTTGTCTTTCTCGCTGTGGCGAAGAACTTTGGAGCCACCGATTGTGAAGGTTTCATCCGGTCCGTACAGAATTGGCGTCTTGGGTCGTCCCGTTCGCATGTAGACCATGCCTTTGTGATTGGCCATCGTTTCCACCATTCGATAGGCACACATGGCATCTGAAGGATACAAGACCACGACGCCAGGCTGAGCGGCCATCATAGCGAGATCTTCCAGGCCCATCTGCGAGGGCCCATCTTCGCCGATGCTGACGCCCACATGGGAACCCATTAATTTAATATTTGATTGGCTGATGGCGGCCATACGGATAAAATCATAGGCCCGAGTGAAAAAGGCAGCGAATGTGGCGGCAAACGGAATTTTGCCACAGGCGGCAAGGCCAGCGGCGGCTCCAATCATATTTTGTTCGGCGATAAAATTCTCAAAAAACCGACTAGGAAAGCGCTTGCCGAATTTGTCGGTATAGGTGGAGTTTTTCACGTCGGCATCTAATCCAACGACGAGCGGATTCACTTCCCCCAGTTGGGCTAAGGCATCTCCGAATGCCTCCCGAGTTGCGACCGAATCCGTTGGTCCATAGTGTGGGGCCGGAAGCGGATTGGCCGGGCTATTGTCACGCTGTACGGTGGCAGGCGATGCAATGGAGAACGTGGGAGCCGGAGAGGAAAGCGATTGGCTTAAGAGGCTAATCACTTCTTCGGCTTGTTGAGTATTCAGTGGTTTCCCATGCCAGCCGGGATGATCTTCGGCATATGGAATGCTTTTTCCCTTATAGGTTTTGGCAAGAATCATGGTGGGTTTCTTTGTCGTTTGGCTGGCTTTTGCAAAAGCCTTGAGCAGTTCGGCGTGGTCATGCCCATCGATGCTCAAGGTATGCCAGCCGAAGCTTTCCCAGCGCGCTTGGTACGCCGGGAGATTATGCTCGAGCATCGTCGGGTCGGATTGCCCGAGTCGATTAATATCGATGATCGCACAGAGGTTGTCGAGTTGAGCATGGCGCGCCACGTCGGCGGCTTCCCAGACCGAGCCTTCCACCGATTCTCCATCGCCTAAGACCACATAGGTTCGAGCCGGGCTCTTATCCAGATACTTATTATTCAGGGCGATGCCGATGCCCACTGAAAGGCCTTGACCAAGTGAGCCTGTGGCCATATCCACGAATGCGAGGCGTGGCGTGGGATGGCCTTCCAGGTCAGATGCTAATGTGCGAAGTTCAAGTAATTCTTTAGGATCAAAAAGTCCGGCTTCAGCCCATGCGGCATACAGCAGTGGAGCGGCATGGCCTTTCGATAGGACAAATCGATCATTATCCGGGTTGCGTGGATCTTTGGGATCGTATCGCATCACGGAAAAGAAGAGAGTCGCGACGATATCGGCGGCCGAACAACAACTGGTTGGGTGGCCGTTTCCAGCTTGGGTGGTGGCACGAATACTATGAATCCGAAGTTGATCGGCCTTTTGACGAAGCTGTTCTGGTAATTGGGCAACACCAATAGTGGTCACAAGCGACTCCTTTTTTTCTGAGATTGGGGAAGCAATGGAGGTTGGGTGAAAAGGTAACAGACCCCCATACCCCAGTCAATTTGAAACGGGGTTGCTCTGGCTTTTCATAATTGAACGTAAGGTTGCAGGCGCAGAAAAACGAGAATCCATCTTAATAATTTGGGATTTCAGCTACCAATCACTGATTTAGGAAAGACGTCTCATTCTGTTTTTATACAGCGTTCAATAAATTTTTGGGGTTGCCGGGTTTCGCCCCGGCAGGCGAGGTCCTTTTCTTTCGGGAAAAGGACCCAAAACCATGTTGGCCGTGGGCTGGCCCTCGGGTGCCCTGCGCGGTTCGCCAACTTCGGCGGCGCGCAAACTCGCGGAGCTTGGCCTGAGTCCTCTCGAAGGGCTCAAACATTGCGCGCCTTTTCTCCGAAGTCGGCTGCACTGCTCGGCCATGCCACAAGGCCAGGGGATTTCAATCGTATTCTGCTTTGTTGAGAAAAATACTTATCTCCCGTCATCACTTAAATTAAACTTCAACTCTTTCCTTTATCCGATGCCTGCCGTCTGGCTTCTG
>Ga0224496_10002376_pt1 | contig 11210 bp, 11 predicted proteins | sample SF_Jul11_sed_USG_2_FD_168127 | JGI IMG/M metagenome (GOLD analysis project Ga0224496, IMG submission 168127) | Sediment microbial communities from San Francisco Bay, California, United States - SF_Jul11_sed_USGS_8_1 | ecosystem: Environmental > Aquatic > Marine > Sediment | place: USA... | reverse complement strand
GATCTCAGCGACGACACCTGGACCCAGGATGTGGATCCGATTGGACCCGATCCCTTGCTCGATCATGCGATGTGCGAGACCAGCGCCGATGGCTCGAGCTATCCCATCCTGTTTGCGGGCGCGCGGGATTGGATGCGCAACGACTTCTCGATGGATACGTGGACCTTCGGCGGGGGCGACTGGGTGGTGGGCAATACGCCTCCCGGTACGAACGTGGAGGTCTGCGACGACACCGCAGCCGTGTGCGTGACGTTTCCCGAGGTCGCCGCCGGGGGAGACACCACGATCACCCTCGATACCTGCTCGGCGCCGCCGGAGGGAATCTTTCTCACCTTTACGCCCCTCTGCGCGGAGATCACGAGCGAGGCGGACTGGAGCGGGCTGGCGGAGATCTGCATGCCGTACGACGACACCGGGCTTTCGTTGGCCCAGGAGAATGCGCTGGTCATGGTGAGCTGCGACGCGCAGGGACAGAACTGTGAGGCCATCACGTCCAGCCGCGATGTCGACGCGAACATCGTGTGCGGGCTGACGGATCACTTCTCGCTGTTCGCGATCGGTACGCCCGTCGATAGCGATGGCGATTTCGTCCCGGATCTCCAGGACAACTGTCAGGCCGAGCTGAACTCGTCGCAGTGCGATGCAGATCAGGACGGCTACGGCAACGCCTGCGACACGGACTTCAACCAGAGCTTTACGACCAACATTGTCGACTTCGGCATTTTCAAGCAGAACTACGGCACGCCGGGTGCGACGGATCTCAATTGCAGCGGCAGCACGAACATTGTCGACTTCGGCATTTTCAAGCAGCGGTACGGCCTGGCACCCGGACCTTCTGGGCTGAGCTGCGCGGGGACGATTCCCTGCAATTAGCGGGTGCGGCCTGGAGCCGCATGAGCCCACCGGATCCCGCCGGAGTCGTCTACACTGCGGCTCCGGTGGGATCCCCATGGGCGCAAGCGGTATCGAGCGACTCCTCGAGGTGATGGCGCGGCTGCGCGATCCCGAGGGCGGCTGCCCCTGGGACGTGGAGCAGAGCTTCGAGACGATCGCCCCGTACACCATCGAGGAGGCCTACGAGGTCGAGGACGCCATCCGGCGCGGCGACTTCGCGGCGCTGCGCGACGAGCTCGGCGATCTGCTGCTGCAGGTGGTGTTCCACGCGCAGATGGCGCGCGAGGCGCAGCGCTTCGAATTCGCCGACGTCGTCGAAGCCATCTGCGACAAGCTCGTGCGCCGTCACCCGCACGTCTTCGGCGATGCGAACGTGGCGTCGGCGCGCGCGCAGACGGAGGCCTGGGAGCGACAGAAGGCCTCCGAGCGCGCGGCGCAGGGCGCTGCGAGCGTTCTCGACGACGTCCCGCTCGGCCTGCCCGCGCTGCTGCGCGCCAAGAAGCTCATGAGCCGGGCCGCGCGCGCCGGCTTCGCCTGGGAAACGCCGGCACAGGCGGCGGACAAGCTGGCCGAAGAGCTCGACGCGGTGCGCGCGGAGATCGCGTCGGGAGATCGCGAGCGCCTGGAGGCGGAGCTCGGCGATCTGCTGATCGCCGCGGCGCGGCTCGCGCAGCAGCTCGAGATCGATCCCGAGACCGCGCTGCGCAAGGCGAGCGCGCGCTTCGAGGCGCGGCTGCGCCACGTGGAGGCGGCGCTCGCGGCCGACGGGCGCGGTCTCGCCGAGGCCGATCTCGACGAGCTGCGCGCCCACTGGCGGCGCGCCGTGCGCGCGGCGGACGTCTCGGGCTAGCGCGGGGTGGGTGCGCTCAGCCGCGCTTCACGGCGAGCACGCGGATGCGCCCGCCGAGGCCGAGCGGGCAGAGCAGCGCGCCGAGTGCCTTCTCGGCGAGCTTGCGCGGCCTGCGCAGCAGGGAGCCGGCCCCGGATCCCGGATTGGCCAGCCGAAACCCCAGCGTGTCGGTGCGCTGCACGGTGCAGCCGAGCTCGTCGAGCAGGTGGCGCAGCGTGCCGGGCGTGAACAGGCTGATGTGCCCGTTGTGCGCGCTGCCCAGATAGTTCCAGCGCGTGCCGAGCACGGCGCGCGTGGCGCTGGCGAAGTTGATCGTCGTGACCAGCAGCGCGCCTCCCGGGCGCAGCACGCGGATCATCTCGCGGGCGAAGCTGCGCGGATCCTGCAGGTGCTCGATCACCTGATTCGCGCGCACCACGTCGAACGCATCGGCCGGAAACGCCGCGTCCTCGAGCCGCCCGTTCCACACGTCGAGGCCGAGGATCTCCGCGGCCACCGCGGCGTTCTCTCGCGCCACCTCGACCCCCGCCGTCTTCCAGCCACGCTGCCGCGCGGCGACCAGGAAGTCGCCCCCGGCGCAGCCCACGTCGAGCAGCGCGCCGCTCTGGCGGAAGGGCTCGAGCGCGGCCAGGTCGAGGCGGTAGCGGCGGCGCGGCCGCTCGGCGAGCGCTTCGATGCGCCGCGCGGTCTCTTCGGGGGAGAGGCTGCGCCAGCCGCGGGCGATGCTGCCGAAGGCGGGGTGATCGCGCCCGAACAGCCGCGCATTCACCTCGCTGTCGTCACGCGGCTGCGGGTTCACGAACACGAAGCGGCAATTCCGGCAGCGCACGTGCACGTAGCCGTCGCGATCGAAGCAGCGCGTGTGGCTCGGGGAGCCGCACAGGGGGCAGTCGATGTGAACGAAGTCCGTGCCCATGCGCCGAGCCTCTCTCGTGCCACCGCGCGCGAAGGCGCGCGACGTGCGCTCGCAGCCCGCGCCGAGCGCGCGTGCGGGGCAGGGTAGCCGACTCCACCCAGCCGGCATGACGTGCGCCGCTCGCCGGCCCGCTGCCCGGTTCTGCCTCCGCGCCACCGCGGGCGGCGGATCCACTATCCTGTGCGCGAGCTGCGACGCGAGGTGTTCATGGCTCTTCTGGCCCGCAAGACGCGCATGCCCGAGCCCTCCGAAGTGCTGCCCGGGCGCGACACGCCCCTGCCCGTGGCGGCGCGGCACGTCGTGCTGGGCGCGCCGCTGCAGCCGCCCTTTCCGGAGGGCACGGAGCTGGCGCTCTTCGGCATGGGCTGCTTCTGGGGCGCCGAGCGGATCTTCTGGCAGACCGAGGGTGTGACCACCACGGCCGTCGGCTACGCGGGCGGCGCCACGCCGAATCCCACCTACGAGGAGGTGTGCAGCGGGCGCACCGGGCACGCGGAAGTCGTGCGCGTGGTCTTCGATCCCGCGCGCACGGGGTACGATGCGCTGTTGCGCCGCTTCTTCGAGGGCCACGATCCCACCCAGCGCATGCGCCAGGGCAACGACGTCGGCACCCAGTATCGCTCCGGCATCTACGTCTATTCGCCCGAGCAGCGCGCGGCCGCCGAGGCGTCTCGCGAGGCGTATCAGGCGGCGCTGCGCGCGGCGGGGTACGGTGCCATCTGCACCGAGATCTGCGCCGCCCCGGCCTTCTACTACGCCGAGGACTATCACCAGCAGTATCTGGCGAAGAACCCGGGTGGCTACTGCGGGCTCGGCGGCACGGGGGTCGCGTGTGCGGTCGGCAGCGCGACGCCGCGCTCGCGCGCCCAGGGGTCCTGAGCGGATCGCGCGCCGCGCGGGAAGGCGTCGTCGCCTGCGCGGGGCTACGCCTCGATGACGCCCTGCTCCACGAGCGCCCGGAAGACCTCGACCACCCGCGGATCGAACTGGGTCCCGGCGCCGTCGTCGACCTCGCGCATGGCCGCCTCGAGCGACATGGTTTCCTTGTAGCTCGCGACGTTCGTCATGGTATCGAAGGCCTCGGCGAGTCCGATGATGCGCGATTCGAGCGGGATCGCGTCGCCCGAGATCCCTTCCGGATAGCCGCTGCCGTCGTACCACTCGTGGTGGTGCAGCACGATCGGGCCGAGGTCCTGCCAGAGTCGGATGTGGCTCAGCATGCGGTGGCCGAGGATCGTGTGCTTCTCGCAGACCTTGCGGCTCATCTGCTGGGAGCGATCGATCTTGAGCATGCCGATGTCGTGCAAGAGGGCGGCGAAGTGAAGCCGCTCCATGCGCGTCTCGTCGAGATCGAGCGCGCGCCCGAGGCGATTCGAGATCTGCGCCACGCGTTCGCTGTGGCCGGTGTGGTAGCCGAGGTGCGAGTCGAGCGCGTGGACGATGATGTCGGTCACGTGCGAGAAGAAGTTGCGTTGCGCGTCGCGCAGGTCCGCGTTGCTGAGCGAAACGGATGCGAGGGCCGCGAGCGTGGAGAGGGCGTCCACCTCCGCGGGCTCGAAGGGCGCGCTGCGCGCGCGCACGACGGCGAGGGCGCCCACGGGTGCGCGCTCGCCCGGAATCGGCACGACGGCGGCCGACATGCCGCTGGCTCCCTCGCTGCACAGGCCGGGGTCGTCGGAGAGCGCCGGGCGTCCTCCCGAGAGCACCAGATCCACCAGCTTGCCGAGCGGTGCGTGGATCTTCTGGTAGACCTTCTCGGCGTTCTCTCCGCGCGTCTCCGCGAGGTTGGTGACTTCTTCGCCCGATGTGCGCAGGAAGACGTAGGCCATCGGAGCGCCCGCGAGATCGAGAGCGCTGCGTGCGCAGCGGCTGGTCGCCTCGGTCACGTGCTGGGCGCCGGCCAGCTTGCTCGACACATCGAGAAGTGAGGCGAGGCGCGCGTTGTCGGCATTCATGCTCGCGAGCGTATTGCGCGTTACGCGGCGCAGGATCACGAAGGATGCGAGCGAGAGCAGGGCGATCGACACGACCAGCGCGATCAGCCCGAGCGCCGCGTTGCGATCGCTCAAGCTCGGCAGCACGTAGTGCTCCGCCACCACGGTCAGCGCGACGAGCGGCACCACCGCACCCAGGAAGTAGGTGACCAGCGCCACGCGATCGATCTTCTGGGAGAAGAGGGAGGCCTTCTGGTTCCGCTTCATGCCTGAGTCCGCCTCCAGCGGCACGGCGCACGCCCGGCGCACCCGCACCGGGGCTCCGCGGCGATCCGCTCGGCTGTCTCCCTCCATCGGCGGGACACGCGCCTGGCTCAACCGTGTTGTACTTTCCACACGCCTTGCGCCCGACCCGCATGCGAAGGCTCCGGGCGGACGCTATGCCCTGCGGCGCCGCGCCGATCGGAGTGCCATGCCCGAGCTGCCCGAAGTCGAGGTGACCCGCCGCCGGATCTCCCCTCTGCTCGTGGGCCGGCGCATCCGTTCGGTGCGCACGAGCGCGCCGAGCTACCTCTTCCTCACCCGCCCCGAGCGACTGCGCCGGCGGCTCGCCGGACGCACCGTCACCGCGCTGGCGCGGCGCGGCAAGTACCTGGTGGCCGAGCTCGACGACGGCGGCCGGCTGATCGTGCACCTCGGCATGACCGGACAGCTCTTCTCGGCCGCGGCCACCAGCGTGCGGCTGCTCTCGGCGGCCGCCCGCGCTGCCCTCGCGCCCGAAGCGCAGCGCGCATTCCAGCCCGACGCGCACACGCACCTCTGCCTTGCCTTCGAGGACGGAGGCCATCCGGTCTATCTGCGCGACGTGCGCAAGTTCGGAAAGGTGCTGCTGCTCGAGCGCGGCGAGCGGCACGCGCGGCTCGAGCGCCTCGGCGTCGATGCGCTGGAGGTCTCCGGCGCGCAGCTGTTTCGCGCCTCCCGGAAACGCACGGTCGCGATCAAGAGCCTGCTGCTCGATCAGTCCCAGATTGCCGGCGTCGGCAACATCTACGCGGACGAAGCGCTGTTTCTGGCCGGTGTGCGTCCGCGTCGCCGCGCCGGTCGCGTGACGCGGCGCGAGTGCGACGCGATCGCCGCGGCGCTGCGGCGCATCCTGTGCCGCTCGATCGAGACCGGCGGATCGAGCATCAGCGATTTCGTGGCGCCCGACGGCGCGGACGGGCAGTATCAGAGCGAGACGCGGGTCTACGCGCGCACCGGCATGGCCTGCAGCGTGTGCGGAACGACCATTCGCAGGATCGTGATCGGTCAGCGCGGCAGCCACTACTGCCCGCGCTGCCAGCGATAGGGCGATCATGCTGAGCCTACCCGAGCTGGAGCGAGTCGCGGCGATCCTCGACCGCGGGCTCGCGGGGCATCGCCTGCAGGGCATCGTGCAGGCCGGTGCCGAGGCCGTCGTCCTCACCTTCTATGGCGGGCGCGGGGGCGATGACCGCGCGCGCACACACATCCTGCTCGCCTGCGGACCGACGTCGGCGCGGGTGGCGGCGCTCGCCGAGGCGCCGCGCGCGAGCTCCGCGCCGAAGCGTTTCGCCCAGTATCTGCGCGCGCACGTCGGAAACGCTCGCGTCGGCGGCGCGCGCATCGTGGATGGCGATCGCCAGCTCGCCCTGCGCCTGCACGCGCGGGAAGGCGATTTCGAGCTGTTGCTGTCGATCTTTGGCAGGCGCAGCAATCTGCTCGTGCTCGATGCGGAGCAGCGCGTCGTCGCGACGCTGCGCCCGCTCGCGGAGACGCGCAGTGATCTCGCGATCGGCGAGACCTGGCGCTCGCCCGCGTCGGCGCCGCCGCGCGGCGGAGAAGATCGCTTCGCGGAGGTGCCCGAGGCGCGCCTCCTCGAGGCCATCGCGGCGCACTACGCCGGCGTCGAACACGATGCTACCTGCACGGCGCTGGCGCGCCGTGTCGAGCTCGCGCTGCGCAAGGAGGCGAAGGCGCTCGAGCGGAAGATCGCCAAGCTCGACGCGGAGCTCGCGGGAGCGCAGGCGGCGCCGCGCTTCGAGCGCGAGGGAGAGCTGCTCAAGAGCGCGCTGGCGCGCGTGCGGCGCGGCGACCGGGAGGTGGTCGTGCGCGATTGGGACAGCGGAGAGGAGATCGCCATCCCCCTCGACGCGGCGCTCGCGCCCGCCGAGAACCTGGCGAGGATCTTCAAGCGCTACCAGAAAGCCGTGCGTACCCTCACGAAGGTCGGGGCGCAACGCGACGGCGTGCAGGCGTCGCGCGCCGAGATCGCGCAGCTCGAGGCCGACTACCGCGCGCTCGTCGCCCGAGAAGACGAGGAGCTGGGCGCGGCGCTCGAGAGGTTCGCCGAGCGCCCGGCCATGGCTCGCCTGCTCGCGAAGCTCGCGCCGGGAGCGGCAGCGAAAGCGGCGCCCGCACGGCGCGAGCTCACCCTCGCCGGACGCGTGGTGCCCGGAAGGCTCGCGCCGCGCCGCTATCGCACGGAGAGCGGTCTCGAGGTCTGGGTGGGCCGCAGCGACGCCGCCAACGATTATCTCAGCACGCGTCTCGCGCGCGGGAAGGATCTCTTCTTCCACCTCGACGGTGCGCCCGGAAGTCACGTGGTACTGCGGACCGAAGGGCGCAGCGACCCGCCCTCGGAGGCGGTGCTCGACGCGTGCGAGCTCGCCATCCACTTCTCCAAGCAGCGCAACGCGAGCCGCGCGGACGTGCACGTCGTGCCGATTGCCAACGTGCGCAAGCCGAAGGGCGCCAAGCCCGGGCTGGTCGTCGTGCACGGCGGCAAGACCATCCACCTGCGCCGCAGCCCCGCCCGCCTCGAACGCATCCTCGCGGCGCGCATCGAGAGCTAGCGTGCGGCAGCTCCGGCTCTGCTGGCTCGCGTGCGGGATCGTGTTGCCGCTGGCGCTCATCGCTTGCGGCGACAGCCCCGCGGCTTCGCGCGGAAGCGACGCGCTTCCCGTCGTGTCGATCCTGGTGGGGCAGCAGCGCGCGGTGGTGGAGGTGGCCGCGACGCCCGAGACGCGCCGCGTGGGACTGATGCACCGGGAGAGTCTGCCCGAGGAGCGCGGCATGCTCTTCGTGTTTCCGCAGGATCGCGTGCTCAGCTTCTGGATGAAGGACACGCGCATCCCCCTCTCCATTGCGTTCGCGCGCTCGGATGGGGTGATCGTCCAGATTGCGGACATGGAGCCGTTCTCGGAGCGATCGATCTCGAGTCGTGGACCGGTGCGCTACGCGCTCGAGATGAATCGCGGCTGGTTCTCGCGTCACGGCGTAGTCGAAGGGGACTCGATGCGCCGCATGCCGCGCATCCGCGCAGAGTAGACGCGCGCAGCGCGGGCGGCGCTGCGGCTGGATCAGTCGCTGCCGAGTCTGCGAAAGACCGCTTCGGGATCGTCCCCGGGCGCGGCACTCGTGGCCGCGCGCGCCTTCACGTCGGTCATCACGCGACTGCACACCTGCTGAGGCTTCCACACGCCGCGGCGCTCGAGCTCGCCGGGCATGATCTTCTCCATCACCACCTCGAGCTGTGGCACGCTCAGCGTGTGTGCGTCGAGCCCGGCACCCTTGAGCGCAAGGCGCAGGGTGCCGCGTGCCTCGAGCTTGTCGAGGTCGCTGTGCGCCTCGAGCTTTTCGGCTGCGAGATCGAAGAGTGTCTCCATCGCTACGCGCTCTCCGCGTCGGATGTTCTGGAGGCGCGCGGCGCGGAGCCGCAGTGTGCGCGCGGGACACCCGGCCTGAGCGCGTGGCGGGGGTGTCTTGCGGTGTGCCGCGCCAAAGCAAGCATCGAGGCCCCCTCCCTCTGCGATCACATAGCGCTCGACCGTTCCGCAGCGACGGAACAGAGGGGCCCTACTGGTTTCGGCCGTGCTCGCGTCTGGCTTGAGAGTGCGCCGGATCCGCCGGTCTGGGCCCCTCCCACGCGCCCGCGCTGGCAGCGAGGCGCCTGCACCCCGCGGAGGGATCCGGCCGGGCCAGGCCCCCGTCCGGCGGGGCCCGATGCCCGCCTCGAGCCATGCGGATTGCGCCCGGCCCAGCGCAATCATTAGGCTCCCGGCTCCCGACCCCGCAACCGCGCGAGCGACCCGCGAAGGCGGACCCGCCGAGCGCCAAGGAGCTTGAATCGTGACATCCCCGGTGCGCGTCGAAAGGCAGGACTCGGTGGTAGAGATCGTTCTCGATCGCCCGCCCGCCAACGCGATCGATGTGGGCGTGAGTCGCGCGATCTACGAGGCGGTTCGTGCGTTCGAGGCGGATCCGGTGCTGCGCGTCGCGATTCTCACGGCGGGCGGCGAGCGCTTCTTCTCGGCGGGCTGGGATCTCAAGGCGGCGGCTGCCCACGCGGGGCAGCCCGAGGATCACGGCCCCGGTGGATTCGCGGGCATCACCGAGTACTTCGGTCGCAGCAAGCCGATCATCGCGGCGGTCAACGGCATGGCGGTCGGCGGCGGCTTCGAGCTGGCCCTGGCGTGCGATCTGATCGTCGCCGCCGAGCACGCGGAGTTCTTCCTGCCCGAGGTACGCATCGGCATCATTCCCGACGCGGGGGGCGTCCTGCACCTGCCCCGGCGGCTGCCGCGGGCGGTCGCCACGCGCCTGCTGCTCACCGGCGACCGCCTGCCCGCCGCGGAGGCGGCGCGCCTCGGTCTGATCCACGAGGCCGTGCCCGCCGCCAAGCTCGGGGATGCTGCGCGGGCCCTCGCGGCGCGTGTCGCCGCATCCGCGCCGCTGGCGGTACGCGCGCTGAAGGCCGTGCTCGAGGCGACCCAGACGCTCTCGATCGAGGCCGGCTACGCGCTGATGCGCTCGGGAAAGATTGCGGCGTACGACGCGATGCTCGCGTCGGAAGACGCGCGCGAAGGCCCCCGCGCATTCGCCGAGAAACGCGAGCCGGTATGGAAGGGAAGGTGATGGGAGAGCGCACGGACACGGTGTTTCGAGAGGATCTCTTCGGCGGCCAGCTGGCGCTCGTCACGGGCGGCGGGACCGGGATCGGCCTGGCGATCGCCCGGCTGCTCGGGCGACTCGGCGCGCGGGTCGTGATCGCCGCGCGCAGCGAAGAGCGGCTCGAGCGGGCGGCCGCGGCGCTCCGTGCGGAGGGCGTCAGCGCCTCGGCCGAGCTGCTCAACATCCGCGACGAGACCCAGGTGGCCGACGTATTCGACCGGATCGGCAGCGAGCACGGCCTGCCGGATTTCCTGATCAACAACGCGGGCGGCCAGTTTGCGGCGCCGTCCCTCGAGATCTCGGCAAACGGCTTCCGCGCCGTGATCGATTTGAACCTCAACGGCACCTGGCACATGTGTCGCGCTTACGGCAGCCGCCTGGTCGAGGCGGCCCGCCCGGGACGCATCGTCAACATCGTCCTGTGCTGCGAGTCGGGCATGCCCGGCATGGCGCACGCGAGCGCCGCGCGCGCGGGCGTGGTCAACCTGACGAAGACGCTCGCCTACGAATGGGCGCGCCACGGCATCACCGTGAACGCCATCGCGCCGGGCACGATCGAGACCGAGGCGCTCGCGCAGTACGATCAGGAGACGATGGCGAAGGGCATCGCCGCGCTGCCGATCCCGCGCATGGGCACACCGCTCGAGGTGGCCGAGCTGACCGCCTTCCTGCTTTCCTCCGCCGGCAGCTACATCACCGGTGCGCTCGTGCCGCTCGACGGTGGAGAGCACCTGACGGGCGCGTCGGTCAACTAGCCGGCGCTGCGCGGGGCGGATGCGGCGCATCAGCTCTCGGCCGCGTAGGCGGCCCGAACCCAGCGCGCGAAGAGCGGTGGGGGAAAGAAGGCGAGCCAGAGCGAGATCTGGCCGGTGATCGTGAACGCGACCAGCAGCATGTCGAGCTGCGTCAGGGTTTCGTAGAAGGCGAGCACCGTGCCGTATCCGATCTGCGTCGTGCAGTACATGCCGGCGTACAGGCTCCACAGCAGGAGCCGATTGGCGAGCAGCGGATCCGCGAGGCCGCGGACGGCACGGCGCCGGAGCTTCAGGTGATAGGCCAGGGACTCCCAGGCGGCCCACCCGTAGCCCGCGATCTGCGCAAAGAGCTCGATCCAGTTCCAGGCGTGATCGTTCCGCGAGCCACCCCAGTCGCCCACCGTTCCGCTGCCGAACAAGCCGACGACCATCGCAGCGATCAGCAGCCAGAGCGCAACCCCGGCCGCCCGATCCCTCGGCCGGAAGACCACGCGGGTGAAGAAGATCAAACAGATCACCGCGGCCGAGATGCCGATGCGGCAGACGACCGCGAAGGCGTCGCCGAGCGGCGTCTCGTAGGCCGGCGTGAAGACGCAGAGCGTCCAGAACAGCCATTCGATGCCGTCGAATCCGACCGCGGCTCCGAGCAGCACAGCGGGCAGGTCTCCGCTCCGGATGCCCTGCCTCAGGATCGGCAGGGAGACGCCGAAGCTCACGGCGATGGCGATGATGTGGGAAGCGAGTTCCGGATTCATGCTCCGACCAGCGGGGGTCCGGATGCGATCTCCTCACGCGAGAATACGATTGCTCTTGGGGAGTATCGACGCATCTCTTGCGGATCTTGAACGGACGGGATCGGGTCTCGAGTCGGCCGATCCTGGCACACCCCG
>Ga0224496_10002375_pt1 | contig 11219 bp, 11 predicted proteins | sample SF_Jul11_sed_USG_2_FD_168127 | JGI IMG/M metagenome (GOLD analysis project Ga0224496, IMG submission 168127) | Sediment microbial communities from San Francisco Bay, California, United States - SF_Jul11_sed_USGS_8_1 | ecosystem: Environmental > Aquatic > Marine > Sediment | place: USA... | reverse complement strand
GAAATTTGAGTAGGCGATGATCTCTCACCCCGGCGTAGAAAAATAACCCAGGGCCAGGCGCAGGCGGGCTTCCACATCCTCGGGGGCATCCTTGGGGATGTGCTGCACGGCGGCCTGGGCCTCCACAATGCTGTAGCCCAAAGCGGTGAGCGCCGCCAAGACCTCGGTGTCGGCATCGTCCATGGCCGCCAGCGGCTGCAAGCCATCGCCGGCGGGCAGCCGGTCCTGCAAATGCAGGCCGATCTTTTGGGCGGTCTTCTTGCCCACGCCGGGGACGCGGCTGAAGACCTCGGCCTGCTCGTTGAAGACCGCCCGGCGGATGGCGTTGGGCGCCAGCGTCGAGAGGACCGCCAAAGCCAGGCGCGGCCCGACTCCGTTGACGCCGAGCAGCAGGCCAAAAAAGGACATCTCCTCCTTCGTCTCGAAGCCATACAAGGTCAGCTCGGTCTCGCGCACCACCAAGTGGGTGTGCAGCGCCACGGCGTGGCCGCTGTGGGTTTGCGCCAGCAGGCCGGCGGTGACAAACACGCGCAGCCCCACGCCGGCGACCTCGACCACCAAGCTGCCATCTTCCACGGCGGCGACGCGCCCATTAATGCTTGCGATCATAGCGGCCTCCTCAAAGACCTGTGCTCATCATAAAAACGCCAGCCCAATGCCCACGGTCAGCATGGTTAAAAAGCCGGGCAGCAGGGCGCGGCGCAGCGCCGGCGCGCCGCCCATCAGCACGATGCCGCCCTTGACCACGGTGTTGGACATGGCGGCCAGCACGATGGCACGCGCCGCCGTGGTCAGCTCCAGCCCGCCGGAAAGGCTCAACTCCGCCATGGTGAGCGTGATGGCGTCAACGTCGGCCAGGCCGGAGATGATGCTGGAGAGGAACACGCCGGTATTGCCCATATACACTTGGGCGGCGCGCGCCACCACCAAGATCAGCGCATAGAGCAGCCCGAACTTGATCGCCGAAGCCAAATCGAAGGGGTTGGAAAATTCGACATCGCCCTTTTCGTCGGCGCGCTGGGCAAAGAACAAGTAAAGGCCATAGAGCAGGCCGGCCAGCCCGGCGGCGGCCAGCGGCAGCCAAACGATGCGCAGCAGCGGCAGGTTGAGCACGCCGACCTCGACAAGCACGCGGGCGAACATCACCGTCCACGAGACCATGATCGCCAGGGCGAAGGGCTTGGCCAGGTTGCTCTCGCGCTGGCTGCGCTCGGAGAAGGTCAGCGTGACCGCGGTGCTGGAGACCAGCCCGCCGAGCAAGCCGGTCAGGCCGATACCCTGGCGCGGGCCGACGAACTTGATCAACACATAGCCCAAAAAGCTGATCCCCGAAATGAAAACGACCATCAGCCAGATCTTGAACGGGTTGAGCACATCGAAGGGCGGCGGCCAAAAGCTCTCGTTGGGCAGCACCGGCAGGATGATGGCGCTGATCACGGCAAGCTGCAAGGCCGCCTGGATGTCCTCGCGGGTGAGGGCGCGCACAAAGCGGTCGGTCTCCAGCTTGAGCGAGAGCAGCAGGGTGGTGGTGATCGCCACCGCAATCGCCAAGGTCAGCTCGCCCCAATAGCACAGCGCGCCGACCAGCACGGCGACCAAGATGGCGACCTCGCTGGTGATGCCGATGCTGCCGCGGCGCAGCCCGTCGAGCACATGCGCGGCGATGGTGAACCCGGCCGTCACCAGGATGATGCTGAAGAAGATCAGCGGCGAATGCAATCTGTCGGCGGCCATGGCGCCCAGCGCCCCGCTCAGGCTCAGCAGCGCGAAGGTGCGTTCCCCGGCCACGATCTCGCGGCCCTCGCCGCCGTGGGCGTGTTCGCGCTGCAAGCCGATCATAAAACCGGTCGCCAGCGCTACGCCAAATCTCAGGAATAGGTCGGTCTGTTGCATGCGTTCTCCAATGGTGTGGATTTTGTTAGTCGGTCACCAAAAGTTTACTGCATTTTTGCTAATTACTCGGGCCTATTTGCCAACCCCTCCCGCCTGGAAAGGGGAAGGGCCGGGGCTGGGCTTTCATGTTAATTCTCGCTGCCGGTCTCAAACAGGGCGCGCGCCTTGGCGCTGTGCAAATGGCAGATCGCCACCGCCAGCGCGTCGGCGGCGTCGTCCGGCTGGGGGATCTCGTCGAGGTGGAGCAGCGTGCGCACCATTTGCTGCACTTGGCGCTTGTCGGCCGCGCCGTACCCTGTCACGGCTTGCTTCACCTCCGAAGGCGAGTACTCGCCCGCCTCCACCCCGGCTTGCGCCAGGGCCAGCAAAGCCACGCCGCGGGCTTGCCCCACGCTGATCGCCGTGCGCACGTTCTTCTGGAAAAACAACTTCTCCACCGCGCCGCTTTCTGGGCGATGGAGAAGCAAGACCTCGTTGAGGCCCTCATATAATAGTTTCAAACGCAGCGGCATGGCCATTTTCGCCGGGGTGAGGATCGCGCCATGGCCCACCGCTTCCAGGCTGCCATCGCGCCTCTCGCGTACCAGCCCGTAGCCGGTGATCGCCGTCCCGGGATCAATGCCAATGACCAGCATGCCGCCTTAGGCCGCTTCTAGCTGCGCCAGCGCTTCATCCGAGATCGCCAGGTTGGCCGATACGTTCTGCACATCGTCCAGGTCTTCCAGCGATTCGATCACTTTCATCACCTGCACGGTTTCGCTCGGCCCCAGTGTCATTTCCTGGTTGGGCATCATGCGCAGTCCCGCCGCCTCGGGCTGGATCTTGGCCGCGGCCAGGGCATCGCTGATCGACTTGAACGTGTCCACCGCTCCGGTGATCTCGATGAACTCTTCGTCAAAACTCACGTCGTCGGCGCCGGCTTCCACCGCCAGCTCGAAGATCTTGTCCGTGTTGTGTCCTTCTCCAGGGAAGGCGAAATAGGCCGTGCGGGTGAACTGCCAGGCCACCGAGCCGCCTTCCCCCAGGTTGCCCCCGGCGCGGTTGAGCAAATGCCGCAGGTCTGCCACGGTGCGGTTGCGGTTGTCGGTCACCGTTTCGATCACCAGCGCTACGCCGTGCGGGGCATAGCCCTCATAGGTGATCTGCTCCAGGATATCGCCGTCCTTGCCTTCGCCGCTGCCCCGTTTGATCGCCCGTTCGATGTTGTCCTTGGGCATGTTGTTGGAGCGCGCTTTGTCGATGGCCAGGCGCAGTGTGAAGTTCGAATCCGGGTCGCTGCCGCCTTCACGGGCGGAGATGGCGATCTCGCGCGCCAGCCGGGTGAAGAGCTGGCCGCGTTTGGCGTCGTTGGCCCCTTTTTTGCGTTTGATGGTAGACCATTTACTATGTCCAGACATAAGTCTTTCTCCATTCATTTATGCCGATAATTTGTGTGTTTTGCAAATTATACCATTAGGAGGGGAGGATGATAATTTTTCACAGCCGCGTTGCGAGTCTTTGCATTCAGGCATCTCTTTTTTAGGCTATAATAGTAATCCAGTGGGAAGTACTGATGGGATTAACGGGGAAGTTCTTGTGAGACTTTGAATTATTGAAAGCATTTTAGACCTATTATTATGTTCGGTGTTTCACCTCTTGTTTTCATTATCCTAACTGATGATCATCAAATTTGCGAAGGAGAATGACCCATGAACACACTGAAAAAATTCCACCTTGTGCTCTTATTTGCCTTATTGGTCGGCTGCAGTGGGAATACCGCTACACCGGTTGCTAATGTCGATCCAACCCTAACACCTGTTGATCAAATCCCCATTGGCACACCCACTGTGCTGCCTGAAGCCCAAGCGTTTTACGAGCAGGCCGAAACTGCCCGCAAAGCCGGTGATTTTCAAAAAGCCCTGGAATTGTATAACCAAGCCATTCAGATTGACCCAAATTTTTCACAAGCATACAAAAATCGCGGAAATGTTTATATGGACGGTTTGGGTAATTTAACGGCTGCTTATAATGACTATACCAAAGCACTTGAACTTGATCCCAGCTATGCGATTGCCTACAACAATCGCGGCTTGGTTCATGAAAAATGGGGAGATTACGAATCATCCCTAGACGATTTTAACAAAGCTATAGAATTGGACCCTAGTTATGCTAACGCCTATAGAAACCGGGGGCATGTTTTTTGGCTCTTGGGATATCAGGATAAAGCTCTCGGAGATTTTAACACTTCAATAGAACTTGGGCCAACTACTTCAGTTCTGAATTATAGGGGCACCCTATTTCAAGAACGGGGTTCCTACCAACAGGCCATAACTGATTTCGAGGCAGCCATTGAATTAAACCCGCGTGAAGATTCCGCTCATGTCAATCTAGGGAATTTATATTTTTTATTTTTAGATGATCCCCGGAAAGCCATCACAATATATACCGAAGGAATTGAATTAAATCCGGATTCCGCCATACTTTACTACAACAAGGGTAATGCATACAAAAGTTTACGAGAGTACAATTTAGCAATCGAGAGTTACACCAAAGCAATTGAACTAAATCCACGGTATTTAGCTGCATATAACAATCGAGGCAACACCTACAATATTTTAAATGAGTATAAGGCTGCAATTGCCGATTACACCAAAGTCCTTGAAATTAATCCCAATTTTATACTTTGCTGGGAGTGCCGTGGGTTGATGTATTTTCATCTCGATATGTACGAAGAAGCCATTTCGGACTACTCCAAAGTAATCGAGCTAAATCCCTTCAACCCAGAACCCTATTTAGTTCGCTCCGTACTATATGAGGCATTAGGGGAACAAGGAAAAAGCGAAGTGGATTTTGAGATCGCGTTGGAATTAACTGGATCATTAGCGGAAACACTTACCTTTCGAGCTAAAGCATACTTATTGTTTTACCATATGGATAAAATTCGATTAGCGCTGGCAGATCTAGATGAGGCAATTAAGTTAGACCCTGAATATGCCCGCGCATATTTTTACCGATGTGTGGCAAATATTCAATTGCGGGACCCGGAATCAGGCGTAGCCGATTGCCGTACTTTTCTTGATATTGGCACTGATCCAGAATTACGGCAGAATGCAGAAGCGCTAATAAGAGGTGAGGGATTTGAACCTTATCCAAGCCAATAGATTCCTCGCCTCTCGGATGGCCAGGATGGTTTCCCAACAATAAGACTTGGAAACCCTGCCCAAATCCACATTGGTCTTGCCCAAAAATACCCGCGGTGAAATCCAACACCCGATTTCATCCTTCCCACATCCCTGAATACATTTTCCCCTGTCTGCCTATCTACCTGTTTACCGGTCTCCTTGTTTACCTGCCTTGTAGTGCGGGCGCGGCGGGGGAAATGGGCACATACACAATTGTTGGGGGGAATATAATCGCAGGGGCTCTGGTTTCAATGGGGGACATGATAATTGTGGATGTGATCGATGGGGTAGGAGAATAAGAAATAGGCGCGGTGGCGTTTTCGATATTGTCAGGCTCGGGGATCATAAAAATGAGAATACAGCAAGCAAAGAATAGCAACAAAAAAACAGCGCAGGTAGTCTTAGTGTATTCCTTTAGTTTATTTATCGTAGCAAAACAAGCGGTTTGAAATCACTTATGCTAAGAGCAGTTTTAGCAAAAAAAGGGGTTGGGTGCGAGAATGGTAAGATGCCCCGCAGAGATATTATAGCATGATGACAATGGTGGGAATGAAAAGCAGGGAGGTGAAAAGACACGCCGTTAAAGCAGTATTGGCAAGCGTTGCAACACCTGCCAATACCTAATCGAGTCCCACGATATGTTGGCGACCGACCTGAACCTATTTTACCACCGAAGCGTGTGGGGGGAACTACCAGGATGGAGGGATGCGGCAGCCCGCCCGAAGGGGCGCATGAGATTGTCTGCCCGGTGGAGATGGAGTACACTACACTCATGATCCAGATCACTGCCGATATCGCCATCCCCGAAGATGAACTGCACCTGGACTTTGTGCGTGCCTCTGGCCCCGGCGGGCAAAATGTCAACCGCGTAGCCAGCGCCGTGCAGCTGCGCTTCGACGCGGCCGAGTCAGCCCACTTGCCTGCTTCCGTCAAGGCGCGCCTCAAACGTTTGGCTGGCAAACGCATGACCATGCAGGGCGTGCTGGTCATCGAAGCCAAGCGCTACCGCAGCCAAGAGCGCAACCGCCAAGACGCCATTGACCGCTTTACGGCCCTGGTACGCAGAGCGGCCGAACCACCCAAGCCGCGCACAGCCACACGCCCAACGCGCGCCTCGCGAGTGCAGCGGCTGGAAGGCAAACGGCGGCGTTCCGCAACCAAACGTCTGCGGCAGGCGCCGCGCAACGATGAGCAATGAGCAGGGCATCCGGTCATTCCGCATGGTGGCAGCGGGAGATTTTTATGGGAGGGCTCCCTTTTTTGGTGAATCACAAGGAAAGGGCCTGATTAATTGTAACGCAAGAAAATACGGCGCTGTGCTATAATTTCAGACCAGGAGTCAGGGATGACAGACTTAACCCAAGAGATTTCTATCGCAACACTACAAAGCCGCATCCAACAACTTGAACGGCTGCTTGAGCTGAACCGCAAGTTGAGCGCCATGATGGATTTTGAGCCTTTGCTGCAATCGATCATTGAAGCCGCCGCGGAACATACCCAAAGCCAAGAAGCCTCTATCCTGCTCTTTGATGAAATTAACAAGCGTTTGGAATTTGTAGCCGCACCGTGGTTCAAAAGCGAGGTAATGAGCCAGATTTCCGTACCGCTGGAAAACAGCATTGCTGGCCAGGTCTTTTCTCACGGCGAACCGATCCTGGTGCTGGATGCCCAAAATGACCCGCGCCATTACCGGTTGGTGGATGAAAAAGCCGGCTTCAAGACCCGCACGATCCTGGCCGTGCCGATGATCTTTCAGGGGAAACCGATGGGGGTGCTCAGCGCGGTGAACAAGATCAGTGATGCTGAATTCAGCGAGAGCGATTTCCTGGTCCTCGAAACGCTGGCAGCACAGGCTGCGATCACGATCAAGAACGCCAGTTTGCTCAAACAGGTGCAGGATGCATATACGGAGCTGGCTAAGGTGGACCAGATGAAAAGTGACTTCATCGCCATCACATCGCATGAGCTGCGTACCCCGCTGGGGTTGATCTTGGGGCATGCTACTTTTATGAGCGAGATGGTGCCGGATGATTTGAAAGACCAAATGGGGGTGATCGTACGCAACGCAAACCGGTTGAAGGATATTGTTGAAGATTTGGCAAAGGTGAACAATATTCAATCGGGGCAAGCGCGCATGCGGCGGCAAGAGGTCAATATCAACCTGATCATCAAGGCGATCATATCCAATTTCCAGGAGCAAGCGGCGGCCAAGAATATCTCGTTGAATGCCAAATTACCGGCCACACCGGTCAGCTTAGAGGCGGATGGCGAGAAGATTGGGATTGCCCTCAACCATCTGGTAAAAAATGCGATCACCTATGTGGATGAGGGCGGCAAGGTGGAGATCACGGCGGAGGAAATGCCCGGCCATGCCAAAGTCTCGGTGAAAGATAATGGTGTGGGGATCCCCGAAAAGGATCTGGGTCGGGTGTTTGAACGTTTCTTCCAGGTAGAAGACCATATGACCCGGCGCCACGGTGGTATGGGGTTGGGGCTTTCCGTGGCCAAGATGATGGTGGAAATGCACGGGGGAGAGATTGAAGTTGAAAGCGTAGTCGGCGAGGGGAGCACCTTTTCGGTGCGCCTCCCGATCCAAGCGCCGGCGGGAGAGTCGGGCAAGAGACTGGGCTTGGCGTAAGAATATCGCGGCAAACCTTGCCAAAACCAGGGCGGCTGGGATATAATCCCGCCACGGTAAAAAAATCCCGTTACCGGTAAAACAGTTCGGGGCGTGGCGCAGCCCGGCTAGCGCGCACCGTTCGGGTCGGTGAGGTCGGAGGTTCAAATCCTCTCGCCCCGACAGAATAACCATAAAAAATGACCTATTTGTGAAATTTTAGGTCATTTTTTAGTTCTATCCCTTCCCTTTTTTCCTTGCTTTCCACTCCAAATATTCCGTAAATTCCTCAAATAATTTTTCTTTATCGCTTTCCGGTTCACTTGATTTTCTCTCCAATCTCGAAATAATTCCCCTTACATCTTCACCACCTAAACGGCCATATATTCTATCTGTAACCTCTAATGTATCATGTCCCATATTTTGAGAGAACGCTTTATATTCTTCCAGTGTGCTAACTCTTTTCACCCCATAAATCCCATGCCCATGACGCAATTTATGAGGAGATCTATACTTTATTCCTGCTCTCTTGCAAAACTTTTTCAATCCCCTTGATAAGCTTTGTCTCCGTGATTCTACTCCCCCCACCTTTTCCAACTTTGACCATCCTTCGCCGTCACTATTCAAATTAGGATACCAAAGCGTTTTTTCTCCTAACTCTTTTCTAACAAATTTAGTCCACTCAATTACAATATTTGCTAACTCTTTCACTGGCAGCAAATAGGTTATTTGCGCTTTGTTGTTTTTTGTCTCTACCCCTTCTTCTGGTAATTGGTAAACCGCCATCTTTTCCAAATCCACACAATGAGCCGGCAGAGTAACCAAAGCGCTTACCCTCATCCCTGAAATAAAACCCATTGCTACAGCTGCTCGATCTCTCTTTCCAATTAGGGAATTGTCCGCAACACCACAAATTTTTATTACTTCATCCAAGCTGAAAAATTCCCGTTCCTTTATCTTTGATTGCATCCCCATTTCTCGAGACGGCCGGATCGTCTCTATCCACTCAATGCTAATTTCCTTGTATATTTTCCCTTTTTGTTGTTTCGCCCATATATAAAAATTCCTTGCCTCTGCACAAGCACGCTTGACACTTTCTAATGACAAATTTTTTCCTGCATTATCATTTCTTGCGGTTTGAAGAAATACAGGAAATTGAATTCCTTTTTTCATAACTTTATTAAATCGCTCTCCATCGGCCCAATTTAGCAAGTGCCTCAAATGTCCCCATTTCCGCTTTACTGTCTTTGGGCTTTGTTGCTTTACTCGCCCCTGATAATCCAGATATTCCATAACATCAAAATAATTCGCTCGCTCAATCATTTTTTTTCTTAGCCCTATTTACCTTTGTCCCACAAACCTGACAATCACTTTGCAGCATTTCAATATACCGGTTACTCCAGATTGTTTTTGGATCCAAAATTTTTACCCTCCCATTGCATTTAAAACACCAGGCTTCATCTTTCTTCATGGGCCTTGCATTCTTCCTTTTTTTCTTTGCTATCACATCCTCAGCCCACGATCTAAAATGTGTCCCTACAATCCAAATACGCCCCCTATCATCTCTTTCATGTGGGCAACCGGCCGGTATATAAGTTCTATAAAACCGGTCAACACTTACACCAATAATATTTGCTATTTCCAACGGCTTATACTTCATATATAGCAATTTGCTCATCCTGATCATATGCTCTCTGGACAAAGCAATTTCTTTTTCTTTTGTCATAATTTAGATCATCCTCCCTTGCTGGTATTCGAAATCCGGGGCTGGTTTTATGTTGTTTAGAATATGCTTGTACCTGTCCCCCCTCTTGTGCCTCCCCCATGCAATCATCGTATCCAAGACCCCTTCCCCTACCGTATCCATAAGCACACTAAGGGCGGGAGCAACTTGCTTTACCATCCATCGCTCTATTCTTACTAGTTCCACATCAGCAGCACTGCTTACAGTTAAATACGCCCTTACCAATCCGGTTACCAATTCTTCCCACCATTCAGCCATTTCTTCTTTTTCATCATCTTTGAATACATCCATGTAATCCCGCAAATGACCAATTGCCATATCTGCCCAATCTTCCGGCAAACCTACTAATACGATCCTGGCAATCAAATCCGCTCGTTCTTTCCTTGTTTCTAACTCCAATCTTGTATACCCCCGTTTGTCATATACCCTCACAGACCTTGTAGACGTTCTAGAACCCAAATAAACTGTTGTAGTGCCCATAGATGACCCATCCTCTTTTTCTTTGAAAGGAGAACGCCTTACATCTAATGTTTCCCTTTTCGCCAAGCTGCGGATATAGTCTTTCTCTACTGCTTCTAAGAATTCATCCGGGGTACAACTTATTCCATCCCAAGCCAAATCCAGCCTGGTTACCTTGTATTTCAATCCCTCAATTTCTTCTCTCAGCTGCAGCTCCCTTACCATTTCAGACATTACAATTGGAGGAATTGCTGCACATGCTGATCCGGGTAGTTCAATATGAAAATAATTTGCTAATCCATCATTTACCGGACTTGTATATAATTTTGCACTGGCCAAAGCTACCCCTATTTCTCTAAAACCTCTTCCTCCATGTCCTTTTGAAATAACATCACCCAGATACTCTAATAGAAAATCCTGCCAAAAATATTGTGCATAATCATCCGTTCCCCAAATTGTTATTGCCATCCAATCAATCTTGAATGTTATTTCTTTTTTGTTTTCCATTTTTATTTCTCCATTGAAATAAAATCTCCACCCCCCTATCAGTAGGGGGGGGTCATCATATATTTGTGGCCATTTTTATTTTCCGGTTTCACTTTTCTGTGCCGGTGTCCTAAACATATTTTCTTTTTGCTTCACTATTCCCACCTTGCTAATTTTTTATTTACTTTACTAGTCCACGGTACGCATCGCCTGGGGAAAAACCCCCAGGCTCGCATACCGGTCTCCCGGTCGGGTCGGTCGGCTTCGCCTCCCTGAGAGATAAACTCTCCCCCGACTCGTGAGAGTAGCCTCTGCTAATGGTTCTTTCTTCTTATGGAAAATCTATTTCAATAGGTAGTATCGTCCAGAATGGATACCTCTGTGTTTTCTCTAAAAAGTCGATCCAAAATGTCCCATCATCTAGCATTTTTATTGCCCCTCCACGATCTAAACATTCGTAAACTTTCCCGTTATGCCTGATAAGAGTTCCAAATGGAAATTCTGCTGGACATGCAACCGCATACCCTACATAATCTTTCCAAGGCAAACCAGATGCCATGTAAATACATTCTCCCCTACAATTTGCACCACCCAAAGGCGGCCAATAATAAGAATATCTTGCTAACCCTAATTGTGATGTTTCGAATTGGCGCCCTGTCAATACTCCCGGTGTAGCGACTAAATGATTTGCAATTTCCGAAACAACCGGAGTAAATACAATTGTTGGTTCCGGTGTACTTGTCATGGTTGGGGTTAGACTTGGTGTAATCATCATGGGCAACAATGTGTTTACAACCAACCTTACTTTTGTCATATGCTCTTGAGTTACTTGCCCTTCACTTTTCACCAATCCAAGAAA
>Ga0224496_10002374_pt1 | contig 11219 bp, 7 predicted proteins | sample SF_Jul11_sed_USG_2_FD_168127 | JGI IMG/M metagenome (GOLD analysis project Ga0224496, IMG submission 168127) | Sediment microbial communities from San Francisco Bay, California, United States - SF_Jul11_sed_USGS_8_1 | ecosystem: Environmental > Aquatic > Marine > Sediment | place: USA... | reverse complement strand
GCCCGCTGTCGCTCTGACGGACCAGAACAACCTGTTCGGCCTTGTCAAATTCTATCGCAAGGCCATCGCCGCGGGCGTAAAGCCCATCATCGGACTCGACCTGCGTATCCTCAACGAGGATGAGCCGGACCGTCCATACACATTGCTGTTGCTCGTGCAGGACAACGATGGCTACCGCAACCTGTCGGAACTCGTGACGCGCAGCTACATTGAGGGCCAGGTCCGTGGTGAACCGCTCGCGCGGCGTGAATGGCTGACAGCGAAGAGCTGTCAGGGCCTGATCGCGCTGTCTGCCGGTCTGCACAGCGATATCGGCCACGCGCTCCACGCGAATCACAGGCAACAGGCGAAGGTGCTGCTGGCCCACTGGCGAGAGATTTTTCCGGATCGTTTCTATCTCGAATTGATTCGTACCGGCCGCTCCGGGGAGGAGGATTGCGTGCGCGCAAGCCTGGAACTCGCAAGCGAGACCGGGGTTCCCGTCGTGGCGACCAACGATGTGCGCTTTCTCAGCGCGGACGATTTCAATGCGCACGAAGCGCGCGTTTGTATTCACGATTCGCGCGTTCTGTCGGATGCAGACAGGCCCAGGAGATACAGCCCACAACAATACCTGCGCACGCCCGAGGAGATGGCAGAGCTGTTTGCCGACGCGCCTGAGGCACTCACCAACACCGTTGAGATAGCGCGGCGCTGCAACCTCGACCTGCGGCTCGGCGAGAGTGTCTTGCCGGCATTCCCGGTTCCCGACGGGCAGACGGAAGCGGAGTTCCTCGAAGTCGAAGCGCGCCGCGGACTGGATGCCGCTCTCGAGACGATCTACGCGGTTCGCAAGATACCGGAAAAGGAGCGGCCGGCATTCAGTGCGCCGTACCTCGAGCGCCTGAGAAGCGAACTGGATGTCATTCAATCGATGGGTTTCCCGGGATACTTCCTGATCGTCGCGGACTTCATACGCTGGGCCCGCGAGAATGACGTGCCGGTCGGACCGGGTCGCGGTTCCGGTGCCGGCTCGCTGGTAGCCTGGGTGTTGGGCATTACCGACCTGGACCCGTTGGAACATGATCTCCTGTTCGAACGCTTTCTCAATCCCGAGCGCGTGTCGATGCCGGACTTCGACGTCGACTTCTGCATGGAAGGGCGCGACGATGTCATTGACTACGTGGCGCAACGATACGGTCGGGAGCGCGTGTCGCAAATCATTACGTTTGGCACGATGGCGGCGAAAGCCGTGATTCGCGACTGCGGCCGTGTGCTGAGCCAGCCTTACGGATTCGTCGACCGGATCGCCAAGCTCGTGCCGTTCGAGATCGGCATTACTCTCGAAAAAGCTCTCGAGCAGTCTGACGAGCTGGCAACGATGTATCGCGATGACGAAGAGGTCACGGCGATCATCGATCTCGCAATGTCGCTCGAAGGCCTGGTGCGCAATGCGGGCAAGCACGCCGGTGGCGTCGTCATTTCGCCCGGGCCCCTGACGGATTTCGCGCCGCTTTATTGTGAAGAGGGCGGCACCAATGTCGTGACGCAGCTCGACAAGGACGACGTCGAGGCGGTCGGCCTCGTCAAGTTTGATTTCCTCGGCCTCAAGACGCTCACGATAATCGACTGGGCCGTGCGCATTGCCAACGAGACCAACCCGGGTCTCGACCTCGATATCAACCGCATACCGGGGCGCGACCCGAAAACTTTCGAACTGCTGCGCAGCACGCGAACAGCCGCCGTGTTCCAGCTGGAGTCCAGCGGCATGCGTGACCTGATCAAGCGCATGCGACCGGATCAGTTTGACGACCTTGTGGCGCTGGTTGCCTTGTTCCGCCCCGGTCCGTTGCAGTCCGGGATGGTGGACGACTTCATTACGCGCAAGCATGCGTCGAACAAGGCGGATATCGATTACCTGCACCCGGAGCTGAAACCGGTCCTCGAGGAGACCTACGGCGTCATCCTCTACCAGGAACAGGTCATGCAGATCGCACAGGTGCTGGCCGGTTACTCGCTCGGCGCGGCGGACCTGTTGCGGCGTGCCATGGGCAAGAAGAAACCCGAGGAGATGGCGAAGCAACGCGAGATCTTCGTGACGGGCGCGACTGAACGTGGAGTGGCGGACAAGACGGCCACGCATATTTTCGACCTCATGGAGAAGTTTGCGGGCTACGGCTTCAACAAGTCCCATTCGGCCGCCTACGCGGTACTGTCCTACCAGACGGCGTACCTGAAGGCACATCACCCGGCGGCATTCATGGCCGCGGTAATGAGTGCCGACCTGCAGAACACGGATCGCCTCGTGACACTCAAGGACGACTGCCGGCAGCTCGGACTGACGCTGCTGGCGCCCGATATCAACGCGTCGTCCTATCATTTCAGCGTGCCTTCAGCGGCTACGATCCTCTATGGCCTGGGTGCCATCAAGGGCGTTGGCCGCGGGGCAGTGGAGTCGCTGCTCGCCGATCGCGATGCCAAAGGACCGTACCAGGGCCTCGCGGAGTTCTGCCGGCGCGTCGATCACGAGAAAATCAATCGGCGCACGCTGGAAGCGATGATCAAGTCCGGTGCCATGGATTCTTTCGGGGAGACACGCCGCAGCCTGATGCACCTCGTTCCCGAGGCACTGCGAAGTGCCGACCAGCAGGCCAGGGCCGCGGCCGCTGGCCAGAACGATATGTTCGGGCTGGGCGACACGGCAGCCGTCGAGGAAGTGCAGCTAAAGCCGGTGCGACTCGCCGAGTGGCAGGAACACGTACTCCTGAGCAACGAAAAGGAGGCACTGGGCCTCTACCTCACCGGGCATCCGTTCGATGCTGTGCGCCACGATGCGCGTTTCTTCGTCGATGGCAAACTGGGAGAAATCACTGCAGAGCCAGCTCCCCAGAACAACAAGGGTGAGCGCGATTACGCGGCACGGCGCGAGGCGAGCGTGGCTGGGTTGATCGTGGATGTGCGCAAGCGCGGCAACCGGGTGAGCGTCGTCCTCGACGACGATACCGGGCGCATGGAAATCAGCCTGTTCAGCGAGGCCTTCCAGGAATTCAGTCACCTGCTGGTCAAGGACGAAATAGTGGTCGTCTCCGGCGGCTTACGCTACGACGATTTCATCGGCAGCTGGACGATCAACGCGAAAAACGTCCTGCATATCGATCGCGTCATCGAATCCCGGGCAAAGGGCATCGTATTGAGCATTGCCCCCAACGGGCAGGGCGAAGCGCTCCTGGCCCGGCTGCACGACCTGTTGCTCCCGTTTCGTAAGGGAAGCTGCGATGTATCGGTGCGCTACGTCGGTTCCAGCGCATCGGCGCGGCTGTCCCTGGGACCGGAATGGGCCGTTCGGCCCAGCCGCGAGCTGCGCGACAAGTTGACTGAGCTACTCGGGAACAATAATGTGCATCTTGTGTATACGCCGGGGCGCGAACTGAACTGATGGATATGAAATTTCTGGATTTTGAGCAGCCGATCGCCGAGCTGGAGGCGAAGATCGAGGAGCTGCGCTACGTTGGTGATGATTCCGAAATCAACATCAACGAGGAAGTCGCGCGCCTGAAGGCGAAAAGCGAATCCCTGACCAAGAGCATCTTCGCCAAGCTGAGCCCCTGGCAGATCGCGCGGGTGGCGCGCCACGAGTCACGGCCGTACACCCAGGACTACCTCAGCCTGATCTCACCGGATTTCCAGGAACTGCATGGCGATCGCATGTACGCGGACGACCCGGCCATTATCGGTGGGGTGGGGCGGATCGACGGGCATGCGGTGGTGTTTATCGGCCACCAGAAGGGCCGCGATACCAAGGAACGCGTGCGCCGCAACTACGGCATGCCGAAGCCCGAGGGCTACCGGAAGGCGCAGCGCCTCATGCGCATGGCTGAGAAGTTCTCGTTGCCCGTCGTGACCTTTATCGATACGCCGGGTGCCTACCCCGGCGTCGGCGCCGAGGAACGCGGCCAGAGCGAGGCAATCGCCTACAGCCTGTACCTCATGGCGGGCCTGAAAACGCCGATTATCAGCGTCGTCATCGGTGAAGGCGGGTCGGGTGGCGCGCTGGCGATCGGTCTCTGCGACCGTTTGCTCATGCTGCGCTACAGCGTCTACTCGGTCATCTCGCCGGAAGGCTGCGCTTCGATTCTCTGGAAGAGCGCCGAGAAGGCCGAGGAAGCTGCAGAGGCGATGCGCATTACGGCGACCCAGCTCAACGAATTCAAACTTGTCGACGAGGTGCTCGAGGAGCCGCTGGGCGGAGCGCATCGCAACCCGCGGGAAGCCGCGGAGATCATCCGCAATGCATTGCTGAAGAACCTGGAGGAACTGGGTTCAATGTCGACCGAGGCGCTGCTTGCCGAACGGCAACGGCGGCTGGCCAGCTTCGGGCATTACAAGGAAGCGTGAGCTTTACCCGCGAGCAGCTGCTCGAACGACTGGCCGCGCTGGAATACCAGGCCGAACGGCCATCCCGATACGTCATTGCATTCAGCGGTGGACTGGATTCCTCGGTGCTGGCCCATGCGCTGGCGGACGCCGAGATTCCGGTCCTCGCCGTGCACATCGATCACGGCCTGCAGCGCGAGGCGGAGGACTGGAACCGTCATTGCAGGGCGTTCGCCGAGGCGTGCGGGATCGCCTTCCGCTGCCAACCGATAGACGTGCAGCTCGAGTCCGGAAAAGGGCCTGAAGGCTCGGCCCGGGATGCGCGGTACAGCGCCTTGCACGACATGCTGGAGCCGGGCGACTGGCTCTTGAGCGCCCACCACCGTGAAGACCAGGCGGAAACCCTGTTGCTCAATCTCGTCCGCGGCAGCGGGCCGGCCGGCATTGCCGGCATTGGTGCGCTGCGCCGCTTTGGGCCGGGGTGGCTGGTTCGCCCGCTGTTGGCGTTCGACCGGGCCGAGTTACGAGCCTACGCGGCAGCGCACGATATTCACTGGATCGAGGACCCGTCGAACGCTGATACACGCTTCGACCGGAATTTTCTGCGCCACGAGGTCATACCCTGTCTGCAAACCCGGTGGCCGGATATCGCGCTGCGTCTGCAACGCTCGGCCCTGCATGCCAGCGAAGCGACCAGCCTGCTGGCCGATCTCGCCGGTATTGACCTCGAGGCCCTCGGCGCGCAGCCGCAAAGGCTGCCCATCGGTGCCTTGCTCGACCTCCCGCGGCACCGGCAGAAGAACCTGGTGCGGCACGCGCTTCGAACCTGCGGGCTGACGGTGCCGACGGCCTTACAGCTCGATACCATTCTCGACGAAGTGTTGCGCGCGCGCGTCGATGCGCAACCGCTATTGCGCTGGCCGGGCGGATCGGCAAGACGATACCGCGACGGCCTGTACCTGCTGCCGGACAGGCTGGCCGATACGTTGCCGGAAGGGCCGATTGCGAGCAGCGCGGTCAGGCTGGGCAGTGGACTCGGCACGCTGTTCTTCGAGCCGGGCGTGGATCGTGGCCTCGACCCGCAACTCGTCGGGCCCAGGTTGCGCCTCGCAGCACGCAAGGGCGGTGAGAAAATACGCCTTCATAGTCAGTCACATACGAAGAAATTGAAGAAATTACTTCAGGAGGAGGGCGTGGTCCCCTGGATGCGAGACCGGGTGCCGCTAATCTACGCGGGCGACAAACTGGTTGCCGTCGGCGACCTCTGGACAGCCGCCGACGCAACCACATCGCCCGGCGTCGCCGTACGCTGGAAGGATCGTCCCGCCCTGCATTAACGGCGTGCGGTCGTTGTTAAGCCAGGGCCTCTTCGGTAGACTTTAATACCGTCTTTGACCAACGACGGCGCGGAATTTTTTTAGGGTTGGAAGAAGCACATCGCGAGCCACGCAGTGCTTTGCTCCAACCCTTTCTCGTTTTGAGCTGTTTACCCGTTTGGGCATGATGCCCTGAGCTCACACATGACATCTTATGTATTCATTACCGGTGGCGTAGTCTCTTCCCTGGGGAAGGGCATTACGTCGGCCTGCCTTGGCGCGATTCTCGAAGCGCGTGGACTCACGATCAGCATGATCAAGCTGGATCCATACATCAACGTGGATCCGGGAACGATGAGTCCCTTCCAGCATGGCGAAGTATTCGTGACCCATGACGGCACCGAGACCGATCTCGACCTGGGCCACTACGAGCGTTTCGTCAGGACCGCCAGGGGAGGGCGCCACAGCAACTACACGACCGGGCGCATCTACGAGAGCGTCATTGCCAAGGAGCGCCGCGGCGACTACCTGGGTGCGACCGTACAGGTCATCCCGCACATTACGAACGAGATCAAGGAAGGCGTCAGGAAAGGCGCCGGCGACGCCGACATTTGCCTGGTCGAAATCGGCGGTACGGTCGGCGACATCGAGTCTCTGCCGTTTCTCGAGGCTATCCGCCAGATGGGTATCGAACTCGGCAAGGACCGTGTCGTTTACGTTCACCTGACGCTCGTGCCGTACATTCCGACGAGTTCGGAAATCAAGACGAAACCGACACAGCACTCGGTAAAAGAACTGCGTTCGATCGGCATTCAACCGGACATACTGGTGTGCCGCTCGGAGAAACCGCTGCCGTCGGACGAGCGCAAGAAGATTGCATTGTTCACCAACGTCCCTGAGAAAGCGGTCATTTCCGCTTACGACGCCGACGACCTGTACAAGATTCCGGCGATGATGCACGAGCAGGGGCTGGACGAAATCGTCACGCAGCAGCTTGGGCTGGATCTGCCGGAAGCCGACCTGCACGAGTGGGACGAGGTCGTGGAGGCGAAACAGCACCCGACGAGCGAGGTCGATGTAGCCATGGTCGGCAAGTACATGGAGCTGAAGGACTCGTATATTTCACTCGTCGAGGCGCTGCAACACGGCGGCATTCATACGCGTACCAAGGTCAGGATTCATTTCCTGGATTCCACGGATATCGAGAGGAATGGCCCGGACTGCCTGCGTGGCATGGACGGCATCGTCGTGCCCGGAGGCTTCGGCGACCGCGGCATCGAAGGCAAGATCGAAGCCGTGCGCTATGCCCGTGAGAGCGGCATCCCGTACCTCGGAATTTGCCTTGGCATGCAGGTCGCTGTCATTGAGGCGGCGCGCAACCTGGCCGGGCTCGAGGGTGCCATGAGCACGGAGTTCGACAGCGACACGCCGCACCCGGTCGTGGGACTGATTACCGAGTGGCAGGACGCTGCGGGCAGCACCGAGGAGCGCAGTGAGGACTCCGACCTGGGCGGTACGATGCGGCTAGGTGCCCAGGCGGTCACGCTGGCTGAAGGGACACTGGCCGCGCGCAGCTACGGCGCGACCGAAATTGTCGAGCGCCACCGGCATCGCTACGAGGTCAACAACCATTATCGCGATCGCCTGAGTAAAGCCGGGTTGGTCTTTTCGGGCCTGTCGGTCGATAACCTCGTCGAGATGGTGGAACTGCCCGGCCACCCGTTCTTTTTGGCGAGCCAGTTCCATCCCGAGTTCACGTCAAACCCGCGCGATGGACATCCGCTGTTCAAGAGCTACATCGCGGCGGTGAGAGCACATCGTGAGAGTGAGCTGCCCGAGGCGGCGCAGGGATGAAGCTCTGTCATTTCGATGCGGGCAACGATCGACCGATCTTCCTGATCGCAGGTACGTGCGTGGTCGAGAGCCTGCAGATGACGCTCGATACCGCGGGCGCGCTCAAGGAGATGACGAGCGAGCTGGGAATCCCGTTTATCTACAAGTCCTCGTTCGACAAGGCAAATCGCTCATCGCGCGATGGCTTCCGTGGTCCGGGTATGGAAGAGGGCCTGCGCATCCTCGCGGAGGTCAAGCGCCAGCTGGCACTGCCCGTGCTGACCGACGTGCACGAAGACACGCCAATGGGCGAAGTAGCCGACGTCGTGGACGTGTTACAGACGCCGGCATTCCTGTGCCGCCAGACGAATTTCATCCTGCGCACGGCAGCGGCGGGATTGCCTGTGAATATCAAGAAAGGGCAGTTCCTCTCGCCATGGGAAATGCAGAACGTCGTCGACAAGGCCAGGTCGACGGGCAATGACAACATCATGGTTTGCGAGCGCGGCTTCTCTTTCGGCTATAACAATCTCGTGTCGGACATGCGCAGCCTGGCGGTCATGCGCGGTACCGGTGCCCCGGTCGTGTTCGATGCGACGCACTCGGTACAGCAGCCCGGTGGCCTGGGCACGGCGTCAGGCGGGCGTCGCGAGTTCATCCCGGTGCTCGCCAGGGCAGCAGCGGCCGCCGGTGTTGCGGGCTTCTTCATGGAGACGCACCCGGACCCTGACACTGCCCTAAGTGATGGTCCCAATGCCTGGCCACTCGACAAGATGAAAGAATTGCTGGAGACGCTCATGTCGATCGACGCGACCGTCAAACAACGCGGCTACCAGGAGGCGCAGTATGGCCTCGGAGTGCCTGCCTCGCCCCAATAGATGGAATAACAATGATCAAGATTAAGGAAATTCGTGGTCGGGAAATTCTCGACTCACGCGGCAACCCCACTGTAGAAGCAGACGTCATGCTGGTCGATGGCAGCGTCGCGAGGGCCGGTGTGCCGTCCGGTGCCTCGACCGGCACACGCGAGGCTGTCGAATTGCGCGACGGTGACAAGTCACGTTACCTCGGCAAAGGTGTACAAAAAGCGGTCGCCAACGTGAACGGCGTGCTGCGCGACGCGCTCCTCGGGCAGGTGTTCGAGAACCAGCGCGCACTGGATGACTGCATGATCGCGCTGGACGGCAGCGCGAACAAGAGCAAGCTCGGCGCGAACGCGCTGCTCGCGATCTCGCTCGCGACGGCCAAAGCCGAAGCCGCGTCGAAGGGCATATCGTTGTTCCGCCATCTCGGCAGCAGCACGACGATGCCTGTGCCCATGATGAATATCATCAACGGCGGTGCGCACGCCGACAACAGCGTCGACATCCAGGAATTCATGATCCTGCCGGTCGGTGCGCCGAACTTTACCGAGGCGCTGCGCTACGGCGCCGAGGTGTTTCACAGCCTGAAGAGCGTGCTGAGCAGCCAGGGACTCAACACGGCGGTCGGCGACGAAGGCGGTTTCGCGCCTGACCTGCCATCCAACCGTGCCGCGCTCGACACGATCATGACGGCCATCGAGAAGGCCGGGTTCAAGGCCGGCGATGACATACTGCTTGGCCTGGATGCCGCGAGCTCGGAGTTCTACAAGGACGGCGTCTACGATCTCGAGTCCGAAGGCCGGCAGTTCGATGCCGCCGGATTCACGGACTATCTTGCCGAACTGGCCGATGCCTACCCGATCATCACGATCGAGGACGGCATGGATGAGAGTGACTGGGACGGCTGGAAACTGCTGACCGAGAAGCTGGGCCATCGCGTGCAGATTGTCGGCGATGACCTGTTTGTGACCAATACGTCGATCCTGCGGCGGGGCATCGACGAAAAAATCGGCAATTCTATATTGATAAAACCCAACCAAATCGGTACCTTAAGCGAAACTCTTGATGCCATTACTATGGCAGATGACGCAGGGTTCAGCGCGGTGATCTCGCATCGGTCCGGTGAAACGTCGGATGCAACGATCGCAGACATCGCGGTCGGTACCCAGGCGACGCAGATCAAGACCGGATCCCTGTCCCGGTCGGACCGTATCGCCAAGTACAACCAGTTGCTGCGCATCGAAGAGGAATTGGGCGATGAGGCAGGGTATGCGGCGCGCGATGCGTTCTCGGTAAAGATCGGGTAGAGAACAGCGCCAGGTGCCGGTTTTGGGGAAGATCTTGAGCGGTTCACGTTGGTTAATGATTGTGTTGGCGCTGGCCGGACTCGGCCTGCAGGCCGAGCTCTGGCTGTCCGACGACGGTTACCGCAAGACCGTCAAGCTGCGTACAGCGGTCGCCGAGCAGCGCGACCTCAACGAGTCGCTGCGCGAGCGCAACGCAGCGCTGGATGCCGAGGTTGTCAACCTCAAGCAAGGCCGCGACGCCGCCGAGGAACGCGCCCGCACCGACCTTGGCATGATCGGCCGTGCCGAGACTTTCTACCAGGTCGTACCTGTCGCCGACACCACCTCCTAGGGTATTCCGGTGTCACTTCCAGACTGGGCCCGCGCGCACGGCGCCCCGTTGTTCGCAGCCACGATGCGTGCGGTGCCGGCCGACTTCCAGGTGACCGAAGAACTCGGCTATGCCTTCACGGGCGACGGTGAGCACGATTTCCTGTACGTCGAGAAGACCGGCGCCAACACCGAGTGGGTATCCCGCCAGTTGGCGCGCTTTGCGGATATTCCCGCGAAAGACGTGGGCTATGCGGGACTCAAGGATCGCCACGCGGTCACCCGGCAGTGGTTCAGCGTGCCGCGCTGGAATGCGCCCGACTGGGGGGCGTTCGAGGCGGAGGGCGTCAATATTCTCGACGTGCAGCGTCACAACAGGAAACTGCGACGGGGTGCGCACAAGGCCAATCGCTTTCGTATCGTACTGCGCGCCGCCGGACTGTCGGAGCAGGTCGACGCGGTGGAGCAGCGGCTGCGCCTGATCCGCGCGCAGGGCGTACCCAACTATTTTGGCGAACAGCGATTCGGGCATGGCGGACAAAACCTCCGGCTTGCCGATGACTTCGCAGCGGGCAGGCGCTTGCCGCGTCACCAGCGCAGTATCGCCATCTCGACCATCCGTTCGTTCCAGTTCAACGACGAGCTGCATGCCCGCGTCGCCGGCCGCAGCTGGAACATCCTGTTACCCGGCGACACGGCGAACCTCGATGGCACCGGCAGCGTTTTTGACGTACCTGAGGTCGACGAGGAACTGCAACGCCGTTGCAGGGAGCTGGATATCCACCCCACGGGCCTGCTCGCGGGGGACGGGTCCGACGCTGGGAACCGGCAGTGGCTGGCCGCGCTTCAGAAAGCGCGCGTTGAGCCAGGGACGCGCAGCCTCCGCCTTCGGGTTGCCGAGATGGCGTGGGAAATCGGGGAGAGCGGGCTCGTCCTGTCGTTTACGCTGGTGCGAGGTGCCTTTGCGACCTCGGTATTGCGCGAGCTGGCCGAGATCAGCGATGCGTCCAGAAGAGCCGGCCACTCCCAAGAAGTGCCGTCGCCAGGCTGAAATCCAGCACGGCCATTGCCAGGAGACCCGAGTAGTTGCCAACGGCGATCCTGGATAAGGTCGCGCCGAGAACGATCATGGCGGCGAGAAACACAAAGAAGCCGGGACGATAGGCCATCCAGATTCTCGGCCGGGTGAGTCTGTCGATGCGCTCCAGGTTCCTCAGGCAGGCCTTTGCAAAGATGAG
>Ga0224496_10002373_pt1 | contig 11227 bp, 9 predicted proteins | sample SF_Jul11_sed_USG_2_FD_168127 | JGI IMG/M metagenome (GOLD analysis project Ga0224496, IMG submission 168127) | Sediment microbial communities from San Francisco Bay, California, United States - SF_Jul11_sed_USGS_8_1 | ecosystem: Environmental > Aquatic > Marine > Sediment | place: USA... | reverse complement strand
TTGTATATGAACGTGGTTTAACGAGAAGAAAGGTTATGGCTTTATCGAGCAGGAGAACGGAGCAGACGTTTTCGTTCATCATTCAGGCATCAATTCAGCCGGCTTTAAAACCCTTAATGAGGGCGACAAGGTTACCTTCGAAATCGAAGAAGGCCAAAAGGGTCCTTCTGCGGTAAACGTTAAGGTACTTTAATAATATTTCTTTCAGAAGGAGGCACACGGATTTTTTTTGGGATTTCTCGTGTCCTCCTTTTTCTCGTCCCGCAAAAAGCATCAAGTTTAATCACTCGGTCTTCTTTTTAAGAGACTATCCCTCCGCAGAAGATCCACCTGCCTGTTTTTTTTATTAAAATTGGTTAATTGTTCCTGAGGATATAACATCAAAAAGTTGTAATTAGTCCAGGTTGAATAGTCCGTGCTTGTTAAGTTTTCTGTAAAAAGTGGAGCGGTGCATACCCAAAAGGGCGGCGGCTTTCTGTCTATGGTAGTTGGTATCCTGCAAAGCTTTGATGATTCTTGTTTTTTCATTGATAAGAGGCAGATCTTTTTGTTTTCCCTTTAATTTGTTGAGCTTGATCTCGTCTTGCAGATGGACCGTTTTTAAGATATTTCCTTTGCTAACGGCAAAGGCGTACTCGATTGCGTGGCGCAATTCGCGGATATTGCCCGGCCAGTCATAAAGCATCAGGCATTTTAAAGCGCCTGAGGAAATCCCTTGAACCGTCCGGTTTTCGTTTTGATTGAACTCGTCGATAAAGCGGCTGACGAGTAAAGGAATGTCGTGTTGTCTCTTGGACAGCGGTGGTAGTATCAATCTGATCACATGTAGGCGGTAGTAGAGATCTTCCCTGAAAAGTCCCTTGGTGACCAGTTCCTTTAGTTTTTTGTTGGTCGCGGCGATGATGCGGACATTGACTTTGATGGTTTTTGTCCCGCCGACCCGTTCAAAGGTCTGTTCTTGAATCGCGCGCAGAAGTTTTCCTTGTAACTCCGGAAGAATTTCGCTGACTTCGTCTAGAAACAAGGTGCCGTTGTTAGCCATTTCAAAGCGGCCGACCTTCTTCAAATTCGCTCCGGTGAAAGCGCCCTTTTCATGACCGAAAAATTCACTTTCCAATAGATTCGGCGTGATGGCAGCGCAGTTGACGGCATGAAAAGGGCCGTGGACCCGGGTACTGCGCTGGTGGATTTCCATGGCGGCGAGTTCTTTTCCGGTGCCACTGTCACCTTCGATGATGATGTTGGCGTTGCTGGGGGCGACTTGCTCGATCAACTGAAATATTTTTTTCATTTCAGGGTCTGTGCTGACCATGGAGCCAAAAAAAATACCGCCGGATTTCTGGTTTAGTCTTTTTTCCTCTTCTCTTAGATCATGAAAGATTAAAAGCCATTTGTCTCTGCTGGCCTGACCCTTCATTTCCATAATGGAGGCGTTGACTGGGATTTGTTTGCCCGAGTTGTCTAAAAAAAGGGTTTTGAGGTCCCTGACGTTTTTTTTTTGGGAAATCATCTCAAAAAGTGGACTTTTGGGACCAGCAAAAAAACTGCCGACAATACTTGAAATCGGTTTCCCGATAGCGGCTGACTCCTTTACACCCAATATACCGCAGGCTTTCTCGGATATCATTTCGACCATGTAGTTGGAATTTAGAGAAATACAGCCCTCGACAATATTATTAAAGGTCAATTTTAAAAGCTCGTAAGCCCTGATCTTTTGGTCGTATTCTTCTTTAATCTGGTTGGAAAAACGGATCAACTCAAAGGTTCTTTTGACTATACCCTTGATTTCATGTATGTTAACTGGTTTTCGAAGGAAAGCGTGGATGTTGTGTTCGTAGCATTTTCGGATCATCTCCTCTGTCGCAAGACCCGTTACCACAATGATTGAATAGGGAGATACGGCCTGGGGTTTGAGCATTTCCAAAAAGCGAATCCCATCCATATTGGGCATCTTGAGATCCAAAATAATCACATGGGGTTTCCTGAGCTCCACCTGAATAAGACCTTCTTCACCGTCTGCGGCGACGAATACTTCATAGCCTTCCGCATTGAGGGTTCTATAGAAAAGATCCCTGACGAATGAATCGTCGTCGATGACTAAAAGGCGGTTTTGAAGGGTGGATTTTTTCACCCCCTTTTTGGGTTGGGCCATTTTATAAACGGTTGTTTATTAATCCTCTTTTACTTTTACCGGCTCGAACTTAAGCAGGGTCTCGTCGTTCCGAGTCAGCCCAAGCTTTTCTCTGGCAAGGGTTTCATAAAGTTGGTTGTCTTTTTTTAAAGAGGATACTTTTTGTTCCCATAGGGATTTTTCAACCTTTAATGCTTTGATGTCTTTTAGGAGTTCCGCCTGCTGGTTTTGAAGCTTTTCATGCTGAAAAAACCCCTTGTCTCCGATTAAGGAGAGGGTGATCACGATCAGGCTGCAAAATAAAATCAGCCCTTGAATGACCTTTTTATCGTTGAATTTTATTTTTTTTGCCATTAATGAAAAGTAAAAAATTGCCCGTCCTAAAACCCAAGATTATAAAAAGCGGCGATTCCAGGGAAAACAGCCAAATCGCATAAGTCTTCCTCTATTCTTAAAAGTTGATTGTACTTGGCGATCCTGTCTGATCGGCAGAGAGAACCGGTCTTGATCTGGCCTGCGTTTGTCGCGACCGCGATATCAGCGATCGTATTATCTTCCGTTTCCCCTGAGCGATGCGAGATGACGCAAGTATAGCCCGCTTTTTTCGCCATTTCAATGGTGTCAAGGGTTTCGCTTAGCGTTCCGATTTGGTTGACCTTAACCAAAATCGAATTGGCGATACCTTCTTTGATGCCCCTTTGAAGTCTTTTGGGGTTGGTCACAAAGAGATCATCACCCATGATCTGAATTTTGTTTTTAAATCGATCGGTCATTATTTTCCAGCCATCCCAGTCATCCTCATGCAGACCGTCCTCTATACTGATAATCGGATAGCGTTTGACCAACCCCTCATAATACTCGATCAGTTCCTCCGCGGTTTTATTTGGATTTTTTTCCGCTCCAAGCACATAGATTCCCTTTTCGTAGAACTCGCTCGCCGCAGCGTCCAGAGCGATTTTTATGTCATCACCGGGAATGTATCCGGCCTTTTCGGTCGCCTTAATAATCACTTGCAGAGCTTCCTCGTTCGAGGCGAGGTTGGGAGCGAAACCGCCCTCGTCACCAACGGCGGTGTTAAGTCCTTTATCTTTAAGGACTGTCTTTAAGTTATGAAAAACCTCCGAGCCCATCCTGAGGGCTTCTGAAAAATTTTCTGCCCCAACCGGCATGATCATGAATTCCTGTATATCCACGTTATTATCAGCGTGAGAGCCGCCATTGAGGATATTCATCATCGGCACGGGGATTTGCTTGGCATTGACACCACCCAAGTAGCGGTACAAAGGCAGTCCCAAGCCCTCAGCCGCGGCTTTGGCGCAGGCAAGCGATACCCCCAAAATAGCGTTGGCTCCCAGCTTAGACTTGTTTTCGGTCTGATCCAACTCGATCATCAGGCGGTCAATCTCGATTTGTTCTGTCACCAGCAATCCCTCAACTTCAGGTGCGATGATTTCGTTGACGTTTTCAACAGCTGTTAAGACTCCCTTACCCAGGTATCGCTCTTTATCATGATCGCGCAACTCGACCGCCTCATGGGCTCCCGTAGAAGCGCCGGAAGGAACCGCCGCCCTGCCCATCGCGCCATTGGTCAGTACCACGTCGACCTCCACGGTCGGGTTTCCTCTGGAATCCATGATTTCGCGGCCATAAACCATCTCAATGATCAACTCTTCGCCATGCATACGCACTCCTGTTATTATAATGGTGATTGATTTGCTTGTCTGGCAGGGTATAGATTTCTCCAGCTTGCTTGTTCTGAATGCCCTCTAAGATTAAATTATAGCAATATCATAGATAAATCAAACCGAAAAGATCAATCCAAATTGTCCAGAGTTCTTGACCGATTTCCTACTCTGTTCTAATTTAATCTTTTACGGGCCTATAGCTCAGTTGGTTAGAGCATCCGGCTCATAACCGGACGGTCCCTGGTTCGAGTCCAGGTGGGCCCACCATAAGGAGTTTGGAAATAAGGATGAATCAGAAAAAAAAACATACACCTATTACAATAGCCATTCCGAAAGAATGTAAAAAACGCCAAGCATCCATAAAGGAGTGTTTGGCGTTTTTTTTTGATGCGGCTTGCATCATAGGCAGATAAGCCATTAGTCAGGAGAAGAGAATGTCAGACTCAGTAAAGACGGTTTTGAAATTATCCAACCAGGATCGTCTGATTCAAAACCACCGTAAGAAACTGGAAGTTATCCCTGAGAAAAAAAAGCGGTTAAAACAATACCTAGCTTCACTTGAAAAGGAACTCGGTAATTTAAGAAACAGCGTTTCGGATATTTCGACTCAGGTCAGGGAAAGAGAAATATTGATCATGGTGGAAAATGAAAAAATCGAAAAATCCAACCAGAGAATGTTGGCAGTAAAAAACCAAAAGGAGTTTGCGGCTCTACAAAAGGAAATCGACGCAGCCAAGAAAACGGTAAAGAGGGTCGAGGATCAGATTTTGGATCTGGAGGAAAAAAAAGAACCTCTCGAAGAAGAACTTTCAAACGCGTCGAAAGATCACGAAAAAAAGCTAGAAAAAATCACCAACGAGCATAATGAAATTTCGGAAAAGGAAAAGGGTCTGACCGAGGAGCTTGAGACGACTTTAAAAGCCAGGGACGAGCTGTTAGCGAAACTTAATGAAGATATCAGGTCTCAATACAACAAATTGATCAGGAGAAATATTATTCCTGCGGCAGTTGAGATCAATTCGGGCAACTGCCTGGGGTGTGCGATGACCATTCGGCCACAGGTGTTTAACGACATTATCCGCAACGCTGGAGGTGTTTGTCCTAATTGTCAGAGAATTTTAATTTACAAACCACCTGAGGAACCCGAGCCGGATGTTAAGGGAAATAAAAAGAAAACATAGACCTTTGGTCGGTATTATTTTTCACATAATATTTTTGAGGGGTCGTCATTGATTGCAGGTATTCTTATCCTGGTATTATTGATTTTGCTTTCGGCCTTTTTTTCGGGGATCGAAAGTGCTTTTATCTCCCTGAGCGAAATCGACCTGATCGAGATTGAACATTCCACCAGCAAAAACCGCAAGATCCTCTTACGTCTTTTGGAAAAGAAAGAGCGGCTCCTAAGCACCATCTTGATCGGCAATAACCTAGTCAATATCGCCGCGAGTGCCTTAAACACGGCTTTAGCCATTCAATACGCGCCTCGCTTCGGGATGACCGAGGAACTCGGTGTGACAGTTTCAGCCATTGTTTTGGTCTTGGTCATTTTAATCTTCGGAGAAATTACCCCCAAGAATATCGCTCTGGGTCATAACCGCAAAATCAGCCTTTTTGTCTCGCCACTGATCTTTTTTTTAACCCTGGTTTTTACGCCGCCGGCCTATTTTATCGAGCTGATCAGTGGAATGGTCAGTTGGATTTTTAAAGGCAAACGCTTCGAAAGATATATCATTTCAGAAAAAACCGTTATCAATGTGGTTTCCAGAGGAGAGAAACTCGGCGTTATCAACAAGATGGAACAAAACCTGATTCAAAACGTGTTTTTGTTTGATGAGAGGGAAGTTTATCCCATCATGACTCCCCGCACAGAAGTTTTCGCGCTTAACGAGGAGTTGACGATCGACGAGGTCAAAAAAGATATCATGCTCAAGCAGTTTTCAAGAATCCCGGTTTTCAAGGAATCCATCGATAACATCACGGGGATTGTCAACATCAAAACCATCTTTCGGGAGTTCCTGGAAGGGGAAAAAGATGTTCGGTTGAAGGAACTGGCTCAAAAACCGATTTTCGTTTACGAGACCCAAACCTTATCGATCCTTCTGGAGCGTTTTAAACAGGAGCAGTCCCATATTGCCGTGATTGTGGACGAGTTTGGCGGTATGGCGGGGATCGTTACCCTGGAGGATATTTTGGAGGAATTGGTGGGGGAGATTTTTGATGAAAAAGATATTGCCATTATCGAGAGTGCGGGGGAAAATAAATGGATCATCAACGAGGCGATGGATATCGTCACGGTCAACAAGACCATCAAAGGAGAAATCAAGATCGATGGCGATTACGAGACACTGCAGGGACTCATCATGTCCAATCTGAACCGGATACCCAAACCCGACGACAAGGTAAAGATTCCGCCCCATCATTTCAAGGTTTTAAAAATGAATCGGAACAAGATTCAATCTATCCTGATCGAATATCATCTCGAAGAGGATAAGGAAGTGAAATCCTCCGGTGATTCATAGTATAATCTTTATGTCTTTAATATCCGGTTGATTTTGAGTTGACTTGGAGAGCTTGTCAAACCAGTGATTGACGGTAAGGGTTTTTGTAAGATAAATAATGACCAGAAGCCTCTTTATTGAGTTATGAACTGACCAAATCGATTATCGCTGGTTGTCAAAAGGGGAAAAATATTTAAGAATTTCTTAATAAATCTTATATTAAGCTAACGATGAAATCAATTAAGTTCGCCCTGATCGTCATCCTGGCCTTTAACGGCTTACTTGCGGTCTATAACTGGGTCTCAAAAGAAGACGCTACGGCGGATAATTATCAAATCGAAGAGTCTTTTAATGAGCAGCCCCCGGAGGAAGCCTCTGAAGGACTTAGCCTGGTGGCTTTAACCGCGCTGACCAAGGAAGTCCGCTCAGGCCAGGAACTGGAGCGAAGACTCAACGAAAAAGACAGTATCAATAATCTGGATTTAAACCTTGATGAAAAGGTGGATTATATCTTTATCAAGGAGTTCGGCGATACCGAGAACAAAATAGGCTATTCACTGACCGTTCAACCTCAAAAGGATCAAGAGCAGGAAATCGCCGCGGTGACGGTCGAAAAAAACGGTGACAGGGCTGAGATTCAGGTTGTAGGAAATGAACAGGTCTACGGCGAAAACCAGATATTTAACGACTGGGCACCGGTCAAAAGAGATCCTTCTGAAGCCAAGAGCACAGCCAGTGGGAACCAGCCGGTCTACAACAGCTATTTTATGCCTCGGCCCCTGTTCTTCTCGCCTTGGGCCTTCGGATTTTATCCGGCTTATTATTCCTTCTTTCCGATTATGCCGATGGGCATGTATTCCAGCCGGATAAGCAGTTATAATACTGCAGGAGTCAACCGCGGGACAAACAGCTATCAGAAAACATCCAACAAATCGATCACCAATCCAAACCAGGGGAAGACGGCCGGCAAGGGCATCAACCGTTCCCTTAGAAAACCAACCGCCACACAAAAACAGTTTCAGACACAAAACAGAAGCAAGGTCCGCTCAGGCGGCTTCGGTCGAAGCAAATCCGGCAATTCCCTTTCGAAAAACAGTTCCACCAGGGCACGCTCTTCAACCACCTCTCCTGATCGGCTCCGCAAATCGAGAACTCCAGGTTTCGGTAGCAGGAATTCCAGTTTTAATAGCAGCCGTTCAAGTTCCACGGGTGGATATTTCGGCAGAAATCAGTTTCGATCTAGCGGTTACGGCTCCAGAAGCTTTGGTTTCGGCGGAAAATAGTCATGTCTCAAAGACCAGCCGTAGCACTTAGGAAGCTGCTGGAAGCGCTTCCGGACGAATCTTTTCAATTCTCTGGGAATCCAGATCAACTCATTTCCAGCGTTACCTGGGATTACCAAGCGGTTGGGCCTGGTGCTCTTTATTTTTGTTTGGAACAGGAGGAGTTTCAAGAAGAGCATATCCAGGACAACAGCCTTTATCACTGGAAGGACGCTCTTGACGCCGGAGCCGTCTGTCTGGTTGTGAAACAAGGGAGTTTGAGCCAAGTTCCGGATCGGATCAGTCTCATTGAGGTTCAAAATGTCAACCGTGCTCTGTCGGAAATATCAAGGGCTTTTTTCGAGAATCCTTTTGAAAAAATGAAGGTAATCGGGATTACGGGCACCAACGGCAAGACGACGACATCCCAGTTAATCGATTCGATCTTGTTGTGTAACAAGAAAAAAACCGGTATTATCGGCACCATCGGTGTCTTTTATCCCTCCGGCAGACAAAAAACTTCTCATCTTTCCAATCCGCTGGCCACCGAACTCTTCAGTATAGGCGACCAGATGAGAAAGGAGCAGGTTGATTATCTGATCATGGAAGTGACCAGCCACGCGATGGCATTTGAGCGTAACTACGGTATCGATTTCGATGTTGGGGTTTTCACCAATCTGAGCCAAGACCATTTGGATTATCACAAGACTTTCGATGATTACAAAAGCAAGAAATTAATGCATTTTGAAAGTCTGGGCAGAAGGGGGAAAAAGGCTTTTGCGGTCGTCAATCTGGATGATACCTGCGGTCCCGAATTCATTGAGGCTACAGACCGGCATTTAAGAAGCACCGGCAAGGTCGAGGTCTTGACCTTCGGCATTACCAATAAAGAAGCGGTTTTGGTGGCCTACCCCAAAAACATGACGGGAGCCATGAGCGAATTCGACGTTTTTTTAAAAAGCAACTTTCTCTGCAAAATCCAGTTGCCAATGCCAGGGATCTTTAATGTTTATAACGCGATGGCGGCATTTGCGGCGGCGTTTACCTTGGGTGTCAATATCGAGACGATCGTTCAGGGCCTTGAAAACGCGAGAAGTATCGAGGGTCGTTTTGAAAGGTTGGAAACCCCGGGTAATTTCCAGGTTTTTGTCGATTATGCCCATACTCCGGATTCCTTGACCCAGATTCTGCAGGAAGTCAGAAAAGTTACGGAGAAAAGAGTGATCAGCGTTTTTGGCTGCGGAGGGGACCGCGACCGGACGAAGCGGCCACTCATGGGCGAGGCAGGCTCCAGGCTTTCTGATATCAGTATCATCACCTCTGATAATCCCCGGTCGGAAGACCCCGGTGAAATCATCCAGGAAATTGTCGCAGGGATTTCCAAGGAGAAAAGACCCAAATTGTTCGTAGAAATCGACAGGGAAAAAGCGGTGTTTTTGGCCTTAAAACTGGCCAGAGCCGGCGACTCGGTCCTGATCGCGGGGAAAGGGCATGAAAGCTATCAACATATAGGGAGTGAGAAAATCCCTTTTTCAGACAGGAAGGTGGCCCTTTCTTTTTTTGAATTGAAGACTTGGCAGTTTTCAAGGGGTTGGATTGAGATCAGGCTGGACCACCTCAAACACAATCTGGATTTGATCTTGACTGACAAGCCCAAGGATTTAAAGGTGATGGGTGTGGTGAAGGACGATGCTCTGGGACATGGTATGATACAGACGGTTAAGGCGCTTTTGCTTTGTGGTTGCGATTATCTGGGTGTCGCTTGTATGTCCGAGGCCATGATCATTCGGCAGGCGGGTTTTGAGGAGATTCCGATCCTGGTTTTTGGCGAAAGATTGGACGAGGAGATTCCCGATTGTATCCAGTATAACCTGTCGATTCAGGTCCAATCGGTGAAAAAGGCAGAGTTGATCGCCAGTCTTTCCAAGGGGAGCGGGCGGTGTATCAAGGTTCATTTCAAGGTGGATACGGGGATGGGGCGTTATGGAGTCCGGTGGGACAAGGCCCATGAAGTCTTTGAGGAAATCAAGGCTATAGAGGGAATTGAGCTGGAGGGAATCATGACGCATTTTGCCCAGTCAGACGAAAAGGATAAAACCTACGCGAAACTCCAGCATGAGCGGTTTGAAGGAGTGCTTGAGAAACTTCGGGATAAGAACCTGCTTCCCCCGCTGGCGCACTGTTGCAATTCGGGGGGCTATCTGGACTTGCCTTTTGCGCATCACGATATGGTTAGAATGGGAACTTTGCCGATCGGGGTCTATCCCTCCAAGGTCTGCAGGCGAATCGGGATCGAGGGGGAACATCTCAAGCCGGTCATGCGGGTCTTGGGCAGAATAGCCTTCGTTAAGGAGTTACAGCCTGGGGACAAGATGGGGTACGGGATGCATTTCGAGGCAAAGAAACCGACCAAAATCGCCGTGATTCCGGTTGGATACGGAGATGGCTATCCAAGGCTGAGAAACAAGGGGCATGTTTTGATCATGGGAGAAGTAGCGCCCATTCTCGGGGGTAATGGCATGGACGGAACCATGGTGGATATCTCAGCTATTAAAGGGGTCAAGGAAGGAGACGAGGCAGTTTTACTCGGAAGCCAGCTTGAAAGGGAAATAACGGCGAATATGCTGGCGGATTGGGCGGGAACGGTCACCTATGATATTTTATCCCGCTGGTCTACCCGAATGGACCGTTGTTACATTAAATAATAAAAGGATATTTATTACAATCTGGGTATTAAAAAAGGATGATGGGAAGCTCCTCTGAGACTTATCTGCTTATTTTTTTGGAAGGTGGATTTTTAGCGGTTTTCGTCTTCGTGGTTTTGATGATCATGTCCATTTGGTCTTGGACGGTCATTTTTCAAAAGGGGATTTATTTCTATAATACCCAAAAAAGATCCAGAAGCTATTTTTCCAGTCTTAAACTCAACAAGGGACTCCAAGACCTTAAAGCCCGGTCGGAAATCTTCGCGGACGCCTATCTCGCCCGAGTCTTTAATAACGCCTATCTTGAATTAAGCGCCAATACCTCAGGCGGAGAAATTGTCTATAACCCGGAAGTTCTGTCGCGAATCGAGCGCAATATCGAGAGAACCATTTCCCTTCAAAATCAGAGGATGGAAAGGGGTTTAACCCTGCTGGCGACGATCAGCGGATCAGCGCCCTTCATCGGTCTTTTTGGAACCGTGGTCGGCATCATCGACGCTTTTTTCAACATCGGTTCTCAAGGCGCGGCGAGTATCGCTGTGGTGGCACCCGGGATTTCGACGGCTTTGGTCGCGACGGCTTTTGGGCTTTTTACCGCGATTCCGGCCTTGATCGCCTTTAATCTCTTTAGATCCTCCGCCAGAAGGATCGCCAATGATATGAGAAGCTATGGTCTGGAAATCATCAATCTTTTTTCGCGGGGGGGATGATGAGAAAGAACAGGCTTGAGGACTTCGAAGCTATCAGCGAGATCAACGTGACTCCTTTTGTCGATGTGCTGTTGGTGTTGTTGGTGATTTTCATGATCACGGCCCCGCTTTTTACCAAGGCCATCGATGTGCGTCTGCCCCAGGAAAAGATCAAATCCTCCAATGTAACCGAAGCCAGGAAATGGGTGGTTGCCATTGACGCGAGGGGCCGATATTATTTAAATGGAGAGAAAATC
>Ga0224496_10002372_pt1 | contig 11227 bp, 9 predicted proteins | sample SF_Jul11_sed_USG_2_FD_168127 | JGI IMG/M metagenome (GOLD analysis project Ga0224496, IMG submission 168127) | Sediment microbial communities from San Francisco Bay, California, United States - SF_Jul11_sed_USGS_8_1 | ecosystem: Environmental > Aquatic > Marine > Sediment | place: USA... | reverse complement strand
TCGGTAGGCCAGACGCTGACGTTCGACGAAATCGTCGGCAGCAGCAGATCGCCCGAAATCAGGACGTTGCGGTTCGCATCGTACAGGCAGGCATGTTCCGGCGAGTGCCCGCCGCCCGTTATTACGCTCCAGTGGTGCGCCCCCACGGGGAGTACGTCACCGTCGCTCATTCGCTTGTAGGCCTCGGGCATAGGTGTAACAAACTTGCCGAAGAATCCGAAGGCTTTCTGGTAATCATGCAGCTGTTCGTCCGTGAACCCGGCGTCCTTATAAAAGTGCACGCCTTCTTCCGGTGCCTCGCGGCCCGTATCGGCGACGAGAATCCGGCACATCATGTATTCGTCGCGCGTCATCCAGAGATCGACGTCAAAATGATGCGCAAGAAAGCCCGCGCAACCAACGTGGTCCGGATGCATATGCGTGACGATGATGTGTGATGCGGGTTTGCCACGCATGGCGCCGTCAAAAACCGCTCGCCAGTGGTCCTGGGTCTCGCCGGTGCCGACGCCAGTGTCGACAATCGCCCATCGCTCGCCATCCTCGAGCAACCAGAGGTTGATGTGATTAAGTGCAAACGGCAGCGGCATGCGCAGCCAATCGATGCCGTCGACAATATTCAGGGTTCCGCCGTCGTCAGGTTTTGCGGCGTATTCGTATTCGATACTCACGCGCCATGGTGACACGGCTAACGAAAAAAGCCGAGACTTATGCAGCTATGGCGGCGCTCGCGAGCGTTAGATTTTTCATGGCAGCAGTAATTTCGCGTCGGGTCAGCTCCACGGACGCTTCCTTGACCGGTCCGTAACCGCGGATTTTCATGTACAGGGTCACGATGTCGGTTGCGGCCTGCAAATTGTCTGCATGCAGGATAGCCAGCAGCTCGTCGAGCGTGTGCTCGAACTCATCAATAAGCGCACGCTCCATGCGTCGCTCGGCGGTGTAACCGAAAATATCGAAGGCTGTGCCGCGCAAGCCCTTCAGTCTTGCGAGTACCCGGAAGACAGGGAGTATCCACGCGCCGAATTCCTTTTTTCTCGGTCTGCCGCGGGCATCCCTGCCGGCATTCAAAATTGGCGGCGCCAGGTGGAACCGGAATTTGGCTTTCGCACCAAACGAACTACGCACCGATTCGAGGAATTCCCTGCGTGTGTGGAGGCGGGCGACCTCGTACTCGTCCTTGTAACTCAATAGCTTGAAATAGGCGCGGGCCACGGCGTCCGCCAGCCTGCCGTCACCGCCGAGAGACTTTTCGTGTTTCAGGACGGACGCCACGCGCACATCGAATCGCGCCGCGAGCTTTTCATTTTGGTACTCAACCAGAAAATCCCGGCGCCTTGCGACAACGGCATCCAGCGTTGCGTCGTCACCATCACTGTTGAGTGCCTGGGAAATCCGCTCGGGCTCGATGGCAGCCATACGCCCCCACGCGAACGCCAGCTTGTTGTTATCGACAGCAACCGCGTTTAGCTCTATCGCTCGCGTCAACGCCTGCAGCGACACAGGAACGAGGCCGCTTTGCCACGCAAAGCCGAGTAGCAACACATTGGCGTAAATCGTGTCGCCCAGCAGCTCGTTAGCCAGCTTGTTTGCGTTCAGTGTCAACAGATTGTCTGCACCGATAGCATCGCTAATCGCGTGCACCCGGTCGCTCGCGCGAAGATTTGCGTCTCGATGTTTGACGAAATCGGCGGTCGACATTTCTGCGGTGTTAACAACCGCGCGCGTATGATTTTTGCCGTACGTGCGGGATGCCTTCTTCGAGGAGCTCACGACAAGATCGCAGCCGATGAGCGCGTCCGCACGCGCCGCTTCAATTCGTACCTGGTTGATGTCTTGCGGGTTGGGCGCGATGCGGATGTAACTCAGGACCGGACCGAATTTCTGTGCGAAGCCCATGAAGTCCAGCACGCTGGCGCCTTTGCCCTCAATGTGTGCGGCCATCGTAATCAGCGCGCCGATCGTAATGACGCCCGTACCGCCCACGCCCGTGACCAGCAGGTCGTAGCACGAGCCGGTTGCGGGAATGTCGGGCAGCGGCATTTCATCAATGGGCGATGTCAGTACGGGCGCGGATGTGACTTCGGTCGCTCGCCGTGCAACGTCGCCTTCCACTGTAACGAAGCTCGGGCAAAAACCGTTGACGCAGGAATAGTCTTTGTTGCAGGTGTTCTGGTCGATCTGGCGTTTGCGACCGAAAGGCGTTTCTTTCGGTACGACAGACAGGCAATTGGATTCAACGGAACAGTCGCCGCAGCCTTCGCAGACGAGTTCGTTGATGACGACAAACTTCTTCGGGTCGACGAGCGTGCCGCGTTTTCGCCGCCGCCGTTTTTCCGTGGCGCAGGTCTGGGCGTAGATGAGGACCGTTACGCCCGGGATATCCCGCAGTTCGCGTTGCACGGTGTCCATGTCGCGCCGATGCGAAATTGTAGTGCCGGCGGGGAAATCGCTGCTGTCGAAGAGTTCGGGCTCGTCGGAAACCAGCGCGATGCGATCCACGCCTTCGGATCGCACGTTGTGCGCGATGGCCTGCACCGATATCGGCCCGTCGACAGGCTGACCACCCGTCATCGCGACGGCGTCGTTGTAAAGTATCTTGAATGTGATATTCGTTTTGGCGGCTATCGCCTGCCGGATAGCCAATGAGCCGGAATGGTAAAAAGTACCGTCGCCGAGATTCTGGAAGATGTGCTTTCTGCCGTTGAATAACGATCGCGCTATCCAGTTGACGCCTTCGCCGCCCATCTGCACCAGTCCGTCAGTGTCGCGATCCATCCAGTTGGCCATGAAGTGGCAGCCGATGCCTGCCAGCGCTTTCGAACCTTCCGGCACTTTTGTCGAGGTGTTGTGCGGGCAGCCGGAGCAGAAGTAGGGTATGCGTTTCGCGCCCGCGACTTCGATGCTGGCGCCGGGGTCCTGCAGCAATGTCTGCGCGCGCGTCGTGTAGGTGTTACCGCCGAATTCTCCGTCGAGCCGCTGCGCGACGATCTCGGCCAGTTGTAGCGGTGTCAGCTCGCCCACCCAGGGAATGAGCCGATGACCGTCTTCGTCTTCCTTGCCGACCATGCGCTTGGGCTTGCGGCCGGGATAGTCGTAGAAATGTTCCTTGAACTGACTCTCGATGATGCCGCGCTTTTCTTCGACAACCAGGACTTCGTGTTTGTCTTTCACAAAATCGAGAGCGCCGTTCGGTTCGAGCGGCCAGACCATGCCGACCTTATATACGTCGATGCCGACTTTGGCGGCATTGTTCTTGTCGATGCCGAGCAGTCGCAGCGCTTCCATAAGATCGAGGTGCGCCTTGCCGGTTGTCACGATGCCGAAGCGTGCGTTGGGAACGTCGAAAATTTTTCGATCGATCGGGTTCGCCGCCGCGAACGCCAGTGTTGCCGCTTTCTTGCTTTCGAGTCGTTCCTCGATCTGCGGACCGGGGAAGTCCGGCCAGCGATAGTGCAGGCCGCCTTCAGGCACCTCAAAGTCTTTGGGAATGACAAACTCAGGATACGGCGGCAGCTCAACCGACATTGCCGACTCAACAGTTTCCGAGATGGCCTTGAATCCCACCCACATGCCGGTGAACCGCGACAGCGCGATCCCATAGAGGCCGAAGCTCAGGTATTCGGCAACGCTCGATGGATTCAGGTTCGGCATCATGAACGTCATGAACGCGACGTCAGACTGATGCGGCATGGACGACGATACGCAACCGTGGTCGTCGCCGGCGACAACAAGAACACCACCGTGCGGAGAACTGCCGTAGGCATTGCCGTGCTTGAGCGCGTCGCCGGAGCGATCCACACCTGGACCTTTGCCGTACCAGATGCCGAAAACGCCATCGACTTCGCGATCAGGATCGGTCTCCACCTGCTGCGTGCCCAGTATCGCCGTTGCGGCAAGGTCCTCATTTACGGCGGGCAGGAACTCGACATTGCTTTCGGCGAGAAAAGATTTGGCGCGCCACAATTCCTGATCGAAGGCGCCAAGAGGTGAGCCACGGTAGCCGCTGATAAAGCCCGCGGTATTCAATCCGGCCGCGATATCCATGGTGCGCTGCATGAGCGGAATACGGACCAGCGCCTGGGTGCCGGTCAGGAAAACGCGGCCCGATTCACGGCGATAGCGGTCGTCGAGTTCGTAGTTGTCGAGGGGGTAGCTCATGCGCAAAGTGTCGCAGAATTCCGGTGAAGATTGTTGCCAATCATTTCAGTATTTGTGTGAAAAACGAAAAAATTTTCCGAAATAGTCAGAATTATGGCAAAATTACCCGAAATCCAGACAGGTGCAGACATGGTGCTCGAAACCAAAGATCGGCTGCTGCTCACCGAGTTGCAACGCGACAGTCGCCAGACGATGCAGGAACTGGCCGAGCGCGTCGGTATGTCGACATCGGCGTGCTGGCGCCGGGTCAAGGCGCTGGAGGCCGACGGCGTCATCAGTCGTTACACCGTAATCGTTGATCCGCGCAAGGCCGGCTTTGAGCTGTCGTCCATGGTGCATGTGTCACTGGCGAGGCACGAGCAGAAAAACGTCGAGCATTTTGTTCGCGAAGTGTCGCGCCATCCGGAGGTGCTCGAGTGTTTTGCCACGAGCGGTGAGGCTGACTTCCACATGCGCGTCGTGGTTGAAGATATGGATGCCTACAACCGCTTTCTCGATGACTTTGTTTTCAAGTTGCCGGGTGTATCCCAGGTGCGTTCGAACATTGTTCTCAAGGAAGTCAAATGGGACACGGCACTGCCGTTCCGCAATTAGTTCACTGTCGCCCAGTGTTCGTCGGTGGCAACCATCGTGAGTACATCGTACTGCGCGACGACGTCACCGTCCTGGTTCGTCACTTCCGAGTCCCATCGCACTTCGCCGTAGCCTGTGCCGGCGCGCAAGGTCTTCTGCTTGCAGCACAGCCGGACTTTAAGCGTGTCACCGTAGTTCACCGGTTTCGCAAAGCGCAGGTCATCGACGCCATAATTGGCGAGCACGGGGCCGAAGTCGGGATCAACAAACAGTCCCGCCGCGAATGACAGTATGAGATAGCCGTGTGCAACGCGGCCTTCGAAAAACGGGTTTTTTGCGGCGGCGACTTCGTCGGTGTGGGCGTAAAATTTGTCGCCTGTGAAATCAGCAAAGTGCTGAATGTCGTCGAGCGTCACTTCACGCGCATCAGTGATGAGCGTGTCGCCTAATTCCAGCTGTTCGAAGGTTTTGCGAAACGGATGCACGCCCGGGTCGCGCTGTTCAGCGCCCTTGATCCAGCGATGGCCGATGGCGGTGAGCGTTTGCGGTGCGCCCTGTATCGCTGTTCGCTGCATGTAATGCAATACGCCGCGGATGCCACCCATTTCCTCGCCGCCGCCCGCGCGTCCCGGACCGCCGTGAACCAGGTGCGGTAGCGGTGAGCCGTGGCCGGTCGATTCGCCCGCGCAGTGGCGGTTTATGACGAGCATGCGGCCATGATAGGCGGCCGTCCCCAGCACGAGTTCGCGTGCGATTGCGTCGTCATTCGTGAATATGGACTGCGCCAGGCTGCCGCCACCGAGGCGCGACAATTCGATGGCTTCGTCCAGCGTCTCGTAGGGCAGGACCGTGCTGACCGGCCCGAATGCTTCGACTGAATGCACGGATGCTGAGCTCAGTGGTTTCTCGCAGTGCAGCAGGGTTGGCATGAAGAACGCGCCCTTGCGAGCGTCCGCGTCGACGACATTGAAGTTGTCATTGCCGCCGTAAATCACTTTCGATTCCTGTGCCAGATCCGCGACGCGTGCGCGGACTTCGTCGCGTTGCCCCTGGCTGGCCAGGGCACCCATGTCGACGTCCTTGCTGCCGGGATTGCCGATGCGGATATTCGCGAGTGCCGCCGACAGGGCTTTGTGCAGCTCATTCGCGACGGCGGCGGGCGCAATGATGCGACGTATCGCCGTGCATTTCTGGCCGGCTTTGCTGGTCATCTCGCGCACGACTTCCTTGATATAGAGGTCGAACTCCGGCGTACCCGGAATCGCGTCCGGTCCCAGGATCGAGGAGTTCAGCGAATCCGTCTCGGCCGTGAAGGCGACCGATTCGCTGACGATTGTTTTGTGTTGCTGCAAATACTCGGCCGTATTCTTCGAGCCGGTAAACGCGACCGTGTCCTGGCAGTTCAGGTGATCGAACAAGTCGCCAACGCTGCCGCAAATTAATTGCAGCGCACCGGCGGGCAAAATGCCGCTCGCGTTGATCCGGCGTACCATGAGTTCAGTAAGGTAAGCCGTTGACGATGCCGGTTTTACGATCGCCGGGACGCCGGCCAGTAAAGTTGGCGCCAGCTTTTCCAGCATGCCCCAGCACGGGAAGTTGAAAGCGTTGATGTGTACGGCGGCACCGAGTTTTGGCGTGAAGATATGCTGCGCCGTGAAGGTGCCGTTTTTCGATATCTGCTCGGGCGGGCCGTCGAGGTAGACGAAATCGTTCGGCATTTCGCGGCGGCCCTTGCCGGAGTAGACGAAGAGCGTCGAAATACCGCCCTCGATATCGACCCAGCTGTCTGCTCGCGTTGCGCCCGTCGCTGTCGACAGCGCATAGAACTCCTGCTTGTGCTCCATCAGGTAGACCGCGAGTGCCTTCAGCATTTCCCCGCGTTGATGAAATGTGAGTTTGCGAAGATTGGCGCCGCCCACCTTGCGTGCGTGATGCAGCACGCCGGCGAAGTCGAGGCCGTCGCTCGTGATGCGCGCGACAGGCGCACCGTCAACGGCGCTGGTCAGGAGGCTGCCGTCGCCACCGCCCTCTATCCATTCGCCCTGCACCAGGCTGCCGAGTTTTTTAATCATACGAATAGTGGCCGGAATTGAAAAAATGTGTATCAGATTGTACGGTCAGCCGAATCGAAAGCAAGTGAGCCCCTAATGAAGGTCGAAACGGCGTGTCGCAGGCTCGTCAGGAATTTCAGCGCAAGGCCTACCTTGCGATCGGGCTCATTGATTACGACTGTTTTTGGCGATGCCATTGCGCCGCGTGGCGGTAATGTGTGGCTGGGCAGCCTGATCGCGGTCATGGCCGATTTTGGTTTGAGCGAACGACTGGTCAGGACGTCGGTATTTCGACTGACCAGGGACGGCTGGTTGCAGGCGGAGCAGATCGGGCGGCGTTCGTATTACAGCCTGAGCGCGGAAGGGCGGGAGCGATTCGAAGAAGCCACACATCGTATCTATGCCGTGCCGACGGGGACCTGGGACGGTCGCTGGTGTTTGCTGCTGCTGTCGGGCCTGGATACGGCCAGCAAAGAAACTGCACGCAAGGAATTCGGTTGGCTGGGATTCGGTCAGTTGTCGGCCAATGTGCTTGCCCATCCGTCGCCGGATCTCGCGGATATCGACAGTGTCAGCAAGCGCATCCGCGTTGGCGATGCGCTGGTGGTCCTCGAAGGGCAGACGGTACGCAACGACGAGGGCATGCGGCGACTCGCGCAAAGTGGCTGGAACCTCGCCGACCTGAACGATCGCTACGAGCAGTTCGTCAGGATGTTCAGGCCCGTGATGACAGCGATCGGGAATTCTCGGAAAATCGATAATAAACAGGCATTTATAGTGCGCACCTTGCTGATTCAGGAATACCGGAAGGTGCTGTTGCGCGATCCTTTGCTGCCGCAGGAAATGCTGCCAAGCGGATGGAAGGGGAGCGCGGCTTATCATCTGTGCAGAAATTTGTATTTGGCGACTCACCGGGGCGCGGACCATTATCTCGGAGAAGTCATGGAAACGACGGACGGCCCCCTGCCACCACCGGGTGCGGCATTCTGGACTCGGTTTGGAGGGCTTAACGATGACTAAACTGGAAATGGCGCAACGCTGTGCTGAAGCTATGTGGAAGGACGACAAGGCGTCGCACGCGTTGGGGATCACTATCGACGTTCAGGAGGCCGGCTGCGCCACTGCACGCATGACAATTCGCAGCGACATGGTGAATGGCCTGGACGTCTGTCACGGCGGCCTCGTATTTGCCCTGGGTGACACGGCCTTCGCGTTCGCATGCAACGCGTACAACCAGCAATCCTTTGCGGCGAGCTGCAATGCGGATTTTCTGCGGCCCGCGTTGCTGGGTGATGTGCTGACTGCAACGGCAAGTGAGGACTACCGGGGGCGCCGATCGGGATACTACACCGTGAAGATACATAATCAGCGCGCCGAACTCGTTATGTTGTTCCGCGGCCGCTGTGGCAGCAACGGCAAGCCTTTATTGCCTGAATAAAGTGATACAAACACCGTTGAATTGACTAAAATACCGTGACACATTAAGCCACGAAGAGTGGAGTGAGCAATGTACACACAGGGCCTGGACCAGGGCGGAAGAGACCAGCAGGCGGCCGTTGAAACGGCTGAGCAGCTCGCTGCCTTTCAGAAGCGCATCGACGCGGAAGAGAAGATCGAAGCCAAGGACTGGATGCCGGAGGCTTATCGGCGCACGCTGGTGCGGCAGATTTCACAGCACGCACATTCCGAGATCATCGGCATGCAGCCGGAAGGCAACTGGCTGACTCGCGCGCCGTCGCTGAAACGGAAAGCGATTTTGCTGGCAAAAGTGCAGGACGAAGCCGGCCACGGGCTGTACCTGTATTCGGCTGCAGAGACCCTGGGCGTGTCGCGCGACCAGATGGTTGCGGACCTTCTCTCCGGCAAAGCGAAGTACTCGAGCATCTTCAACTACCCGACCCTGAGCTGGGCGGATATCGGCGCCATCGGCTGGCTTGTCGACGGTGCGGCGATCATGAACCAGATTCCCCTGTGTCGTTGTTCGTACGGACCCTACGCGCGTGCGATGGTGCGTGTGTGCAAGGAAGAAAGTTTTCATCAACGGCAGGGCTTCGACATCATGCTGAACCTGTGCCGGGGAACAGACAGGCAAAAGGCCATGGCACAGGACGCGCTTAACCGTTGGTGGTGGCCGTCGCTGATGATGTTTGGTCCGAACGATTCGGAGTCCACGCATTCGGCCCAGTCCATGGCGTGGAAGATCAAGCGTTTCAGTAACGACGAGCTGCGACAAAAATTTGTGGACGTGACCGTTCAGCAAGCCGCTTTTCTGGGTATCAGCGTCCCTGACGATGATCTGAAATTGGACGAGGCCAGCGGTCATTACAATTACGGCGAAATCGACTGGCAGGAGTTTATCGACGTGATCGCGGGCAACGGACCCTGTAACCAGCAGCGGCTCGATAAACGCCGGCGTGCGCACGACGATGGCGACTGGGTGCGCGAGGCGGCGCAAGCCTACGCGAACAAGCAGGCTGCGCGCGTCGCGGCCTAGTCGGCCTGGAGGCAACATCATGACGAAACAGGAATGGCCACTTTACGAAGTCTTTATTCGTACCAAGGCGGGCTTGAGCCACCGGCATGCGGGCAGCGTGCACGCGCCGGACGACCAGATGGCACTTAGCAATGCGCGCGACACTTACACGCGGCGCAGCGAAGGCGTTAGTCTTTGGGTCGTGCGCTCGGATCGCATCGTGGCCTCGGACCCGGCCGAGACCTCAGCGTTTTTTGAGCCAGCGGAAGACAAGATTTACCGGCACCCGACCTTTTATGACATTCCCGATGGGGTAGAAAACCTGTGACCTCGGACGAGACACGCATTGCTTACACCCTGCGCCTCGCGGACAACGCGCTGGTGCTCGCTCAGCGCATGGTCGAAATGGTCGCGGCGGAGCCGGAGCTCGAGGAAGAACTTGCGAACGCAAATTTTGCGCTCGACTACATCGGGCAGGCGCGCATGTTGTATACGCACGCGGGTCAACTCGAAGGGAAGGGACGCAGCGAAGATGACTTTGCCTTTGTTCGCGACGAACACGAGTTTCGTAACCTTCTGTTGCTGGAGCAACCGAACGGTCATTTCGGGGATGCGTTGGTGCGGCAATTCCTGTTTGAAACCTGGTACCTGCACTTGCTTGACGGGCTGATCGCCTGTTCCGAACGCGGCCTTTCTGAAATTGCAGCGCGTGCAATCAAGGAAGTGAAGTATCACAGCCGGCACAGCTCGCAGTGGCTGGTGCGACTCGGCGATGGTACCGAACTCAGTCATGAACGCGTGCAGGCATCGCTGGACGATGCATGGCGATACACGGGAGAGATGTTTGCCGCCGACGAAATCGATGTCGCATTCCAGCGCGAATTCGACGGGCCGGATCTCGCCGCGATTCACAAGTTGTGGCGGCGCGATGTCGAGAAAACGGTAGCAGAAGCAACCCTGCGATTGCCGGACGACGATTGGATGTTGAGTGGCGGCAAGCAGGGGCGGCACAGTGAACACCTCGGCTTCCTGTTGGCCGAAATGCAGTATTTGCAACGCTCGTTTCCGGGTGCGACGTGGTGACGAACCCGGTCAGCGTCGCGCAGGTTTACGAGTGGCTCGGCGAAGTGCCGGATCCCGAGATTCCGGTCCTCAGCATCCTGGACCTCGGCATCGTTCGCGACGTTTCAGTCAAAGATAAGGTGACAGTGACCTTAACTCCGACCTATTCGGGCTGCCCGGCGACGGAAGTTATCGAGGATAGCGTGCTTGAGGCGCTCAAGGGCCGCGGTATCGACGACGTCGTCGTGAATCGCGTGCTCTCGCCACCCTGGACTACGGACTGGATCACGGAAAGCGGCCGGGACAAGTTGCGGCAATACGGCATCGCGCCACCCAGTCGCAGTCGCGAGATCGCGTGCCCGCAATGTGAGTCGCTGCATACGGAACTCGTGAGTGAGTTTGGTTCGACCGCCTGCAAGTCTTCCTGGCGCTGCAAGGATTGCCTCGAGCCCTTCGAATACTTCAAGTGCCTATGAAGCAATTTCACTCACTCAAGGTTGTTGGCAAGGTGCAGGAGACACGGGACTCCGTGCGTATCGCCCTCGAGGTTCCCGAAGCCTTGCGAGCCGAGTATGCGTTCCAGGCCGGACAGCATCTGCCGGTCCAGATCGAGCGCGACGGCAAGAAGATCCGGCGTACCTACAGCATATGCTCGGAGCAGGGCGCGTGGCCGCTACAGATCGGCGTACGTGTGCAGCCGGGCGGGCAGTTCTCGGAGTTCGCGTTTAACGAGCTCGAGATTGGCGACTCGCTGGATGTCATGCCACCGAACGGGCAATTTCATGCGACGCCGGATGCCAGCAACGAAAAGAACTACGTCGCGTTCGCGGCCGGAAGCGGCATAACGCCGATTTTGTCGATCATTGCAACGGTGCTCAAGACCGAGCCGCGCAGTCGTTTCGCCCTGTTT
>Ga0224496_10002371_pt1 | contig 11228 bp, 15 predicted proteins | sample SF_Jul11_sed_USG_2_FD_168127 | JGI IMG/M metagenome (GOLD analysis project Ga0224496, IMG submission 168127) | Sediment microbial communities from San Francisco Bay, California, United States - SF_Jul11_sed_USGS_8_1 | ecosystem: Environmental > Aquatic > Marine > Sediment | place: USA... | reverse complement strand
TAGCCAGAGTATCAGGAAGGAGAGCATTCCTCTCATGTCGCAGCATTCGGGGGGACATATGTCGTAGTTTTCCTTGGGCATTATTGGTCGTCAATTATTGGGTATCCGATACATTTAAATATTGCTTGAAGATAATATTGGGCATCCAATAAGTAAGTTGGTTATTGAGATGAAAGGAAGCAGGGTTGAAGAGTTTGTTAAGAAAAGATGCGGTGAGATAGGGCAGACTGCCCCTATACAGGCAAAGGCGAAGAGTTTTCTCCTGCGGAGTTGGTGGGAGCAGGACTGGCAGGCTGTATGCTTATGTCTATGGGTACGCTCGCTATGCGAGACAAATTGGACATCTCCGGCACCTGCGTAGATGTGGAAGTGTCCACAACGGTTACACGCATCGGGGCAATCGATTTGGCGTTCATCATGCCAAGAAACTTTTCTGAGGCAGATCGTGTCAAGTTGGAAAAGGCAGCATGGATGTGTCCAATCAAAAGAAGTTTTCATCCTGACGTCACGATCTCTGTCCACTTCAACTACCCGTAATGGAAGGGAGTTTTCTTGAGTTATCCTTCCTGTGAGAAGACAAATTGTGTGAACTACAAGAAGGAACATTGTACACTAAAAAATCCAGAGAAGGGCGAGGCATCCTGCCTACATTACGAAGACATAATGGATTCTTTGAGACTGAAAGCCGATGTATTTAGAGGAGCACTCAAAAGAGAATGAAAGTGAATCTTTACGGAAATGCTTTTACCCTTATGTTAATATGCTTCAGAAAACAAATCCAATACAAGAGTGATCGTGTATGACAAAGAAAAACGAGAAAATAAAACAACACGTGAAAAAACACTACGCAGAAGTGGCGAAGGGAACCTCGTGCTGCGACGTATCCACCTGTTGCGGTCCAAGTTCAAGAGCTTCATATGCCAAGATGATTGGTTATTCAGACGAAGAGCTGAAAGCCTTGCCGGAAGCTGTGACGGGAACAGTAGCAGGCTGTGGCAATCCGACCGCTCTGGCGGAGCTGAAGGAAGGCGATGTGGTCCTTGACTTGGGCTCTGGAGGGGGCATAGACGCTTTTTTGGCAGCCAAGAAAGTTGGTCCTAAGGGAAAGGTAATAGGAGTGGACATGACTGAAGAAATGGTTCAACTTGCCAAAGATAATGCTGAAAGGATGAAGGTAGAGAATGTGGAGTTTCGGCTAGGTGAAATAGAAAACTTGCCCTTGGAAGACGAAATTTTTGATGTTTTAATCAGCAATTGCGTCATTAACCTCTCACCAGACAAAGACAAAGTCTTCGGCGAAGCCTTTAGAGTACTAAAGCCCGGAGGGCGCGTACTAATTTCCGATATAGTTACGCAAGGCGAACTTCCTGACGAAATTCGTGAAAATCCAGAGATGTGGGCTGCTTGCATAGCCGGGGCGCTGGATGAAAAAGTCTATCTTCAAAAAATCATGAACGCCGGGTTCGAAAAAGTGGAGGTCATAGCGAAAAACGATTTCATGGGAATGGTTTCAAGCATAAAAGTACGAGCCTACAAACGTTCATAACTAGTGGAATTTTACCCTTCAGGTTCTGGCTCACTTATCATAAGTCTCTGTATCTTTCAAGTTCCCAATCTGTAACGCTTTTTTGGAATTCACTCCACTCTGTCGCTTTGATTTCAAGATATTTATTGAACACGTGTTCTCCCAACGTTTCTTTCATCAGTTTGCTCCTCTTGAATTCCTCTATTGCTTCCCCAAGATCCTCCGGAAGAGTTTTGATGTAAAACTTTGCGAGTTTTCTGTCGTCAAATCCATACACGTCTTCTTCCACGGGCTCGGGGGGCTCGATTTTTTCTTCGATTCCCTCAAGACCCGCAGCCAACATGACGGCAAAGGCTAGGTATGGGTTGCAGCTCGGGTCAGGGCATCTTAATTCAAGTCGAGTTGACTTCTCTCTGCCTTCGCGGTATCTGGGAACCCTAATCAAGGCAGATCGGTTTCTTTGACCCCAACAAATGTATATAGGCGCTTCGTATCCCCGCACAAGACGTTTGTAGCTGTTCACAGTAGGGCACAAAATAGCTGCGATTTCCCTAATGTATTTAAGTTGGCCACCCATGAAATAGCGTGCCAAAGAGGAGAGTTTGTACTTGTCTTTTTTATCATAAAAGAGATTCCTGCCATTCTTGTCAAACAGTGACTGGTGAGTATGCATTCCGCTTCCGTTGATACCGAAGATAGGTTTTGGCATAAAAGTTGCGTATAGATCCCTGCTGTTTGCGACTGTTTTTATGGCTTGTTTGAGAACCATGACTTTGTCTGCAGTGCTGAGGGCTTCACCGTATTCAATGTCAATCTCGTGTTGGCTGGGGGCGACTTCGTGATGAGTCATTTCAACGTTTATACCGAGTTTTTCGAGGGTGGACACCATGACAGCCCGTATATCCGTAGCCATATCCCGTGGAGAAAAATCGAAGTATCCAGCCGTGTCATGGTAACCCCTATTTTCCTTTGATCTAAACAGGAAGAACTCGATTTCAGGCCCGACATAGTAAAACCATCCTTTCTCCTCCGCTTTTTCTTCAACTCGCTCAAGAGCATATCGAGGATCACCCGTGAACGGAGTGTTATCTGGGTTATAAACGTCGCAGATCATTCTTGCAACTTTCTTTCCATCACGGGGCCAAGGAAGAAGAATGTACGTTGATGGCTCGGGGATCAACATCATGTCACTTTCATGTATTCTAGTAAAGCCTTCTATGGAAGAACCGTCAAACCATTTTCCATTGTCGAGGCATTCTTTCAGTTCTCTGGGAGATATTGTGACGCTTTTCAAGCGGCCAGACAAATCAGAGAACATTAAGTCTATGAATTCTATTTTTTCACGTTTAACCTTCTCAATTATCTCCTCTTTTTCCATAGAATCACAACGTCCTGTTAAGATTGGAGCTATTTAATTCCTTTTATGCTTTCTTAATTTTAACTCAAGATTATTTTATCGATTTCTATGGATTTGACTGTTTTGGGATTTTATATTCTATTGAAAAACGCCATTGACGTTGAAGTGAGATCTTGAGAATGTAGCGTCCACTTGTTTCTAAGAAAAGAAGATTCTATAGATCATCAAGCTTAAGTTGCATAAAAACATAAATAATGTGGAGGTTTGAGAATGGGGCTTATTCCGAAGGAACAAAAACAACAGTTGAAGGAAGATTTCGAAAAGAATCTGAAAGGCGAAGTGAGGATCCTTGTGTTCACGCAAGAGACCGAATGCCCCTTCTGTAAACAATCTAGAGAACTCGCAGAAGAAGTTGGCGCCTTCTCAAACAAGATTAAGGTGGAAGTTTACGACTTCGTGAAGGACAGCGAGAAGGCCAAAGAATACCAGATAGACAAAGTGCCAGCAATCGCTGTTCTGGGGAAAAAGGACTATGGAATACGATTCTACGGCTTAACATACGGGTACGAGTTTAGACCCTTTACAGAAAGCATAATCAACGTCTCTCGAGGAGCAACAAATCTTTCTGAGGAAACGAAAAAGAAGCTTGCATCCATTGAAAACCCTGTGCACATTCAAGTTTTTGTCTCGCTAACATGTCCTTACTGTCCCCTCGTAACCTCGTTGGCACATCAATTTGCTGTGGAAAGCGATCTCGTGAGAGCAGATATGGTTGACGTGAGTGAGTTTCCGTATTTAGGGCAAAAGTACAATATCATGGGTGTACCAAAAACCGTCATTAACGAGAAAACGGAGTTTGTGGGTGCTGTTCCCGAAGAGCTTTTTGTTCAGCAGGTAGTGGTTGCCCAGAGATCACCAACTATGTACGTATAAGAAGAAAAGAGGTGAGAAACGTGACTAAGAAAGGTGAAGTATACGTTTGTGAGATATGTGGGAACAAAGTGCAGGTGTTGGAGGCAGGCGTTGGAACCCTAGTTTGTTGCGGGCAAGACATGACCCTAGTAGAATGAGCCTTGGGGCATTGTGAATTCCTTCTCCTCTGGCAACAAGAATTAACGTAGAAGTCGAAAGACAAAAATTTCCTTGGTCACAACAAAGTCTGAGGGGAGTAACTTGTCAAGTTATGATGAGGCTTCAGTTCTTGAAGTGTTAGACAAAGTAAGCCGCAGCGTAGTCAACGTAAGCACCATCAAACTTCTCCACCATATTTTCTATAGAGCCGTCCCTGTTAAAGGAATGGGCTCAGGAACCATCATCGATCCAGAAGGTCAGATTTTGACAAACAACTATGTCGTTGCGGGCGCAGAGAAAATCGGGGTGACGTTAACTGATGGGCGTGTATTAGAAGGTAGAGTCATCGGAACATGTTCAACCCACGACGTGGCCATAATCAAAGTGAAGGAGGAGAATCTTCCAGCGGCAAAACTAGGCGACTCCGATAAACTAAGAGTGGGGCAAAGAGTCTTTGCGATTGGTAATCCCTTCGGACTTGCTGGTGGTCCAACAGTTACTTCCGGGGTGATAAGTGCTCTGAACAGATCTATAGACTCACAAAGAGGCATGATAGAAAACCTCGTTCAAACTGACGCTGCTATAAATCCTGGAAATAGTGGCGGACCGCTAGTGGATATGCATGGAAGAGTAGTCGCTATCAATACAGCGATTATTCCCTTCGCTCAGGGCATAGGCTTCGCCATTCCCATAAATTCAGCTAAGAAATGCACCAACGAAATCATTGTTCACGGAAGTATGATTAGACCTTGGCTTGGCGTAAGTGGATTAACTGTTACTAGAGAAGTTGCGTCCTACTATGGTTTACCCGTTGATAGAGGGGTTCTTGTTACAAGAGTTATACCCGAAAGCCCCGCAGATCACGCCGAGATAGTTGCAGGTGATGTAGTTCTCAAATTTGCTGGTGCAGATACAAACAGCATAGAAAGATTGGTTAAGGAGATCCAAAAAAGAAAGGCTGGAGAAAAAGTGGAAATATTGATTCTTCGAGACTCTAAGAGGTGGGTTGTCGAAGCGGTCTTGGAGAGAACTCCGTGAATAAAGGCGTGGGAACATCTGTTGCTTGTTTAGAACGGTCAAGCAGAAAGGCTGAGGCCTTCGAGGCGTCTAAGACAAGATTCGCCGTTTCTTCTAGGAAGTTGGCAAGTTCCATTCCAGAAGGTGTCAATTCGTATGTTCTAGGCTTTTTTCGAGTGAAAACAAGGCGCCTCTTCCTTAGCCTTCGTAGATATTTGTAGGTTCTTCTGAGGTTTATACCACCTTTCTCAGAAAGCTCGCGGGCAGATATACCGACTTCCGGAACGGTTTCATAGATTTTCTTCTCTGTTGGTGAAAATGGCTTTTTCGGCACTTTTTTGGTTCTGAAGTAGAAGACGTAGTCTGGGGTTTGGCTCCTTGTTATCAACCCATTTTCTGTAAGCCTGTTTAGAGACCTGGACAAACTTTTTTGAGTTAGTGATTCAACAAGGTCCGCATAGGTTTTCGGTCCATCCTTCAATTTTTTCAGCACTATTTCTTCGTAGCAACGAGAATGGGGTGGTAGCGAATTTTCAACATTGAATCTGTTCGATACGTCGCGAAATTTCTGACCATACAACGTTAACCTATACTTGACGTCATCTCTTTTGACAAGACCTGCTTTTATCAGTGGTTCAACATATTCGCTGGCTATGGTGTGCCGGCTGTGATAGTATCCCTTACTTTTCAGGTATTCTTGTAATCCTTTTATGCCACGAGGACGTTCAGAAAGGGCCTCGATAACTGTTTGTCGTCTATCGTTTTTGACAGCGTTGAGCAGGTCATGCACATGCTCGTCTGCGCACAACATTCCATTAATTTCAAGAAATTCGTTTTTTGCTCTCCATATCTCGCAACGCTCAACGCAAATCATGGGAGAGATAGGCTCGCAGTATTGGCAAATTCTATCCGCTTGTTCGAGAATTTCGACCAATTCTGAACTGTTATTTACTATCTTGGATAACCATTGACGGGAGTTTATTTCAAGAACCATTGTTGACGCCCCCAACGACGCATGTCATAAAGAAGCCTTGATGGGTCATCGTCTCTGGCCCTATTGAAAGAGAGAAAGGAGAAAAGAAAAAAGGCAAGAACATCCCCCTCACTAAGTCCCTCTATGACATACGTCATACTAAACATGACATACGTCATGCTTATATACCTTTCTGTAGCAATAGTATCATCGGTGAAGAAAAACATGTTGCTACCATGCGAAGTCGCGGTGAGATCGCTGGTTCCAGCCCTTCGATCTGCCATAGCAAGAGAACTTACACAAACTCACGGGTTGAAACAAAAGGATGTGGCAAGGCTTTTAGGCGTCACCCAAACTGCCGTGAGTAAATATACCCGGCATGTTAGAGGTACCGTTATAAGAATCGAAAAAGTGGAAGAAGTTCAGCCTACAATTAGGGAAATCGTTGTGTCATTGGCTAATGGGGGTATGTCAAAATACGAACTTGTGACAAAGTTTTGCGTAGCCTGCGAAATCGTCAGACAAAAAGGGCTGATGTGCGAGTTATGCAAACTCTCCGATCCAACGATTGACGTTCAACAATGCTTTGTTTGTCATTCGGGCACTCATTTTTGTGCAGCAGAAATCAAAAAGTAATGGGTAGACTGCAGATGCTTTTACGTTGTCTAGAGTGGAAAATGTTTTAACCAAAACAAAGGAGATTTTAGTCTGGTGATTTTGTTATGGTTGAAATTGTTTGCAGCCCACCTAAGCAACTGGTTATTTTAGAGTGTACACAATACCCTTCAATGGAAGCTCTGTCCCAAACCATAGCCACTATTATCAGAGTTGGGCAGCCACTCGTCCTCAAATGGGCTGAAGGCGTGACATTCTCATATTCACTTTTACCGCCTACAACCGACAGTCTAATGAAAGAATTTCTGGAAGGCCGCATCTACTGGACAGAGGTAATATTCGCCCTGATGCCAGAATACAAATCAACCATCAAAGTGGGCACCTTAGACATTCCAGTAATCGATGTAAGCCCAAATCCGATCTTGCGAGAGGCGGCAGAATGGATGAAACTCAGTTTCCAAAAATGATTACACCCCCAAGGCAAAACGTCAGGCTAAATTCGCTAGAGATTCCAATGGTTTGAGTTGGGACCCCTGCTCCGCTGGAGAAAATTATTTATCGGCGTTCTTTAGGGTCTCAACCAGTTTTCCAACTCTTTTCCTAATCTCGTTTCTTACCTCTCTGAATTTCGCAATAGGTTTTCCTGCTGGATCTTCCATTTTCCATTCTGCTACTCTTTTTGGAACTACGGGACAGACCTCGGGTCCACAACCCATCGTTATCACTACGTCGGCTTCTTCCACCATCATCATGGTCAGCGCTTTGGGTCTCTGCTTGGTTATATCGATTCCGATTTCTTTCATCACTTCTACAGCCTTTTCATCAACCTTTGACGCCGGTCTAGCACCTGCGCTAGCCGCAACAGCATGACCCTTGGCCAACTTATTAAGAAAGGCTTCCGCCATCTGGCTTCTGCGAGCATTTTCAACGCACACAAACAAGACTTTCTTCACGAATCTTACCATCCCATGAATATGTTAGACCGATAATTTAACCTAGTGATGAAACGCTTTTTAGGTTGTTTCCGTAGGTTAGTTAATGAAGAAGAAATGCCCAAGATACAAATCGACTTAGAGTTGTGTGATGGCTGCGGAGTATGCGTCGCGTTTTGTCCGGCTTTCGTCTTAGAGCTTCATAAAGGAAAAGTGAGGGTTGCGAATCCCGAAGCCTGTTTAGGCATCAGGGCGAAACAGCTTTGTTCAGAATGCCGTGAGACGGCGGAAACGTGCCTAGGATGTGTTGCTTGCGTCAAAAGCTGTCCGACAGCCGCTATCGAAATACTTGAGACTTAGACCTTCCTCGGATATTCTATAATTCTGTAATCTATTCCTTAATCACCTGTTAATCTAAATTCACTTGAAGGAAAGAAAGGAACCAGAAAAACGTTAGGCTAATGAAAACGTAGGTCTTTAAGTAGAAATCTGTTAAATTGTTAATAGCGCAGGGTGAAAAGTTTGGGAAAACTACTCATAATCTTGTTTTCTTCACCAATGCAGTTCCAAAACACAGACAGTGTTTATGAGTTTGCCAAAGCCGCAGTGGAAGCAGGCCACGAAGTTACCGTGTTCTGTGACGTAGACGCCGTTTATAACTTGATGGCAAGCCAGATTTTGCCAGATCAGAAAACGCCTGCGAAAAAGCTTGCGGAGCTAATCACCAGGGGAGTCCATTTCCTAGCATGCAGGGAAAGCGCAAGGCTTAGAGGCATCGATTCTAAGAAGGCGTTGATCAAAGGCGCCATAGAAAGCAGTCTAGGCGAATTGGCTCTACTAATGGATCAATCTGACAGAGTTATAGCGTTCAGTATTTGAGGTGTCGCCTGTGCCGAGAAAAATTCTTTTAGTTACAAAAAGTTCCCCTTATGGAAGTTTGATGGCGGCTGAAGGTTTTCGAATAGCCACCGCCATGGTCGCCATGGATGTTCTTCCAAAACTGCTTTTCATAGACGATGGAGTGTATTGCCTGCTAAAGAATCAAAGGCCAGAAGCCGCTGGGCTGGACTCTCATTATGAGCGATTAAAAACTCTCGCAGACTTGGTTGGATTGTATGCTCTAAGGGATTCCGTGGTTAAGCGGAATCTGAAGATTATCGACCTTGACGAAAGCTTCAACGTGAAACTATTGTCGAAAGATGAGGCTGTAAAACTGATCGTGGAAAACGAAGCAGTAATGGCGTTTTAGGAGAGATGGCACTTGTTGATAATTTTAGGTAAATCTCCGTTCGTTGGCGATTACGCGTCTATTCTCGATATGGCACTCAGAGCAGTTCAGAAAGGAGAGAAAGTTGGTGTAATGCATATTCACGACTCTTGTGCAGCGTTAACATCAGCCGAGTATTCTAAGAGGCTCGTGGACGCTGGGCTCGACGCCTACGCTCTAAAAGCTGACTGCGAGGCTCGAGGTTTATTGAAAAAGATAAAGAAAGGGGTCAAAATTGTTGATTACAAAGATTGGGTCAGACTTGTGATGGATGAATACCATAGAATAGTTTCTTGGATCTAACCTTCTCTTTTGATCCACCAAATCCACCCTCTCCTTTCCGCGGAAAGCCGGCCCTCAATGATTCCTTTCAAGCGTAACCTGTTTAGGAATACGGGTGTCTTGTCTGGACAAGAGACCATTAGTTTTCGGGTTTTCTCTTCAATCTCTCGCGTTGTAAGAGGCTTTCCCGTTTCCTTCAATATGGAGATGACAAGCTCGACAGCTTCCGGTTCACTGAGTTTCTTTAGGCTCATAAGCAACGACCCTTCTCATTCTACTTCAAAGCTTCTCTCTATTTTTTGAGTAAGTTTCTCACTCTCTGCGTCTAGAGGGATGAGCTGAATGTCCTTAGCTGACTGTATGCCTATGCCAAGCTCTACTGCTCTTGCAATCTGTTCCTGTTGAAAGATTCTACCTTGCGAGACTTCTGGAGTTGTTCCAAAAAGGCGCAAGATGGCTACTCCAACTGCGTCTATGGCTACTCTATCCTTTCCTGCTAGTATGACGTTTGGATTCGCTAAGTCCCCGCTTTCTGGGCCTCCTCTGACAAAGGCTTTTGTGGCGTCCATAACTATCAGGTGGTTCTTATGGGTTTGATTTATTTCAGCTATCATGAGCCTCTGATTCTCGGAGGAGTGAAGCTCAGCCATATAGTCGTATCCATCTTGAGGGTCGAATCTAGCCACCAGGCCAACAGAGTTTTTGAGAGACATAGTGAAGTGGCCCCCGAAACGGTGTGTTTTCAAACAACAGGTTTGAACAACTTTATCCGCCTCATGGAAAACCTTGGCTAAGAGAAAGCCTCTCCTCCAGTGGGAGTCTTTTGGCTTAAGTCGCACCCACTCTTCTTCAGTGAGCTTGTCTAAGACCAGAATCTCAAACCCCAGTTCAGCCGCAAGTCCAGTTACGCCGCATCGGTCCAAAACTGTTCGAGTGTTCCCCATACCACTACGCTCGGCCAAAGTTATCTCTTCGGCTCTAGCCTCCTTTAGACCGTTGACCAATGTTCGCAGAGTGTCCAGATGGGTAGAGGCAGGAAAAGGGTCAGCGCTGTTGTAGTTTGCTTTGAAGGCAACTTTCTTTCCACCAAATTCCCTAAGATTAAAACGATCTAGAAGCTTTCGAATTCCCGCTTCTCGATTTTCAGTTCTTACCGTGAATATTTTTGTTTTCATTTCAATTTCCCACTGACTAAACGTGTTTAGTTTTGTTCATCGGAGTGTTCGGGGTACCTTTCGCACTTGCTGTCCAATTATGATGCTAACCTCTTAGCAATTGTCGTTAGATGTTTGCCTAAATCTTTTGCCATTTTAAGCTCATTGGCCGACGGCATACGCTCGCCCATTGGGCCAGCAATAGTTGAAGCTCCGTATGGTGAGCCCCCGCTTATTTCGTCAACTGTCATCTGCTCCGTGAAAGAGTATGGCAAACCAACTAGAACACACCCTTGGTGTAAAAGCGTGATATGGGTTGAGACAATGGTGGTTTCCTGTCCTCCGTGTTGAGTGTTGCTGCTGGTGAACACCGCCGCTGGTTTGCCAACGAGAGTACCAATCGCCCAATCACCCCCAGTCTGATCCCAAAAGTTTCTCATCTGAGCACACATATTGCCGAAACGAGTCGGAGTGCCGATAATAATCCCATCAATTCCCTTCAGGTCTTCTCGAGGATCGGCGACCGGAACGTCCTTCATTAATTCTTTTGTCTTTTTTACATCCTCGCTCCAAAACTTTTCGGGAACAAGTTCGGCAACTTGTTTGAGAATTGGTTGGCCGCCCGCCTCTCGAACACCCTCAACTACTGCCTTGGCCATCCTGAAGGTGTGACCATACATCGAGTAGAAGAGAACCAGAATCTTTGGTTTATTTTCTTTCATCTTCTCACCTCCTATCACGTTTTCTCTTTCTTTTTCGCTCTTGCATTCTATTTCTGGGGAAGTTTGTGAACGTGTAGCGCGCGCACATGTTTTTCCCTGAAACTTCCGGCGCATGGGTTTGGAGGACTCTCTTATTCACGTTTCACGCGTTTGATTATTTCTCTGCATTGATCCGCGTATTCACACCAGTCTAGACACGACTGTTCTTTTTCAGGTCTGCCAGATTCTTTGTTACATGTGTCACATGTTCCAACGTCTTCGTCGCTCCAAATCTCTACTTTTCCTCCGCAGTTGGGACATTGAAAATATTCAG
>Ga0224496_10002368_pt1 | contig 11242 bp, 15 predicted proteins | sample SF_Jul11_sed_USG_2_FD_168127 | JGI IMG/M metagenome (GOLD analysis project Ga0224496, IMG submission 168127) | Sediment microbial communities from San Francisco Bay, California, United States - SF_Jul11_sed_USGS_8_1 | ecosystem: Environmental > Aquatic > Marine > Sediment | place: USA... | reverse complement strand
CCGGCAACCAAGTTTTTAGCCGCCTCAATATCGTAACAATTCAAATCCGGCAGTTTCACTTTCGCGATCTCCTCGATCTGAACTTGGGTGACCTTTCCTACTTTCGTCTTATTAGGCTCCGGCGATCCCTTTTCGATACCCAGCGCTTTTTTCAGCAATATCGGCACCGGCGGTGTTTTGGTGATAAAACTGAAGGAGCGGTCCGCGTAGACCGTGATCACGACGGGAATGATCATCCCCTCCTGATCCTGGGTTCTCGAGTTGAAACTCTTGCAGAACTCCATAATATTGACCGAATGCTGACCCAGGGCCGGCCCGATAGGCGGCGATGGATTGGCCTTTCCGGCTGGAACCTGTAATTTGATGTAACCAACGATTTTTTTTGCCATATTTTACCTGATACTGAATGCTGATTTTTTTAATGCCTGGCTTAGCTTTGACGACCTCTTCTCAAGTCGCCAGCCGAACCTTGTCAAAGCCCAATTCCAAAGGCGTGGCGCGTCCGAAAATGCTGACCAGTACGGTCAGCTTGCTGTGCTCGGCATCGACTTCATCAATAACGCCATTAAATTCCGCGAAAGGCCCTTCGATCACAACAACCGTCTGTCCAATCGAGTAGGTCGAATCGATCTCAGCCTGTTTGATCCCTGATTGAATCTGTTTGTTGATGTCGTCCAGTTCCTTCTGGGATAAGGGGATCGGCTTTTTTTGATCGCCACCCACGAAACCCGAAACCTTGGGCACATTCTTCAGCAAATGCCAAAGATCATCGTTCAACTGCATCTTGATGAGAATATAACCCGGAAAATAGGTCACTTTCGTGGTTTTTTCCTTTCCGTTCTTTTTGGTGGTGACCTCTTCCGACGGAATGAAGATCTCCTCGACCAAATCCTCCATCTTGTTGATCTTTAGCTGCTCCAGGATCAGCTTTTTTACTTTCTCCTCATGAGTCGCGTAGGCTTGAAGGATATACCACTTCTTCTCGGCGTCAGGCATATATTATCCGATGACTTGTTTAAATACTTCAGAAAGACCGTAATCCACGACCCCCAGAAAAACCGAGGTGATGGCAGTCAAGACCATGACCACGCCAGTTTGTTTGAGGGTTTGTTCCTTTGTGGGCCAAGTGACCTTCTTAAACTCGAATTTGACGTCCGCTAAAAATTGTCTTGTTTTTTTAAACATTTCCTTCCGTTCTTATGTATATTGATCCTGCCCTTGTTCTGATTCCAATACCAAGCAAAACCGATTTGGCAGGCCAGGGGGGATTCGAACCCACAACACTCGGTTTTGGAGACCGATGCTCTGCCAATTGGAGCTACTGGCCTACGTATGCTTTATTTCGACTCTTTGTGGGGCGTGTGCTTGCGGTCGAATTTGCAATACTTGGAAAGCTCCATCTTGCTGGGTTTAAGCCTCTTGTTGCGCGTCTTGCTGTAGTTTCTGCGTTTGCAGACCGTACACTCTAGCTGAACTATATCTCTCATCTGGATTGCTCTTTAAAAATACCGATTATCTTTGACTTGACTATTGTTGCCTTGAAACCAACCGGTTGTCAAATCAAGATAAAAAGTCATATTAACTAATATGGCGACCGAATTGTTATCTTCAATGGAGCCTGGGAGCAGGATTGAACTGCCGACCTTTTCCTTACCAAGGAAACGCTCTACCACTGAGCTACCCGGGCTCTTGATAGTCCTGATTCCATCCCTTTGGTGGGGAGAGGAGGATTCGAACCTCCGAAGGCTGAGCCGACAGATTTACAGTCTGTTCCCTTTGGCCGCTCGGGAATCTCCCCCTTTGAACTAATTGGTGCTGGCTGGAGGACTCGAACTCCCGACCCACTGATTACAAATCAGTTGCTCTACCAACTGAGCTAAGCCAGCCTTTCGTTTTTTGTTGGTAAAAGATGAATTTAAAATAGCTTTTTCATCTTGTCAATATGATTGTAATAAATTATCTGAACATATGCGAAGATATTTATTATCCACGCAACCTAATTTTTTTATCGGAATCCAACTATAATGTCCAACCCTGAATTCAAATCCGGTTTCATCACCCTCGCGGGCAGGCCCAACGTGGGAAAATCCACGCTTTTAAACCAACTGGTGGGCCAGCATGTTTCCATCACCTCGAAAAAGCCCCAGACGACCAGGAACCGAATCCGGGGCATTTTAAACGGCGAGAACTACCAGGCCGTCATCCTCGACACGCCGGGGATTCACCTGCCCAAGAGCGAGCTTCACAAACGGATCGTCGCCTACGCGGTTAAATCCCTGCCCGAGAGCGACCTGATCTTTTTCATGACCGAGGCTCTGCCCCTAAAGGATAAGGAGATCAGCAAGGAGGACCTCTATGTCATAAATTCGCTGCCAAAGAGTTATAAGAAGACCGCCCTGATCATCAACAAGACGGATCTATGCCAGCCTGAACAGCTCTTAAGGACGATCGAGATCTACAACAAGGCCTTCGATTTTTTCCAGACCGTCCCCATCAGCGCGAAAAAAGCCAAGGGAATCGACAACCTGCTGAAAATCATCCAGGGGAGTCTTAGGCCCGGGGTGGCTTATTTCCCCATCGATCAGTACACCGATCAGCCGGAGAGGCTTATCGTCTCGGAACTGATCCGGGAACAGCTCATCAAGCTCTGTTGGATGGAAGTGCCCTACGGACTGGCCGTGGCCGTCGAGTCGTTCAAGGAAACCGACAAACTGATTAAGATCTACGCCACCATTTTTGTGGAGAAACAGACCCATAAAAAAATCGTGATCGGCTCCAAAGGCGAGATGCTAAAGACCGTCGGCACCGGTGCCAGAAAAAAGATCGAAGCGATCCTGGCCAAGAAGGTTTTTCTGTCCCTGCACGTCAAGGTCTCCGCGAACTGGGTCAACAACCCCAGAAAACTGGGCGAGTTCGGCTACGGAACCGATTAGATACACAGACGCTAAAACAGACCCTGGACTCCCAGAACAATATTCCTCAAAGCGATGCCGATAATCAGAACCCCGAAGAAGAGGCTGAATTTTTTGCCGTCAAGCCTGTGCGCCAGATTCGCGCCGACGCGGCTGAAGATAAAGGCGCTGGGCAGGATGGCGAAGAAGGCGGGCAGATAAAGGCTCCCAAAAAACCCCTCTGAGGGGAATTCGATACCGCGGGATTGCGACAAATAGGAGATCAGACTGACTGATGTACTGAAAATCATAAAGCCGCTGGCGGTTCCGATGGCCCGTACAAGGCGAAACCCCAGAAACAGGTGCAGGATCGGCACCACGATCAGTCCCCCTCCCACCCCGAAAAACGAGGAGACACCCCCGGCGAACAGTCCCAAAATCAAAAGAATCGGCGTTGAGTGCCTCTCCGTCTCGACCTCGTGGGTCTTCTTGGGCCACAAAAAACGGACGCCGAAAGCCAGTTGAAAGAGCCCCAAAAAAAGCTTGAATTCGCCGGAGTGAACCCGTACGAGGACAAACGACATCAAAAGCGCGCCGACAGCACCCCCGAACATAAGAAAAAGCACCGCCCTGCCCGCGAAGTTGCGGTTTCTGAAATGGGCGTAGCTGCCGTTAAGCAGAGAAAAGACGATAACGCCCAGCGAGGTGGAGACCGATACCAAGGGCACGAGGCTGCCAGGCAGCCGGTTGGCCTCCAGATACCAAATCAGGACCGGAACGTAGATCACGCCCCCGCCGATACCGATCAGCCCCGCCAGAGTCCCCGCAAAGACGCCGACCAGGATAAAGATGATGACCGCCGTAAAATCCAAGAATCGAAACTCCGAAAAGGGATGATTAACGTAATTAAAAGTGATTTTGATTCGGTCAGATTATAAAAAAGGATGAAAAATTGTAAAGAGAAAGAATAAATATAGGCACCACCAAAACAAAAACACAGATCTCTACAAGACAAAATTAAAGCTTGTGACCGATATTATCTGGCCGGTTTTCGATAATGTCAGATGTCAGGATATAATTTTAGCACGAACGTTCGTGTTTTTGCATCGTACACCCATAATACTTAAAGCCCTCCCCCCGCCAACAGCCCTTTCCAGATCATTAATGCCACAATGATCCGCGAAATCGGACGTTGTATTTTCTGTCAGGCGAGATGTCTAAAAATTACATCGCGTGAACCATCGCGCTTTAATACCCTCCACCCTGTATTTTACCTCCCCCTCCTTTCATAACCCTTTAGTCTCCGGTCGCGCCCGACCTCCTCCGCTTCCTTGCCCGTCTCGAACTCCTCTCATTTAAACACTTCGTCCTTGAGACGGCACTTCCCGTCAAGCGCCGCCGCGATTTCCTTTTTGAAGGATTTCAGCCTCGTGATTTTTTCATCGATCTCCTTGTTTTTTTCACGCAGAAAGCCATTCATTTGTTTGACCGACAAGGATTTGGACAAAAACAGTTTCGCGATCGCCCTGATTTCTTTCAGATCAAAACCCAGCTCTTTGGCGTGGTTTAGAAGTTTTAATTGCCCCGCCAAAGCTTCGGGATAATCCCGATAACCATTTTCTGATCGAACCGCCTGGGGAAGGAGGCCTATTTTTTCATAAAACCTGATCGTATCCCGGGACAGACCGCTACATTTAGATAATTGACCTATTCTCATCTTTTCCTTTGACCTTGGAGTTACTCCATGGTTTATCATAACAAAAAGGAGGTACTATGAAAACCGATATAACGATTAAAAGCGGCGACGGAAGATCAATCAGGGCGGTAAAATACGACGCTCAGGCCGGGAACGGGAGCTTTATCGTTCTCAATTCCGCCCTTGGAATAAGACAGGGATTTTATGCGGATTTCGCCCTGTTTCTGGTTAGCCTAGGCTATGAAGTCCTGACCTGGGATGCCCGTGGCATTGGCGGGTCGGCTTTTAAGGACCCGAAATCCGATATGGCGAAGCTGAGGGACTGGCCGCGGTTGGATCTTAAAGCGGTCCTGAATTTTGTGGTGGATCAGGGCTTTTGCGAGTGGAAAGACCTCACGCTAATCGGCCATAGCGCGGGCGCCCACCTCGTCGGCCTCTGCCCTTCCATTTTGAAGATACCCAGGATCATGATGATCGCCGCTGGAACCTGCTACTGGCGGCTCTACGCTCCGAAACTCTGGCCGAAGACGCTGCTGTCATGGTACGTCCTGGTTCCCCTCATGGTCCAATTTCTGGGATACGTGCCCGCGAATTTGGGCATCGGCCATGATCTGCCCAAGGGGATTATCTCCGAATGGCGCGATTGGAGCCTCAAAAAAGATTACCTGTTTTCGGATGAAACTCTGGTCGATACATTCTACCAAAAATACTCCGGCAAAATCTTATCGATCGGCTTTAGCGATGATGCCGCCTTTTCGCCTGAAAAAACAGTCTACGATCTGATGGCCCATTTTCCAAACGCGGAGAAAAAAACCCAGATCCTCAGGCCTGAGGATTTGGGAATGCGTAAAATCGGTCATTTTGGCTTTTTTAAAAAAAGTAGCGTCGATAGCTGGCGGTTGGCACTCTCCCGCTGGCTGAGGTTTGATGACTGAGCGCTTGCTGAGGTTCGGTGATTTCCTGGTTGAGCGTCCATCTCCCCGACTCATCCGGTGGTTTTTAGCCCATGATGAAATAAAGCCGGAGGCGGTTTCGCGGGAGTTAAATGTCTTGGCTAGAAAGAATTGGAGTGACGGCTATAAAGCCTCGGCCGTCCGGACGAAAAGTCAGGCCGTTCCGGTTAGACGACGTCCCCGCCGCCGGCTCCGCTGATAACGATCTTGCCTTCTTCCTCGAGTCTTCTCGCGGTTTTGACCATTTTCTGCTGGGAAAGATCCACATCCGCGACCCTGACGGCTCCCAGAGTTTCAAGGTCGTCTCTGACCATATCGGCCGCCCTTTCGGACATGTTGCCGAAAATATGTTCCTTGACCGCGTCCGAGGCGGTCTTGAGCGCCAGAACGAGCTCGTTTTGGGGCGTATCCTTCAATATCGCCTGGACACCGTTCGGATCGACGAGAACCAGATCCTCGAAAGTGAACATCAATTCTCTGATCTGTTCGGCCAGATCGGGATTGGATTCCTCGATCGTCGCCAGAATCCGGCTTTCGGTTGATTTATCCATGGTGTTTAGCATCTCGGCCACCGCCTCAATGCCGCCGACCTTGGCTGTCGAAGCCGCGCCGGATGATTTGAGCTCCCTGGCCAGAACCTCCTCGATCTCCTTGATGACTCCCGGCGGAATACCCTCCAGAATCGCCATCCTGTAGGCAACATCGGCCTGGAGGTTCTCTGGTAGCTCCTTGACGACCATCGCGGTCTGTTCGGGGTCCTCCAGATGCGCTAAAATCAGGGAAATCGTCTGGGGATGCTCGTTCATGATAAACCCGGCGATGACTTTGGGCTCCAGCCACTTCAGGGAATCCAGGGAACCCTCATCGATCGAGGACTGCAGGTTATCGACCAGATCCTTCGCCTTGTCGTCTCCAAGGGCCTTGGTCAGGGCGTTTTTGACGAAATCGCCACTGGCGTTGATACTGAATCCCTGATCCTGCATGGCGGACTTGCGGTAGAATTCCTCCAGAACACTATCCAGTTCCTCGGGCGCGACATCGGTAAAACGGGTCATGTAATAACCGACCTGCTGAATCTCCCGGTCCTCTAGATTTTTCATGATATCCGAGGAGCCATCCTCGCCCAAAGCCAAAAGCAGAATTGCCGCTTTTTTAGGTCCCGTTAGCTTACCGACACTCACTTTAACACCCCTGAAAATAATTCATAAAATAACCCGCGATCTTTTATCTCCGCTCGTTAGCCTTAATGATTTCTCGGTCCGAAGCGGGACTAAGCGATGAAATGGCCTTTAAAACAAACTTAGGATTTCATCCAGGCCAGACCCTGTTTTTTATTTTGAAAAAGCAGAAACCAAGCCAAATCAGGCCTTGTTTTTAATTTTTCCCCCGGATGGCTTACGCCAGTCATGAGTCATTAGGCGGCAGAGAGAATCTCTTAAGCATCAATCATCACCGCTTAAACGCCAAAGCCTATCGGTTTATCAGGACTTAAGGTCCAAAAACCCGAACTTTTCCCGGATATCCTCCTCGATCAGCCGCAGCTTCCTCTCCACGCGGAATTTTTCCGCCTCCAGGCTGATCCTGTAGGACAAGGTTCCCGGACCGATCCCCAGTTTTTTTCCGGCTTCGAAATAAACGTCGGTCTCCTGACGCAGCTTTTTACCGTTGGCAAAAACCGCGGCCGAGAGGATATCGAGGATATAGATCTGATGCTCGACGCCGCTGACCTTTAGTTCCCCGATTTTGGGAATCTTTTTTTCCTTCAACAGCCCCACGACCTCCTCGAGGGTTTCTCTGGACTCCTGGCTATCGAAAACCTTAAAAAGTTTTTTCATAAAAACAACCTGATCCTTCTCGACGACGCCATCGGCCAGAATAATGCCCACGACGGCCCGGGCGAGCCATTTGCGCTCTTCGGGGAGCAACTCCCTCATAAATCGAACCATAAACGGTTGATGATTAAAGGTTGAATTAAATTCATGGGTTCAAAGTCACTGCGTTTCCTTTATCTCATCGGAGGCAATCGGGGTAGATGAAAATTACAAAATAATCCTTCCAATGGAGGAAATGAAAGACAGGCCCATAGCGGGGCTTCGGCCTCGTTTTTTATCTTACCGGATATATCGTTTGACAATATAGCATGAGATATCATCAACAGGGGAAAATGATTAAATCATTCAGCGACAAGGAAACAAAAAAATTATTCGATGGCAAACGCTCCAAGATACCAGCCGACCTTCAGAGAAGAGCCTTGAATAAATTGGTCGTGTTAAACGCCTCCCCAGATATTGATTTTCTAAGGATTCCCCCTTCTAACCAACTGGAAGCTTTAAAGGGTGACTTGATCGAGTTTCACAGCATCCGAATCAATGATCAATGGCGGATCGTTTTTAAATTCATCGGCTCTGATACCTATGAGGTCGCGGTAACCAACTACCACTAGAGGAGATATGGAGACAACAACGAAATTCCCCACTCCCGGGGAAATCTTGAAAAGCGAGTTTATGGAACCCCATAATTTGAGTATCAACGGACTGGCCAGAATGATTAACGTCGGGCCGATGCGGATTTCCGAGATCGTCAACGGTAAAAGGGCCATCACAACGGAAACGGCAAGACGGCTTGGGGCCTTCTTTGGTGGAGGGCCTGAATTTTGGCTTAACCTGCAAAGTTATTTTGATTTAAGGAAGTCAAAAGAAGCCGATCAGGGGGCCATCGAAAAAGAAATCAAGACGATCAGCTCCAAAGAACTTATTGCTTAATTGGAGAGGAGGATGAAAGGAGGGGATCGCTAGTTAGAAACAAAATTGATTAACCAAAAAAATCTATTTTTGCAGTAAATTGAGTTAGCTTTTTTTAATCAAAGAAAAACTAACTGTTCGCTTGAGGTCGAAGTTGGCGGATCAAAAATGTCATGATAAAGGTGATTCATGTTAGCTTTACCTGTTTGCCTGTTTTTAGCTATACGCTTAGCTCCCATATCTAAAAGCTTTTTATTACCTTTAGCAATCTCTGACATATCTTGATACTCGGCAACGTATAGAGGTACATTTGTTTTCAATGTTTCTAAACCAGCGTTCATTGTTCCGCCTTTTTCACCAGCTTCTATAACAATCATGGCACCACTTAAAGCAATAATAAGCTTGTTACGAGTCATTGCTCGATAGATTTTCCATGTGTCATCAGGCAAAAATTGGCTTATAACTAAACACCTATTCCAATCCCATACAGGTTTTAGAGCTTTTTTTATTCGAAAATGATTGATCCCTTCTGGTAGCACAAGAATGGTTGCCCCACCCGAAAATAAGGCATTGTAGTGAGCTTCGAAGTCTATACCGGATGCATTGCCTGATACAATAATAATATTATTCTTTGCCGCTTGAGAAGCACAATCTCTAACTGCATCCTTACCTTTGGGGCTTGAATTCCTTGAGCCACAAAAACCTATACTATGAGTGTTTAAAAGTTCTGTGTTCCCTTGTAAATATAATGCTGGGGCTTTGGAGCCAAATATCATTTTTAACTTTTCAGGATATCCTTTATCGTTAATGTCAATATTTACAATCTCAGGCATTTGTTCTTTATAATTATTCATGTTGTTTATTCTTTATTGATTGTCCGTATCCCTCATCGTTTTCACAAAACTCAAACCATAAACATTTTTAGCACCGGCTTTTTGAAGCTTCATACCAACAAACTGTATCGTTGTACCTGACTGATATTTATCATCAATTAGAATAATATTCTTACCATTGAGGTCTAAACCATCAAAATTAAGCTTTGATTTTTCTAAATATAGCCACTTATCCTCGACTTTTGAAGACTTTATTGATTCCTTCTCTTTCCCATAGTTAAAGTGATTTGTTATATTTTTCTTATTTAAAGTCTGTGCAACTTTTTCTGTGACTTGCGATGGTAAATCAAAATTCTTCCCTGGCCTGGGTGGTACGGCACAGATATAATCTGCGTCTTTATAAAAAGGAAGTTCTTTTATCGTCTTGCTACTATGCTGGGCTAAGGCATCAACCGCTTCCATATCATTGTTATTTTTCGCATTATGTTCAAGCAAACCTATAACGGTATATTTTCTATCTGTATTATTAGTAGTAAAGTTAAAGCTCATAGCGATAGATAGAGCAAGGCAATCACGAAGAAAAACCCTTTCACCCTGCTGCTGTTCCCAGTTTTCAATTACTTGCAATTCGTTCTTATCTATCATTTTATAGTAATTATTGAATCTTTCGCTAAAAAATAGTTGAATTCCTGTCATTTCTACAAAAATAGGCTTAATCGTTTCAGAAAACATTACAGAAAAGCTCATTGAGCTATTCTGTTTCTTCTTCTGTAAACCTGTTTCAGTAAAACATTTCCGTTTAGGACTTTTTCCCCTTGCTACATTAACAGTTTCTAATGTGATTGGTTCCATTTTAAAATAAAGGAGCAAACAAGGCCTATCCCTGTGATTTTTTACTTAAATAGATAATATTAATAAATTTCTATAGGTAGATTAATTATTAGGTGCTAATGATTTTCTTACATCATATAAAATATGAATTATTTTTCAAGACCTTCTTTTAATATTTTAAAGTTATTTTTAAATTGTTTTCTGTACTACAACTTAGTTTCGCTCAAAATAAAAGTCAGCTAAGGCATTCTGAAAGTCACCCCTCAAAACAATAGCCCACAAAATTAATTTAAACCAGATAGTTAACCTCCCCCCCTCCTTCAGTAGCTAAACAGTCGCAAAGGCTTTTTGATCGATGCTGCAATTCACGTTGAAATCCGTGTACTTCACGACCGGTTTTTTCTTATGGTTTTCCTCGAGTAAACTGATAATTCCATAACTCGCCAGTTTTTTTAATGTCCGGGAGAGGTTGGACTGCGCGCGCTTAGTCGTTCTTGCCAATTCCATAATCGATTCGGGATTGGTCTCGCGGATCACTTTCAGAAGATGTCTGTTTTCTTCACTTAAAATCTGGGATACCGCTTTTAAGGATGGGAAAAAAACCTTCGGCTCGGAAGGTTTTGGTTTATACTCACCCTTGGCGATCAAAATCGTACGTTTTTGATAATCTTCCAGGGACATGATGCCGATTTTCAAACTTCGATGTTTCATGATAGCCTCTTTATGTGGTTGTTGACATCGCTCCAGAAATCTTCCATCAGTTTCCCCGCTGATTTAAAATCGTAAGGAAAAACAACCTCATTTTTATGGACATGGTCAAACTCGATTCGATGGTGCTCCGGGTATGCATGAGCATTGTCATAACAGATAATTCTTGTTTTATAACGATCAAATAGAACCAGAGCGTACTTTATACCGTGTGGAACTCCAGGCCCCGCTGGAACTTTGGAAGCTTTAAAACTAACAAAGTAATGATCCTCGATTTGAAATCGATTGCCATCCAGATCCAATAAATACTCCAGCCCATGGTCCGTGATTTCGTCTTTATTATATATCATCTGGTGATATAGTAGTCAATGATTTTCATTAAATTAGAACGAGTGTCAAAAAAGCAAATAAATAAAAGTGATGAAAGTATATATGCCGAAATCCCCCCGAACAAAAACTCTCTAAATCCCTTTTGGAGTTATTTTTATCAAATTGCGGATTTCCCATCAATCAAATTCCCCCCCTTATCCCCTTAAATACCCACTTTTACCCCCCCTTCCCCTCTTTCTACCCATTCTCACCTTAACCA
>Ga0224496_10002366_pt1 | contig 11245 bp, 8 predicted proteins | sample SF_Jul11_sed_USG_2_FD_168127 | JGI IMG/M metagenome (GOLD analysis project Ga0224496, IMG submission 168127) | Sediment microbial communities from San Francisco Bay, California, United States - SF_Jul11_sed_USGS_8_1 | ecosystem: Environmental > Aquatic > Marine > Sediment | place: USA... | reverse complement strand
GACCCAGGGAACCGGCAAGACACCCGCCGATCCATACGGTGCTGCCGATACTGGCCCCTCTTTGGTGCCGAGATCCAGTTCGGGATGGCCGGGCAGGAATGGAGCCAGATGGGCACCGACGCCGATCGGGCCGATGCCCGGTCCACCCCCGCCGTGGGGAATCGAGAACGTCTTGTGGAGATTCAAGTGAGATACGTCACCACCAAACTTGCCCGGTTTGGCAAGTCCGACGAGTGCGTTGAGGTTGGCGCCGTCGATGTAGACCTGGCCGCCATGGTCATGAACGATCCTGCATACCTCGCCGACCGTTTCTTCGAACACGCCGTTTGTTGACGGATATGTAATCATGATGGCGGCCAGGGAATCCTCGTACTGCTTGGCTTTCAAGCGAAGGTCATCCATATCGACCTCACCCATCTCAGTTGTGTTCACGACGACAACCTCCATGCCGGCCATCACCGCAGAAGCTGGGTTGGTGCCGTGAGCCGATGCCGGGATGAGGCAGACGTTGCGCTGATCGTCGCCGCGGCTCCGGTGGTATGCCTGAATCGCCAGGAGACCGGCGAACTCGCCTTGTGAGCCGGCGTTGGGCTGGAGGCTGAAGGCGGCGTATCCGGTTATCGACGAGAGCCATCTTTCGAGATCGTGGATGATCTCCTGGTAGCCGGTCGTCTGGTCGGTTGGCGCAAACGGGTGCATGTAGGCGAACTCAGGCCAACTGATGGGCTCGAGGGCGGCGGTGGCGTTGAGCTTCATCGTGCATGAACCCAACGGGATCATGGCGCGATCGAGGGCAAGGTCCTTGCTGGCGAGCATATGCATATAGCGCAGCAGCTGTGTTTCCGAGTGGTGGACGTTGAAGACCGGGTGTGTCAAGAAGCTAGTGGTCCGTGCCATCGAGTCCGGGATCCCCGACTTGCCTGCTGCGGCAAGATCTACGCCGAAGAGTTCGGCCAGGGTCTCAAGGGTTTTCTCGGACGTGACTTCGTCGAAACTCAGTCCGATGGACTGTGAATCCAAGTATCGCACGTTGATGCGGTTGGCCACGGCCTTGTCCATGAACGCCGCGGCGCCTCCATCGACAGCGACTTCGAGCGTGTCGAAGAACGTTTGATTCTTGACGACGTGCGACGAGTCGCGCAGGCTCGTGGCGATGCGGGCGGCTTTGGAATGAACCGCGCTGGCGATGCCGGTTAGGCCCCCCGGGCCGTGATAAACCGCGTACATCGACGCCACGATGGCCAGGAGGGCCTGGGCCGTACAGATGTTGGAGGTGGCGCGCTCCCTCCGGATATGCTGCTCACGCGTTTGGAGAGCGAGGCGCAGTGCCGGCCTACCCTCCGTGTCGATCGATACCCCGGCCAGGCGCCCCGGCATCGAGCGCTTGAGCGCGTCGCTGACCGCCATATATCCGGCGTGGGGGCCGCCGAACCCGAGCGGGACTCCGAATCTTTGAGTAGAGCCGATCACAACATCGGCTCCGTACGTACCAGGAGCTTCGATGAGCGTGAGTGCCAGAATGTCGGCTGCTACGCCCACGATCACGTCTGCCGCATGAGCCGAATCGATGATGTTCCTGAGGTCCGGCAGGTCACCGCGTTCGCCCGGATATTGGACCATCATCCCGAAAAAGCTGTCGTCGACGTCGGATGGATCTGCGACGACCACTTCTAGCCCGAGCGGAGTCGCCCGGGTCTCAAGGACCGCAATGGTCTGCGGGAAACACGCACGGTCGACGAGGAACCGATCGCCTTTTTGACCTTTCGTAGAGCGATGGATCAAGGTCATTGCTTCGGCCGCCGCGGTCGCTTCGTCGAGGAGCGAGGCATTGGCCAGGTCCATGCCGGTCAGGTCCGACACCATGGTCTGGAAGTTCAGCAACGCTTCGAGGCGGCCTTGGGAGATCTCCGGTTGGTACGGCGTATAGGCGGTATACCAAGCAGGGCTCTCGATGAGACGGCGGCGAATCACTGCGGGAGTGACCGTCGAGTAATAGCCCTGCCCGATGAGCGAAGACATCACCTCGTTCTGGGCGGCGATGCCTCGCAACTTCTTGAGGACTCGCTCCTCCGAGAGCGCTTCAGGTACATCCATGGCTTCGTCGCGAATGGAAGCGGGAACGGTCTGATCGATGAGGTCGGCGAGTGAGCGAACGCCGATCTGTTCGAGCATTTCTTCGACATCCGAGTGGCGGGGTCCGATGTGTCGGTCTACGAATTCCATGATTTCAACCTCGGTAGTAGTGGTGGGGAGTGAATGGCAGCTCGGTAACGGTCATCGGGTTTTCTTTGCCGCGTTGGACGGCAGTGATCGTCTGGCCGGACCGCTGGTGGTCTGGGGGCACGTAGCCCATGGCGATCGGGCCATCGAAGGTCGGGCCGAACCCTCCCGAACTGACAAAACCTATTTCCGTGCCAGCATCGTCAAGGAGTACCGATTCCTCGCGAACCGGTCTCTTGTCTGACGACAGACCGACTCGTGTCCTAGGCGGTCCTTCGATGATCTGTTGCTGGATGGTCTCCGCTCCTGGAAATCCACCCTCGATGCGTCGGCGCTTCTGAATGGCCCAGAGCAAGCCAGCTTCGATAGGGCTGATGTCAGGGGTGAGTTCGTGACCGTACAGGCAGAGCCCCGCTTCGAGACGAAGTGAGTCGCGGGCAGCAAGGCCGGCCAGCTTGACGCGTTCGTCGGAGAGCAGGATCGTGGCGAGTTCGTCGGCATCGGAAGCGTCGATGATCAGCTCGAAACCGTCCTCGCCGGTGTACCCCGAGCGGGAAGCCCAGGCGGTGGCTCCACCAATTCGGATTTCAGAGCCGTAGCCGAACGTCAAGTTCCCCAGCTCGGGAGCGTGGGGGAGGAGCGCGGCCACCGCCTGTGGGCCCTGTAAGGCCAGAATGGCGGTGTCGAGGAGGTCAGAAACCTCGACCTGGTCACCGATGCTCGACCGAAGATGGGCGAGATCGTCGTGTTTGGTCCCGGCGTTGACGACGATCTGGAGGTAGTCGCCTCGATTCGTGACGATCAGGTCGTCGAGTACGCCGCCTGATTCACTGGTGAAGAAGGTGTATCGACCCCGATCAACGGCGAGTTCGGTAACGGCAGCAGGTACGACCGATTCGAGAGCAAGCGCCCGGTTATCGCCTCGGATCTCGATGACACCCATATGCGAGACATCAAAAAGCGCCGCGGCGTTGCGACACCACTCGTGTTCGGCGACGGCGCCAGCTTCGTAACGCATGGGCATGTCGTAGCCGGCGAACGTCCCGAATCGTGCACCTGCCTCGCTATGCAGGGTGTGGAGGGGGATCTGGAGGGGTGCGGAGTTCTCGATTTCTGCCATGACGACCTTTGCGTGTGCGAACGTACAACACTCGCCCCGCCTGTCATCGGTGCCTGAGAGATTCACGCCGGCGAGTTGCCTCGCCCCGCTTACTCCTTCGGCGAGGACCCGATCAGATCGGTCCTGCTCTCCAGTCGTGCTTCCCAACGCGGTCCGTGGGCCTGAGAGGTTCCGGGGCGGTTGCTCCTTCGGCGACCACCTCAAGAGTGGTCTCTCCCGCGTTGTTCACTAGCACCGTGCACCCTACTCCATCCCGCCACGTCAGGGACCTCAATGAACGAGTGTGCTTACGGTTTGGAATATCGAGCCTGGATGCACACTCGTTCCGCCCGCTCGTCCGCTCGCTTAGACGAGTGTGCTTACGGTTCGCAATATCGAGCCTGGATGCACACTCGTTCAAGAAGGGGGAGAAAGTCTTTGAGTCAGGAGGTTCGAACCGATACGCTATGCGCGTCGAGGGAGGAGGCCGACCGTTAGCAAGATGCCTGCCCGGATCGCTGCGTTCGGTGGGATCGTGATGGCCGTCTTCGGTCTGTGGGCCATGGTTGGACCACGCTCCTTTTTTGAGCAAGTAGCCCGGTTCGAACCGTACAACCAGCACTTTCTGCAGGATGTCGGAGCCTTCCAACTCGGACTCGGCGCGGTGTTATTGCTCGCCCTGCGCTACTCGGACTCGTTGGCGTCAGGGCTCCTCGGAGTTGGCATTGGCTCATCGGCTCATGTCGTCTCCCACGCCGTCGGAACGGACCTGGGAGGGAGCCCAGCGATCGATATCCCGGCACTGGCGATTCTGTCGGGTCTGCTGCTGGTTGGTGGAATCATGCGAGTGAGACACCGCCTGTTCTGAAACGAATCGTAAGACCGGCGACAAACCACCCCCGAACGATTCCCCAATCTGGCATAGTTGGCGGATGGACTCCCGAACCGTCACAACGACGATCTGGAACCACCTCACGGGCGATGGACATGCGCCGCAGCTACGGCTCTGGGACGGCTCGCTGGTTGGTCCGTCGGCGCCCGCGACGGTTGTGCTCAATCACCCGGGCGCCCTACGCGCTCTGGCCCTGCCGCCATCGGATCTGACCGCTGGCGAGGCATATATCTACGGGGACGTCGATTTTGAAGGTGATCTGGTCTGGTTGTCGGGGTTCGCGGCAAGCCTCGATTCCTTTTCCTCCGCAGATCGGCGAAATCTGTTTCGGATGTTGAGAAAGCTCCCCAGAGATGCTCGTCGTCGGAACTCGGAGCGTCCCAAGACGAGGGGAGTTTCGCACTCCATCGCTCGGGATCGGTCAGCGATCCAACATCACTACGACGTCGGAAACGACTTCTATTCGCTCTTTCTTGACGAATCCATGGTGTATTCCTGTGCCTACTTCCTCGATGAGGATGAGCCACTCGGCAATGCGCAGCGCCGCAAGCTCGACCTCGTCTGTCGCAAGTTGGGTTTGCGTAAAGGTGATCGATTCCTCGACGTTGGTTGCGGTTGGGGCGCGCTCGTGGTCCACGCCGCCGAGAGATACGGCGTGCAGGCGACGGGCATCACGCTCAGTTCCGAACAAGCGGCGTATGCTCGAGATCTCGCACGGCGTCGAGGGCTCGGGGCGAGAGTCGAGATTCTCGAAATCGACTATCGGGAACTCAGCGGAACCTACGAGGCGGTGGCCTCCGTCGGTATGTTCGAGCATGTCGGAAAAGCCAAACTTGACACCTATTTTCAGGCGCTGGCCGAGCGGGTAGCGCCCGGGGGTGTTCTTCTCAACCATGGTATTGCCACCCGGGATCGTTATCCAGCTCGGCTCAGGCCGAGTTTTGTTCGAACGTACGTCTTCCCTGACGGTGAGTTGTTGCCGGTAGACGTGGTTATCGGTGCTGCCGAGGACGCCGGGTTCGAAATGCGAGATGCCGAGTCGTTGCGCAGGCACTACGGCATCACGTTGCGTCATTGGGTTGCCAACCTCGAGCGCCACGAGACCGCGGCGGTTGACCTTGTGGGCGAGTTGAAGTATCGGATTTGGCGCCTCTATATGGCTGGATCGGCGGCGGCGTTCGAGTCAGCGGCGATTTCGGTGTATCAATTGCTCCTGACCAAGACAGATAGGGCCTGGCGCTTCGGTCGTGCCCAATTCTTAGCCCGCGATGACGCCCTGCGGCCCGAACTCATCGATCTTCGCGACGCCGAACACACCTATCGGCTCTTATCTACTTGATACTCGCCGGTCGCACGTTTGCGTAAAACGATTGCCCAGCACGCCGATTTGGCGAGAGTGCAGGGGTTTTCCGACCGATATTGACCCGGGTGGAATTGGTCCCGCTGAATGCCGCTCAGGCGCTGACGTCGATGACGATGGCGCCGACGTGCTGCTTGGCCATGAATGCCTTCTGGGCCGCGTGCATTTCGGCGAGTGGGAACGTCTGGGCAACCACCGGGAGGATTTCCTGTCGCTCAATGTAGGAAACCAGGTTGGTAAATACCTGTGGTGGAAGCACAGTGGCACCATGCATCGTCAGGTCGTGCAGGTAGAGCGTTCGCAGATCGAGTTCAACGATCGGGCCGCCGATGGCGCCGGCAGTTGTGTAGTGGCCCCCTCGTTTGATGACCTCAAGGAGGGAGGCGAAATGGGGTCCTCCGACAACATCGGCAAATACGTCGACCTTGCCGACCAAATCGAGCACGGCAGCGGCAGGATCATGGTCTTGCCTGGCGATGGTCGCATCGGCCCCGAGGGCACGCACCGCATCGAGTTTCGATACTCCAGCGATGGCGATCACGTTCGCCTTGCGACGCTTGGCCAGCTGGATGAGCGCCCCTCCCACGCCCCCGGAGGCGCCCGAGACGAGCACCCACTGCCCCTCGTGAACGCCGGCTCGCTCCAGCATGTGTTCGGCTGTCGCGAATGAACACGGAAAGCTCGCCAGCTCGACATCGGTCAGACCGCTCTCGATGATGTGCGCATTGGCGCTCGGGACGGCAACGAATTGCGCGTATCCGCCGTCACGCTCGGACCCGAGGTAGCCGGCGAGCTCGAGGTCGCCATCGGGGCTCCGCAGCCAAGCGTCGACCAGTACACGTTCGCCGACTCTGGTCTGCGGGACGTTTCGGCCCACTGCAACGATTCGACCGACCGGATCAGCGCCTTGAATGCGAGGGAATGCCAATCCGCCTCCCCACGAACCGTCAGAATCGGTCGTGGTTGCCGACTCGCTGGTCGGAGCGACTATTGATTTCGAGTACCAGCCGGTTCGCGTGTTGATGTCAGTATTGTTCATGCCACAGGCCCGCACACCAATGAGAACTTCGTCGGGACCGAGGTCCGGGATCGGGACGTCGTTGCGGTATTCGAGTCGGTCGAGGCCCCCATGTCCGGTGAGCACAACGGCCCGCATCGTCTGCGTCGAATCCATCATGGTCTCCTTCAAACCTCGTGTCTGGCGTTGCGTAGATCCGTTACGCAGCGTAACCGGGTGGGCGCCTCAGCCTTCGGGTTCGCCTGCCCACAGAACAGCCGCGGCATCGTCGGCTAGAGCTTGTCCTGCTTCCTCGTACAAATTGCGGGCGATGTCGACTCCCGAGTCGTGTAGCTCCGCCACCTGGTCGGGATACGTAGCTGCAGCCGCGATTTGGGCGTTCGGTAGGAACTCCCGGATGCGCCTTACGCACTCAAGATTGGCGGCATGGTTACTCGTGGCCGCAATCACCAACTCGACGTCAGGGTGAAATTGCACCCGCTCCCAGAAGTCACGGTCGAGTGCATCTCCACGAATGACCGTACGGCCGGCCAGTTGATGTTTGAGACCAACCTCGGGATCTCGATCGATCCCGACTACGGGACCGAGTCGGTTCTTGACGAGTTCGTCATACGCGCCCAAACCGATGCGGCCCATGCCGAAAACCAGCACCCGGGCCTCTCCGAACTCGATGATGGCATCGTCCTGGATTGTTGGCTGACGCTCGAGTCTTGATAAGAAGGTCCCGAGCCGGTCGTAGACGCGGTACCGGGCGGAGTTGTTCACGGATGCGAGAACGAACGATCCGGCCACGGCGATACCGACGGTAGCAAGCCAATGCTGCTCGACCTGGCCGGCGGCTACGGCCGCCGCGACAACAATGAGACCGAATTCACTGTAGGTCGAAAGCGTGAGGGACGTATGTAAGGCGGTGCGGGAGCGCAGTCGCAATCGAGTGAAGATCCAAGCAGTGTGAAGCTCCTGGTAGGAATCAGGACGGCAGCCGCGATGCCCACGATCCAGCCGGCTATGGGTGGGGTACCCGACAGGCCGATGGAGAGAAAGAACCCGATCAAAAAGAGATCTTTGAAGCCGAGTAGCCGATCGGACATCTCCCCGGCTCGGGGGTGGCTTGCCAAGGCGATGCCGATCACGAGCGCACCGAGGTCTGGTTTCAGGCCAGCCAGGTAGAACGTCTCAGCTCCTACGCCAGCCGCGAGAGTAAACCCGAGGAGTGTCAGTAATTCGCCGTGACCGCTGCGGTCGATCAGCCAGAAAGCCACCGGCCGAAATGCCAGCAGGAGAGGAAGCAATGCCAGTGCCCACCAGGATGGCCGTTGCGCTCCCGAGATGACCAGGAACGTAACTGCCAGAAGGTCCTGAATGATCAGGACACCGACGGCGATGCGTCCGGCTAGCGAGTCCGTTTCATTGGTCCGCTCGAGAGCTTTCACTGCGAATACGGTGCTGGAGAATGAGAGGGCTAGCGCAATGATCAGTGTGGCAGGCAAATCCAAACCTTTGGTCAGGCTCAGCCCGAGCAGCCCCGAGATCCATAGGCCGAGCGCAGCGACGGCGGTGGCGATTGCCGCAAAGCTGGTGGCGGCGCCCCAGACTTCAGGCCGAGCGAGCGTTTTGAACTTGAGTTTGAGCCCGATGCCAAAGAGTAAGAGGATCACACCGAGGTCGGCGATCGTCTCCACCGCCGATGTGGCCTCGAAGCCAAGCGCGTGAAGCGTGAAGCCGGCAATCAAGTAGCCCACGAGGGGTGGAAGTCGGAGCAGGCTCGCAGCGAAACCAAAGGCAAACGCGACGATGAGCATGGTGACGTCCATCGCGCCGATTATCGCTGACGCTCGCGCGCAGTGGAGAAGGGAAGCAGGGTTTTCGCTCTTTTCTCCCCGGGGGACGGCGACCCAGTTGGTGGAGTCGGCGGGCCTGGTATCGCGTGGCGGGCGCCCAAGGTGCGCCGGGGCGACCCGTTACCCTTCGAGTTCGCCCAGGTAGGCGTCGCGTAGCTTCGGGTTGGCGAGCATCGCTTCGGCCGTGTCGGCCATGACGATGCGACCGGTTTGGATGACGTAGCCACGGTCGGCGATCGCCAGTGCAACGTTGGCGTTTTGCTCGACAACGAGCACCGTGACGCCTTCTTCGTTGATCTGTTGGATCGTTTCGAATACCTGCTGCACAAGGATGGGAGCGAGCCCCATTGAAGGCTCATCCATGAGGAGAACGGTTGGCTTGGCCATCAAGGCCCGCCCGATCGCCAGCATCTGCTGCTCGCCGCCGGACATGGATCCGGCTTTCTGTGCCACCCGTTCTTTCAAACGGGGGAACAGGGCAAACATCCGGTCGATATCTTCGAGAATCTCCGCCTTGTCCCGGCGCATGTTGGCGCCGATCTCGAGGTTTTCGCGGACGGTCATCTTGGCGAACAAGCGGCGGTTCTCGGGGACCATCGTGATGCCCTTGGAGACGATCTGCTGGGTGGACAATCCCTGTATTTCTTCGCCGCGCAGTTTCACGGTCCCGGCTCGCGCCCTGACCATTCCCAAGATCGTCCTCAGGGTGGTGCTCTTGCCTGCGGCGTTCGAGCCGAGCAGGCAGACAATCTCGCCTTCGTTGACCTCGAGGTTGACCTTTTGAAGAACCTCGCTGGGTCCATAGCCGGCATCTACGTCTTTGATCGCGAGCAGGCTCATAGGTGGGACTCCTCGGCAGCCTTGCCAAGGTAGGCCTCGATAACTTGTTTGTTGGTGGACACTTCCTCGTACGATCCTTCCGTGATCTTTTCGCCATGGTCGAGCGCTACCACCCGGTCGGACACGCTCTTGATTACGGGCATGTCATGCTCGATAAGAATCACCGAGTACCCCAGGTCGGATCGGAGACGACCGATCTGACTGATGAGGCCTTCCTTCTCGGCGGGGTTCATCCCGGCCGCCGGTTCGTCGAGTAACAGGAGTTTGGCGTCGGTGGCCATGGCTCGGGCGATTTCGAGTCGGCGTCGATCGGCGTAGGCCAGGTCTGAAGCAAGAGCGTCTTCCCGTCCAGAGAGGCGATCCCCGAAGAAGGCCAGAGCTTCCCTGGCGCGTTCGCGGATGTGGTCTTCTTCGGCTCGAGTTCGCTTCGATCGGGTCAGAGCTCCCCACACGCCAGCCTTGGTTCGGGTGTGTTGGCCGACCATGGCGTTTTCCAACACCGTCATGGCGTTGAATAGCCGGACCGACTGGAAGGTTCTCGCCATGCCGAGTCGGGTGAGTGCGTTTGGTTTGAGACCCGAAATGTTGTGACCGTCAAAAACCATGGTGCCTTCATCGGGGCTGTAGAAGCCGGTGATGATGTTGAACAGCGTGGTTTTTCCGGCACCGTTGGGACCGATGACGCCCACGATTTCTCCGGGGTCGGCGTGGAAATCGACTTTGCTGACGGCCTGGACGCCGCCGAAGCGGATCGAGAGGCCGGTCACCTCGAGTAGATGGCTCATTGCAGGCCCTCCGTCGCTGCGGCGCTGAGTAATCCCTTTTCGGGCTGATGGTCATCACCTGCGTGAAGTTCCAACGCCCGCCGTTTGTCCGGGATGAGTCCTTCCGGCTTGAGAATCATGATGGCAATGAGGATGGCACCGTAGATGTGGAGCCGGAACTCACCGAATTCGCGGAGCAATTCGGGTAAGCCGACCAGGACCAGTGAACCGACGACGACGCCGGGAATTGAGCCGATGCCTCCGAGTACGACGACGGCCAACACGTTGATGGAAACGAGCAGGGTAAAAGATCCCGGGTTCGCAACCGAGAGTTTGGCGGCAAAGAACGCTCCACCCAGTGACCCGACCGCAGCACCGGTAGCGAAGGCGAGCAGCTTGTATTTGATAACACTCACGCCCATGCCTTCGGCGATATCCTCGTCTTCGCGCATGGCGGCCCAGGCCCGACCGACCCGCGAGGTCTTGAGTCGATACGAGATGAAGAGGGCCAATCCGGCAAACGCGTAGATCAGGTAATAGAGGATCTGGGGGTCCCGGGTGTTGAGACCGAAGAATGGAACGGAGGCCACCTCGGTTAGACCCTGAGGTCCACCGAAGGTGCTCTTGAGCCAGTCGGACAACACCAGGGTGCGGATGATCTCGCCGAACCCGAGCGTGACAATGGCCAGGTAGTCGCCCCGAAGGCGGAGCACCGGAGCGCCAATCGCCACACCGATAATCACTGCAATCACGATTGTGATCGGAATGGCGATCCAGAAGTTCGTATAGCCGGCGACGGCAGGGGACGTGACAGCACCGTCGACGAGAATCGAGCTGCGGGCGGTCAGCAACGCCACCGAGTAGGCGCCGACTGCGTAGAACGCCACGTAGCCGAGGTCGAGGAGGCCGGCGAATCCGACAACGATGTTGAGGCCGAGTCCCAGCAGGATGTATAGACCCACGAAGCCGAGTACGTCAGAGACGAAGTCGTTGACGATCCAGGGAAGTGCGGCCATACCGACGAGCGCCAGAACCGTGATTACCCACCGGATGTTCTTCTCGGTGGTTCCAGGGACTTTGAGCAATGCCTGTCGGGGTCCGCCAACTCGTTCTGATCCGAGTCGGGCTGCTCCGAAAACGACAAAGAGAATGATCGCGCCGACCAGAGTAAGGCCGTCACGTTCGAACAACCACCGGTTGGGGATGTTCAA